>OUNM010097569.1_pt1 | contig 31380 bp, 30 predicted proteins | sample 1769961 | NCBI WGS metagenome assembly OUNM01 (sample SAMEA3914820, study PRJEB12502) | metagenome | biome: forest; material: soil | place: USA | collected 2012-03-12 | depth 0.3 m | reverse complement strand
GTGATCGCCGCCGTCAGCGTCGTCTTGCCGTGGTCAACGTGGCCGATCGTGCCGATGTTGCAGTGGGGTTTATTACGGTTGAATTTTTCCTTGGCCATAGGTCAGGCTCCGTGTGCCCATCAGGGCTAAGGGTTAAACGAACGGACAAGCCATGGGGCTTGTGCGTCAGGCGGTCGTAATTGGAGCGGGTAGTCGGAATCGAACCGGCATCCTCAGCTTGGAAGGCTGCTGCACTACCGTTGTGCTATACCCGCCGAAGAGCCGCCACGGACGTGAGCGCCGCTTCATATTCAGAATGACTAGAGGCCTGCCGGGATGTGGCGTGCGATGGTGGGGGAAGAAGGACTCGAACCTTCGAAGCTTACGCAGCGGATTTACAGTCCGCCCCCTTTGCCGCTCGGGACATTCCCCCAAACGCACGTGGTCACATTCAACCGGACGCCTTAAACTCGACCTTCGATAAAAGCTCAAGTCCGAAAGCGAAAAAAACTTTTGCTGGCCCAAGGTTTAGTCGTAAGACGCAGCCCTTGAAGGCAAAAGTCCTCAACGAGGCCTCAAATCGGAGCGCGTCTTATAGTGTCGTCTTTTCACGAACGCAACGACCCCAAGCGGCAGAAATCGAAAAACCGTGCACAAAATTTCGCGCAGCCTCAAAAAACGGCTGGGCAGAAGGGGCGCGGCAGTGACGATGGACAAAGAAAACCGCAGAATATTCAAAGATCTAAGGTCAATGATGACGGTTGGCTCTGGGGGGCGCACGCGGTCGAGGCGGCGCTGAAAAATCCTCGGAGAAATGGCCCTCTGAAGCTTATTTTGAGCGAGGAGCGCGCCAAAAGTTTCAATCCGGGGGCCTATAAGCGCTCGGATATCCGCGTTACCGCGCAGCCCATGGCGGACATCGGGCGATTCCTGCCGCAAGGCGCGGTGCACCAGGGCATGGCCCTGCACGCCCCCCTGATGGAAGGCGAATCGCTCGACGATTTAATGGAGGCCGGAATTGGCCGTGAGCGCGACGTCATATTGATGCTGGACCAGGTGACCGATCCGCAGAATATCGGGGCGATCTTCCGGTCGGCGGCGGCGTTCGGCGTGACGGGGCTGGTCATGCAGGACCGCCATTCGCCGCCCATCCAGGGCGTCTTGGCCAAGACCGCGGTCGGCGCGGCGGACATCGTGCCCTTCGCCAAGGTGACCAACCTGTCGCGTGCGCTCGAAGCCCTCAATGAAAACGGCTATGTCAGCGTCGGCCTGGCCGGCGAAGGCGAAAGCAACCTGCATGAACTGCTGGCCGCCCAGGGCTGGGGCGAAACCTTACGCAAGCTGGTCCTCGTGCTGGGCGCCGAGGGCGAAGGCATTCGGCGGCTGGTGGCGGAGCATTGCGACCATCTGGCGCGCATCCCCATGCCGGGCGGCTTCGAAAGCCTCAATGTCAGTCACGCGGCGTCGATATCGCTCTATGAAGCGCTGGGGCGTTGACAACCGCCCCGGCATCCTTAATTGCTTAACGGGACGGCCGACACCCAAGGGAGCCATGACGTGCATTTCGACCTGTCGTTTCTGAACGCATGGCTGCCCTTCTACAAGGCCCACCAGGAGATACTGGGCCCTGGCCTCGCCTTTTTGCAGGTCGTCTTCATCGACATCGTCATGGCCGGCGACAATGCGGTCGCCGTCGGTATCGCGGCGGCGGGCCTGGAGCCCGACAAGCGCAAGAAGGCCATCATGTACGGCCTGATCGGCGCCATCGTGACGCGCGTCGGCTTCGTCCTGATTACGGTGCAATTGCTGAAGGTCGTGGGTCTGTTGCTGGCCGGCGGGCTGCTGCTGTTGTGGGTCTGTTTCAGGATGTGGCGCGAGCTGCGCCAGCCGGAGGCCGAGACGCATCCCGACGGGACGCGGCGCGTGCGCCCGCGCAGCCTGGCCTCGGCGGTCCTGCAGATCTTCATTGCCGACGTGTCGATGTCGCTCGACAACGTACTGGCGGTGACGGGCGCGGCGGAAAACCACGTCTGGGTGCTGGTCTTCGGCCTGCTGTTTTCGATCGCCGCCATGGGCGTCGCCGCCAACGTCATCGCCAAGGTGCTGCACCGCTTTCACTGGATCGGCTATGTCGGCGTGCTGGTCGTGCTGGGCGTGGCGTGCAAGATGATCTGGGAAGGCGGCACCGAGGTTTGGGAGGTCGGCCATTGCGACGCCAGCCTGAAGTGCCTGCCTGAACTGGGGACGCGTTTCGTCAACTGGCTGAGCGGTCTGGCGCAACTGGTTTCGAAATTTTCTCACGCGTAAAAATCTAAACAGGGATGACTTGGATGTCCGATCTTCACGACAAACTCCGCCAGTCCGGCGACCACCATCACAGCCACGGTATCATCCATTCGATGATCGAAGGCGCGCTGATCGGCGGGGTCGGTGCCCTGCTCGCCCACCTGGTGTCGAACGGCATGAAGGACGTGGTCGACAAATGGCAGGACGGGCACCATCACGGCATCGACGCGTCGAGCCTGGGCGATATCCTGGGCCAGGACAAGCTGGAGGCGATCGCCTCTCGCACCGGCCTGTCGGTCGACGACACGCTGAAATATCTCAGCGACCACCTGCCGGGCGCGGCTAAATCTCATTTCGGACACTGAGTTCGCGGCGCTGTCCGTCCCCCTTCCGTCATCCGCCGCTTGACGCGGCGGCTGCCACCTTCCCCGTAAACGGGGAAGGAAGCGAGTTTGGCAATCTTCTTCCTTCCCTGCGAAGCGGTGGATCGAGCGAAGCGGAAGTACAGCTTCCGCGAGGGAGGGGCTGGATCGGCGTCAAGCCGAGCCAGACGGAAGGGGCAAAGCCACAAGCTCCGTATTACGCCATATCCTCAGGGATTTCGTCGCCGTCCCAGTGCGAGATGGGTCGGCCCTTCAACGGTGCGGGACCATATTTGTTGCCGCTGACGCCGCCCGGCATCAGCGCGCATTCGACCAGCGCCCACAGATTGCCGACGACGGGCACAAGCCCCACGATCACCCACCAGCCCGAGCGGCCGCGATCGTGCCAGCGCTTGACCAGGAGGCAGAAGCTCATCCACGCCACGGGAACGGCCAGAATCAGGCCGATCAGGACCGGCCGCAGCGCCTCGTCGCCGAACACCGGGCCGTAGGCCGGGATTTGCGGCGCCAGGCTGCGACTGAGCGATTGCAGGCTGAAGACGGCAAGGCCGGTCATGGCCGCCAGGGTAAGGCTTCCCATCCAGAAGCCGCCACGGCTCAGGCGGCCGTTGGGATTGAGCAAGGCATCGGTGAAACGCATGATAATCTCCCCTTTTCGACTCTCGCGGTCGGTAGCGGAAAGTATCATCCGTTAGGGCTAACGGCGCTCACATTGTTGCGATCAGGCTTCGCTTTCGTAGTAGCGGTAACCGCCGCACGGCGGGCCGTAGCGGTTGGCGCCCGGTTGGCCGGGCATGAGGCCGCATTCGATAAAGGTCCAGACCAGGAAGATGGTGTAGACCGTCGGCACCACGCGCATCAGGACATAGAAGTCGCCGGCATAGCCGTAGGCGTCGCCGTAATACTGGGTGTCGCCGTAGAGCCAGCGCAGGGCGTAGCACGCCAGGCCCAGCGCCATGACGACGCCGGCGATGAAACCGGACTTGCCGCGGTCGTGCCAGCGCTTGGCATTGAGGCAGACGATCGGCCATAGGGTCAGGGCCGCCAGGACGCCATAGAGGATGGTCGTTTCGTCCGGCCGCCAGGGATCGTCGTAAAACAGGGCGTCGAGGAAGGCCGGCACGGCGGTCCAGCGTCCGAAGACGTAGTGCTGAAGGGCCAGGGCCAGCAGATTGACCAGGATCGACCAGGTCCAGTAGTCGCGCCGGCCGATGCGGCCTTCGGCGCTGAACAGCATTTCGGACAACGAACCCATGACACCCGACTCCCATCTTAACCTTGCGAGGGGTGCCATGAAGGCGGATAAAATCGCTATAAGAAACCGGCTGCCAGGCCGTCATGACGGAATGAGGATCGTCAGAAGACGGCGGACGGGTCGGCGTCGATCCCCTTGGGCGACGGACCGTATTGGTTCGGTCCCTTTGTGCCGTCAAGGCAGCCGCATTCGATGAACTGCCAGATGCCGACTCCGGCGGCTACCAGCCCCAGCAGGATGATCACGGCGAGGCTGGGATGCGGCGAACGAAACCCGTATGACCTTTGCACAAAAACAGCCGACCATGATCCGGCATATATTGCAACGGGGATCCACCACGGCCGATTGCGGTCGTGCCACCGCTTCATCAGAACGCAGAGCGAAGGCCAAATCCTGAGGACGAGAATCGACATCACCACCAGCGTGAAGGGTGTCGGATTGAAGGTAATCCAGCCTGCCAGGTCAAAAAAATACGCCTTGTCCGGCAGATTGAAGACGAACCTGTGCACGAAGAAAGTGACGGCATAATAAGCAAGCGCTATGCAGATCGAATACAGCCAGAAATCGCGGCGACGGATGCGTCCGCGTGGGCTGAACAGAAACTGGAAAATCGACATTGCTTCCCCTTTCGGTGCTCGACGGCCGGTGGAAGGTACCAGATTCCGACACCGTTGCCATGGTGCGAGCGATCGACGACAATAGCTCGTCCACGGAGGAAAGAGGCTATGGCTGGAGAAGGTTCGAAAGCCTGGTTTGCGCCGAAGCGCTACGGCTATGGCTCGGGCCTGCCGATCGCCTGGCAGGGCTGGGTCGTGTTGGCCGTCTATATGGCGGTCTGTATCGGCGCCGCCCTCGCCCTGCCGCTCATATTTCCGCAGCCGGGCATCTTCGTAGCCGCGCTCATCGCGGTGATGATGCCGGCCACCCTCATTCTGTGCGTCATCTGCGCGGCGAAGACCGAAGGCGGTTGGCGCTGGCGTTGGGGCGGGAAGCCCTGAACGTCAGCGCCCTGTTCAGATTCAGACCGCGGCCGCCGCCATGGGGGCGTGCGCCTTGGGCGACGGGCCGAAGCGGTTCGCGCCCGGCGTCCCGTCCAGGAAGCCGCACTCGATCAACTGCCACGCCCAGCCGATGACCGGCAGGAAGTACAGCAGCAGAAACCATGCCGACTTGTCACGGTCGTGCCAGCGCTTGGCGAAGACGGCCAGCTTGGCCCAGCACGCCGGAATGGCCAGGACGGCAACGACCGGGTTGGTCATGACGCCGAAAACCCTGGTGGTGAAGCCTTCGTGCTCGACGTGCCAGTGGCCGAATTGCCAGAACAGCCCACCATAGATCGAGCTGAGCACGAGCAGGAACAGCCAGAAATGCAGACGGCGGACGCGGCCCTGAAAGCTGAAGAGAAACTGCATAATCGACATGAATTGAACCTCCGGGTTGGATAACGCGATTATAGTCCGCCCGGCCGGCGCAACTATTTAATTCGACGTAACTTTGTTAAGCTTGTGTAATGTCGCTGCGACGGCCCCGGGGGCAATAGACCGTTCAACCGAGACACCGGAGGAGATTTCCATGAGCAAGGACCAGCCCGTCATCACCCAGGCCATGATCAACGCCTATGACGACTTTACGCACAAATCGTTCGACCGGCGCACCTTCATGGAAAGGCTGACGCAACTGGCGGGTTCGGCCGCGGCGGCCGCGGCCATAGCGCCGCTTCTGGCCGCCAGTCCGGCCAAGGCGTCGATAACGCCCGAGGACGATGCCCGCGTCACGACCGCGACCGTGACCTATGGCGACGGCATGAAGGGCTATCTGGTGCGCCCGGCGGCGGTATCGGCCGCCCTGCCCTCGGTCATCGTCATCCATGAGAACCGGGGGCTGAACGCCCATATCCGCGACGTCGCCCGGCGCATGGCGCTCGAAGGCTTCGTGACCCTGGCGCCCGACTTTCTGAGCCCGCTCGGCGGCACGCCCGCCAACGAGGACGACGCGCGTAATCTGTTCGGCAAACTCGACGCCGGTGTGACGACCGCAAACGCCGAGGCCAGCCTCGACTATCTGGAAAGCCAGAGCTTCACGCGCAAGGCGACCGGCGCCATTGGCTTCTGCTGGGGCGGCGGCACGGTCAATACCTTCGCCACGAAGTCGGCAAAGCTCAAGGCGGGCGTCGCCTATTACGGGATGCAGCCGCCGGCCGACGCGGTGCCGGGTATCCACGCCGCCATGCTGCTGCACTACGGCGCGCTAGACGACCGTATCGACGCCGGCATCCCGGCCTACGAAGCGGCGCTCAAGGCCAATAACAAGACCTACGAGATCCACGTCTATGACGGCGCCAACCACGCCTTCAACAACGATACGTCCGAGGCGCGCTACAACAAGGCGGCCGCCGAACTGGCTTGGTCGCGCACCGTGGCGTGGTTCAAGAAATATTTAGCTTAATTTTCAGCGACGATCGCTTGCGGCAGCGACGGAATTGCCCCTTCCGTCTCCCCCTTCGCTAAAGCTGCGGGTGATCCACCTTCCCCGCTTCGCAGGGAAGGAAGGGTGTTTTGCCGTCAAATTCCTTCCCCTTTTAAGGGGAAGGTGGCTCCCCGGAGCCTTGGCGAAGGGGAGACGGAAGGGGGGAAATGGCAGCCGCGAGCGCTTTACGCTTCCGAACCGCCGAAACGTTCAGCCCATTCGGCAATCTGGCTGTCCTCGATCTTTTTGAACAGGATCTCGGGGGCAGCCACGCTCCGTCCCGCCGGCAGGCGCGACAGTTCCGCCTTGCCGTCGGCCGTCGGCCACGCCATGGGCAGGCTTTCGCCGATGGTGGCGGCGATCTTCTCGGCGCTCGACGGCATCAACGGTTGCGCCATCGCTGCACAGACCCGAACCAGGTTCAGGCCGTGGTTGACGATGACGCCGGCGCGAACAGCATCGGTCTTCAGGGCCGTCCAGGGGGCGGCTTCCTGGAGGTACTCGTTGCCCAGCACCCAGATACGGCGGACGGCCTGCGCGGCCTTGCGCATCTCCATCTCCTCGAAGGCCTGAGTGGCTTCCGCGATCAGGGCGGAAAGGTCGGCGTAGAGCTTGTCTTCCAGCGGACCCGCCGCGCCGGCGTCCGGAACCTTAGCCTCCAGCTTCGACTCGGTGAACTTGACGATGCGGTTGACGAAATTGCCCAGAACATCGTTCAGGTCCTTGTTGACCGTCGCCTGGAACTGCTCCCAGGTAAACGAGCTGTCGGAGCTTTCCGGCGAATTGGCGATCAGGTACCAGCGCCAGTAGTCGGAGGGCAGCAGCTCAAGCGCCTGGTCCATGAAGACGCCGCGGTTCATCGAGGTCGAGAACTTGCCGCCGTACCAGTTCAGCCAGTTGAAGGCCTTGAGCGTATCGACCATCTTCCACGGCTCGCCGGAGCCCAGTATCGTCGCCGGGAAGCTGACCGTATGGAAGGCGACATTGTCCTTGCCCATGAATTCGACATAGGTGACGTCGTCCGCGCCTTCGTCGAGGCGCCACCAGCTTTTCCAGCCGTCCGGCTGGCCTTTCGCGTCGAACATTTCGCGCGTGGCGCCGATATATTCGATCGGCGCGTCGAACCAGACGTAGAAGACCTTGCTCTCAAACCCCGGACGCGGCTGGCCGTCCTTCGTCACCGGCACGCCCCAGGCGAGGTCGCGGGTGATGCCGCGGTCGATCAGGCCTTCTTCCAGGTGCTTGTTGGCGATGGACTTGGCCAGATGTGGCCAGTTGTCGTGGCTGGCGATCCAGGCGCGCAGTTCGGGCTCGACCTTTGTCTGCAATAAATACAGATGCTTGGTGTCGCGAACTTCGAGATTACGCGAACCCGATACGGCCGAATACGGGTTGATCAGGTCGGTGGGATCGAGCAGGCGGCCGCAATTGTCGCACTGGTCGCCGCGCGCCTTGTCGTAGCCGCAGTGCGGGCAGGTCCCTTCGACGTAGCGGTCCGGCAGGAAGCGGCCGTCGTCGATGGAATAGACCATCTTGTCGGTGCGTTCCTCGATCAGACCGTTTTTGTCGAGCGCCTCGCAGAATCCTTGCGTCAGTTCGCGGTTCTGGTGCGACGACGACCGGCCGAACCAGTCGTAGCTGAGCCCGAACTGCTCGCCGGCGCGGCGCTGAATGTCGTGCTGTTCGTCGCAATAGGTGCGCACGTCCTGGCCGGCCTTGGCGGCGGCCAGCTCGGCCGGCGTGCCGTGCTCATCGGTGGCGCAGATATAGAGCACCTCATGGCCCCTCGCCCGCATGAACCGCGCATAGACATCGGCCGGCAGCATCGAGCCGGCCAGGTTGCCTAGGTGCTTGATGCCGTTGATGTAGGGCAGCGCGGAGGTAATGAGGATGCGGGACATGATATGCTCTCTGATGATGAGAAGCCGCGTTCTTAAACCTATTTGCTGCGGAAAATACAGATCGGATTGCGCTGTCGTGGAAAAAAGACAGGCGCCGTATGGACAAGGCAAGGCGAGCTCGGCATAAGGGGCGCCCGTTGGATGCCGGCTTAGCTCAGTTGGTAGAGCAGTTGTTTTGTAAACATCAGGTCACGGGTTCGAATCCTGTAGCCGGCACCATACCTATTCCGACGTCGAACCCGTGAGTCTTAGCCCTGTTTGCTTACGCAAACGGGGGTTCGAATCCTGTAGCTGACACCATACCTATTCCGACATCGAACCCGTGAGTCTTAGCCCTGTGTGCTTACGCAAACGGGGATTCGAATCCTGTAGCTGACACCATACCTATTCCGACATCGACCCCGTGAGTCTTTGCCTTGTTGGCTTACGCAAACGAGGTTCGAATCCTGTAGCTGCACCATCGTCTCTCCACGTACATTTCCGCACACATTCCCGGCAAAAAATTACCGGAAATGACGCTTGCTGTCCGGTACGCGCGCGAGTCTAAAGTCACTCAGCTTTGGGGGGATGTTATGCGGGTGACGCGCTTTACGGGACTGGCGATCGGGGTGTTGGCGGCGTTGGCCTGCGCAAGCGTGCCGGGTTCGGGGTCGGCCAGCAGCGACTATTTCCCGTCGACCTTTTATTCGCTGTCCGAGGGCAACGCCTATTCGCTATTTCAGCCCGATACGCAGATGTCGGTGCCCTTCCTGGCGCCGGCCAATGACAGCCGGGTCAACCTGCTCCTCCTCCTGGCCGATGCCCGAAGAGTACGTCCGCACTTCCTGCCGGCCCCCACCCCGTTCGGCCGTCACGGGCGATATGTCGCCCAGACGCCGATAGATTTCGCCACCTTCAGGTCGGTGTTCGACGAGACCCGGCCCAAGCCCGGTTCCGACACCGACTCCGGCATCATGGACGGCCAAGGCGACCGCTGCCGCAGCAATGCCGCCTCGGCCGCTGGCTTTGTCGCCGCACTGAAATTGAGCGCCGCGCCGCCTTCCGAAAAGCGCCTGCTGGCCGGCGCCCGCAAAGCGCTGACGGCTGCCTGCGTCAGCGGCGCCAAGGCTGCGCTCTTCGCCCCACCGAATGGCGCCGTCGCCTCCGTGCCTGGGCGCGATTTCGCCGCTTACCTCACCGCCGCGACCGCCTTCTACAATGGCGACTTCAATGCCGCGCGCGAGCCGCTGACGGCGCTTAACGGCAGCGCCCAGCCGTGGATTCGCGAGGCCGCCCGCTACACGGTGGCACGCCTCGAACTGAACGCCGCCGAAGCCAATATCTACGGCCAGTACGGCGAGGTTTCGTTCGGGTCCGTCGATGTCGCCGCACTTGGCAGGGCCGAGGCTGGATTCCAGGCCTATCTGCGCGACTATCCGCAAGGCGCGTATGCGGCGTCGGCGCGCGGCTTCGAACGTATGGTGCTGTCGTTGCGTGGCGACAAGGCGCGGCTGGCCGACCTCTACGAAAGGGCCTTCGACGACACGACGGCCGCCGCCAATGTCTCGATGATCGAGCTGACTTACGAGATCGACAACAATACGCTTGGCGACGCGCAACCGAAGGATATCCGCGGGCCCAGGCTTTTGGCGATCCTCGACCTGACCCGCATGCGGGGAGAGACTGGCAAGCCCGCGGCGCTTAGCCGGGCCGATCTCAATGCTCAGGCGCCACTGTTCGCCGCGCAGCCGGAGCTGTATGCTTATCTCCAGGCCGCCTACAGCTTCTATGTCGAGAACCGTCCGGACGACGCGCTGAAAGCCCTGAACGGCATGAAGCCGGCGGCGCATATGTCCAGCGTCCGTTACAGCGCCCAGATCCTCAAGGGGCTGGCGCTGGAAGCCTTGCATCAGTCCGCTGCCGCCCGCGCGCACTGGCTGGCTCTGATCCCGTTCACGGAACCGGTGTTGCAGCGACCGGCGGTCGAGCTGGCCCTGGCGCAGAACTATGAAAAGACCGGTGAAGTCGCGGCGGTTTTCGCCAGGGGCTCGCCGATCCACGACCCGACCTATCGCGAAATTCTGCTGACGCATTCGGCCTCGCCCGACCTGTTGCGGGCGCGCGCCATGGCGGGTGACGTGCCCGCCCACGAGCGCGAGTTGGCGCTCTATGTCCTGCTGTTCAAGGAACTGACGCGCGGCCGGTACAAGGCCTTCGTCGACGACTGGCGCCTTGTGCCCGATCCCGTGCCGCCGCGCGTCTACGCCGACAAACTTCAGATTGGTTTGAACAATCCGCCGGCCCTGAACGACTTCACCCGCTTCGGCGCCAAGGCATACGACGCCTACACCTGTCCCGGCATCGCCACGGTCGCGCAAGCGCTCGCGGCCGACGCGCACGACGAGGCCAGCCTGATCTGCCTCGGCGAATTCCTGCGCGTTTACGGCTATGACGGCTTCCTGCGCCAGGACAATCCGCCGCACATGCCCGGCATACCGTCAACGCCCGGGGAACTCGGGACCCAGGCGGCGCAGTTTCCGGGCGTGGGTATTTCGCGGCTGGATATATACAAGCGGATTATCACGGATCGCCGGGCCGCCGCCGACGTGCGCGCCTATGCTCTCTATCGAGCCGTGCGGTGCTGGGCGCCCAGCGGTAACAACCAGTGCGACGATACCGACGTGCCGCAGGATCAGCGCCGGCAATGGTATCGCGAGCTCAAGGCGCGCTATCCCTCGACGCCCTGGGCCAGGTCGCTTAAGTTCTATTGGTAATGTGGAAACGCTTGCTAACGCTTCTGATGGTGGCCGCGCTCACCCTGCCCGTCCAGGCCTGTGCGCCGGCGGCGCCCAAGCCCGTGGACGCCGCCGATTATGACGCTTTCTGGCTGTGGGCCGGGGTGACTCCGCAGCCGGCGCTGGCCAAGGCCAAAAGCCTCTACATATTGCAGGGCCAGGTCGGCTTTTCGCCGGGTGATCCGGCGGCAAGGGGCCACCTGATTGCCCAGGGCGGCGCGACGCCGCGCGTGCGCACGGCGGCGGTTTGGATCGTCTATCGCGCCCATACCCTGAACTGGCCGCCGGAGACGTACGCTCAGATCCTGCGGCAATGGCGCACCTGGCGCGAAGGTGGCGTACCGGTGACGGGCATCCAGATCGATTTCGACGCGCGCACCCGCCATCTCGACCAGTATCAGGCCTTTTTGCGCGACCTGCGCCGCCGGTTGCCGGCCGATTGCCACCTCAGCATCACCGGCTTGCTCGACTGGAGCAGCCAGGGCGATTCGACCGTGCTCAACGGCCTGCATGGCGTGGTCGACGAGATCGTCCTTCAGACCTATCAGGGCCGGCGCACCATTCCCGGTTACCAGGCCTATCTTGCCAGCCTCTCGAAGCTGACCATCCCCTTCCGCTTGGGACTGGCGCAGGGCGGTGAATGGTCGGCCCCCGCGTCCCTGGCCGCCAATCCGTACTTTCGTGGCTATGTCGTCTTCCTGCAAAACCCACCCTCGGCCGAAACACACTGAATTCCGAGGGGCGACCGGACGACGCGTCTCGTGGCCGGATTTCAGCCGATCCAAGCATAGCCGGCAGTCCGCGCGTGTAATTTCGGGCCACCGCTAGCGAACAACCGCAATCGTCGAATAAAATCCGATCAAGACATCCGCAGCCAGGATAAATTCTTTTTCGCATTTACATTTGACGGCGCGGAGCGTCTCATGGCTGCCCTCTCGATATATTTTATGTCGATTTGCGAACTGCAGGAAAATATTATGGCCAAGGGTCAAATGCGAAGTAACCGCGAAGTCCGCAAGGCCAAGCAGGTCAAGCCGTCGACCGTCACGGTATCGGCCAGTCTCTATAAGCCCGGCCCCGGCATGTCCGAGCGCAACCGCTCGGCGGCTCAAGAGGCCGCGCCCGCGACAAAATCGAAACCATAAGACGGGCGCCGGATACCGGAGAGCCTGTCCACGACCGTCCGGCGCCCGCGACCGTAAGGCGCCGAGGCGGGGATTCGCGTTTCATAACACCGATATATTCGTTTGCCCGACCTCGCCGCCGCTGATAGGCTATGGTTAATGGGAAGGGGCAAGCATGGCGGGGCTTGACGGCGGCTTTCATTATCGGGCGTTCATCAGCTACAGCCACGCCGACAGGCAGTGGGGCGAGTGGCTGCACAAGGCGCTGGAGACCTATGCCATCCCGCGCAAGCTTGCCGGCACGCCCGGGCGCGACGGCCCGATCCCGAAGCGCCTCTTCCCCATCTTCCGCGACCGCGAGGAACTGCCCTCGTCGCACGACCTCAACCAGCAGATCACCTATGCGCTGGAGCAGTCGGCCTATCTGATCGTCATCTGCTCGCCGCGCAGCGCCCAGTCGCGCTGGGTCAACGAGGAAATATTGAGCTTCAAGCGGCTGGGACGCGAAAACCGCATCCTGGCGCTGATCGTCGACGGCGAGCCCAACGGCACGGACAAGGGCAAGGTTGACAGGGAATGCTTCCCCCGCGCCTTGCGCTTCGGCCTGGGCGCCGACGGCCAGATGAATGACGTCGCGCAGGAAGTCATCGCCGCCGACATTGGCGGCGACGGCAAGAGGAACGCGCTCCTGAAGCTGGTTGCCGGGCTGCTGGGCGTCAATTTCGATGCGCTGGCGCAGCGCGACCTGCAAAGGCGCAGAGCGCGCTTTCGCAACTCGGTGCTGGGGACCGCGGCCGGGCTCATGCTTGTCGGCGCCGGCGCCGGGTATGTCTGGTACGATCGGGCGCCGCACATGGCCTATTACCGGGCCTACGCGACGCGGTACGGCGTGCCCGAAGGCGTCGGGCCGGTGTCCGAGACCGAGGCCAGCCACATGAGCGACGTCGTGGCGATCACGACGCAACGGGGCCGCGTCATCGAGCTGCAGTTCCAGGACGGCCTGTTCAACGCCAAGGCGATGGAAGGCAATTCGGCGACGGTCGACGCCGACCTGGTCGGAGTCGCCGACGTAAAAATCGACTATGTCGGCGATCGCGGCTTCGTGGAGACGCTCTATGGCGCGGACGGCGCTGGCCAGGGGGTCAAGGAATATACCTACGGTGACGCTGGCCGCACGACGGCGACCGTGGCGCTGAAAAGCGTCGGTGGCGGGGTTCGCACGCTGGACGCCCAGGCCGCCTTCGTCGCCGCAGCCGCCACGGGCGACGACACGACGCGGGCGCGCTCCCTGATCACCCAGTACCGCCTGCGCTTCGACGGCAACGGCCGGACGCGTACGCGCACCTTCCTGACCGCCATGGGCGATCCGGCCGCCGATACATCGGGCAGCTACGGCAACGCCTACGACTATAACGCGGCGGGTCTGGCCGTGGCCATGCGCACCCTCGACATCGACGGCAAGCCCCTGCCCAATCGCGCGGGCGTCGCCGAAACGCGCCTGACCTACAGTGCCGACAACCTGCCGCTGACTGCCGAAACCTTCGACGACGCGCACCACCTGACGCTCAACGACAAGGGGGTCGCGCGCACCGACGCCGTGCGGGACCGATACGGAAACATGACCGAGACGCGCTTTTACGGCGCCGACGGCCAGCCCGCGCTATATGCCGACTGGGGCGCGGCGCGGGTTGTCTATGAGAGCAATGCCAACGGCCTTCTGGTTGGAATTTCGTATTTTGGTCTGGACGGCAAGCCGACGCTGAACCGGCAGTCGGGCGAGGCGCGCGCCACCGTGACCTACGACGCCGACGGCCACCCGCTGGTCCAGCGGTTTTTCGGCGTCGATGGCAAGCCGACCCTGGCGACAGGGGCCGGCATCGCCGGCTTTCGCTACGACTACGACGACAACGGCTACTTGACGTCGCAGACCTTCTTCGGCGTCGACGGCAAACCCGCCGTCAGCCGGACCGATGGCTATGCGCGGCAGGTTTTCACCCTCGACAAGGACGGCCGTGCCATCGCCGAGGCCTATTTCGATGCGGCGGGCAAGCCCGTGCCCGCCAAGGCCAGTGGCGCGGCGCGCATTACCCGTGTCTACGGCGCCAACGGCCGGGCGAGCGAGGAGGCCTATTTCGGCCCGGACGGCAAGCCGGCGTTCAACCGTGTCAGCGGCGTGGCGAAGATCCGATACGCCTATGACGGCGCCGGCAATGTGATCCAGGAAAGCTATTTCGGCACGGATGGACGGCCTATGTTGTGCCAGGACTGGGGGGCGGCCAGCGTCGCCTACCGCTTCGACTCGCGCGGCAATGTCACCCGGATCGATAATTTCGGTGTCGACGGCAAGCCGGTCGTCAGCGCGGTCCTCTACTATTTTCGCGCCGACTTCCGCTACGACGACAGCGGCCATCAGACCGAGGTGGCCTATTTCGGCGCCGACGAAAAGCCGATCGCGCTGAAGAACGGAGTGGCGCGCGAGACCGACACCTTCGATGCGCGCGGCAACCGCGTCGAGCGCGCCCTGTTCGGTCCCGATGGACGGCTGGTCATCAACCGCGACGACGGCATGGCGATGGTGCGGTGGACTTACGGCGGCCGCGGCCGCGCGACGCAGATGCGCTTCTTCGGCACCGACGGCAAGCCATTGCGCGTGCCTCAGGCCGGGTTTGCGCGCCTGGACATGGCGTACGACGCCCGCGGCAACCAGACGTTGGAAGCCTATTTCGGCGCCAACGACGAACCGGTCGTGGATCGCGACGACGGCGTGTGGAAGTTGATGCGCAGCTTCGACGGACGCGACAACCTGGCGGAGGTCCACTTTTTCGGCGTCGATGGCCGGCCGGCGATCAGTACATCGACCGGCAGCGCCGGCTTCGTAAAGACGTACGACGCGCGCAACCAGTTGATCGCCGAGCGCTATCTCGGGGGCGACGGTCAGCCGATGGTCAGCCGTGTCTACGGTTATGCCGGCCTCGCCCGCCGCTACGACGCTCGCGGCAATTTGCTCGAAGAAAGCTACACCGACGCCCAGGGCCGGGCGATAGCGAACCAGCGGTTCGGCGCGGCGCGCGTCGTCAACGTGTATGATCTGCGCGGCAATGCGGTCTCATGGACCTATTTCGGCGTCGACGGCAGGCCTGTCGCAAGCCGGATCGACGGCGTAGCGCACTTCGAGGCTGATTTCGACGGGCTGGACCGCACTGTGTCGGTGCGGGCCTTCGACGTCGACGGGCGGTTGATGTGGCGCAAGGACGGTCCGGCGGCGCAGGCCTTCCTGGATTCCGCGGAAAGATTTTAGCCGACGCCTGGATCGGGGCGTGCTTCGTAGACGAAGCGCCAGTCGTCGAGATCGCTGAGCAATACGGTTTCGAGACGCGTGACGATGTCGCGCAGGTCTTCGTAATGCGGCTTTTCGGCGCCGGACACTTCGGCGCTGTCGATAAAGTGCTCGAGTTGCTGGTCCAGGCGCATGAGGGCGGTATAGGTCTGGCTCGAACGCCAGGCGAAGCGCTCGAAATCGCCCTGGAACCGGATGCCCGTCGCGGCCGCGCCGATGCTGGGCAGGGCGGCCGAGGCCGCGACCATGCCGAGGCGGAACAGGTCGTTTGCGAAATGGTGTTCGTTGAGCAGATAGACAATCAGCGCGATCGACGAGCCCATGGCCAGGAGAAGCGCCAGATTGCCGATGATTTCCAGCTTCTTGTGATTGAATTCGAGGATGTGGGCGTTCTTCTGGTGATAGCGCGCTTGGTCCTCGACAATCTCGCTGCGGACGGCGCGGGCGATGCGCGCCAGCGCCGCGCTGTCGGCCGTCAGGTCGGGGACGCCGGCACCCGAGGCGTAGGCATTGAACAACCACCCTGCCCAGCTGGCGTCGCTGACGGCGCGGCGGCCGCCGAGCCCGAGCAGGCCCAGTGCCCAGTGCGCCCGCATCTGCTCGGACACCTCGCGTGCATTCAGCCAGCGCCGGTGCTGCTGGGCGGCGCGGCCGCTCCAGTAGATGCCCAGGCCGGCGCACAGGATGAGGAATTCGGCGGCGACGAAGACCATCTCATTGGCGCCGAGGAGCGTCATCGGCAGGCCCATCAGGCCGGACAGCGTCGCCAGCGCCGCGACGCAAAAAATGGCGACATAGGTCGAGCGGTAGTGGTGCCCCAGGCGCGTCGCCACGGCGTCGGCGTGCGCCCAGGCCTCGGCAAAGGCCCCGAACAGGGCGCCGCTGCCGCTGAGCCGCGCCACGTCGCGCCAGGCCGGTGAGACAAGGCTGCGGCGGACGTGATCGGTGGCGATCGACAGGCGCGCCGGACCTGCCGTCCCGGCCGGGTCTTTGCGGCGACCGTTGAACAGCCAGTGATAGAGGGCGGCGCGCGTATGCGGGCGCACGGGTTCCTTTTCGAGGAATGACCGTAAGCCGGAAATGTCCGGCGGCGCGGCCTCGGACGGCGGCGCCAGTATATCGGTCAGGATGACGTCGAGGCGTTCCGGCGTGTAGGATTTGGCGAGGCGATCATAGGCGAGGAACAGGTCGTTGGAGAGAATCTCGCCGCCCTCGCCCGCCGGCCCCGCCGACGGATCCGGAAACGGATGCTTGGTGATCAGCTTCAAGGCGCCGGTGCGCGGGTGGATCGAGACCACGGGCACGCGATCGGCGACGGCGCGGGCGACGACGTGCGCCGTGCCGCCGGGGCCCGAGCCCGTCATGCCGTCCCATACGGCGACCAGGAGGTCGGCCTGGCGGACGACGATGTCGCCCACGGTCGCGAAGCGCTGGTCGCGCCAGTGCGTGGCGAAGGCGCTGGCCTTGCCGGGGCCGTGCGGCGACCAGTCGGCGAGGGTCAGGACGGTGTCCGCCAGCTCTTGCTGCGCCCGCATGCGCGCCACGCCCTCGGCGGTGTGAAAGCTTTCGGCATAGGCGTCCGCGGCGAACGGCAGGACGGCTTCCAGCCGACGAACCATCCCAGCCGGGTCATCGCGGCCGAAAAAGACGTCGACCGCCATCTGGTCGGCGCCTTCGGCCAGGGCGCTGATCAGCGTCAGGGTGCGGCCGCCTTGCGAAAAATCAGGCACGGCGTAGCCGGCGAACCAGGCCTCGATATCGCTGAGGACGGCGGCGAGCGCGGCGTTCACCGCATCGGCCTCGAAAACGCGGCCGCTGTGCAGGCGGTGGCCGGTGATTCCGATGCGCAGGTAGCACCCGGGTCGCGTCGGAAACGGCAGAAGGTCGATGCGTTCCGCGGGCGTGTCCTGAGCCTGCATGGGTGGGCGCGTCCTTTTGGGCTTGGGGGCGGAATCGATGGCCTGATCAGGAGATGACCTCGTTTCGCGGCGAATGTCAAAACGGCGAACGCCGTTCTCCCCAACGGTATTTGACTCCGGGACCGCCCGACGCCGGTGGATTGGTCGCCACGGCCCAAACGCTGTTCGGCTTGGATGGAACCCCGACGTGCCGTCACCAGTTCTTCGGTTATGTTGGCGGTGGCCGACGCGCTGGTTGCATCCGGGGCCGCCGGATTGATCTTTGCAGGCGCTCAGTCATCGGCTATACGATGGGAGGCGCCTCATTTCGGGCGTAATTTGATTTGTCGCGATGTTGCCGCGGATGACCGCCGACACCGTCCGCACATCGCTTAGGGGGTACAGATGTATTTCAAGAAGTTCGTCGCCGTCGCGACCGTTGTCGCTGCGACGTCATTGCCGTTTGCCGTGCACGCTCAGGAGGTTCACACCCTGACGCCGCATTTCCCGGACGCCTTCAAGGTGCGTTCGACCGCCACGAGCGATGCGGAAATGACGATGCCGAACCAGACCGGCGGCACCGATAAGAAGGGCACGCACTCGACGGTGTCGTGGACGGCCGACACGAAAAAGACCGCTGACGGTTATCACGCGACCGTCATGATCGAGAACATGGCCGTCGACACCGTTCCGCCGATGGCGGCAGCCGCCCCGGCCACGCCGGCTCCGGCGGGCACGACCGCCGCGGCGACCCCGCCCATGGACCCGGCGGAGCTGGCGCAGAAGATGACCGCCCTGCTCAAGCTGATCGGCAATGCCGAAGTGTCGTACGATGGCAATATGCGTCCGCTGCGCGTCGACAACCTCGACGCCCTCAAGGCGAACGTGAAAAGCATGATCATGATGGGCGCTTCGACGCAGGACGCCCCGAAGATCACGTCGATGTTCGACCTCTTCACCAAGGACATTACGCCGGAATCGGCCGCATCGCTGCTCAGGCAGTCGACCCAGAGCCGCCTGCCCTATGGCAAGCCGCTTGCGCTGAACACGCCGGTTGCGCTCGATCCCGCGACATCCGAACTTTACGGCGCCAAGCTGACCATTGGCGGCACGGCGACGCTCACTTCGTGGGAAGAAGGCAAGGCCGCACACATGACCGTGGCCATACAGGCCCCTGAGGCAGAGTTCCGCACCTTCGCGATCACGCTGGCCAATAATTTCATGGACAAGATCATGGTCGCCATGGGCAAGCAGGCCAAGCCCGAGGAGATGGCGCAGGTCAAGACCATGATCGCCCGCGTCGTCAACGGCATGTCGATCCAGATCGGCATGAGCTGCAAGGTCGATGTCGACCTGACCAACACCGCCCTGACGCACAGCGACTGCACGTCCGACGTCCTGGTCAAGCTCGACACCAGCAAGATGCTGACGCCGGAGCAGCTCAAGGCCAGCCCCGACCTGGCGACCAAGATGAAGGTCTATACCGTTACGCAGACCAGCCACTCGGTGTCGGACACCGTCCTGGCGACCAACTGATACCAATGACGACAGGGCTGCGCGACTTGCGCCAAGCCTTTGAACCGGCGGCTCCTTTCGGGGCCGCCGGACTGTTTTGGGCTCAATAGATGCCGATCGACGACAGGACGAAGCTCAACTGGCGCGGATCGTCCTGATTGAGAACCGGCCGGTTGGTGCACGCGATCTCGAAGCTGATTTCCGTGCCGGTTTCCGCAAAGACCGGCGTGCGGCATTCGTGTACGCTGCCTGACGGCACAAGGAATTTGAAGATCTCGACGCGATCGAGGCGTACGGTGACGATGCTGCTGGGCGACATCGGGTCTTCGGGTGTCCAGCATTTCACGGTAAATGCACGTCCAGGCTGTGTTGCGATTATGCGCCCCGACACGGACGGTTCACACCAGTCATCTTCGTGGCGGCCTTCGATATCCGCGATTTCAAGACCTTCAACCTGCATACGCGTCTCCTCCCGGGGATCGATCAACGCCATAGCCCGCCCGCGCGATCTTCGCCACGCCTTTTCCGGACTTGCCCGGATTATTGCAGTGCGAAAATTCATCCAAAGGCAATTGCCCGACAGCGGTTCATGATCGCTTGCCCATCCGGAAAAGGCTGCTATGGTTGGATTACTAGCTTGAAACAGGTCGAAATTTTCCGATGGAATCGTTACAGTCGTCTCTATCTCGACCCAAGATCAGCGTAGTCGTCGTCTCCTACAACAACTTCAGAGAAATTCAGCGGACACTATATTCGCTGTCGGCAGATTATCAGATAGATATCGCGCCCGAGGAATACGAAGTTATTGTCGTCGATAACGGTTCGACCCCTCCTTTTGATGCCAGGTCTATAGCCGGATTTCGTGGAAACTTTCGCGTCGTGCGCATCAACGACGCTCCGAAATCTCCGGCGCACGCCGCCAATACCGGAATTGCGGCGGCAAAGGGGGATGTCGTCGGCGTTATGCTGGACGGATCCCGTATGGTCACGCCGGGTTTGCTCAACTACGCGTGGCATGGCGCTCAGCTTCATAGCGCGGCGGTCGTGGTGACGCTGGGCTGGTACCTTGGGCGCGACCATCAGCGCTGGGCCATGCAGGCGCATTACGACCACGAGCGGGAGGACAGGCTGCTGCAGTCGGTGAACTGGCCCCAGGACGGATACCGGCTGTTCGAAATCGGCGCCATGGACGAATCGTCGATCGACGGCTGGTTCGGACCGATCGCGGAATCGAACGGGATATTCCTCAAGGCCGAACATTGGGACACGCTGGGCGGCTATGATGAGCGGTTCGACCTGCCGGGCGGTGGGTTGGTCAATCTCGACACCTTTATTCGCGCGACGGAATTGTCCGGCGCGCAACTGGTCGTCCTGCTGGGGGAAGCCACCTTCCATCAGTTGCACGGCGGCGTCGCGACCAATTCGTCGCCCGACGATATCGACCGCGAATTCCAGCTGTGGGCACGGCAGTACGAAACGATCCGGGGCCGCGCCTGGAGCCTCCCGCGGGGGACACCGCGTACCTATCTCGGGACCCTGCCGCCCGTCGCGCTGACGCATTTCGTGCGGGCCCTGGTTTCGCCCGCCGTCGGAGACCCTCTGGCGCCGGCGATCGACCGGGCGCTGTGGACCGCCACGGTCGATCGCGAGGGCGACGATCTGCTGATCGAGCCGTTTCTCGACCTGGCCGAAAGGGCGCTGCGCGAAGGCCGCCATGTGGCCGCGGCGACGGTTGCGCGCATGGCGCGCGCGCTGGCGCCCGACGCGCCCTCCCCGCAAAAGTTGCTGGCCACGGCGGGCGCCTACATGCCGGGCGTCAGCGGCCTGCAGGGCAACAGGCTGGCCGAGCACTCGCTGGCCGCGGCGCAGGGATACCTGTTGCAAGGCGACCGCGCCGCCGCCGAGGCCGCGCTTCTGAGCGCCATCGACGCCGCGCCCGACATGACCGAGGCATATGTCGAGCTCAGCCGGTTGCGCATGCCGGGCGAAATGTATTTCGCATGGCTGCAAAAGTTCCAGGACCTGCTGACACCGCCGACCTATCTCGAGATCGGCGTGTCCGGCGGTCACTCCATCGCGCTGGCGAAGCCGCCGACCCGGGCGATCGGCATAGATCCCCTCCCGGCCGTTATCTGCCCGTTCCGGACGGAAACCCACGTCTACTGCGAAGCCAGCGACGACTTTTTCGCGCACCCCGGCCTTCAGGACCGGCTGTACCACCAGCCGGTGAAGCTTGCCTTCATCGATGGCCTGCACGAATTCACGCAGGTCTTGCGCGACTTCATCAATGTCGAGGCGGTGTGCGCGCGCGACTCTCTGATCCTGATGCACGATACCGTGCCGGCCGACGAAGTGACGCAGCGGCCCGAGCGCGAGCGCGGCTTCTATACCGGCGACGTCTGGAAAATCGTGCCCTGCCTGAAGCATTTCCGGCCGGACCTCACCATCTGGACCGTGGCGACACCGTGGAGCGGCCTGACGGTGATTGCCGGTCTCGACCCGGCTTCGACCGTATTGAAGGATGCCTACGACGAGGCGGTGGCGATGTTCGCCCATGCGCCCTATGAGGACATGGCGGCCGATCTGAACGGCGCGCTGAACATGATCGAGAACGACTGGCCGACCATGGTGCGCCTGCTCGAGGCGGCCGGAGTCGTCTCGCCCCAGACGGTTCCGGAGCTGACATGACGCGCGAACGCGACCTCTATCTCGATCTTCTGTCGAAGATTCTGGTGAATTCCATCTATCGCGACGGTTCCATCCACCCCGACAATAAGGGCGGCTATGACGCCGATGCGCGCGGCGTCGGCGCCGACTGGCCGGCCCAGGCCCACACCATGGTCGGTGAAAAGCGGCTGGCCAATCTGCGCACCCTGGTCGAACGCGCGCTGAATGACGGCATTCCGGGCGACTTCATCGAGACGGGCGTGTGGCGTGGCGGCTGCTGTATCCTGATGCGGGGGATTCTCGAAGCCTACGGCATTTCCGACCGCAAGGTCTGGGTGGCGGATTCGTTCGAGGGGCTGCCCGATCCGAATCCGGTCGACTTCCCCGCGGACGAAGGGCTTTTCCTTTCGCAATTCCGTGAGCTGGCGATTTCTCTTGAACAGGTTCAGGAGAATTTCCGGCGCTATGGCCTGCTCGACGACCAGGTCGCGTTCGTCAAGGGCTGGTTTTCCGACACCCTGCCGGGACTCGACGCCGGGCCGTTCGCGCTTCTCAGGCTCGACGGCGACCTCTATGAATCGACGATCGTCGCGCTGGAAAGCCTGTATCCCAAGTTGTCGGTCGGCGGTTACGTCATCATCGACGACTATCATGTCATTCCGCAGTGCCGCGATGCGGTGGCGCATTATCGCGACCGTTACGGCATCACCGATCCCATTCACGATGTCGACTGGGCCGGTACGTGGTGGCAGAAGACGTCCGCCCTGCCCGGTTGAAAGTCACTTCAATGAGTTTTTCGCAACGCCTGTCTGAAATGAACTGGCTGTCCGAGAGCGAGTTCGAACTCGACGGCGTGCGATACGTCAACATGGATTTTGGCGCGCGGAGCGACGACGGGCGCCTGGCCGTGCTGAAGCCGCGCTACTATTTCGACGCCTATGAAGAGGCGCTGCGCGGCCATACGGTCGAACGGATGGTGGAATTCGGCGTCTTCCAGGGCGGATCGACCATGCTGATGGCGTCGCTATGTCAGCCGAAGGCGATCGTCGCCATCGACATCTGCGATCCCGTCGAGGCCTTCGACCGCTTCCGCGCGCGCAATCCCGGCCTGACCGAAGGCATGGTGGTCAAGTACAACACCAGCCAGGACGATGCCGAGGCGCTTGAGCGCGTCTTCGACGAGGCCTTCGACGGCCCGCTGGACCTCGTCATCGACGATGCCTGCCACTGGTACGCCCAGACCCGGCGCAGTTTCGAGATCGCCTTTCCGCGTCTGCGGCCGGGCGGCCTCTACGTGATCGAGGACTGGCACTGGGCGCATACCCCGGAATTCGACATCTGGCACGACCAGGGGTCGCCCGTAAACCTGCTGACCGACCTGATGCTGGTGCAGGCCGCGCGGCCGGAACTGATTGATACGATACGTATTTCCCATGGCGTGGCCGTGGTTCGCAAGGGGCCGAAGGCCCCCGTCGGGGAGCCGCTGGACATAGAGACTACGCGGCTGTTGCGCGGGCGGCCTGCGCCGGCATTGTAGAGCACCGCGCGGCGCGGTATAATGAGGTATCGCCGCGTTTCGCGAGCTGAATTTGGGGGGAATATGCGCTCGAAGACCTTTCTGACCGTGGCCGCCATGGCGGCGCTGATGTCCGCGTCCGGCGGTGCCGGCGCGCAGGAAACACATACGATCACGATGCATGTCCCCGAGACTTTCAAGTCGCGGACCACGATCGCCAGCGACAACGCGCAGACCATGCAGGGCCGGACGACCCAGACGCATTCGAAGATCGTCATGCTGACCGACATGCGCAAGACGGCGGACGGCTACCACGCCACACTGAATTTCGAGTCGGCGGACATCAAGATGGACGGCGACAATGGCACGCCGCAGGCGGCGATGGCGGCCAAGATGTCGGGACTGATGACGTCGGTGGGACGCGTCGAGGCCACCTACGACAAGGACCTGACGCCGATCCGCATCGACAACATGGAAGACATCAAGGCCAAGATCAAGGCGGCCATGACCGACGACGCCGATGCCCAGAAGAAGGCCGCGGGCGAAGCCGTCTACAACATGATGTTCGCCAACCTCACGCCGGAATCGGCGGCCAAATTCCTCAAGCAGATGAAGCAGGCCAATATGGTGTTCAACCGGCCGCTGCCCTTGGGCGTCGAGGTGCCGATGAGCGGCGATCCCATATCGCTCATGGGATCGACCTTCCGCATGTCGGGGACGATCAAGCTGACCGCGTGGACGGAAGGCAAGTCGGCGCATCTTGTCTACACCATCGCGCCGACGGATGAGGACATGCACGCCTTCGTCACGGGCATGCTGAAAAACATGGTCGACCGGCTGGCGGAAGGCCAGGACGATAAGGCCAAGGAAATGATGGGCCGCATGTTCGACAGCATGAAGATGCATATGGTTTCGACCTGCGACATCGATGTCGACCTGGCCAACACGGTCAACAGTCAAGGCGACTGCACCACGCATACCGACATGACGATGGACCTGCGCAAGATGCTGACCGACGAACAGCTCAAGGCCTCGCCGCAACTGGCCAACCAGCTTCAGGTCATTTCGATGACGCAGACCGGACACACGGTCACGAGCAGCGTCGTCATCAACTAGATATGGAATTCTTACGGGCCGGCGCGGCATGGATGTCCTGAAGTCCAGGAGATGCCCATGTCGCGCTTTACCTACCGTCTGATCGACAACAATACCGGCGAGGACGTCTATCCATCGGACGGCTTCACCTTCAGTGCGCCGCCGGTGCCCGAGCACAGAATCCACGACCCGGAAATCATGGCGCGCTTCGGCGGCCCGGCGATCGTCGACCGTGTCGAGGAAAGCGAAGGTCCCGATGGCACGACCGAGGTCACCGTCTATATCGACGCCGTCGAGGAAGTCGTGACCGGCGAGCTTCAGGACGAGAATTACCGCCGCAGCTAGGCGTTATAAAATCCGGGCTGTCGTAAAAGCTTCAAAGTGCCTGCCTATGGTTTCCGCGCCGCCGTGCGATGGCGGAACCAGGGATAAGTGCCGCCATGATGACCGTGTTCCATCGCGTCGACGAGCGCATCGAACAGGTCTTCGTGCGGCCGCAGCACACTGTGCCCGACCATCCCGTGTGGATCGATCTCAACAATCCGTCGTTCGACGAGGAAAAACGCGTCAAGGCGCTTCTGGGGATCGCTATTCCAAACCGCGAGGAGATCTGGCGCAACCACGTGATCAACCACATGTATGCCCACGACGGCGTGGCCTATATGAATGCCGCCGTCATCCACAAGACCGACGCCGCCCACCCCAAGACCAGCGCCATCACCTTCATCGTGGCGAAAACCTGCCTGGTGACGATCCGCTACATCTATCCGACGTCGTTCGAGCATTTTCAGCGCCGGCTGGCCGGCAATGCGGGCGCCTATCCGACGCCCGACCACGTGCTGATGGGTTTGCTGGAAGAGATGGTGGCGCGCGTCGCCTATCACGCCGACCTGCTCGACGAAGGTCTGGGCGACCTGGCCTACCGCATCTTCGACAACCACGCCTTCGAAAACAAGCAAGGTAATCCGTCGATCATCCTGCGTCAGCTCCTGCAGAAGCTCGGCAATCTCAACCAGCTGAACGCCAAGATCTTCGAGAGCCTCAATTCGCTGCTCAGGCTCCAGACCTTCTACCGCGACGAACTGAACGACGAACACCCGAACGTGCGCCGGCGGCTGGACGTGCTGTTGCACGAGACCCAGACCCTGGCCGACCAGTCGAACTTCCTGTCGAGCCAGATCAGCTTCCAGCTCGACGTGTCGCTGGGCATGATCAATGTCGAACAGAACCTGATCAGCAAGATCTTCACGATCGCCGCCCTGTTCTTCCTGCCGCCGACGCTGATCTCCAGCATCTACGGCATGAATTTCGACCATATGCCCGAACTGCACTGGTGGTTCGGCTATCCGCTGGCCCTGACCCTGATGGTGGCGGCGGCGGTCGGCACCTTTATCGGATTCAGGAAGAAGGGTTGGCTCTAAACCGCCGCCTTCTCGAACGTCCAGACGCGGATCAGCGGCCGGCCGAGGTGTTTCTCCCACGTGGGATTGAGCCGCGCCAATGCCTGGCCGCCGAACACATCGGTGTGCGCCAGGAGGCGCAGCCCGGCCTTGCGGGCAGCCGACTGGATGTCGGCTTCGGCGTGGGCGAAGCTTTTCAGGCGGATGTTTTCGCCTGTGGCCGGGTCGGTGAAGTTGGCCTGGGTGCCGCCTGCGATGCGGTCCGGATGGATTTCAGACACCAACAGCTCGCCGTCGGTCTTCAGCGTGTCCGCGGCGCGCCGGAAGAAGGTGTCGAGGTCGGCGATGTGTTCCAGCACGAGCGCCGTCACCACGGCGTCGAACAGGCCGAGATCGAGCGGCCCGGCCATGATGTCGGCTTCGATCAGTTGCGCATTGCAATTCGAAAGCTTTTGCCGTGCCACGTCGAGCATGCCCGGCGACAGGTCGATCCCCGTGACGTCGTTGACTTCGGCCAGCCGGATCGTGTGACGGCCGGTGCCGCACCCGATTTCCAGGACGCGTTTGCCTTTGAGGTGGCCGTAGACTGCGGGAAAGGTCATGTCGTCGATGGCGACCGTCGAGTTGGCGTAACCGTCGTAAATGGCCGCCCACCGGTCGTAGCCGGCGCGGTTTGCGTCTGAGGTCTCTGGCGAAATATCGGGGATCGTCACGGCGATAGGCTCCCAAAAGACGGAACAACCCTTCCGCCGGTAAGGAGCGTAGATTTTTTACCGGGGGAACCCGGCCGCAGCGCCACTGCACGCCCGCCTTTTACCCCCGTACGACGCCTGTGTCCAGCTACTCCGGCGTGATGCGCCACACCATGCCGCCGACGTCGTCGGCCACCAGCACGGCGCCCTGGGCATCGACCGAGACGCCGACCGGACGGCCCCAGGCCTTGCCGTCGGGGCTGAGGAAACCCGTAAGGATATCCTGCGCCGGACCGGACGGCATGCCGCCCGAGAAGGGCACGAAGATGACCTTGTACCCGCTTAGCGGATTCCGGTTCCACGAGCCGTGAAGGCCGATGAAGGCGCCGTCGTGGTATTGCGGCTGCAGAAGATTGCCGGTGTAGAAGGTCAGGCCCAGCGCCGCGACGTGCGGCCCCAGCGCGTAGTCCGGCGCGATGGCCGACGCGACCTTTTGCGGATCCTGCGGCTTGACGCGGGTGTCGACGTGTTGGCCGTAATAACTGAACGGCCAGCCGTAAAAGGCGCCCTGCTTGACCGAGGTCAGGTAGTCGGGAACGAGGTCGCTGCCCAGCTCGTCGCGCTCGTTGACCACGGTCCACAGCTGGCCGGACTGCGGCTGCCACGCCATGCCGTTGGGGTTGCGCAGGCCCGTGGCGAAGTCGCGTTTGTTGCCGGTCGCCGGGTCGACCTCGAGGATACGCGCGCGGTCTTGCTCGACCGCCAGACCGTTTTCGCCGGCGTTCGAGTTCGAACCGACCGTGACGTAGAGCAGCTTGCCGTCGGGTGTGGCGACGACGTTCTTGGTCCAGTGGTGGTTGATCGTGCCGGCCGGGAGGTCGGCGACCTTGACCGGCCGCGCGGTGATCGCCGTGTCGCCCTCGTGGTACGGGAATTTCAACAAGGCGTCCGTGTCTGCGACGTAGAGGTCGTTGCCGGCCAACGCGATGCCGAAAGGCGAGTTGAGGCCGGTGATGAAAGGGATTTCCTGGTCGGCGGCGCCGTCGGCATTGGTGTCGCGCAGGAGCGTGATGCGGTTGGGGCTGCCCTTGCCCGATCCCACGTCCTTCATGATCAGCTTCATGAAAAAGCCCTTGATGCCCTTGGCGTCATCGGGCTTGGGCGGAGCGTCGGTCTCAGCCACCAGGACGTCGCCGTTCGGCAGGACATAGAGCCAGCGCGGATGTTCGAGATTGCGCGCAAAGGCATGGACGGCGAAGCCGGGTGCGGCCGCCGGCGCCTTGTCGATCGGCCAGCCTTCGGCCTTGGAGACCTTGACTGTCGGAAACAGGGTCTGGCGCGGGGCGGGCAGTTTGGGCGCCGGGCCCATGCCGTCCTCGGGTTTGAGCTGGGCGGTCTCGCCGCAGGCGGACAGGGTCAATAGCGCGGCCAGGGCCGCGTGAACGTGCAACTTCATACCGGACGTCCTCTCATTGTGGACGGTTAGAGCCGGACGCGTTGAAAATTGCGCTGCGGAAATGCCGGCTGGCGGCAAATAAGCCGTAAGTTACGAAGCTTTTGGCAAGGTAAAGCAGAAGCTGGCGCCCTCGCCTTCCTTCGATTCGCACCAAATGCGGCCACCGTGGATAGCGACGATCTTGGCGCAGATGGCCAGGCCCAGCCCGGTGCCGTCTTCGTTGAGGTTGAGGCGCTTGAAGGGCTGGAAGATGCGGGCGATATCGCATTCCGCGATGCCGTGGCCGTCGTCGCGGACGCAGAACTGCCAGGCCTTGTCCTGCGCTTCGACCGTGACGGCGATGGTAACGGGCCGTGGGCAGTGCCTGATGGCATTGCCGATGAGGTTCTGAAAAAGCTGCATCATCTGGCCGGCATTGGCCTCGATTTCGGGCAGAGGCGGCGCGTCGATTTTCGCGCCGCTCTCGACGATAAGGCTGTGCAGGTTTTCGCGTGCGGCACTCAGCGCGGCGTCCATCGAACAGCGCGCCTTCCTGATGCGCGTCGGATCGTGCAACTGCGTGTAGGCGAAGACGGTTTCGATCAAAAGCCCCATGCGGTCGGCGCCGCGGCGCACGAAATCGAAATAGGTCAAGGCGCTTTCGGGCAGGCCGCCGTCCTCGACGATCATGTCGGAAAAGGCGCGCACCGTGCGTACGGGCTCGCGCAGGTCGTGCGCCAGGGCATGGGTGAAGACTTCGAGCGTCTCGTGTTGTTCGTTGATTCGCGCCTGTTGCGCTTCCAGCCGGTTGATCTTGTCTTCGAGGTCGGCAAGCAGGCGGACATTTTCCCACGCGACCGAGGTCAGGTCGGCCAGGGCCTGCAGAATGGCCAGCTCCTCCGGCACGGGTATGTGTTCACGGCCGCGCCAGTAGAGACAGATGGCGCCGATCGGCTGCGTACGCCGGATCGGTACGATGGCCAGGCTGGTCAGCGTGGCGGGATCGTAGGTGCCCGGCTTCACCCACGGATGGTTGTTGATGTCGGCGATGGTGACGGGTTCGCCGCTGAGGATGACGCGGCCGGTCAGGCCGGTCTCGAGCGGGAAGCGCCGGCCGGTGAATTGGGGGGTCTCGGCGCTTTCAGCGACGCAATGGCCCATGTCGCCGTCTTCGCGCAGGACGAAGGTCGCCCCGTCCGATTGCGCGACCTTGCGCGCAAAGTCGCTGATCAGACCGGCAATGGTCTTGATGTCGCGGGCATGGGTCAGGGCGGCGACCACCGGCACCAGCTGTTCCATGGCGGCGGCGTACCAGGCGCTGCGCGGCGCTTCCCCCTCCGCGGGCGAGGTCGTTGGCGAAACGGCGGTCATGTGACATCCCGGCTTGAGGCCCGGTCACGCGGGCCTGAGGGAGCCTACACCGTTTCGTCCGCTTGCAAATGCGGAAAACGGCCCGAAGGTTTAAACCTTTGGTTATCGCCGGCCCTTATGGTCGTTGAAAAAATCAGGTCAGGATGTCTCGATGATCAGCGTATTCTATCTCACCGGAGCGGCCGGAGCGCAGAAGATCGCCGAGACCCAGCTCGATCCCACGCACAACGTACCGGACGAGCCGGTATGGATCGACCTCTATCAGCCGACCGCCGATGAGCTTCGGCTGCTGCCCCAGACGTTGAACATCGCCCTGCCGAGCCGCGAGGAAATCTGGCGCAACCACGCGCTCAACCGAATGTATACGCGCGACGGGACGTCATACATGACGGCTGCGGTACTCGACGACGTGACCGAAGGCTGCGTGCCTGGAACCAGTCCGGTGACCTTTATTCTGACGCCGGATTTCCTGATTACGATCCGTGACATAGACCCGAAACCTTTTCTGACGTTTCAGGAAGATTTGCTGCTCAATCCCCGGCGCTATGCGACCAGCGCCGACGTGATGGAAGGGCTTATGGAGGAGATCATCAACCGCGTCGCCGGCGACCACGACAAGGTGATCAAGGGCCTGGACGGGTTGTCGCGGCGCATCTTCGCCGACAAGGCTTTCGACGGCCAGCGTGGCAATCCGTCGCTGATCATGCGCGGCGTTTTGAAGGACCTGGGTTTCACCGCCGACCTCAACTCGAAGATTCACGAGAGCACGCACAGCCTGGTGCGCCTGCTCACCTACTTCAAGGACGATCACGACCCCCACAATGTCGTGATCGGACGCGACGCCGAGCGCCTGATCAAGGATTCGCGCAGCCTGTCGGACCAGTCCGCCTTCCTCAACGACAAGATCAACTTCCAGCTGGAAAGCGCCTTGGGCATGATCAATGTCGAACAGAACCTGATCGCCAAGATCCTGTCGGTCGTGGCCCTGATCTTCCTGCCGCCGTCGCTGGTCGTGGGGTTCTATGGCATGAATTTCGCCGACATGCCGGAACTGCACTGGAAGTTCGGCTACGTCTTCGCCATCGGCGTCATGCTGGTCTTCGCCGTGCTGCCGTGGATGTATTTCCGGCATAAGAAATGGCTGTGATGCTGACGTAGCGTGACAGCGACTCAGTGAATAAGACGGTATGGATGCTGTCTTCTACGATATCGTTTCGACGCCACTCGGCAATGTGACCGCTGCGGTCGATGCCGCAGGGGCCTTGATGGAATTCCATTTTGTCGGCGAATCCCGGCATCCGGCCAAGCTGGCGCGCCCGGACGTCGCCGAACACGGGCCAGGGCGGCTCGACACCGTGCAGCGTCAGATCGACGAGTTCTTTGCCCGCAAGCGAGAGACTTTCGATCTGGAGCTTAAGCCCCAGGGAACGCCGTTTCAGCAGAGCGTCTGGCGCGCCCTGTGCGATATCCCTTTCGGCAAGACAATTTCCTATCAGCAACTGGCCGTCGGCCTCGGTGATATCAATGCAGTGCGCGCGGTCGGCGCCGCCAACGGCAAGAACCCGATCTGGCTGATCATTCCGTGCCATCGCGTCATCGGCAAGGACGGGTCGCTGACAGGCTATGGTGGCGGGTTGCCGCTGAAGCGCGCCCTGCTCGACTTCGAGACGCCGCGATTGCTTTGAGGCCGGTCACGCCGTATGACGGGCATTATTTCAGGGGTCGATCATGGTCAGGTTCGCTGTTTCCGCTTTGGTGCTGCTGGCGTCTGTCGCCGGACTGTCGGGCTGCAATCAGAATACGGGCGTCGAGGACGGCCCCGATATGGTGATGGCCGATCCCAAGGTCTATACGCCGGCGGAAAAGGCGGCGATCCAGGCGACCTTCCCGGCGCCCTTCAATGCGGCCGATCTGGACGACGGGGAAAAGCAGTTCGGCAAGTGCCGCGCCTGTCACACGATCACGCCGGACGGCATGAACATGACCGGGCCGCATCTGTACGGGGTGTTCGGGCGCCATGCCGCGACGGCGAAGGGCTACACCTATTCCGACGCCATGTCGAAGCACGATGTTGTTTGGGATTTCAATACGTTGGACGTGTATCTGAAAGCGCCGCAACAGGTCGTGAAGGGCACCAAGATGGGCTTTATGGGGATCGAGAGCGATACCCAGCGCCGGAACCTGATTGCCTACCTGGCGCTGGAGACGCAGGCGCATGAGGTCGCGGCGAGCGCGTCGGAGAGTGCGTCGAAATAGTTCGAGCGCGGTTTCGGCCGGCTCGCCGCC
>OUNM010356121.1_pt1 | contig 31409 bp, 26 predicted proteins | sample 1769961 | NCBI WGS metagenome assembly OUNM01 (sample SAMEA3914820, study PRJEB12502) | metagenome | biome: forest; material: soil | place: USA | collected 2012-03-12 | depth 0.3 m | reverse complement strand
TCGCTGATGGCGCCGATTGCTCCACGGCGGGCCGCTTCGAGAATGTAGGTATGGCCGTCGAAGTTACCGCCTTTCAACGCCACGAAAAGATCACCCGCTTTCATGGCGCGGGAATCGGTGCAGACAGTCGTTACTTGAAGATGCGGATCACCACTGATCAGCGTTCCTCCCGTCCAGTGTGCCAATGTTTCAAGGGGAATGGGATCCATAACAATTTTTAATAGTCCACGCGTTTGCTTTCCATCGCCTCACGGGCGGTGGCAGCGTCGTCAAAGGGAACGGTTTGGTCGGCAAACTCCTGATAAGTTTCATGGCCCTTGCCGGCGATAAGGACAATGTCGCGTGCCTGCGCCATCTCGACGGCGCGAAAGATGGCCGCACGACGATCGACGATTACTTCATACGCGCCGCGACGCAGCCCCGGCTTGATCTCCTCGATGATGGCCTCCGGATCTTCCTTGCGCGGATTGTCGGATGTAACGATCCCGTAGTCGGCCAGTTCATCGACGGCCGCACCCATGCGTGGCCGCTTTCCGCGATCACGATTGCCGCCGCATCCAAAAACGACGATGAGCCGCGCCGGCTGCAATTCGCGCAATGTTTTGAGCACGTTGATAAGCGCGTCGTCCGTGTGTGCATAGTCGACAAATACTTTGAAATTCCGCCGGCCGGCGACGGGCTCGAGGCGGCCGGGCACGGCGGGCGCATCCGCGAGCGCGAGCACGGCGTGGCGGACGTCGATGCCCATGGCAAACGCCCCGGCGATGGCGCCGAGAGAGTTATAGACGTTGAAATTGCCGATCTGCGGCAGCCTTACCAAGTAACTCTTGCCATTGGCGTCGAGCTGATAGCACGTGCCGTGAAAATCGATACGCACGTTGCTGGCCCGGAAATCGCAGCGCGCGCCGAGGCCGTAAGTGATTACCGGCACGGAATTGCCCAGACGAGTCGCTAGTTGAGAACCGTAGCGATCGTCCGAATTGATGATCGCCTTGCCCCGTTTGCCCTTTTGTGCAGCCAGTCCGGTGAACAGCAGCGACTTGGCGTCGAAGTACGCCTCCATCGTTTTATGATAGTCCAGATGGTCGCGAGTGAGATTGGTGAAAATCGCCGCCTCAAATTCCAAGCCGCGCACCCGGTGCTGCACGAGCGCATGCGAGGAAACTTCTATCGCTGCCGTCTTGCAGCCCGCGGAAACCATCTGCCAGAGCAAACCGTGCACATCCAGCGACTCCGGCGTCGTTCGCGAAGCGGGGAGGATGCGTTCGCCGATTTCATAGCGCACGGTGCCGATGATGCCGCACCGGAGCAGGACCTGCTCGCAGATATGCTTGATCAGAAACGTCGTTGTAGTTTTACCGTTGGTCCCCGTGACCCCCGCGATTTTCAGGCTTCGCGCGGGATACCCGTAAAATGCGGATGCGATATCCGCCATGGCCGAGCGGGCATCCTTCACGATGATACTTGTTACGGAAGAATCCTCGACCGGGCTCTCGCTCACAACGGCCACTGCGCCTTGCTGAATCGCTGTTCCGGCGAAGCGAATTCCATCCACTTTTTCCCCTTTCAAGGCGAAGAAAAGTGACCCGGCTTGAACCTGCCGTGAATCATAGTGCAGCGATGAAATCTCGCGGTCGCGTGATCCCACGACTTGCACTGGATCAATCTCGGAAAGTAGCGTTTCGAGCTTCATGGCTAGTCTTCGCTACGCTCCGATTGAGGATTGGCCTTCGTCTGCGCCGCCAGCACTTCCGGTGAAGGCTCGAGCCCGAGATGGCGCGCCGCTCGCTCCGCGATCTTGGCAAAAATCGGTCCTGCGACCGTGCCGCCATAGTTCTTGGTCCGCTCCACCTGGGCTTCATCCACCATCACCAGGCAGACGAATTGGGGATTCTCCGCCGGCATAAAACCGAGGAACGACAGCACGTATTTCCCTTTCTCGTAACCCGCGCCGTTTTCACCTGCTTTTTGCGCGGTCCCCGTTTTGCCTGCAGCGAGAAACCCGGGAATAAGGATGTTTTTACCGGTGCCTTTTTTGCTGAGCACATCCATCAACGCTTCCTTCATTTGCTTGGCTACTTCAGGCGTGATCACGCGCCGGACCGTCACGGGAGAGAATGAAGTAACACTGTTTCCCTCCGGATCGGTCACGTCATGAACGATTTGCGGCATCATGAGATTGCCGCCATTGGCGATCACGCACATTGCCGTAGTCATTTGCAATGGCGTGACGCAGACTTCCTGTCCCATCGGGACGCGAGAGATGGAAAGTTTACTCCAGCGAAACACCGGGTGCACGAGACCCGGAATCTCGCCGGGAAGTTGCACGCCTGTGCGTTCACCGAAACCAAAGTTGCGCACGTATTCGTAAAGACGCTGCTCGCCGAGTTGAATGCCTAGTTTCGCTGCGCCAATGTTTGAAGAGTGGACGATGATGTCGTGCACGCTCAAATCCGCGAAAGGATGCGTATCTTTCAGCGTCCGGCCCATGAATTGGAAGGTGCCGTTCTCCACCGGGATCATCGTGTCGGGCTTGACCAGATGCTGCTGGAGCGCCGCACTCACTGTGACGATCTTAAACGTCGAACCCGGCTCGACCTGGTCGGTGATGGCCCGATTCCGCCGCGACGCCATATCGCTTTTTTCGACGCGGTTCGGATTGAAATTGGGCCGGTTGGCCATCGCCAGGATTTCCCCGGTCTGAGGCCGCATGATAATGCCCACCACCATCTTGGGCCGGTATTGTTTAACCGCCGCATCGAGTTCTGATTCGACGATATCCTGCAACGCCAGATCGACGGTGAGGTGCACGTTGCACCCGTCACGCGCCGGGCGCTCTTCCGCACGGTAAGGAACGAGTTCCTTGCCGGTGCGATCGCGCTCGGTAAAGCGCAACCCATCGTGACCACGCAGATATTGGTCCATCGTTTTTTCCACGCCATCGGTTCCGTGATCCTCTCCATCAATCATGCCCACCACGTGGCACAGCATCTCGTTATTGGGATAAATACGAATGGAATCCTGCTTAAAACTAATGGCGCGCAGGCCAGCATTTGCTAGTTTAGCATCGTCCTCATTCGGCTTTTGATGCGCATCCTTCGCCTCCTGCACGCGAGCGAGAGTGGACGCGATCTTTTTGCGAAGGTCATCAATCACCGCCTCCGGCACCTTGTGCTTCAGCACGATATAAGGCGACGCCAGATTTTTCTGTTTCTCTTCCGACCATTTTTCGCGCGAGAGCAGCGCGAGCAGTGCCGGCTCCTCCATGTCCAGCGGTCCCGCCAGAAAGTGAGCTAGCGTTTCCCGGTCCTTGATCAAGGTGCCATCCGCCCAGACCATGCGCACCGGCTCGTTTTGAGCCAGGGGCTGTCCCGTGCAATCCAGGATCGCGCCGCGGCGCGCAAAGGTCGTCTGCAGCATCCCGTGATTTTTCGCGGCCGCCGCGGCGAACTCGTCGTGCATTGTTACTTGTAACTGCACGAGGCGAACGGAAAAGCCTGTGAAAGCACAGGCAAATGCACAACTGGCCGCGAGTACCCGGGATGTCGCCGAGGCGATCATGGGTTAAGGCTTGTCGATGGAGACTTTTCGCAATTCGGCGGCCTGAGCCGGCACCGAAACGAGGTGGTCTTGAGTGATAGGGGTGAATTTCGCCAGCATTTCACGGCGCGCGTGCAAGGCCGCAGGTGCGGAAAGGCTCGCAATGTGCGTGGCGGCGGCCTCGTTGGCGATTTTGCGATTGGCCAGCTCGGTCTCAAGCGCACGAATCTCGTCTCCGCGCTTGATGAGCTGGTTCTTGCAATAGACGTAATAGAGCGCGGAAGCGCAGGCAAAACCGATGATAACCAGCCAGGTGGCCAGGGAAGCCAGGGGCAGGAGATTCTCGTGACGGCGGCGGTTGGAACGCATGGCTGTAGGAAGTTTAGATTTTTTCCACGGCGCGAAGTTTCGCGCTGCGGGACCGCGCGTTTGCGGCTTGTTCGGCATCGCTGGCGGTTATAGCTTTGCCTGTTACTTTACGAAAAATGTGATCGGGATTCCGACGAGCGGCCGGCCACTCGGGCCGATCCAGCCACTCCTGCGTGCGGAGCTTGAAAAACTCCTTCACGATCCGGTCTTCCAATGAATGAAAGGTGATGACGGCGAAGCGTCCGCCGGGAGTGAGCCGTGCGGTGAGGCTTGCCAGACCGGTTTCCAGGACTTCCAGCTCGCGGTTTACCGCGATGCGCAACGCCTGAAAAACACGGGTGGCGGGGTGCGTCTTTCCCTGGCGCGGGACGACGGATTCTATGGCCTCCGCGAGCTGCAGGGTGCGCGTGAAGGGTTGCACCATGCGATCGCGAGCGATCCGGGCGGCGATCTTTCGTGCAGCGCGCTCTTCACCGTATTGGCGGAAAATGCGCTCGAGCTGATCCGCACTCATGGTATTCACTAACTGCGCGGCAGAGATGAGTCCCTTCGGATTCATGCGCATATCGAGCGGGCCGTCTTTTTGAAAAGAGAAGCCGCGTTCGGGAGTATCGATCTGGTGAGAAGAAACGCCCAGGTCGAGAAGCGCACCATCCACTTGGGATACCCCAAGATTGTCGAGCGCTTCCGCGGCTTCCGCGAAATTGCAATGGACCGCGCGAAATGACTCGCCGAACTCCGCGAGTCGCTCCTTGGCAAACGCAATGGCTTCCGGGTCCTGATCGAGGCTGATGACCTGCGCTCCAGCGGCGAGCAGGGCGCCGGTGTGGCCTCCACCGCCGAGCGTGCCGTCGAGGATGAGTTTGCCTGCGACTGGTTCGAACACGTTCAGCACTTCCGCCACGAGCACCGGCTTGTGGTAGCGGCGAGTGGGCTGGGAGCCCTGGGATTGCGCGGCATCTTCGGGATAAGTCATCGCGATCATAGGCCCACCTCTTCGGAGACCCGGTTATAGATTTCCGCCTCGTTATGCTGGGTTGCGTTCCAGGCTTCGCGGCTCCACATTTCAAAACTGTCCAGGGTGCCGATCAGCATGATCTCTCCCCGCAATTTCAGGCTTTCGCAAAACTCCTCCGGCATGAGGAGCCGGCCCTGCTTGTCCAACTCCACATGTTGCGAGCTCGAATAAAAGTGACGCAGGAAGACGGAAAGATCCTTGGGAGCGATCCGGGCTTTGGCTTCTTCGGCGGCGGCCTGGAATTTTGCCGGCGGCATCACGCGCAGAAAGGTGCCGGTGCGGCTGGGCACGAGAAAGAACTCGTCGGCCTCTTTGCGCCGCCAGCGGGAAGGGATGGTGATCCGGTTCTTCCCGTCAAAGGCATGACGATACGATCCGTAAAAAATCGGAGCGGATGGCGTATCGGCGGACATAAAAGGGATTGGTGTGGGATTTCATTGCCACTTTGCCCCACAACGCCCCACTTTTTCACACATCCTCCCTGGGTTGGTCAAAACCTTTTCGCGGATACGGGCTTACATTTATTTGTATAAAAAGGCTTGCATTTGATTTCGTTTTCCTGCCACACGCTTCAATTCAGCTATTCGGCTTGAGTGGTGCGATTTAGCTCGATTTCATGAAGGTTCCACGAGTTATTCACCGCCCGATTGAGAAAAATAGCAGGTTCCACAGGCAAGACTTCGAGACAAGGTACTAGTCTGGTTGTTCAGGAATGGTGGTGATTCGACTAAGATCGGTGGCGAGAAGGCAACCGTTTGATAGGCGTCTAAAAGGCCCGCTCGGACGGGATACTCACAAGTTATTCACAATCTGGGGATAAGATTGTCCGATCTCGGAAAGCCAGCTTATGCAGGTGTAATATATGTAAATATGAACATATATATTGGGGCAGCTATCAATTTTTGATCCATTCCAATCATCTGAACCGGCGCTGAATCGGGCTATGGCAAATTACGCGCTATCGCCGCCGCACAGATGTATCACCCCAAAAACTCGCCCATGCCTTTTCAATATTCCCGACGCGCCAAGCTGATCGTTTATTCCGTTCTCTGGATTGCTGCGGTGGTGATCTCGTGCCTGATGTCCTTGGCTGTCGCCCTGGCGTCCGGCATCGAATGGCTTCGCCTCGGGTTCTATCCGGCATTCGCGCTGAGCGGCTTTTTGGGTGTGCTCTCTGGCACATTGTGTCTTCCATCCGAACATCGCCGCTTCGGCTCCTTCATCCTCGTTTTCGCAGGCCTCAGCTTCTACCTGTGGCTGATAGAGCGGCCGACGCGCGAAGCGCCTGAGGGGTTCCCGCACCTCCTGCCCTTGGCGGCAGGTGGGATGCTCGCGGCGCTGGCTATTCAATTCCGGCGACGCCAGGAGAATACCACTCGATAAATCGCCTGGCTGCCGTCGGAGACGTGGGGTGATCGTTAAGCCGCGCTGCTGGGTGAAATCGCGGCCTTGCTCCCCGATGGAGGGCCAGCAAAGAGAAGGCGGGTTGGAAATTCAACGGGTTGAAATTTTCCACTTGAAATATGTTTAAATGAACACTATTCAAGGACCTGAACCTAAACCCACTCTTTCACACGACCCATTGGCCTTCCATTGATGCAACTGAGCCCTGTTGGCGCCGGCAGTTCCGCCGTCGCCCCCACCGCCAACGCGGCCAAACGAGTTGCTTGGGACGATGAAAGCGGGTATCGAAAAACTCCTATGGAAACTACCTCTGTCCTGGAAGTCGCTCCTGCTCGCCCCGCGCGGGAATTTCCGCAGTTCTCACTCAGCCGCCTGTTGTGCACCGTTTTCGCACCGAAAGAAGGAGAGCGGGTCTGCATTTTGATCGACCTGGAGGAACCGAGGGAAATCGAGGGCTTTCGGTTTCTGCAAAATCCGAAGCTCACCATTCAGAAGCATGCTCATGATGTCTTTTACCAAGGATTACGTCAAAATGTGATGTACGAGCTGGGTCTCACGGGCGGGGAGATGTTCGCCTATAAAGTGACAGGTGGCAGCAATCTGGATTTGCCCGAGGAAGCTTATAGCACCGATGGCCGTGAACTGCGTCTCGTGGATGACGTGCTCAAGAATTACGACATCGTCCTGTGCATTTCCACGTACTCGGCGACCGCCCCGCTCACGGCGTTTGCCAAGCAGTTTGGTTTTCGCGGTGCCACGCTGCATGGCGTGAACGACATCATCCTGCGCAGCGGTCTCGCGGTGGATTACAATGAAGTGAGTCGTCAGGCCGAAAAGCTCCGGCTCGGTATGACGAAGGCCGATTGGGCGGAGATCGACTACGGCTTTGGAGGAAAGACGTACACGCTGAAGCTGGAACTCGGCAAACAGGAGGCGCAGAAGAGCCACGGGCTTTGTCGGTCTGGCCATCCCGATGTGGCCAATCTTCCCGCGGGCGAAATCTACTTTGTGCCGGCGGGAGCCGAAGGGCAGTTCCCGATGCGCTATGAAGACGGGACCATTGGACTGATGCGTGTGACGGGCGGGAGGGTGGTGGAAGCCACTTTGCTGAAGGGAAAACAGACGACGGTGGATGAGCACAATCGCAAGCTCATTTCCGATCCGGTGACGGGTGAGCTCGGCGAGTTGGGATTTGGCACGCAGGAATTGCCGGTTTCAGGGCGTGATATCCAGGACGAGAAAATCCTCGGCACGCTGCATGTCGCGACGGGCCGCAGCGATCATCTCGGCGGAACGCTGACGCCGGATCGTTTTGCCAGCGCGAAGAACGCCACGCACGACGACATTCTTTTTTCGCCCAGCAAGACGCCGGAAATCGACGTGCCGCAGGTGCGTTTGCATCGCGATGGAAAAACGCAGGTCTTGATCGAGCACTTTGTGCCGGCACCGTACATGCGCGGCCTGCTCGCGGAGTGAATTTTCTCGAAACAGCGCGGCGGTGGAGGTGATCGTCGGATCATGCCGACCGATTGGGAAGATCACTATCGCCGCGCCGACACTCCTTGGAACAAAGGAGCGCCCAGCCCGGCGCTGCTGGAATACCTGATGCGCAGCCCGGTGCGCGGCGACGTGCTCGTGCCGGGATGCGGCGCGGGATATGATGTGCGCGCGCTCGCGGCCACGGCGGATGAAGTCGTGGGCGTGGACATCGCGCCTTCCGCCGTTTCCATGGCTCGAAAATTTCCCAGCGTGGGCGGAGAGCAATATGTGGAGGCCGATTTTTTTTCGCTTCCGCGGAAATTGCGCGGGAGGTTTGATTATGTTTTCGAGCACACCTGCTTTTGCGCAATTGATCTTGTGCGGCGTGTTGATTACGCGGAGGCGGCGGCGAGCGCTTTGCGGCAGGATGGTAAACTGCTCGGGATTTTTTATCTCGATACGGGTCAGGATTTGCGAAGCGATGGTCCGCCTTATGAAACCACGCTCGCGGAATTAGATCGGCTGTTTTCGCCACGGTTTAAACTGCTCGAAGAGTGGGCGCCGACGCGGACTTATGCAGGCCGGGAGAAGCGGGAATGGATGCGGCTGTGGCGTCTGCGTGAAGCTCCCTGAGGGCCGTCATAAAAAAGGAAACGGCTTGATTTGCCGGCTCGCATTCCTAGCCTCTGTCGATGCACGATTTCCTCGCCACCACCCCAACTTCAGCGGCTGCTCTGGCAGCCGACGATACCTTCCCGAGGAGGCACATCGGACCCGACGATCGCGAGGTGGCGGAAATGCTGCACGCGCTCGAATTTCCATCACTCGACGGCCTGATCGACGCGATCGTGCCGGAGAATATCCGGATGCAGCGCGCGCTGGATTTGCCGAAGGCGAAAGGAGAGCACGAGGCGCTCGACGAATTGCGCGAGATCGCGGCGAAAAATCGCATCTGCAAAAGCTATTTGGGGCAAGGCTATTATGACTGCATCACGCCGCCCGTGATCCAGCGGAACATTTTGGAAAATCCCGGTTGGTACACGGCTTACACCCCGTATCAGGCGGAGATCGCCCAGGGCCGCATGGAAGCGCTGGTCAATTTTCAGCAAATGGTGATCGATCTCACGGGGATGGAGATCGCCAATGCCTCGTTACTTGATGAAGCCACGGCGGTAGCGGAAGCCATGCACATGGCGCATGCGCTTTGCAAAGACGCGAACGCGCGGTCGATTTTCGTTTCGCGGGGATGCCATCCGCAGACCATTGCCGTTGTGAAAACGCGCGCCGAGGCGCTGGGAATCGAGGTCGTCGTGGGAGAGGAAGCGGCGCTTGATTTTGGCGGCGCAAAATTTTTCGCCGTGGCCGTGCAATATCCGGATACCACGGGCGCGATTAGTGACTATGAAGCCTTTATTGAAAAGGCGCATGCGGCGGGAGCCCTGGCCATCGTTGCCGCGGATTTGCTGGCCTTGACGCTGTTGCGCCCGCCGGGCGAATTTGGCGCGGACATCGCAGTGGGTTCCACACAGCGTTTTGGGGTGCCCATGGGCTTCGGCGGACCACACGCTGCCTACATAGCGACTCGCGATGTTTATAAACGGTCGCTGCCGGGCCGATTGGTGGGCGTGTCGCGCGATGTGCAGGGAAAGCCCGGATATCGCCTGTCATTGCAGACGCGCGAGCAGCATATTCGCCGGGACAAGGCGACAAGTAACATTTGCACCGCGCAGGTGCTGCTGGCGGTGATGGCTTCGATGTACGCCGTTTACCACGGGCCGGAGGGGCTCAAGCGGATTGCGGCGCGCGTGAATTTACTAGCTCGTGTTTTTGCGGATGGAGCGCACCGGCTGGGGATAACCGTGGAGACCGAGAGATTTTTCGACACCGTGACGCTTCGCGTGGCGCATGCGTTCGACAAAGCGAAAGCGCAGGAGCAAAGTATCCTGGTAAACGTTGCGGGGCCTGGAACGACGACAGTGGCCTTTGATGAGACGACGGCAGCATCCGATTTGCGCGCTGTTTGGGCGATCCTCAATGGTGGAAACGATCCTGGCTTAGATCCCGCGGAAATCGCCGCGGAATTGGGCGAGGCGGATTTTGGCAAGCACACGCGCACGAGCGAGTTTCTCGCGCACCCGGTCTTCAACACGCACCACACAGAAACGGAGATGCTTCGTTATATCCGGCGTCTGGAAGCGCGGGATCTTTCGCTTACGACTTCGATGATCCCGCTCGGCTCATGCACCATGAAGCTGAACGCCACGAGCGAGATGCTGCCGGTTACTTGGCCCGAGTTTGGCAAGCTTCATCCATTCTGTCCGCCGGGATTGGCCGCGGGTTATCGTGAGATGTGCACTCAGCTCGAGAAATGGTTGGCGGAAATCACGGGTTTTGCCGCGGTGAGCCTGGAGCCCAATGCCGGCTCGCAGGGCGAGTACGCGGGATTGTTAGCGATCCGAAAATACCATGAGTCGCGCGGTGAAGGGCATCGCGACGTCTGCCTTATTCCGACGAGTGCGCACGGGACGAATCCGGCGAGCGCGGCGATGGCCGGCATGAAAGTGATGCCGGTGACTTGCCTGACCGATGGTGATATCGATGTGGCGGATTTGCGCACGAAGGCGGCGCAATGTGGTGGCAAACTTGCCGCGCTCATGGTTACCTATCCCAGCACGCATGGAGTTTTTGAGGAAGGTATTCGCAAGATTTGCGAGATCGTGCACGCGCAGGGCGGGCAAGTTTACATGGACGGTGCAAATATGAATGCGCAGGTGGGGCTGTGCCGGCCAGGAGATATCGGCGCGGACGTGTGTCATCTCAATTTGCATAAGACTTTTTGTATTCCGCACGGCGGTGGAGGTCCGGGGATGGGACCGATCGGTGTTGCTGCGCATCTAGCACCTTTTCTGCCGGATCGTTCGCACGCCAAAGGGGACATGAAGGTGGGGGCGGTTTCCGCCGCGCCTTTTGGGAGTGCCAGTATTCTGACCATTCCGTGGATGTATATCCGCATGATGGGTGGCGATGGATTAAAGAAGGCGACCGAGATTGCTATCCTGAATGCTAACTATATTGCGCGGCGCCTCGATCCGTATTTTCCGGTGCTCTTTAAGGGGCGTAGTGGATTGGTCGCGCACGAGTGCATCGTGGATCTGCGCCACTTTAAGGCGACTACCGCGGAAGACGTGGCCAAGCGTCTGATGGACTATGGATTCCACGCGCCGACGTTGAGCTTTCCCGTGCCTGGCACGCTGATGATCGAACCCACGGAAAGTGAATCCAAAGCGGAACTCGACCGTTTCTGCGAGGCGATGATCACGATTCACGGCGAAATCCAAGCCGTGGAGAGCGGCGTGGCGGACAAGCAAAATAACGTGCTGAAAAATGCGCCGCATCCGGCGAGCGTTGTTTGTGCGGATGTGTGGGATCGTCCCTATTCGCGGGAGCAGGCGGCGTTTCCGGCGACTTGGCTGCGCGATCACAAATTTTGGCCTGCCGTGGGCCGGATCGATAATGTCTGGGGTGATCGAAATCTTTTCTGCTCCTGCGTGCCGTGGGGCCAGGAAGGCGACGACGCAGCCAAGTGATCGGGATTGAGGCGCCGGCGCCGGCGCGGTAATGCTTTGATATGCAACCTTCAGCCGCTTGCCGCGTTGCGGCCATCTTCGGATTTCTGGCCGTCGCCCTCGGCGCTTTCGGTGCGCACGGGATGAAAGAACTGCTCGCGCAAAATCAAACGACTTCGATCTGGGAAAGAGCCGCGCTTTATCATCTCACGCACTCCATTGTGCTTTTGATCCTGGCTTACCCAAAGCAGGAGCGATTTCCTTCCGGGCCGTTCCTTTGTTTTGCCATCGGCATCGTCATTTTCAGCGGCAGCCTCTATGCCCTGGCCGCCACCAATATTCACTTGCTGGGCGCAATCACGCCGATCGGCGGAATATCGTTACTTGTTGGCTGGCTCTGGCTCGCCCTGCGGCGTTGATTTTTTTGCAAACGGAAATCTCCCCTTCGATGAACTGGTCCACATGGCAACCCAAAGATCGCGCCGTCCTTTGCTTTATCGTGAAGGAGGGCCGGGTTTTGCTCATTCATAAGAAGCGGGGATTGGGAGCGGGAAAGGTCAATGCGCCGGGGGGGCGAATTGAAAATGGCGAGGGAGTGGTGGAGGCAGCCATTCGCGAGACGCAGGAAGAAGTCGGCGTGACGCCGCTGGGCATGCAGGAGCGCGGCGTTTTGCACTTTCAGTTTCTCGATGGGTACAGCCTGCATTGTGTGGTTTTCAAGGCTTCGGATTTCGTCGGTGAACCCATTGAAACAGGGGAGGCCGCTCCGTTTTGGTCGCCGGTCGCAGAAATCCCGTACGACCAGATGTGGGCCGACGATCGCCATTGGCTGCCGTTGATGATGAATGGCCAGGAGTTTGCCGGTTACTTTGAATTTGACGGAGAGAAAATGCTGTCCATGCGGGTAGATCTTCGCGAGGAGGTGAAACCGTGAAATGGCAGAGCGCAGGCATTGTTTCTGAGCAATGAGCGCGCCTCGCATCTTGGTGGTTGGGTGTGGCTATCTAGGGTTGGAAGTGGCGCGTTTGTTTCATCTTGAGGGTTGGGAAGTAATCGGTTGCACGCGGTCCGGTGAATTGGCGGAGGGCGCGGAGCGAGTCGAGTTTACAATCCGCGCATGTGACGTCTCCGAACGCGAAGAGGTGAAGCGGCTGGCGGATCTCGAAAATCTTGACGCGGTTGTCCACTGTGCGAGTTCCAGCCGCGGCGGTGCAGATCAATACCGGCGTGTCTATCTCGAAGGTGCGCAGAACCTGGCTGAGGTGCTCACGCCTAAACTGCTTCTCTTTACCAGCAGCACTTCCGTCTATGCGCAGACCGACGGCGAATGGGTCAGTGAGGAGAGCTCCGCGAAGCCGGATCGCGAAACAGGCTGTATTTTACGGGAGACGGAAGAACTAGTCTGTGCGGGCGGTGGAACCGCCATTCGCGTGGCGGGAATCTATGGACCGGCGCGATCCGTGTTACTTAAAAAATTCTTCAGTGGAGAAGCCGTGATCGAAGGTGACGGAGCGCGATGGATTAACCAAGCGCACCGAGACGATGTGGCCACAGCGATTTGGAGACTCGTTACTCACCGTGCGCACGGAATTTTCAACGTGGCCGACAATACGCCGATCTCTCAAAGGGAACTTTATGCGCGCCTCGCGGAGCGATTTGAGCGCCCTCTTCCTCCCCGCGGCTCCATCGATCCCCATCGAAAGCGCGGTTGGACGCACAAGCGTGTGAGCAATGCCAAACTAAGATCGCTCGGATGGAAGCCGGTTTACCCTTCGTTTTTTGACGCCCTTGAAAATGACCCGCGATTGTTGGCAGGATTTGCGGTCTAGCTGCCAGTTTTGATCTAATCGCTGCTCCGCGTTACGGTTCCACTCTTGCCATGACTCGCTTCCTCCTCCTCCCGCTGGTCCTTTTGTATCTTTGCGCGGCGCCGTCCGTGCACGCTTTGGAAAAGTGGATTTATATTTCCAAAAATCTTCTCCTCGACAAAAGCGTCGATGAAATCGAGGGGCTAATGAAAACGGGGCAGGCCGCGGGATACGATCATATCCTGCTTTCGGATTCGAAATTTTCCCGTCTGGCAGACATGGATCAGCGGTATTTTCGCAACTGCGAACGCGTGAAACAACTCGCGGCGAAATATCAGATCGAGATTGTGCCCGCATTGTTCGCCGTGGGGTATTCCAATGACTTGCTAGGCCGCGATCCGAATCTCGTCGAAGCGCTTCCCGTGAAAAATGTTCCGCTCACTGTCGAGGGTGGCGTGGCGCATGTGGATGATCCGACGGCGCCTAAATTGCCGCCTGATTTTTCGGATTGGAAGAAATGGGGATTCCACGATGACGTCGTGAGTTCCGAAAATGGAGCGGCAGTTTTGGATGGAACCAAGAATGGAAATGCGCGCGTCTCGCTGAAACTGAAAGTGCAGCCCTGGCGGCAGTATCACGTCTCGGTAAAGATCAAAACGAAGGATTTCAAGGCACAACCGGAGATCAAGCCATTGGCCAATCGTGTGCTCGCCTGGGAAAATCTGGGAGTAAAGCCAAACCAGGATTGGACGGTGCACCAGGCGGTTTTCAATTCGGAGGACAATACCGAGATCACCCTCTGGTTTGGCGTTTGGGGAACGAGAGGCGGCACGCTCTGGTTCAGCGAACCGAAGATCGAGGAAATTGCTTTCATGAATATGCCGCGACGCGCGGGCTGTCCACTAGTGGTAGCGCATGCTTCCGCCGATGGATCTGCCGGTGCCGCACTAGTGGAAGGGAAGGATTTCGAGCCGTTGAAAGATCCGTTACTTGGGCAGAAGCCATGGCCTGGCGAATACGATACCTATCATGAGCCACCGGTATTGCGTGCCAAGCTCCCTGATGGCACCAAACTTGTCGCCAGCTATTACAACGCGCAAACGGTGTATGAGCACCAGGCGATGATTTGCCCGAGCGAGCCGAAGACGATGGAGTTACTGCGCGATCAAGCAACGCGGATGCACAAACTCTGGGGTGCGAAAGGTTACATGATGAGTCACGATGAGATTCGCAACCTCAACTGGTGCGAGGCTTGCCAGAAGCGCCATCTCACGCCTGGCCAAATGCTTGCGGAAAACGTCAAGCAGTGCATTCAGATCCTGAGGCAGGTGAATCCTGGCGGCCGCATCTATGTGTGGAACGACATGTTCGATCCCAATCACAACGCAGTGAAAGGTCCTTATTATCTAGTGAATGGGTCCCTCGAAGGTTCGTGGGAAGGTTTGGATAAGGACGTGATTATCCTACCCTGGTATTACGAGAAACGTGCAGCGAGCATTAAGTTCTTCGCGGATCGCGGAAATAAACAAGTGCTCGCCGGCTACTATGACAGCCGTCCTGAGCGCATCGTGGATTGGTTGAATGCGGCTAAAGAAGCGCCGGGTTCTGTGATCGGGGTGATGTACACGACGTGGGAGAACAAGTACGGAGACCTGGAAGCGTTTGCCAAAGCTGCGGATGGAGTTAAATAGAGGCAATGCTTCTCAAAGTTCAACGCTGCGATGGCACGGCCAGGGAATCTGCTGCGGATACTTGCAGCATCGCGGTGCGCATCTTTCAAGGTATTGATTGGATGCAGGAGCTGCGTTACCAGCAGGAGTTTGCGCAACGTGGGGCGGAATCGCTCGTGCCTGGAATGGAGTTGATGGATGATTGCGGGCGCCGTCTTTTCATTGCTCCGCTGGATCCCGCTACGGTCGCTTTCAATTACGTCTATCTGCACATGCGTTCCGAGTTTGGGTTCTTTCCTCTCGAATCTCAGCGAGAATACTATGTTCCTCACTATCCGGTCGATAGCGTGCCGAATTTGATTGCGCTGCACTACGCCGCGGAACACGGAAAAATCCTGCGAATCTGTGCAGAGTCGGGCTTGCCGGAGGGTGGCTCCGATTGTTTGACGACTTCGCTCGATCGGTGATTATTTTGCCCGAGGATGGAAGCGGTGGTGGATCGCTTTGAGCCGCTGTTGATCCACGTGCGTATAGATTTGCGTCGTGGAGATATCCGCATGGCCGAGCATTTCCTGGATGATGCGAAGATCCGCCCCGTTGCTGAGGAGATGTGTGGCGAAAGAATGGCGGAGCAGGTGTGGGTAAACATTCATGCTCAGCCCGGCGTGGCGGGCAATTTCTTTGACGATTTGCCAGACGCGGACTGTGGTGAGCTTGGCGCCACGATGGGAGAGGAAGATTTCGCTGCCGGTGCGCTTTTTCACAAATTGAGGCCTTTCCTTTTCAATGTAACCTTTGATGGCGGAGCAGGCTTTGGATCCTACGGGAACGATCCGCGTTTTATCTCCTTTTCCAGTGACCCGGATGATGCGCGTGTCAAAATCGAGATTCTCCAATCGCGCATTCACCAACTCGGAGACCCGCAAGCCGCTGGCATAAAGTAACTCCAGAATCGCCCGATCGCGCAAAGCATGGGGGCTGCCTTCCGCAACTCCAGAGAGCAACTGCTCAGCCTGCAGTTCGTTCAAGGTCTCCGGAAGGTACCGTTCCACGCGCGGCAGAGGGAGCGGTTCGGCGATGTCCTGCGGCAGGCGTTGCCGCACATGCAGCCAGCGGAAAAAAATCTTCAATGCGACGACGATGAGTTTGATGGAGGCGGCGGATAAGCCGGTGCGCTTTCGGTGTGCGAGGTAGTCGGAGAGCGCGTGGAGATTGACTTCTTTGGAAGAGGCTTCCGGTACGGCAGGCGATTCCTCGGAATTCTGCTCGAGCGCTGCCGTCGACTGTTCCTTGCTATCGATCAATTGTTTCCGCTCAAACCAGGCAGCAAACCCTTCCAGAGAAAGCCGGGTCGAAAGTTGGTAGTTGTCGGACAGACCTCGCTCGGTGGCGAGGTAGAGAATGAAATCATCGATGTCCGTGCGAAGCATGGTGGCCAGCATACACCAGTGCGCAATGGAAGGCTGGCGGCGAAAATGGAGTTGAGCTTCCTTTTTTTGGGCGTCTCGCATAATCATGGGCTCCCCTGCGATTGCGATGAACATTTCCCTCGCCTATGGCCGCGGCCATATCGAAGCCGAGCTGCCTGATGACCGCACCACGGTCATCGAACCGACGCATCTGGCTGGCTTAACGGACGAACGTGCCGCCGTTCACGCTGCTCTCGACGCGCCGATCAGCGAAGCGGCTCTCAGCAGCAAGATCGACGGGAAGAAAAAGATTTGCGTCGTGCATACCGACATAACGCGGGCCACACCGAATGACCGTCTCATGTCATGGCTCACGGCATATTTGGAGGAAGCGGGTGCTTCGCGCGAAAACATTCTTTTGCTGAATGGCTTGGGAACGCATCGCCCGAATACCCGGGCGGAGTTGGAGGAAATGTTAACACCGACGGTCGTCGCACGCTATCGCTGCATCAATCATGAGCCGAACGATGACGACGCTCACGTGCAATTCGGCGTGACGCGCACGGGCGCGCCCGCGTTGTTAAATCGGCATCTCGCCGAAGCGGATGTGCGGATCATTACGGGTTTCATCGAGCCACATTTTTTCGCGGGATTTTCCGGTGGCCCCAAAGGAATCATGCCGGCGGTGGCCGCGTTGCGCACGGTGCAAAGTAACCATGGAGCTTTGAATATCGGCGATGCACGGGCGACCTTTGGGATCACCGAAGGCAATCCGATATGGGAAGAGATGCGGGATATCGCGTTGCGAGTGGGCCCGAGCTTTCTGCTCAATGTGACGCTCAATGAGCAGCGGCAAATCACCGGTGTTTTCGCGGGAGACCTCATCGCTGCGCACCGTGCGGGCTGCGAATTCGTTCGCGCCAGCGCCATGCAACGCCAGACTGCGCCATATCACGCCGTGATCACCACCAACTCTGGCTATCCGCTCGATATGAATCTCTATCAGGGTGTGAAAGGGATGCGCTCTGCGGCTCAGATCGTGTGCGACGGCGGCGCGATTTTGCTCGTGGCTGAATGTTGTGACGGGTTGCCCCATGACTCGCATCATGAACGGCTGCTGCATAGCGTGAATCATCCGGATGAGATTTTGGAAAAAGTCGCGCAGCCTGGGTTCGCATGGCCCGAGCAATGGCAGGGACAGATCCAGGCTTTGATCCAACGGCGAGCGACGGTGTGTCTCGTTTCCTCTCTTCCGGAAGCAGCCGTGCGTGCGGCCCATCTACAGCCCTGCCGCTCCGTGGAGCATTTCCTGGCTGAATACTGTGGAGGAAATACGAGAATTGCGGTTTTGCCGCAAGGGCCGCTGACGGTGCCCTATCTGGCAGCGTAACAAGTAACGATTTGATAACCGTGGCGGCGACGGACTCGGCTGCGCGGTAGTCTTTCGGTTCCTGAAAACCGGATGGAAGGATTCGACATCTCGAGCTTCTTCGGAGATGGTGGGAGTCGCATGAGCGAACCTGAACCGGAAAAACCGTCCAGCGAGCCATCGGATCCGCAAATAGCTCCTCTCCCCAGAAGTCGCAAACGTTTCTGGTGGATAGTGATCACCTGCGCCGTGCTCGCACTTGGTGGGCTCACTATTTATCTCTATACATTCTGGAGTGCATGGCATCATTTGGGAGCACTTGAGCCGAGTGGCGGTCTCTATTTCCCGAAGCGCGTGGAGCTTTCCGTTCCGAGCTTCAGGCAAAATGATCCACGCTGGGGAAAGGACCCGCTTGGCCCGACGGAGAGCACCGTGGGAGCCGAGGGATGCGCGCTTTCCTCCGCGGCCATGCTCATGTCGTTTTACGGTATCGATACCGATCCGCAACGGCTCAACCAGTTTCTCATCGGGCACGAAGGCTATACGCCGCAGGGCTGGATTTATTGGGAAAAAGCGGCGGATCTCGATCCGGGCCGTGTGCACAAGGCCTATGAGGATTTGCCGACTTATTGTTTAATTGATTGCAATCTGTTGCACGGAAATCCGGTGATCGTGCGGCTCAAACTGGCGAGCGGAACGAATCATTTCGTCGTGATCGCGGGCAAGGACGGCTATGACTATCTTATTCGCGATCCGGGGGCAGGCGCCAGCCGTGGCTTGTATCCGTTGCGGGAATTAGGCAGTGATATCTATGCTCTGCGATTCTATGAGCGTGGGCCCGAAGGAACGCCTCGTCTGTTCAAGTAACTGAATATTTTGAATCACGCAACCGGTTGAAACAGGGATTGCCCGTTGGAACGAAGCTCGCGGGCAAATTCGATCATGGCTGGCCATTCTTGAAGGAGAAGCGCATAGCGCCTGTAGAGCTGGCGCATGAGCTCCCGTGTTTCGGAAGCGGGACGCTGGGATTGCAGGTCAAGCGGGATATCCGCATCGTCGCGCGTGATGGCTTCGCGGAAATGATCGATCAACGCTTCCACGTCTTCGCGCCAGAAATCTGGCGCATCTTCGGCTTTTTCGAGCTGTTTGGCCAGAAATTCACTTCGTTCGCTGGCGTGCTCGATGGCTTCATAGCGGAGATACTCCGCAAAATCCGCCGACGGCAACGCGGCAAATTCCCCGAGATGGCGCCCCAGCGCTTGCATTCGTTCCGCGGCGCCGGCGGTTTCCGGCGGTTCAAAGTGCAGGATGGCTCCGCGCAAGAGATGGGCGAATTCAAAGATCACCGCGTATTTTTCGCGGCCCAGCGCTTGCGGATGCAGGATCGGTTTGCCCGTTCCCGGATCATGGTAAACGGCCGTGGGCAGATGTCCCATGAACGCGCCCGGACAGCACTGCCACAGCATTGCGCCATAGGAGAAATCCTCAGCGTGCAAGACCGGGAAGCACGGAGGCAGCAATTCACGATGATCGAGCGCAAAAGCCATCCCAGGGCTGACGCTCGCGTCTCCGATGGCCGTTTCGCGCACCGCGGAAAAGACGTTCCGACTGGTGAAGACGGAGCGATAGTGTGCTTCGCTCTCGGTGAGCCGCCGGCGGTTCTCTGCGGTATAGTAAAGAAAATAAGTGGAGGTGGGAATTCCTGGGTCGCCGATATGGCCGGTAAAGGTGGCGCGGATTACTCCGTTACTCGACGTGGACCGGCGAAGAAAACTGTCGCCTGCCTCCCGCCAATCGATGGATGATGGCGACCCTGCGCTGGAGAAAACCTCACCTACGTCGCGCCCCAGCAGTTTCTCGTGAAGCGCGAGATAATCGCAGTCTACCCAGCGGGCCTGAGCCAGCGCACTTTCACGGTCGGGAAACAGCCAGCGTGAAAAGGGGTCGGTATTGGAAAAACACGCCAATCCATTGCTAGATTCTTCCAAGGCATTTGCCAGACGGCACGTCACGTCGTCGTCGATGCTGCAGAAGGCCTTTCCCGCAGTCTCGAGGAGGATGGCGTTGCGATTGGCGCCGCAGGAAAAGCCCGTCTGCAATGGATCGAAAAGCGCAAATTCCACGGCTTCCGGTGAAAATTTTCCGTCGCGAATCAGGTGATCGGCAAAGAGACGTTTTTCTTTCCCAGAAGAAATTCGCAGCGTGCCGGGAAACCCAGGAGTGAGCGTTTGCAGGAGCTGGCGAAATGCCGCCTGGTGTTCGGGCAGCGATGAATTGTCCGCGACGAGGAACTCGGCCTGGCGGTCGTGCTTTTTAAGGTTCTCCGAAAAACTGCGCACGGCACGCTCCAGCAATTCGGTGCGATTTCCACCTGTGGGGATGCCGATGGTTTCAATCACCGAAGCCTTGTGATCCGGATTGCGCATCGCCTGGCAGCGGCGCGTGAGGCTCTCGGTGGAAACAAGTAACTCAGCGTCGATTATTTCCCGGAGGCAGCGACGCAGAGCTTCGATCTGGAGGGTGTCCCAGCCATGCTCGCCGGCGTATTGCTCGATGTGCTTTTGCAACGGGCGGAACTGATCGCAGGAAAGAACGAATTCCACGGCAAATGGGGGAAAGACGCGAGTCTCCCCGTGGGGGGCATGCACGGCATGAAAATGGCCGCCCAACGAATGAACCCGAAAAGCGCCGCGGCGCCAAAGCGCGGATGGTTCGGCCGAAGATGGCTGTTGTTGCTCTTGAGGCGCCGTCGTTTTCGCCGCGGATCGGCTTTGCAGAAACGAGGGCAATCGCATAGATAACAAGCAACGCTGCAAACTAGGTTTGCGATTTCGTGGACGGTTCCGGTGCGGTTTCCGCCTGGCCGTGCACGTGCAGTTGAGCAATGCCATCCACGATATAGCCTACTCCGGAAACTGCGGTGAAGATTCCTGCGAGCCATACTGGCAGATCGAGAAAATGAACTTCAAAGTGAAAGCTCCCGATTGACACCTCTCGCGTAAAGAGATCGAGCTGCAGCATGACCATGGCGAGCGCGACCATTTGGACGGCGGTGGCACATTTTCCCGTCCAGCTTGGACGTACCTGGACGGTGCCGTTGAGGAAGTGGAGAACGAGCGCGCCGATGACGATGATGGCATCACGCGTGATCACCAGCACCGGGAACCACAGCGGAAATTTATAGGCCCATCTGGCAATGGTCAGCGTGATAATACCGGCGAGGAGAAGGCCCTTGTCGGCAATCGGATCGAGAGTCACCCCCAGCTTGCTGCGTTGATTGTAGCGACGCGCAATATAACCATCGATTCCGTCGCTGGCCGCTGCCACCACGAAAATGGTAATGGCCGCCCAGCGCTGCCATGGCGCCGGTTCGCCGCGCTCGACGCTGTTTCCGTAATAAATCGCCATCATCACAAAAAACGGGATGAGCAAGATACGCGCGATGGTAATCTTGTTGGCGGTTGTCATGAGGCACGGCGATGAAAAGGGAAATAGGCAGGGAATGCAATCTTCGCAGGAAACCGAAGGCTCGACGCTGCTGTTCCAAAGTGCTCCCGCGACGCGGGGAATGGGATTTATGATGGAACGGCTTGGACATTGGGCTCGCGACCTTGGACTATCGCGCTTTTCCCAGTAGAGTAGGATCCACATGCCTTCCCGCACCGTCGCCATCGTAGGCCGCCCCAATGTCGGTAAATCAGCTCTTTTTAACCGCCTCGCTGGCCGGAGGATTTCGATCGTTCACGACATGCCGGGTGTGACACGGGACCGTATTTCCGCCGAATGCCGGCTGGCGCGAGAGCCATTTGAGATTCTCGACACGGGCGGAATTGGCTCCGAAGTGGATGCTGATTTTACATCGCAAGTGCGCGCTGAGGTGGACATCGCCGTGGAAACCTGCGACCTGCTGCTTTTTGTGGTCGATGCGCACGAAGGGGTGACACCGGTGGATCTCGAACTGGCGAAGCTATTGCGCCGCGCGAATAAGCAGATCGTGCTTGTGGCTAACAAAGTCGATGATCCCAAGCATTTGCCTCACGCGGCGGAGTTCAGCCGACTCGGTTTCGATCCCGTGGTGATGGTGAGTGCCGAGCACAATCGCGGCATTGCCGAACTGGTGGACCGGATTGACATTCTCTTACCAACTCCGGATGCCGAAGAATTTCGGCGTGATCAAGTGCCTGTGAAAGTGGCCATCGTGGGGCGGCCCAACGTCGGTAAATCTTCGCTCACCAATGCTATTTTGCAGGACGAGCGAACGCTGGTTTCACCGATCTCGGGGACGACTCGCGATGCGATTGATATTCCTTATCGCCGGGGAGAGCAGGAGTTCATTCTTATCGACACGGCGGGGATCCGGCCACGAGGGAAGGTGAATCATTCCGTCGAAGTTTTTTCCGTGATGCGATCGGAGGAGAGCATTCGCCGGGCGGATCTTTGCTGCCTGGTGATCGATGCTTCAATGGGGGTCACGGCGCAGGACAAAAAGATCGCGGGCTTGATTCAGGAAGCGAGGCGGCCTTGCGTGATCGCGGTGAATAAATGGGACCTTATCGAGGAGCGCACGTCGAATAAGGAGGAGCTGCAGGAGACTTTGCAGGAATTTGAGTCGGAGCTGTTCTTTCTCGACTATGCGCCTCTCTTTTTGCTCTCAGCCAAAACCGGCGCATCACTGGAACGACTTTTCAAGCGCATCGAAAACATTCGTGAAGCCTCCCGGAAGCGGATCAATACGGGCGCGCTCAATCGGTTGATCGCCGCTGCACTCACCCAGCAGCCTCCTGCACATCGCTTGGGAAAACGGTTCAAGATTCTCTACGCCACGCAGCCCGAGCCGAAAAACCACTCGCCCATTCCTCTGCCGGAGATCGTGATTTTCTGCAACAACGGAAAGTTACTTGATGCGCATTACCGCCGCTTTTTGGAAGGCCGCATTCGCAAGGAACAGGCGTGGGATGGGTTGCCGATGATCCTGCATTTTCGGGACAGGGAGGAGCGTGGTGGGGGCGGAAAGGCCGGTAAGCGGTAGGTGGCCCGCTCTTTAAACCTAATCTTAATCATCGCGCGGAGCGCGAAATGGCAAGGTGGTTGGCCCTATAGGATGCTTCCTTTCGGAAAGCGCAATTATCAGCAAAATACGCCCTTTCATTGGTCCCATAGCTCCTATTGGTCCCGCAGGGTTTTCGCTCACCACTTTACCATTTCGCGCTCCGCGCGATGATTAAGATAAAGTTAAAGATTGGGTTCAAAGAGCGGGCCGCCTTCCACCAGCGAACTGCCCCTGCAAGCCTTACTGGCCCGGCAGGCCGCCGGCGCCGCCCGGCAAACTAGGCATCGCCATCTTCTGATAATCCGCCGGGATCGCGAATTCGCTGTCGGCGACGGGCGCTTCCTTCACGCTCACGACTGTGCTCGTGATCTTGCCTTGGGCCGTGCCCATTTCTGTCTTCACGACGATTCCTGGTACTTCAAACTGCGACGGGTCCATCCCTGCAACGGCTCCTTTGGCTAGTTTGCTCATCTGATCTTTGATCGCTGCAGTATTGGGAAAATCCTTGGTGGACCAAAGTTTCATCGCCATTCCGCCGACATTCACCTCGTAGACTTCGGTATTCCAATCTCCCACCTTCTCCTTCGCTCCCGTGGGTTTTGGCTTCTCGGTTTTGTTGCTGAGATCGGCGGCTTGTTTCTTCACGGTGGAGAGATCCATCGTCATGGCCATCTTTTGGGCATGCATCAGCGTGGTGGCCTGGTTTTTATTCAGATCCACAATCGATGTCACATTTCCCGCTCCGCCGGGCATGGGAGAGTCGATTTTCATCAGGTCTCCTTTGATCTTGATCGTCATCGGCCCCGTGAGAAACGGCGACTCGACCTTTTGCTCAATGACGACGTCGGCGCGCGCGATGACCGCGGCCAGAAGGAGGGAAGAAAACAGCGCGATTTTTTTCATGATCAGGAAAATCTGCTCCAGCGCGTCGAGAGAGACGAGCACAGAATTGGGAAAAGGGTACGCCTTTGGTCGGGCAGGCGCAATGGATCCCGCGGCGCGCTGAACGATGAAAGTCTCAGGATTGCGTGAAGCCGGCGCTTCACCCCACCTTCGCTCCCGCGCGTTTGCGGGCATTTGCGTCGAGGATTTTCTTTCGCATGCGGAGATTTTTGGGAGTCACCTCTACGTACTCATCCGGGGCGATGTACTCGAGGGCACGCTCCAAACTCATGATAATGGGCGGAGCCAGCGCAATGCCTTTGCCATCCCCCTGCGAACGCATGTTCGTGAGCTTTTTCGCTTTGCAAGGATTGACCGGCATATCGTCGGGCCGGGCGTTTTCGCCGACGATCATTCCTTCATAGATATCCAGCTGTGGTCCGATGAAAAGGCGGCCGCGCTCCTGGATGAATTCGAGGGCATATCCTGTGGAAATACCGGCCTCCATCGAGACAAGCACCCCTTTGTTGCGCGTAGGGATATCGCCTTTGTGGGGAGCGTATTCCTTGAAAAGATGCGACATGATGCCGTGGCCCTTCGTGGCATTCACAAGATCGGTCTCGAAGCCAATCAGCCCGCGTGTGGGAACAACGGCGTTCACGGTGACGGAGTGCGACTGGTGATCCATGTTCACAATTTCCGCTTTTCGGCCGGCGAGAGATTGGAGGATGTCACCCAGGTTTTCATTGGGCACATCGACGTAGAGCGTTTCCATCGGCTCGAGCAAAGTCCCGTCGTCCGCTTTCTTAAAGATAACCTCAGGCCGGGACACGAGCACCTCGAAGCCTTCGCGGCGCATTTGCTCGACGAGGATGGCGATCTGCATTTCACCGCGTGCTTTCACTTCGAAATGGCCGGCGACTTCCGTATCTGCCACCTGCAGGGCCACATTGGTACGGGTCTCGCGGATGAGACGTTCGCGCACCTGCCGGGCAGTGAGGAGCTTGCCTTCACGACCGGCCAGGGGCCCGTCGTTGATGCAAATCTTCATTGTGATCGTGGGGGGATCGATTTCCACGAAAGGCAGCGGCAGACGCTCTTCGGTGTCGGTGATCGTTTCGCCGATGAAGATATCTTCGAAGCCGCAGATGCCGACGATGTCACCAGCGCTGGCGTGCTTGATCTCTACTTTTTGCAAACCTTGATGGCCAAAAAGCGCGGTCACATTGGCGCGTTCACGCCGGCCACCGGCATGAATGCACACGACGGAATCACCCACATTCACGCGACCTGACACGATGCGGCCGTAGGCGATCCGGCCGAGGTAATCGGAGTAGTCGAGATTCGACGCCAGGAATTGAAAGTGATGAACGCCGGATTCCTTCGGGGCCGGGATGTATTTGATGATGGCCTCGAAAAGCGGCTCCATCGTGTCGTTTTTCTCATGGATTTCCCGCATGGCGTAGCCATCGCGCGCCGAGGCGTAGATTACGGGGAAATCGAGCTGCTGATCGTTGGCATTGAGCTCGATGAAAAGATCGAAAACCATGTCGAGCACCTTGTGCGGGCGCGCATTTTCGCGGTCGATCTTGTTGATTACCACGATCGGTTTGGCGCCATTCTCCAGGGCCTTTTTAAGAACAAACTTGGTTTGCGCTTGCGGGCCGTCGTGTGCGTCCACCACCAGGAGCACGCCGTCGATCATCTGCATGATGCGCTCGACTTCGCCGCCGAAATCGGCGTGGCCGGGAGTATCCACGATGTTCACGTGGTAATCGTGGAATTTGAAGGCCGCGTTCTTTGCGCGAATGGTGATGCCCTTTTCGCGTTCCAGATCCATGGAGTCCATGATCCGTTCCTCGCTGAAGGCGGCTTGATTCGATCGAAAAGTGCCCGATTGCTTCAAGAGCTGATCCACGAGCGTGGTCTTCCCGTGATCGACATGGGCGATGATGGCGATGTTTCGTATGTGTTCCATTTCTAGCTCTGGATATGCCTCGTTCAAAAGGGCGGGGAATATGGGGGCGGAGGGCGGTCTCGTCAACCTGTAGAAAGGGAGTTGTTCACTCGCTCCAAAAAGGCGTCTTTTTCTCCGCGCACACTGCGCTTCTATTGCTGCGGGGGTCTCCGGGATTACTGTCACACGAATGTTACTCTGTAATCGGCCCCTTTTTGCGCTGCTTCTCCTCTGGGGATCGGCTCTCTACGCCGCCCCGCAGACGAACGATTTTATCGACGATTACTGCGCGAATTGCCACGACTCGGACGAAAAGAAAGGTGGGCTCGATCTTACGAATCTGGCGTGGGACCTGGAGAAGCGGGGCAATTTCGATGAATGGGTGAAGGTGGTCGATTATGTGACGAAAGGGGAGATGCCGCCGAAAAAGAAGGCGCGTCCTGAGGCTGCGGCGGTGCAGGTATTTCTCGACGCCATCGGAAATGAACTGCGCTCGTATCAGGGCGAAGTGGAGGCGAAGCAGGGCCGGGCCATCCTACGGCGGTTGAATCGCGTGGAGTACGAGCGCACCGTGCAGGATTTGCTCGGAATTTCCATTCCGTTGGCGGGGCTGCTTCCCGCGGATACGCCGATGCATGGCTTTGATACGGTCGCGGAGGGGCTGCGGCTCTCGACGCTGCAAATGGAGCGCTATCTCGACGCGGCTGATACCGCGCTCGATGCGGCGATCACTTTTGCCGCCGAGCCGGAGCACATGAGCAAGCGTGCGTATTTTAAGGATGAGAAAGGAATTCGCAAAGACATCGATACGCCGGAGGGAACGCTGGATAACCCGACCGATCCGAAGAGCAAGCATCGCCAGTTGCTGCTGCAATTGCCGGATGATTCCATCGTCTTTTTCAATCCCGGCTATCCCACGGGAGACACGCATCAGCTAGAGCAGCATCCGGCGGGGGGGTATCGAGTGCGCATCAGTGGGTATGCGTACCAAAGCCCGGGCAAGCCTGTGATCATGCGGGTGTACGATGATAACTATCGGGAGAAAGATCTCATCGGCTGGTTTGAAATGCCGCCGGATCAACCGCGGGTCGTGGAGTTTACTAGTCATCTAAAGGAAAATAGCCATTTACGGATCGAGAGCACCTATGTGGGATCGGATGGGAAGGGTGGTAACATTTATAACAAACCGGTGAAAGAATTCACCGGTGCCGGTCTTGCGTTGCAATGGGCGGAATTGGAAGGGCCTTTTCTTGCTTCGTGGCCGCCACCGAGCATGAAGATTCTTTTTGGCGATATCGCACTCAAGAAGATCGAGGACCCAAAGAAGCATCCCAATCGCAAGAATAGTTATGAATTGGTGCCAGTTGATCCCCGTGCGGATGCGAAAAGAGAGATCGAGCGTTTTGCGGCCCGGGCTTTTCGCCGCCCGCTGGTCGAGGGTGAAGCGGATCGCTTTGTAAAACTCGTCGATGACGAACTCGACAGCGGTACGCCTTTCACGGATGCGATGCGGGTGGGTTTTCGCGGGATTCTCACCGCGCCACAGTTTTTGCTTTTTCAGGAAGCACCGGGAAAACTGGATGATTCCGCGCTGGCCTCGCGGCTTTCTTATTTTCTTTGGAGCACGATGCCGGATGAGGAGTTACTTGCCGCAGCGGCAGAGAAGAAGCTTTCCGATCCGCAGGTGCTGCACGCTCAAGTGGAGCGCATGCTAAAAGACAAGAGGTCTTCGGCTTTTGTGAAGAATTTCACGGGCCAATGGCTCGATCTGCGAAACATCGATGCGACCACGCCTGATCCAAAGCTGTACCCGGAATCGGATGAGCTGCTGCGCGTCTCGATGGTGCAGGAAACAGAGATATTCTTTGCGGAGATGCTGGAGCAGAACCTTAGCTATACGAATATCGTGCAATCGGATTTTGCGATTCTCAACAGCCGGCTGGCGCTGCACTATGGGATCGGCGGGGTGCAGGGAGAAGAGTTTCGCAAGGTGTCGCTTCCGGCGGAAAGCCCGCGTGGCGGTCTCATTACGCAGGCGAGCATTCTTAAAGTAACGGCCAACGGCACCACCACTTCACCCGTGCTGCGTGGTGCGTGGATCATGAAGAAAATCCTCGGCCAGCCGCCGCAGCCTCCTCCGCCGGGTACGGGCACCATCGAGCCCGACACCCGCGGCGCGACGACCGTGCGGGAGCAACTGGCCAAGCATCGCACGCAGGAGATTTGCGCTGGCTGCCACAGCAAGATCGATCCGCCGGGGTTTGCGTTGGAGTCGTTCGATGTGATCGGTGGTTATCGCGAAGCCTATCGTTCGCAGGACAAAGGTAAATCGGTGACCATCGAAAACTGCTGGGGTTCGCCGCACTACATCAAGCTGGGCTTGCCGGTGGATGCCTCGGGTGAATTGCCCGATGGGCGCACATTTTCTGGAATCCGGGATTATAAACAACTCCTTCTTTCCCAGTCCGAACCGATCTTATCGTCGCTCGCCGAAAAACTTGTCATCTATTCCAGTGGGGCGGGCATCACCTTTGCGGACAGGCCGGCAGTCGCGGCGATCGTGGAGAAAACAAAGGCTCAAGGTGGCGGCTTGCGCACGCTCATCCATGAAGTGGTGCAGAGTGCTATTTTTCAAAACAAGTAATGGCGGAGCTCGCGCGGGCTTTCCCCTGGGAACGCCAATCTCCCGATTGGCGCGATGATATTATTCCTTGGAAATGAAGGTCTTATTCCAACGTGTGCCCCGCCAATCGCTCAATGACGCTCTGCGAGTGAAGGCCCCGGCCTTTCCAATGAATCGATGACTTGTTCACGGAGCTTTTCCGCGCTATAGCGCCGCTGCGCAGGTACGTGGAGAATAGGAATGCCCGCCGCTTCGAGCGCGCCGTCGATGAATTCATCGCGCAAACGCCGTGCTTCCAGTTCGTGCGATGAGTCATCCAACTCAATCACTCCCAGCACCGTGTACGCCTCCGGATCGCACACCACAAAATCCAAATGTTTGGCGCTGATGCGATTGAAGGCCCGCATGCGGAATTTGTTGGTGAGGCCCGGCCGCGGCACGATGACATCCGCGAGGCGCACTTTGGAAAAGAGCGCGAAGTCGTCTCCCACCGCTTCGACGAGCACTTCGAAAAATGCAGTCTCGGCGGGAGTGAGCAATGCTTCGGCGGGCACGTACGGGAATGGCGGTTCGAGACTGCGCAGCCAGGAGGCGAACAGACAAAGGGCAATGATGAGCCCCAGGCTGATGAAGTGGATCGCTTCGAGGTGCGGCATGCTGATAGAAGGTCCAGGCTAGAGCTCGTAATATAGCAGTTCCAAAGTCAGGACCATCTCAGCGGTGACGAAAACGGGATCGCTCTCCATCTGCTCCTGGCTTCCTCTATTCATCCATGATCCGTCGATATTCTGCAAATCCATGATCTTGAGTGTCTCTTCACGCGCCCAGTCAATCTTTCGTCCTCCGGTGAGTGATAAGTCACGGATCTTCGCCAGTGAAAGAGCCTTCGCCATTCGATTTAGAGAGCGATAATAGCCTTCGCTTCCCATTCCGGCATTTTCTTGCAAAGTATAGTGGCGGCCAATCCAATCCAACGCTGCCGTAACGCGGGAATCTGTTGGTTTAAGCCCACCCGAGATCAAGCCGAACAGACCGGTATAAGTGGAGAGCGCACAGGCATGGTCGGTTGCCTTCCAGGCAATAGTGATTTGCCTCGTTCCATCGGGATCGCAGGCGAAACCGCCATAATCGGTACTTTTGGAAATAGTGGATTTCGGTGTCCGCAAGCACTGGAGTTTGCTCAGCACGTCAATCATCGTGCTGAAGGACGGATCTTTATGATAGCTTGGCGAATCTGTTCCCAACGAAATCAAGTAAAGCGTTTCAAGCATGCGAAATGCCTCCTCGAAACTCACGGAAGTTTGCGGCTGGTGCGCCTCGGTGGCAGCTTTTGCCTGATTCTTTTTTGGTGGGGGAGGAAATGCCGCCCTTAAATTAGTGTCGATGTTTTTCTCTATATTTTTATTGATGCCATTCCATTCGGAGAGATTTGTCGCTGTTAACACTCGTGCAATGACATATGCAGCCTCCGCGCTGGGATCTTGAGTAAGATAGCCATGGCGTTGGAGCCCTTCTCGAAAGTAATCGAGACTTTTCTCCAAAAACTCGGGTTTAAGATCCGTATCGTATTTATGAATTGGCTGTCGCAGAAAAGCAGTCAAGGCCAAGCCTGTCTGTAATGTGGAGGTAGGTTGCCCCCACGTGCCGTGAGCGTTTTGATGCTCCCTGAGCCAGGCCAATCCCTTGTCGATCGCCAGGACCGACTCGTTCCGCAAAGAATAGTTATTTTCTCTCTGAATCAAGGGCTCTTGGGCGCACGCTGCCGTAGATGCGGCGGTCGCGAGCAGCAAGAGCCAGAAGCGCATTACTTGATGGGTGTGCCGTCCTTGGCCTCGTCCTTCGGTGAAGCCAGCTCGATGGTGATCTCCACCGGTGTTTTCGCGGGAGGCACCATCTTTTCGTTTACCGTCCAGATTTGGTCGTTGTCTGAACCCTTGCGCGGATTGTTAATCAAAGCCGCAGGATTGGTGACCAGCGCGGCGAAGTTCCCCTCCACTTGAGCGAGGAAATTGCCGCTCGCCCCAAACATCGATCCATTGTAAATCCACGGTCCGCGTTCGGCTGGTTTGTGCACATCAGTTTTCATGATCCAATCTTCGATGGCCGCCTTTTTTTCTTCGCCATCCTTCGTCTTCCACTTGACGGAAATAAGCAGTGGATCGCCAACGAGCTTCGGAGCGTGTTCGAGATATTCTTTGCTCAACTGACCGGGAGGAGCATCGTCTGCGCCGGGGGCGTGAATGCCCGAGCCTTTGGCGCCCAGGAGAAGCATGGCCATATGCAGGTTGCGCGGCTCGACTTCACTGGTGAGGAGCAGGCTTTCATGGGCATTTCCGGAAGGGCCGACGAGCAGATATTCCAGCGGACCTTTTTCCATATTCACTTTGGCTGGAAACACCACCGTGTGCGTTGCTTGATCGAGCCGAAGCTTGCCGACCGCGTACAAGCCCGGACCAATCTTATGCATCAGCGAATCCGCGGGCGCGGGCAAACTAGCATCCTGACCGTGCGCCGCCATCGGAGAGAGCGCCAGGAGCAGGGAGAGGGCTATACTCGAAATGGCATGGTTCATGACGTTCCGGATCGATCGGTGGAATTTCATTTTGAGCGGAAGTATTGAGTTACTTGCGAATAAGAAGCGGATCGATCCAGACCCCGGAAATAGCGGGAGTGACGCCGGTCGATTCCACTCGCAGAGAGAGGGTGCGTGCGCCGGAGATGTTTGCATAGATGGCCTGCGGGCCATCATTAGCCTTGAAAGGCTGGGAGCGAAAGGCCTGGCGGCCATCGACATAGGCAGCGAAGGTTACTTGTACGACGGGATCGGTGCCCGAGGGCAGTCCGGCGCGCGCGACAAATGTGCTGAATCCCGGAGGCAATTCCCATGTGGCCGCCACTCCCACGCCCGCGTCGATGCCGTGGTTGACCGAGGCACCCCAGACGGAAATGGGTTGATGGCTCAGCGACTGGTCGATTTCCAATGCTGCCGGACCCGTCTGGCCCGTCGGGACAGCAAGGCGGGACGGTTTCAATTCTGTGAGACTTTGATAGCGCCGGGCGGCAGCGCGAATTTCGGAGACGTCTTTAGCATCGATGCGCACCGTGCCGAAAGCGCCGGCACGCAGGGTCAAGCCGCTGCGGTCCGCGGCAAGCGTTTCTGCTATGAAGAGATTGCCATCCGTGAGCTTCACCTCGAAATTCGCCGCTGGCGCGGGTTTCACCTCATGCAGAAAAATGGCCAGAAGTTCCTTCTGTTTCACGGCGA
>OUNM010518182.1_pt1 | contig 31491 bp, 28 predicted proteins | sample 1769961 | NCBI WGS metagenome assembly OUNM01 (sample SAMEA3914820, study PRJEB12502) | metagenome | biome: forest; material: soil | place: USA | collected 2012-03-12 | depth 0.3 m | reverse complement strand
TCCTGGCCGGGCTTCGGCGAACGCGCATAGACGACGGTGGCCAGCACGGTGGTTTCGCCATAGGTGGCGAGCACGGCGGCGTCGGCCTGACGGGCGACACGGCCCGTTTCCAGGGTCAGCTTGCGTCCGGCCCAGTCGATGGATTTTCTTTTGATGTCAAACATTGGTTTTCTTTCGTTCTGACCCGTCAGGCCCCATGCCTTTACGGGTCTGCCGTCATCGGGACGGCACATTCTGGCTCTTGTGATTTATGCCTCTGAGCCGGGATATCAGCGAACCAGCTTGGGGTTCGCGGGGTGTATAGGGTGCCTCGTTTGGACATGAGGCCTTGGTCTTGCTGCATTACCGGAGCAGCTCCCGGATGGGTATTTGTAACGCCTCATGTTTATCCAAAAAGTGCAATCCACTTTTTGGCAGGAGGCTATAAACAAGGGCCTGGGGCTTATGGGCCCCAAGCCCTTGGTGTGAAACTTAGCGGCGCAGGCCGAGGGTTTCGATAATCGTCTGATACCGGTCCGCGTCGCGGCCCTTCAAGTAGTCAAGAAGACGACGGCGTTGCGACACCATTTTCAGGAGGCCGCGGCGCGAGTGGTTGTCCTTCTTGTGTTCCTTGAAGTGTTCGGTCAGGTTGGCGATGCGTTCCGACAGGATGGCGATCTGCACTTCCGGGCCGCCGGTGTCGTTGGCAGCGCGTTGGTGGGTCTTGATCAGGTCGGTCTTGCGATCGTGGGTAATCGACATCGGGGTCTCCTTATACGTAGGATCAAAGGTTCAAAATGCGCGTCGGATAAAGTCTTCCATTGCGCGTTTCGCAAAGCGCTTGAACCTCGCCCTCGAACACCGCCTGAACCGTGTTGGGAAACTCGAGATAACCAGCCTCGCGGCGGGCATCGAGAGCCTCGGTCACAGTCGCTAACTGACGGGGCAAAAGGACAAGGTCGCGGCCTTGCTTCAGCTTCGAAGCCTCCTCTTGCGTCACAGGCAGTGCCGGGATGTCGTCCAGCGCTGTCTCGACGCCAAGTAAAGCCTCAAGAGCGGCGCCTCTATGCACCAAATCGTCGAGCTTTTCCAGTGTTATTGCGGTTTTTGTTTCAAACGCGCCGACCTGTTCACGCCGCAACATAGTCACGTGGCCGCAGACACCCAAATCGACGCACAGATCGCGCGCGATCGAGCGCACATAGGTGCCCTTGCCGCAGAACAGGTTCAAGGTTACCGCGTCGGTCTCGAAAGTTTCCAGTATCAGATCGAAGACTTCGACCTGGCGGGCCTTCAACTCGACCTCGATGCCCTCGCGCGCCAGGTCATAGGCGCGTTTGCCGTCGACCTTGATCGCCGAAAACGCCGGCGGCACCTGGTCGATGACACCGATATAGGCCGGGATCGCGGCCTCAACGGCTGCCTTCGTCGGGCGAGCGTCGGATTGCGCCGTCACCCGGCCTTCGGCGTCGAAACTGTCGGTCGTGGTGCCGAAGGTGATGGTGAAGCGATAGGCCTTGTCCGCCTCCATCAGGTACGGCACGGTCTTGGTCGCCTCACCCAGCGCTATCGGCAAGATGCCGGTGGCCAAAGGGTCGAGCGTGCCGGCGTGGCCGGCCTTCTGGGCGTTGAAGCGATAGCGGATTTTCGACACCGCTTCAGTCGAGGTCATGCCGTGGGGCTTGTCGAAACAGACCCAGCCGTGAACGGCATCGCCCTTTTTTTTGCGGCCCACCTAGTCTTCTTCCTCATCATCATGACGCAGGTCGCGGGCGATGTCCGGACGCATGAACAGGGCATCGATGCGCGCGGCTTCGTTGAAGCTTTCGTCGTGCAGGAAGCGCAGGTCGGGCGTGAACTTCATGTCGATCATCTTGCCCAGGATACCGCGCAGGAATTTCGAATGGCGATTGAGCGCCTCGACCGCCGGTCCGACCTGGACGTGGGTCGTTTCCAGCCCTGCCCCCAGCGGTTCAACGAACACGGTGGCGTGGCGCAGGTCCGGGCTGACGCGGACTTCGGTAACGGTGATCGAGATGCCTTGCATCGCTTCGTCGTGGATGTCTTCTTCACGCAGGATTTCGACCAGGGCGTGACGCACCAGTTCGCCGGCGCGTAGCTGGCGCTGGGTCGGGCCGAGCGGCTGCGCATTGCGGCCGTGGGACGATTTGTCTTTAAAAGAGGGTCGTTTCATCCGCCCCATATAAGGAATTTTCAGCGAAATTCCATGTTTTTTTGGCTCAGACGCCGCGGGGCTCCTCGCATTCGCATGGGCGACATGTGCTCAAAGAGCGAAGCGTTAGCACGCTTCGTGGCGCGCTTGCCGAACACTAAAGCGTTCGGAGATGGCCGCTGTAGTCAGGCCGGACGTCGTGCAAACGCTTCGGCGCGGCGCAGCATCTCGTTCTGCATTTCGAGGATAGCTTTTAGCGGCAGATAAAGCCCGAGCCGGTTCCACGGCGCGGCTTCGGCACGTTCGCGCAAGGTGTTGAGATAGGCCATGGTCAGCCAGAACGACATCGCATAAAGGCCCCAAACGTGGAGCAGAAAGGCTGTGCTTAAATCAGGCGTCTCAGACTCGGCCTCCACCGGCACAAAGCGCACCGGATTGGTTGGCAATGCCGGCGCCAGACGCGGCTCGAAATGGCCGTGAATGAAAGCCGCCAGCCGGTCGCCCTTGAAACGGGCGCGGTTGCGCTTGGCTTCTTCCTGGGCGTGCGATCCGGCGTCCTGGGCGTAATAGCCCATAACGGCGCGAGCAACGTCGGTGTCATAGCAGTACAGACGGCGGCCTTCGAATACCCGAACCTGATGCGCAGCCGCCTGCGAGGCGTTGAGCCGGGCGCGAATGGCCAGGATACGCGGCTTGGCGGTCGTCCAATCGCGGCTGATCGTGCCGATATGGGCGTTTTGCACACCACACAGATAAGCCAAACCACGCTGCGTCACGAAGGGCTCGCCCGTCGACAGCCGGCCCATGCCAATGCCGTCGAATTCTCCATAGGCGGCAACCGTGATCTCAGGCTTCGCCGATTGCGCGCGTTTGCGCCGCGGGGCTCGCCCATTTGGAGTAGATGACTGCGTCAGATCGAACATGGGCGCCGCCCCTGGAGCCGGAAGTATCTGGAGAACGCGGGTTTGCAGCTTTCGTTGTGCAGTGCGTCGTAAGGTTAATCAAGGGTTAACGCCTACCGGCCTGGGGGCGGAAAAGCGGCCGTTGGGGATAAGTCCCATCTGATGACATTTACGACGGTTCGGTGACGCCTAGCCTCATGCCAAAAAGTGGCTTGCCACTTTTTGGATAAACATGATGGCGTCAAAAAGCCTCTCAAATCAGTTGAAAACAACCGTCTTGGCGCCGGTGATGATCACCCGGCGTTCGGCATGCCAGGCAACGGCGCGCGCCAGCACCCGGGCTTCGATATCCTGGCCGATAGCAACCAGCTGCTCCGGTGTCAGGCCGTGGTGCACGCGCTGCACGTCCTGCTCGATGATTGGACCTTCGTCGAGATCGGAGGTGACGTAATGGGCCGTGGCGCCGATGATCTTGACGCCGCGGGTGTGGGCCTGATGGTACGGCTTGGCGCCCTTGAAGCTCGGCAGGAACGAGTGGTGAATGTTGATGCAGCGCCCTTCCAGGCGCCGCGCCAGGTCATCCGACAGGATTTGCATGTAGCGCGCCAGCACGACCAGATCGGCCTGATAGTCGTCGATCAGCTTGAGAAATTCGGCCTCCTGCGCCTCTTTGCCAATGCCCGCGGTCGGCAGGCAGACATAGGGAATGCCGTTCCATTCGACGAAGCTTCGCATATCGTCGTGGTTCGACATGACGCAGACGATATCGACCGGCAGCAGGCCCGCGCGCCAGCGGTGCAGCAGTTCGTAGAGGCAATGGCCGAATTTCGAGACCGCGATCAGCACCTTGGGTTTGACGCTGAGATTGTAGATGTCCCAGTCCATCTGAAAACGGTGGGCGATCGGCTTGAAACCGTCGCGCAGGGTCGCCATCGGCGGCATCTTCGGTCCGGCCTGACGGAAGACGACGCGGACATAGAACATGTCGCCCAGGCTGTCGTTGAACTGGTTCGACTCCACGATCGAAATGTCGTTGTCGTAGAGATAACCCGACACAGCGGCGACGATACCCCGTGTATCCGGGCACTTGATGATCAGGACGTAGGTGGAGGGGTCGAATTCGGACATGGACGCGGTTCTGCAAAAGACGGGCCGCCGCCTATAACATCAAAACTATTGAAAAGTGAAAGGTTTCGACGGAAACCTGATAGCGGCGATCAGCCGAAATACATCTCGCGTTCGACCTTCATGGTCTTGGTGTTGATCAGTACCTTGAAGGAATCGCCTTCATTGACCACGAGCGTCGAGGCGGAATCACCACGGCCGTAATCGACACTGAACACCAGGTCGTCGCCGTCCTTGCCGTAGAAGTTCACCGTATAGCTGGAGTCCGGCCAGCCGCGCGAATTGCGCACATAGGCAATGATCGCCTTGACGTAATCGGCTTCGTGCTCGATATGCGGCGGCCCCGACACCTGGGCATAGGCCATGGCCGGCGACAAGGCGAACAGGCTGAGCGCGATCAGGACGGATTTCATGGAACGAATTTCTGCGAGCTTCGCCGGGTGAATGTGCGGACTATAGCAATAGTCAGAAATCAGGCCAAGATGAGGCTTACCTGAAGCTGACCCCGGAAGCTGATCTTGGAAGTTGACCGGTGCCTGAACGAAAATGGCCCGGGACGAACCCGGGCCAAAAACACCTAGACGGTTAGAGCGTCCGTTTGATTTCCTCGACGGTGAAGCATTCGATGAAATCGCCCTGCTTGATGTCCTGGAACGGCCCGAACGACATACCGCATTCCTGGCCGACAACGACTTCGTTGACCTCGTCCTTGAAACGCTTGAGCGTCGAGAGCACGCCCATTTCCTGGATGACCACGTCGTCGCGCAGGATACGCACGCGCGCCCCCTTCTGCACGCGGCCTTCGGTGACACGGCAGCCGGCGACCTTGCCGACCTTGGTGATGTCGAAGACTTCGAGCACCTCGGCATTGCCGAGGAAGGTTTCGCGCTGGATCGGCGCCAGCATGCCGGACATGACGCCCTTAATGTCGTCGATCAGGTCGTAGATGATCGCGTAATAACGGATCTCGACGCCTTCGCGTTCGGCCAGATCGCGCGCCTGCTTGCCGGCGCGGACATTGAAGCCGATGATCGGCGCATTCGAGCCCTTGGCCAACTGCACGTCCGATTCCGTGATGGCGCCGGCACCCGAATGGATGATCCGCGCCCGCACTTCGTCGGTCGACAGCTTTTCAAGCGAGCCGACAATGGCTTCGGTCGAACCCTGGACGTCGCCCTTGATAATGAGCTGGAGATCCTTGACCTTCTTATCGGCCAGGCGGCTCATCATGTCGGTCAGCGACACGGCACCCATCGGCGCCACCGTCTTTTCACGGCGCACACGCTCGCGATATTCGGTGATTTCGCGCGCACGGGCGTCGTTCTCGACCACGGCGAAAGCGTCGCCGGGGCTTGGAGGGCTGTCGAAGCCCAGGACTTCCACCGGCTCGGACGGGCCCGCCTGAGGCAGTTGCTCGTCGCGTTCGTTGATCAGGGCACGGACGCGTCCGAAGCTCGAACCGGCAACGACGATGTCGCCGCGCTTCAACGTACCGCGCTTGACCAGGACGGTGGCCACGGGACCACGGCCCTTGTCGAGCTTGGCTTCGATGACCACGCCTTCGGCGGTACGATCCGGATTGGCGCGCAGGTCGAGGACTTCGGCCTGCAGCAGGATGGCTTCGATCAGGTCGTCCAGGCCTTGGCCAGTCTTGGCCGAGACTTCGACGATCTGCGCGTCGCCACCCAGGGATTCCGCCACGACTTCGTACTGCAGAAGCTCATTGATGATGTTCTGCGGCTTGGCGCCCGGCTTGTCGATCTTGTTGATCGCCACGATCATCGGCGTCCTGGCGGCGCGCGCGTGATTAATGGCTTCGATGGTTTGCGGCATGACGCCGTCATCAGCCGCCACGACCAGCACGACGATATCGGTGACATTGGCGCCGCGCGCACGCATCGCCGAGAAGGCGGCGTGACCCGGCGTGTCGAGGAACGTGACCTTCTCGCCCGACGGGATACGCACCTGATAGGCGCCGATGTGCTGGGTGATACCGCCGGCTTCGCCCGCCGCCGTATCGGTCTTGCGCAGGGCGTCGAGCAGTGACGTCTTGCCGTGGTCGACGTGACCCATGACCGCGACCACCGGAGGACGGGGCAGTGTGTGGTCTTCGTGATCCTCACCGGCGATGAAGCCTTCTTCGACGTCGGATTCCGACACACGCCTGACGGTGTGGCCGAATTCGGAGGCCACCAGTTCGGCGGTATCGGTATCGATAACGTCGTTGATCTTCAACATCATGCCCTGCTTCATCAGGAACTTGATGATGTCAACGGCGCGCACGGCCATCCGATTGGACAGTTCCTGCACGGTGATGACGTCGGGAATAATAACTTCGCGCGCCGTACGGGCTTGCTCGGTGGCATGACCCTTGCGCTTTTCGCGTTCACGCTCACGTGCCCGGCGGACCGAGGCCAGCGAACGCATGCGTTCGGCGGCATCCTCATCGTCTCCGACAACGGCTTGCAGGGTCAGACGGCCTTCGCGACGCTTGGGCTCGCCACGCGTTTGCGAGACGGCCTTGGTGGGCGCGCCGGCCTTGCCGCCGCCACGCTTCACGCCGCCACGATCATCCTCGTCACCGGCGCGACCGGTCTTGACCGGGCCCGCAGTGCCACGGGTCGAACGGATACGATCGACTTCCGGGGTTGCCGGCGCGGCAGCCGCAGCGCCACCCAGACGGGGCGGACGGGGCGAATTGGCGCTGTAGCGAACGGTTTCACCACGTTCGCCGCCTTCACGCGGCGGACGCGGCGCGTTCGGATCACGCGGCGTATAGGGACGGTTGGGGTCACGCGGCGGACGCGGCGGTGCATTCGGATCGCGCGGGGCACGGTCGCCGAAATTGCGGGGGCCGTCGCGGTTGAACGGCGGACGGTCGCCTTGCGGGCGATCGCCGTGAGGACGGTTGCCATCGCGGTTATAGCCACCCGGGCGGTCACCCTGAGGGCGCGGGCCGTCGCGGTTGAACGGCGGGCGGTCACCTTGCGGGCGATCGCCGTGAGGACGGTTGCCATCACGGTTATAGCCACCCGGGCGATCACCTTGCGGACGATTAGTGTCGCGATTGTAGCCGCCGGGACGGTCGCCTTGCGGGCGGTCACCCTGAGGACGATCGCCGCGCTGTTCGTAGCGAGGTGCATCCGGACGCGGGGCGCGTTCATTGCGGAAGGCCGGCGCGGCGGGGCGTGAAGCCTCGGGAGCTGGCGCGTCGACGCGCGGCTCCGGTGCGCGCGCTTCGGTGGGCTGGGCTTGCGGCGCCGGTGCATCTGCACGCGGCTCCGGCGCACGGGCCTCTGCAGGTGCCGGAGCAGCCGCTTGCGACGCGGCACGCGCCTGAGCGGCACGGGCCGCATCGGCATCACGGCGTTCCTGATCCTGCAAGGCGGCCTCGACGACGCGCGCGCGACGATCCAGCTCTTCCTGGCGCAGACCACCCGCGCCGCCGCCGGATGACGGCCCTTGCGGACGAGCGGGCGCGGAGCCCTGCTGCGGGCGCGTCTGAGCCGAGCTCGGACGGGCCAGGTTGGTGTCGGCCACCGGGCGGGTGCCACCCGGCGCACCGGGCGGCGGCGCGCCGATGCGCCGCTTGGTTTCCACTACCACCGTCTTGGAGCGGCCATGGCTGAAGCTTTGCTTCACCGTCCCGCTCGACACGTTGCCGGCGATGCGCGGCTTCAGTGTCAGCGGCGCACGCTCACTGCGGTTCTGGTCGTTGGTCTTATCGTCTTTGGCGTCGCTCATGCCGCTCGCTTAACTATCCTGTTTGCGGACACCGGCCGTTGCCGGCGTCCTGTTTAATCCCGGTTACCGCCTTCGCCCGCCCGGCAAAGGAGGTCCCCACCGAGTGGGTTTTGCCACGCCGCCCGGAAAGGAGGGGCAACGCGGCGAAAAGGCCGAAAACCTAAGTCTGTTCCACTGCCGGCCCCCACTCGGGAGGCACGAGGGGCTCGAACCCCGACAACCGTTTCATTTCGAAAGACCAGCGCTTGACACGCCGCCCGTCGACGAGCGCAGCGTGTATGGCATTTTCCTGGCCCAAAGCCAAACTTAATTCCGCGTTTGTGAAGCATCCGCACACTTTTGCCGCAAAGGGTTGCGCCCGAAGCGCGGCATAGAGCTTGCGGCGGCCATCCAAGGCGCCGTCGGAGGCTTCGATCAGCCAGGCGCACTTGCCCGACTTGACTGATGCCAGGGTCTTTTCGAAGCCGGTAACGATGACGCCTTCGCGCCGCGCCAGCCCGAGCAGATCGAGACAACGGCGGCGTAAAAGATCATGAACCCGGTTGGAAAGGTCGGGGGCCGTCTTCACTTGACGCTTGGCCGCCTTCGCAAATATGTGCTTGCGCGCGGCAATATCAAGGGCTTGGCGCTCACACGCGATCCACATGCCGCGGCCGGGCAGCTTTTGCGCCAGGTCGGGCACGGCCTCGCCATCGGGCGACACGACAAAGCGGATCAGACCGGAAATATCGACGGATTGACCGGACGCGACGTCGCGGCGCAGTTTCCCGGCGCCGTCCTCGCACAGGATGGCGACATCCGCCGCATCAGATGCGGCGGACTCGTCGGTATCGATTACAGTCGGCGCGGGCTCATTGTTCGAGGCTGGCGACATCTTCGCCCTCCTCTTCATAAATCTCTTCGCCGGCCTCTTCCTCAACCGGGGCTTCGATCCAGCCGAGTTGGATGCGGGCATTGAGGATCAGGTTTTCAGCGTCCGGAACCGACAGATTGAAGCTCTCGAGCGCACCCGGCACACGGACGCGTTCACCGCCGCGCTGTTCGAAGCCGCCACGGACTTCGTCGGTGGCCAGATCCGCCAGGTCTTCGACCGTCTTGACGCCGGCTTCACCCAGCGACACGGCCATCGGCAACGTAATGCCCGGCACGGTCAGCACGTCGTCCTCGACGCCGAGTTCCTTGCGCTTGGCGTCTTGCTCGGCAGCTTCGCGTTCGAGGAAGTCACGGGCACGCGCCTGCAGTTCCTGGGCCGTATCCTCGTCGAAACCTTCGATCGCGGAGATTTCATTCTCGTCGACATAGGCCAGGTCTTCGACCGAGGTGAAGCCTTCGGTGACCAGCAGCTGGGCGATGACTTCGTCGACGTCGAGCGCTTCCTGGAACAGGGCGGTGCGTTCGGCGAATTCGCGCTGACGGCGTTCGCTGTCCTGGGCTTCGGTGATGATGTCGACCTGCCAGCCGGTCAGTTGCGACGCCAGGCGCACATTCTGACCGCGGCGGCCGATGGCCAGGCTGAGCTGTTCGTCGGGCACTACGACTTCGACGCGATCTTCTTCTTCGTCGAGCACGACCTTGCTGACTTCGGCGGGGGCCAGGGCATTGACGATGAAGGTGGCTTCGTCCGGCGACCACTGGATGATGTCGATCTTTTCGCCCTGCATTTCGGCGACGACCGCCTGGACGCGCGAACCGCGCATACCGACGCAGGCACCGACCGGATCGATCGAGGAGTCGTTGCTCAGCACCGCCATCTTGGCGCGCGAGCCCGGATCGCGGGCGACCGACTTGATCTCAATCACGCCGTCGTAGATTTCCGGCACTTCCTGCGCGAACAGCTTGGCCATGAAACCGCCGTGGGCGCGCGACAGCATGATTTGCGGGCCCTTGGTCTCGCGGCGGACGTCGTAGATATAGGCGCGAATGCGGTCATTGACCTGGAAGGCTTCGCGCGGGATCGACTGATCGCGACGCATGATGCCTTCGCCACGGCCGAGATCGACGATGACATTGCCGTATTCGACGCGACGGACAGTGCCGTTGACGATTTCTCCGACGCGGTCCTTGAACTCTTCGAATTGACGCTCGCGCTCGGCTTCACGCACCTTATGCGTCACCACCTGACGGGCCATCTGGGTCTGCACGCGGCCCAGCTCGAACGGCGGCAGGACCTCGACATATTCCTTGCCGGCGAAGGCTTCCTTGTCGCTACCCAGAGCGTCGCTCAGGGTGCGCTGGGCGTATTCGTTTTCCAGCTCCTCGTCGGCAACGACCGTAACGTGGCGGGTAATGGTCATTTCGCCCGACTTCGGGTCGATATGGACGCGGATGTCGTGGTCGGCGCCGTAACGCGAACGCGCCGCCTTCTGGATCGCTTCTTCGATCGAGGCTATGACCACGGTCTTGTCGATCGACTTTTCGCGCGCCACGGCGTCGGCGATTTGCAGCAGTTCCTGACGGTTGGCGCTGATTCCGGTGAAGCTCATTTCGGTCTTCCTATGTCTTAATCTTCGTCTTCGTCGTCATTAGCGACGAGGTCTTCATCTTCGAAGTCATCGTCGTCGAAATCTGGGTCGTCTTCGTCGGCGCGCTGGGCGCGGGCCTCGGCGCCACGCTTCAGCAACTCATCGGTCAGGACCAGCTTGGCATCGATCACCCAGGCAAAGGGGATCATCGCCGTCTCTTCCTCGCCTTCGAGGTCGATCGCCACCAAGTCATCCTCGATGCCGGCCAAGGTGCCGCGAAACCGCTTGCGGCCCTCGGCCAGACGGTCGAGCTCGATACGTGCTTCGTAGCCTTCGAAAGTCTCGAAGTCCTTGAGGCGGGTCAGCGGCCGGTCGATCCCGGGCGACGACACTTCGAGAATATACTCGCCGTCGATCGGATCGGCCTCCTCGAGATAGGCCGAGAGGGCGCGCGACAGGCGGGCGCACTGATTGACATTGATATCGCCATCGGACTGGCGCTCGGCCATGATCTGCAGTCGGCGCGCCCCGCCGGGCTTGTTCGAGCCCATCAACCGCACGCGCACGATATCGAGACCCAGCTCTTTGGCGATAGGGTCGAAAATCTCGATCAGCTTGCGGTCTTCGCTGGTCTTGGCGCGCACGGGATACTCAAAAAATGGCAATAAAAAAAGCGGCCGGCCTTTTGGGCCGCCGCTCGAAAGCCTTGCGGCGATCGGACGATGTAAGGGCTATATAGGCGGTTGTCGCGGGCTTGCCAAGAGACTTTGTATTTGTGTTTATTTTTCAGAGCCCGGCGTCACGGTTTCGGTCACCGGCTGATTGGTGAACATCGCCGAATAGGCGTCTGGCGCGTCGACACGATAGAAATGGCCGGAATACATCATCAGCAGCAGCCAGGTGACATAGACGCCCAGGCCGCTGACCGCAACCAGCGCGACATAGCCCAGCGGACGGTTGGTCTTCTTGAAGATGTCGAAGGCGATACAGCCCATGTGCACGAACAGCGCCATGATGCCGGTGCCGTAATAGCCATAGAAGGCATACTGCCAGCCGGGCGTCATCAGACCGACGGCGGCAAAATAGAAATTGGTGTCAAGATTGAGCACCAGACGCCCATACGCAATGACGCCCAGGTGAATGATTAGGAACAGGATCAAAACCAGGCCCGACGCCGCCTGAAGCTGATGCACCGCGTCCTTCTTGTCGCGCCATATGGTGCGCATCAGGGCGATACCGGTGATGATCTGCAGCACGAAGGCCAGCAGGACGCACATCTCGACGATCGGGTGGCGATAGATCAGCCGCGCGGCGTCCATGAACTGGGTATGGGCGTCGATGCCCTCAAGCCCGATGAAATGGTTGCCGAAATGCAGGCACAGAAAGGCGAAGACAACCGCCGCCGACAGTTTGTGCAAACGCTCCATTTCGTGCCCCGGACGCTAAACCAAGGTTACTAATGTCTTAATTTCAGCAGCTTGGCTAGGGCTTTGATCACGCGCTTGTGAACTGTGCTGTTTTAGTTGCGAATGAAATCGAGAAAAACCGGTTTGCAGTCACCCAGGCCCTTGGTTTCGTAGCGCGTCGTAACGTGATCGGCGGGCGGCGTATTCCACTCGCTCTGGCTCTGCGCTGGCCAAGTGAAGGCCGGATCGGCTTGAAAATGACGCAAGCCCCAATCGGCATAGTCAGCCCAATCGGTAGCGAAACGCACCCGGCCGCCCGGCTCGAGCACGCGGGCGAATGCCGCCACAGTCTCGGGCTGGATGAAACGACGCTTGTGGTGGCGCGCCTTGGGCCAGGGATCGGGAAACAGCAGGAAGATACGGCTAATGACGCCATCGGGAATAGTATCGAGCAAGGGCCGCGCATCGCCACCTAAAACACGGACGTTGCTGAGTTCTCCCTCCTCAATATGGCGCAACAATGAGCCAACGCCATTGAGGAAGGGCTCGCAGCCAATGATCGTCACGTCCGGATGGCGCGCCGCCTGTTGTGCCAGGTGCTCACCGCCACCGAAACCGATTTCCAACCATAGCTCACCGCTTGATGCCGTCAGTTCGGCGACGCGCGCCTCGGTCGCCTCGATCTGCGGCAACAGGCTGTCGAACAGATTGGCTTGGCGCGGTTTGAGCGTGCGTGACTTGATGCGGCCGAAGGAGCGCATCGGGCCCCAGGTTGGCGAAGATTTGGGTGTCTCTGACATGGCGCGGGGTCTTAAGGGTCGTCACTTAAAAGTCAAGACAAAGGCCCCGCAGCTGAACCACGGGGCCTTTTCAATGTCATTGTGCCAGTATCAGGCGAATTCTTGCTTCAGAGCCGCGACCAGATCGGTCTTTTCCCACGAGAAACCGCCTTCGGCATCCGGCGCGCGGCCAAAGTGGCCATAGGCCGTGGTCCGTTCGTAGATCGGGCGGTTAAGACCAAGGTGCATACGGATCGACCGCGGCGTCAGGCCGCCGATCAGTTCGGGCAGAATGGCCTCCAGACGCTCTTCATCGACCTGACCCGTGCCGTGGGTATCGACATAGAAGGACAGCGGCCGCGATACGCCGATGGCGTAGGAGACCTGAAGCGTGCACTTCTTAGCCAGGCCGGCAGCGACGACGTTCTTGGCAAGATAGCGCAGGGCATAGGCCGCCGAGCGGTCGACCTTGGTCGGGTCCTTACCGGAGAAGGCGCCACCACCGTGCGGTGCGGCGCCGCCGTAGGTGTCGACGATGATCTTGCGTCCGGTCACGCCAGCATCCCCATCCGGGCCGCCGATGACGAAGTTGCCGGTCGGGTTGACCAGCCATTCGGTGTCGTCCGTGACCATGCCGGCGGGCAGGACTTCGAGGGCCAGCGGTTTGATGATGGCCTCGACATCCTTAGGCGTCAGGCCTTCCTGATGCTGATGCGACACCAGGATCTTCAGGATACGCGCCGGCAGGCCGTTTTCGTATTGCACCGTCACCTGCGACTTGGCATCGGGCTCAAGCGCATGTTCCCCGGCATGACGCGCCTGGGCCAGACGATGCAGAATATTGTGCGACCATTGCAGGGGCGCAGGAGTCAGTTCGGCCGTTTCGTCCGATGCATAGCCGAACATGATGCCCTGATCGCCGGCACCTTCGTCCTTGTTGCTGCCCGCATCGACGCCCATGGCGATATCGGCTGATTGCGCGTGCAAGTGGCAAGCATAGTCGGCCATCGCCCAGTGAAAGCCTTTTTGCGCATAGCCGATCGACTTGACCGCGTTGCGAACCTTGTCTTCCAGACTGTGAATGATGTCGCTGATCTGATCGTCGCCGGCACGAACTTCGCCCGCCAGCACGATGCGATTGGTCGTCACCAGGGTCTCACAGGCGACGCGCGCTTCGGGATCCTTGGCCAGGAAGGCGTCGACAACGACGTCAGAAATGCGGTCTGCCACCTTATCGGGGTGGCCTTCGGAGACGCTCTCGCTTGTAAAGATATAGGACGGACGCATGGGCAGCCTTTCAATTGATCGCATAATCATATAAAGATGTCTTTATATGATCAATCCCTATTCGGATTGCGCCCATAAAAAAGCTCCGCGCAACCCGCGGAGCCCTTTTAACCCTGTCGATTCCAGCTTATCGCGTCGGCATATCAGGGCCGTCATCGTCTTCGGCCAGGGTTCGGACCAGTTCAAGAATCCGGCGACGCCATTTGGCATTACGAATACGTGGAAAGGCTTCTGCCAGTTCGATGCCTTCCGTGGTCATCAGAAAGCCGTGCACGAACTGCTCACTTTCGGATTCGGAAAATCCCTCGACGCTTTCGGTTTCGCCGTAGCCTTCGAAGAAGTAGGCAACCGGAGCTTTCAGGGCTTTGGAAATTTCATACAACTTAGAGGCGCTGACGCGATTGGCACCACGCTCGTACTTCTGGACCTGCTGGAATGTCAGATCGATTGTATCCGCCAGACCTTCCTGGCTCATTCCCAGAAACTTACGCCGCATTCTAACTCGAGCACCGACATGTAAATCGACCGGGTTCGGGCCGCGGTCTGTCTTTGAAATATCGTCCAACTTCGCCTCTTATTTGTCTTTGCCACCCCAAAAGCGGGTGGTGCGAGCCCTGGATTTCGGATCGATAATCCAAAAGCTTGAACCATTACTAAGTTTTTTTTAGCACCTGTGCAAGACGATCACGGTTAACAGACGCCAAGAAAATTAGAGCGATAGTTAACTGAGCCGCAAAACGGAAGGTTGAATACCAGGTCGGCGGGGCAGGGTTTGGCAGAAGGACGTCAGTAAAGCCCCGTTGGTTTAGTTCAATTCGTGATCGCAAAATTGCGCGCCCCAGTGGATCAACCATGACGGATACGCCGGTGGGCGTTGACCTAACCATAGGTAAGCCTTCTTCTATTGCGCGAAAACTGGCGAGATTTAAATGTTGAAGCGGGCCAGAAGTCGGGCCGAACCAGGCATCGTTTGAAATGTTGACAATCCAGTGTGGTCTTTCGGCATTGTTACCGAACAAACTATACTGTGTCATGTCCAGGCTCGGGAAAATTCCTTCGTAGCAAATCAGCGGCAGCATCCGCGGGAGACTACCGAAGGTTACCGCTTTAGTACGCTCACCGGGCGTAAAACTGTCGTCAAAATGCGTCAAAGCTTTGATACCGAGTGGATCAAGCAGAGCAGCGAACGGCGTGAATTCGCCAAACGGCACCAACTTGAACTTGTCGTAGAAGCCTAAAATCTCCGTCTGGTTGTCATGCTGGGTCATGACCATCATCGAATTGCGCCAGACTTCGTGGCCACTGTGATCGAGATCGCGCCGCGCCGTGCCCATGATGAGTGACTGGTTCGGGCGCAGCATACGGGCCATGATCGGCGCCGTCGGCGCATCGGCAGCGAACAGATCTTCCTCTGTGGCTGGAAGAGCACCTTCGGGCCAAATAATGATGTCGGGGTCGCGTCCGCCAGGCTTTGGCGCCGCCCGACTCATCGAAACATAGCTGTCGAACAACTCACTAAAGGTGCCGGCGGTCCATTTCGCCTTCTGGCCGATATTGGGCTGAACGATGCGGACAAGTGTCGCGGTATTGGTCACCGACGTCGTCATCAGGCGGATTTCACCGCCGGCGAAACAGACGACAAATAGCCCGGCCGCCGCCAAAATCGGCCACAGACCTTTCCAGCCTTTGTCAAGGGTGATGACGGCCGGCGTGACGAAGATCGCCACCGTGATAAAACCGAGGCCATAGATGCCAACGACCGACGCCGTCTGCGATATCGCGCCACCCGCTGTCCAGGTGGCACCCGACAGGTCCCAGGGGAAACCCGACAGCGCCATGCCGCGGAACATTTCCCACAACGAAAACAGAGCCGCGAACAACAGGAAACGGTGCGCGCCTGTCGGACACAGCCACAGATACATCACGGCCGCCAGCCCCCAGAACAGGCCGAGGCCTGCCGGCAGCAAGGTGACAGCGAACGGCGCCATCCAGCCATAGGTGCTGGCATCGACGAGAAAGGCTTCGGCGACCCAGAAACAGCTGATCAGATAATAGACAAAGGCCGCCAGCCAGCCGAGCAGGAAGGCCGTGCGCTTTGGTTTCGGGCCAAGGTCACCATCCAGCAGCCACAGCCACAAGGCATAGCCGAACAGGCCCGGCCAAAAACCGAACGGCGGCTGGGCGAAACCGATCAATGCGCCGGCCACGAGGGCCATGATCCGCGGTCGGGCGCGCAGGCCTCGCAACCGGTCAAGCGCCTGCGTCAAACGGGGATTGCCGGTCAGATAGCGTGCCGCGGTGCTCATTCGGGATCAGTTGTCCGCGTCAGTATAGTCTTCAGTTACCGGCTCGGTATTGCGCTTGTGCAGGCGCAACCGCTTGATGCGGCGGGCATCGGCATCGACCACCTCGATATCGAAGCCGGCGGCCTTGAACGGCACGACCTCGCCCCGCTGCGGCACGCGTCCGGCCAGAACCGAGACCAGGCCCCCCAGGGTGTCGACCTCTTCTTCGGCGTCCTCGGGCGTCAGCTTCAGACCCAAACGGTCCTCAAGCGTCGACAGCTCGACCCGGCCATCGGCCTCGATCTGACCGTTGGGCAGGGTGCGGATATCGTCGGTCTCGGCTTCATCGTATTCGTCGTCGATATCGCCGACCACCGCTTCGATCAGGTTTTCCAGCGTCACCAGGCCGTCGGTACCGCCGAACTCATCGATGACCAGAGCCATGTGGATGCGCTGCGCCTGCATGCGCAGCAGCAGGTCTGACGTCGTCATCGATGAAGGCACGTAGAGCAGGTCGCGACGCAGGCGGTGCAGCACGGGTTCGGCCCAGTTCGGCCCTGCCCTGCCCGGCTCCGGCGCCAGCAGCTTGAGCACGTCCTTGATATGCACGACGCCGATCGGATCGTCGAGCGTCTCGCGATAGATCGGCAGGCGCGAATGTTCGGACTCGACGCAGGCCTGAACGACTTCGGCCAGGGTGCTCGACACCTCGATGGCGATAATGTCGACCCGCGGCGTCATGACGTCGGCCACACTCAGGGTCTGAAAGGCCCGCGCATGGTCAAGCAGCTCGGAAGCCGCCGTGCGCTCCTCGGAGGGATGATGGTGAGCGGGGGTATCCGCGCGATCGGTTTTCTTGTTGAAACCGAACAGGGCCAACAGGCCGGGTTTGTCTGGGTCAGGCATGGCTATCGTTGGGTGGCGCGTAAGGATCGTTCACGCCCAACGTCTTCAGGATGTCGCGTTCCAAGGATTCCATCGCTTCGGCTTCGTCGTCGGCGATATGATCATACCCTAACAAATGCAAAGCGCCATGCACGCTTAAATGCATCACGTGATTTTTAAGGCTCTTGTTTTGCTCTTTGGCTTCCCGCACGCAGGTTTCGAGGCCGAGCGCGATGTCACCGAGGTGATCGAGCACGCCTTTGATGCGCATCGCCTTGGGCGCCGGGAAGGACAGCACGTTGGTCGGCGCGTTCTTTTGGCGGTATTCCTTGTTGAGCGCGCGCATCTCGTCATCGTCGCACAACAGCACGACGACATCGGCCTGATCCTTGATCTTGGCAGCAGCTAAAGCCGCCAAAACGCCGGTGGTGACAATGTCGGCGACGTCGGGCAGGACGTCGAGCCAGCCGTCGGCTTCAACCTCGACATCGACCAGGTGTTCGATCGCCTGTTCAGCCATTACGGTCTCCGAAGGCATTCTTATGCTCATTGTCGTATGCGCGGACGATGCGCGCCACCAATTCATGGCGCACGATGTCCGAGGCGGTCAGTTCGGCGACGCCGACACCCTTGACCGTGCCGAGCAGGCCGACGGCATGGGTCAGACCGCTGTCGTTGCGATTGGGCAGATCGACCTGCGACGGATCGCCGGTGATGATCATCTTGGAGCCTTCGCCCAGACGCGTCAGGATCATCTTCATCTGCATGCGCGTGGTGTTCTGCGCCTCGTCGATGATGACGCAGGCATAGTTCAATGTACGACCGCGCATATAGGCCAGTGGAGCGACTTCGATCTCGTTACGCTCGCGGCGCTTGCGCAGGGCTTCGGCGCCGATAATGTCTTCGAGCGCGCCCCAGATCGGCGTCAAGTACGGATCGATCTTTTCGTTGAGATCGCCCGGCAGGAAACCCAACCGCTCACCGGCTTCGACCGCCGGACGGGTGATCACCAGCTTATCGACCCGGCCCTTGAGCAGAAGCGACACGCCGTAGGCCACGGCGAGGAAGGTCTTGCCCGAGCCCGCGGGCCCGAGCGCGAAGACCATGTCGTTTTCGCCTAAGTCCTTGAGATAGGCAGCCTGGCCCGGCGTCTTGGCGGCGATGGCGCCGCGCCGGCCCATGACGATGGCATTGCGCGTATCGATCGAGGTCGCTTCGCCGGCTGAAGCGGCGCTGGCCACCGGCGCTTCGATAGTGCGGCGAACGTCGGCCTCGCCGATCTGGATGCCCTGATCGTAGAGCGACGCCAAGGCCTCGATCACCACCTTGGCCTTTTGGCGCGCCCGCGCCTCACCCGACACCACAAGACCGCCGCCCGGCATTTCGACGAGCACATTATAGGCGCCCTCGATCATGGCGAGGTAGCGTTCCGACGGGCCGACAATGGCCAGCACGCAGGCTTCGGACAGGGGGATGAAATCATCCTTGGTGGTGGGCATTAAACCAGCGCCCCTTGCAGGCTGTTGGCCCCCACGGCGGTGATCTTGACCGGCACGATCTGCCCCAGCAGATGAGCAGAGTCCTCGACGAACACCGATTGCAGATAGGGTGAGCGGCCGATGGCCTGCTGACCGTAACGGCCGGGCTTTTCGAAGAGCACGTCAAGTGTCCGACCGACCAGGCCGGCCTTGAAGACCTGCTGCTGATCGAGCAGCAAGATCTGCAGACGGTTCAGGCGCTCGTCCATCACCGCCTCGTCGACCTGCTTCGGCAGGGCGGCCGCCGGCGTGCCCGGACGCGGCGAATATTTGAACCAGAAGGCCGAGGCGTAGCCGACCTGACGCACCAGATCGAGGGTGTCCTCGAAATCGGCATCGGTCTCGCCGGGGAAGCCGACGATGAAGTCACCCGACAAGGCCAGATCCGGCCGGGCGTCGCGGATGCGGGCAACGAGGTCGAAATAGGCCTGGCGGTTATGCTTGCGGTTCATGGCGCGCAGGATGCGGTCCGAGCCCGACTGCACCGGCAGATGCAGATAGGGCATCAGCTGCGGCAGGTCGCGGTGGGCGGCGATCAGGTCCTCGCCCATGTCGTTGGGATGCGAGGTGGTATAGCGGATGCGGTCGATGCCCGAAATGTCGGCCAGGGCATACATCAGCCTGGCCAGCGTAGACTGGCCGCCGGCCTCCGCGCCATTATAGGCGTTGACGTTCTGGCCCAGCAGGGTCAGCTCGCGCACGCCCTTGTCGGCCAGGGCACGGGCTTCGTCCAGAATCTGCGCCACCGGGCGCGACCATTCGGCGCCACGCGTATAGGGCACGACGCAGAAGGTGCAGAACTTGTCGCAGCCTTCCTGCACGGTGAGGAAGGCCGTCGGACCCGTGACTTCACGGTCGACGTTCAGCGCATCGAACTTGGCGTCCGGCGCGAAATCGGCAGCCAGGCGTTCGCCCTTGGCACGGGTGGTGCGGGCGATCAGTTCTGGCAGCTGGTGATAGGCTTGCGGCCCGATGACCAGATCGACGGCCGGGGCGCGATGCATGATCTCCTGGCCCTCGGCCTGGGCAACACAGCCGGCGACCGCGATGGTCATCCGCCCCTCGCCGCGCGCCAGCTTGTCCTCGCGCATTTCCTTCAACCGGCCGATTTCGGAATAGACCTTTTCGGCGGCCTTTTCGCGGATATGGCAGGTATTGAGCAGGACCAGGTCGGCTTCGTGCGCCGCTTCCGACATCTCATAGCCCAGCGGGCGCAAAAGATCGGCCATGCGCTCGCTGTCATAGACGTTCATCTGACAGCCGTAGGTTTTGATATGCAGTTTTTTCGAGGGACGCACGTGTTCGTTCATGGCCGCCTTATGCGGCTTGGGGCGTTAAGTTTCAAGCGACTTATCAACACCCCGCCTTCACATCTGGCGCCTTTGGTTACTTCTCGTCCAGCGGCACAGCGTAGAGTTCGAGCTTGTGACCGACCAGCTTGTAGCCCAGCTTTTCGGCCAGGGCTTCCTTCATGCGCTCGATTTCCTCATCAAAGAACTCAATGACCTGGCCGGTCTTGATATTGATCAGGTGATCGTGGTGGTCCTCACCGGCCTGTTCGTAGCGCGAGCGGCCGTCACCGAAGTCGTGGCGCTCGACGACGCCAGCCTCTTCGAACAGACGCACGGTACGATAGACGGTGGCCAGCGAAATATGCGGATCGACCGACGCGGCACGGTGATAAAGCTCTTCGACGTCCGGATGGTCCGAAGCCTGCGACAGCACGCGCGCCACGACGCGGCGCTGATCGGTCATGCGCATGCCCTTGTCGATGCAGCGTTTCTCGATCCGGTCGATGGTGGCGACTTCAGGCATCAGGGCGTCCTCGCGCATTTTGCGATTAATTCGCAGCGAACACTTATAATTTAAGGTGTTGGCGAGCCCAAGGCAAGCTTTAGTGTGTAAGCATCCACCGGCGGACCTTCGACGCGGGCATAGTAGGCCTTGCGCCGCCCGGCCTTGCTGAAGCCGCATGCCGCGTACAGTTTCAGCGCGTGGACATTGTCGACCGCGACCTCAAGAAACAGGCTGTCAGCCCCCTCGTCCTTCAGGCTCTGGATCACCTGCTGCATCAGCCCATAGGCCAGGCCCTGGTTCTGAAACTCCGGGTCCGTCGCCAGCGTCAGGATTTCGCCCTCGCCCCCGACAACCGCCATGACGACGAAGCTTTTGATCTCGCCGTCGCGCTCATAGACGTAGGTGCGGTGGTGTGGCTTGATCAGCAAGTCGGCGAAGACGCCTTCCGACCACGGCGTGTCGAAGCACTGGGCGTGAATCTGCGCCAATTGCCGACCGGGGTGTTCGAGCTGGCGGATCAGGGTCATGCCGACACCGACCCCGTTAGCGGCGCGATAATGCCGCGCGTCGATACCTTGGCATCGGCGTCACGCATATAGAGCGGCGTAAGGTCGTCGTGACCCGGTGCATTCGCGCAGGCATTGAGTGCGGCGACCGACGGCCAGTCCTGGGCGAAAATCTCACGGCCGGCGACCAGATGCGCGCCCGGACCGGTGATGATGAAATCGGCATACGACGCCGGATCGTCAAGCTGAAACGGCACGCCCTGCCCGTCCGGCGTAAAGGCCTGGGCGTAGATCTGACCGCGGCCACCGTCGATCACCGCCAGACGTTTGTCGCGCAGCAAGTCGGGATGATGACCCAGCGCTTCGAGCGTGCCGATGCCTTTGGGCGCGAGACCGAGGCCGACCGCCAGACCCTTGGCGAAGGACAGGCCGACGCGCAGACCGGTAAACGAGCCGGGCCCCAGCGTCACCCCGATCCGGCCGAGATCGCGCGGCGTCACACCGGCCGTCCCAAACAACTCGGCGATAATAACGCCCAGCCGCTCCTGATGGCCGCGCGCCATCGGCTCGACCGCCTCAGCGACGACGCGATCGCCGTCGCACAGTGCCGCCGTGCAGGCATTCAGCGAGGTATCGATAATCAGGGTTAGCGCCCCAGAGGCGTTTGCGTCGGCTGCCGGCAATTAAAGGACCGCCTCGATCGACTTCACCTCGGGCACATAGTGCTTCATCAGGCTTTCAACGCCCTGACGCAGGGTCGCCGAGGACGACGGGCAGCCCGAGCAGGCACCGCGCATGTGCAGGTAGAGCGTGCCGGAATCGAGGTCGAAGCTGTCGAATTCGATGTCGCCGCCGTCCTGAGCCACCGCCGGACGGACGCGGGTGTCGAGCAGGTCCTTGATCTCAGCGACGATCTGGCCGAGCTCGCCTTCATAGACGATTTCCGACTTGGCTTCGGTTTCGCGCAGCACCGGCTGGCCGGAGCTATAGAAATCCATGATCGCTGCCAGGATCGGCGGCTTCAGTTCGGCCCAGATTTTATCGCCATCGGGATCGCGGCGTACCGTCAGAAAATCGCCGCCGAAGAACAGGGCCGAAACGCCCGGGATGGCGAACAAGCCTTCCGCCAGCGACGAAGACTTGGCGTCATCGGCCGAGGCGAACTGTTTCGTGCCCTGGGCCAGAACCTCGCGGCCGGGAATGAATTTCAGCACGTCGGGATTGGGCGTGGCTTCGGTCTGGATAAACATGGGCGATACTCCTGCGGCTTAAATGGCCCCAAGTCCCCGAAATGGCAAGAGGAAAGCCGGAAGGAGAAACCCGCTACAGCTTCCCCGCCCACTCGCGCAGGCTGGCATTGACGATGGTTAGCTTGGCGAAACTCCAGCCGTCACCCTGAGCCATGTCTGTCATCATCGCCTGCAACGGCGCTATCAGCGCAGCATTGTCGCGTTCCCAGCTTTCGGCGATTGCCTGCGGCGTTTCGCTGACCGACATGCGCGACATCATCGCCTTGACCACCGCCTTTTGCTCGGCCAGCACGTCTTCGATCAGCCGCCGCGTCGCCATGCGGTCCCATGGATCGCGGCTCGACAGGGTTGCTGCCGCCACACGCAGGCTATCGAAACCAAAGCGCTCGCCGGTGAGGAAATAGAGCACCGCCGTCTTGTCGAGCGGCTTCTTCGGGCCGGCGGCCAGATCAACGATATCGGCGGCATGGTGGAAGGCCGTCAAAAGCGCGACCTTGCGCGCCAGGGTTTGCGGTGCGCCGGCCTCAACCAGCCGCTCGACGCGTTCGGCCAGCCGGCCCTTGCCCGGCGCGCTGAGCGTCTGTTCGTCGAGCGACAGCAAGGTCTCAACGCCCTCCTGATAGGGCGTCAGCATGGCGGCGAGATCGTGCGGCGTGATGGCGAAGCGCCGCGCCTGCCAGTAGGTCTGGTGCCGCGTGAAACGCGCCAGTTCCTGATAGAGGGCCAGTTGCGCCGAGGCGGGGATCTGGTTGTCGAGCGCCGAGACGTCGTCCCACAGCCCCTTGATGCCGTAGAGCGTGCGCGTCGCCTGGAAGGCCAGGGCGAAATCACCGGTATCGACCCCTGCCCCCTTCATCAGCCGCGTGGCGAAGCTCGGCCCCGCGACGTTGACGATGTCATTGGCCAGCACAGTCGAGACGATTTCGCGGTGCAGGCGGTGCTTGCCGACTTCGCCACGGAAATCATGCAAGGCGGTCGGGAAGTAGTTGACCAGCGTGTCTTCGAAGCCAGCATCGTCGGGCGCCTTCGACGCCACCAGATCGTCGAACAGCACGATCTTGCCATAGGCGGTGGTGACGGCGAGCTCCGGCCGATACAGGCCCCGGCCTTGGGCCCGGCGCGCTTCGAGTACGGCATTGGTCGGCAGACCTTCGACCTTGCGATCGAGCTTGCCGCGCTTTTCGAGCGCCGTCATGAAGGCCTGGGCCTCGGTATTGTCGTCCGCGGCGGTCGCTTCCTGCAGCGATAGGGCCAGTGTCTGGTCATAATTGTGGCTCAGCACGTGGGCGGCGACGTCGTCGGTCATGCTGACCAGCAAGGCGTCGCGCGCCTCGGGCTTGACCTTGCCGGCGGCCAGAAGACCGCTGATCAGGATCTTGATATTGACCTCGTGGTCGGAGCAATCGACGCCGGCGGAATTGTCGATGGCGTCGGTGTTCAGCCGGATGCCGCGTTCGGCGCAACCGATGCGGCCAGCCTGGGTAATGCCGAGATTGGCCCCCTCGCCGATCACCTGAGCGCGGATGTCGGTCGAATCGATGCGGACGGCGTCATTGGCCTTGTCGCCGACATCGAGGTGCGACTGCTGCGGCGCCTTGATATAGGTGCCGATGCCGCCGAAATAGAGCAGCTCGACCCGCGCCTTGAGGATGGCCTGCATCAACTCGAACGGCGACACCTCATTGGCGTCGAGATCGAGCAGGGCCTTGACCTCGGCCGACAGCGGGATCGATTTCTGGCTGCGCGGCCACACGCCGCCGCCCTTCGAGATCAGCTCCTTGTTATAGTCCTGCCACGACGAGCGCGGCAGGGCGAACATGCGCTGGCGCTCGGCGAATGACACCGCCGGATCAGGATCGGGATCGAGGAAGATGTCGCGGTGGTCGAAGGCGGCGACCAGCCGGGTCTTGCCCGACAGCAGCATGCCATTGCCGAAGACGTCGCCCGACATGTCGCCGACGCCGGCGACGGTGAAGGTTTCCTGCTGGATGTCCTTGTCGATTTCGCGGAAGTGGCGCTTGACCGCTTCCCAGGCGCCGCGGGCGGTGATGCCCATGGCCTTGTGGTCGTAGCCGACACTGCCGCCAGACGCAAAAGCGTCACCGAGCCAGAAGCCATAATCGGCCGAGACCGAATTGGCGATATCGGAAAAGGTCGCCGTGCCCTTGTCGGCGGCGACAACGAGATAGGGATCGGGCGCGTCCCAGCAGACGACGTCCACAGGTGCAACCGTCTTGCCCTTGGCGTCGAGATTGTCAGTCAGGTCGAGCAGGCCGCAAAGGAAGGTCTTGTAGGCCCTCACCGCCTCGGTGCGAACGGCGTCGACCGAGCCGCCGCGCGGCAGGGATTTGGGATAGAATCCGCCCTTGGAGCCAACCGGCACGATGACGGCATTTTTCACCTGCTGCGCCTTGACCAAGCCCAGGACTTCGGTGCGGAAATCGTCCTTGCGATCGGACCAGCGTAGACCGCCGCGCGCCACGGGCCCGAAGCGCAGGTGCACGCCTTCGACGTGCGGCGCCCAGACGAAGATTTCGCGATACGGCTTGGGCTCGGGTAGATCGACAAGCTCGCGGCTGGCGACCTTGAACGAGATATAGTTTTTGGGCTGGCCGCCTGCAGACCCACCATCCACCGTCTGGAAGAAGTTGGTGCGTTGCATGGCGCCGATGACGGCGGCGAGGCGGCGCAGCACGCGATCGTGGTCGAGGCTGGCGACCTTTTGCAGCAGCTTCTCGACCTGGGCCGTGGCGCTGTCGACCGCCGGCGTGCGGCTTTTGACGTCGCCACCAAGCGCGAACTTGGCGGTGAAGAGCCCAAGCAAGGCTTCGACGACCTCGGGGTTTTCGCGCAGCGCCGCCTGCTGCACCTCGGGACTGGGGTCGAGGCCCGATTGGACGCGATACCGGCAAAGCGCGCGCAGCAAGGCGACTTCGCGCCAGCTCTGGCCGGTCAGGGCCAGGGCGTTGAAGCCGTCGTTTTCGGTACGGCCGTGCCACAGGGCGAGGAGGGTGTCTTCAAATTCGTAATGGAACTCGGCAAAATCGCTGATATGCGACGAGGGCAGCTGAATGATGAATTCGTGGACCCAGTAGCAGCCGAGCGCCTCGGTCTTGACGTTATAGCCGTACTCCTCAAGCGTCTTCAGGCCCATATTGTCGAGCACGGGCAGGACGTCGGACAGCGGTACGGCACGATCGGCGCGGGTATAGAGCTTAAAGCAGAAGATCGAGGCCGGATCGTCGGCCCGCTGATAGGCGCGCAAGGCGACGGGATTGGCCTCATTGAGGTGCGACAGCTGCACCGTGTCGGTGACGGCCTCGGTAACGTCGTAGCGGTCCTGATAACCGGCGGGGAAGGCGCGGGCCCAACCCATCCAGTCGACGTCGCCGACCGCCAGACCCGTGCGCGCGGCAAAGGCGGGATCGTGGACCAGGGCGTCGATCTTTTGCGGCCACGACCGCGTCATCGCTTCAATGTCGGCTTCGACCACGGCGAGGTCAGGCGTCAAATGATCGCCCGGCGTCACGCCGATAATATAGTGGATGCACGACAGCAGGGCTTCGGAAATATAGGGATAGAGCGCGCTGACGCGGCCGCCATAGGCCGAGGCCAGGATCTGGCCGGCGGCCTTTTGCATCGACGACTGATAGATTTCGCGCGGGATGTAGAGCAGCACCGAAATGAAGCGGTCGAACGGATCGGTGCGCGTGAACAGCTTGACGCGCGGACGGTCAGCAAGGTGCAGCACGCCGCGGGCGATGCGCAGCAAATCGTCCTCGGTCATCTGGAACAGTTCGTCGCGCGGATAGGTCTCGACGATGTTCTTCAGCCGCTTTTCGTTATAGCCGCTGTTGCTGAAACCGAGCGCCTCAGCCTGTTTCAGCACGTGTTCGGCCTTGCGACGGATCAGCGGCACCTCGAACGCCGGCCGGTCATAGGCTTCGGAGGTGAACAGGCCGACAAAGCGGATTTCCCCCGCCGGCTTGCCGTCGGCGCCGTACCGCTTGATGCCGATATAGTCCATGTAGATACGGCGGTGGACGCGCGACTTGATATTGGCCTTGGCGACCGTCACCGGCTCGGAGTTTTCAAGCTGGGCCAGGAGTTGCTGGCTGAGCACGGCCGGCTCCGACGAGCGGCGCAGCACGGCGCGCTTGGCGTCACGCAAGACGCCGAAGCCTTCCTGCAGCTGATTGAGCGGCTCTTCGCGGGCATAGCTGCCGTCGGTGTCGCGCGGATAGGCGTAGCCACGGGCGCCCAGGAAGACGAAGTGATTGGCATCGATCCAGCGCAGGAAGGCCAGGTCTTCGGCCAGCACGCCCGGATCTATCTTTAAAGCCCCCGACTGCGCCAGGCGATCGAGGCTATCGATTTCCTGGGCCAGCAGCTTCTGCATGCGCGGGAAATCGTGGACGGCGAGATGCAGATCGTTGAGGCTCTGGTCGAGGCCGTCGATCAGGACTTCATGTTGCGCTGAGGGCAGGCGTTCGATGAAGACCAGCATCATCGACTCTTTTAGCGACTTTTCGCCGATACCCTTGACGCGATAGCCTTCGGCGTCGCGGTCAAGCGCCACCACCGGGTGGAACATCGAACGGATTGAGGCACCCTGGTCGATCAGCTCGCCCATCACCGTCTCGACGATGAATGGCGAATCCCCCTGGACGATGCCGATAACGTCATAGCCGGTCGAGGCGCCCCTGGCCGTGGTCAGCGGCATGATGCGGCGCAGGGTGTTGGCGCCCTTGCGCGTGGCGGCATAGGCCCAGAAATCGACGATGGCGGCGGTGAGATCGGCGGCATCGAGGCCGGACAATTCCTCCGGGTCGAAGTCGTCGAGGATCTGCGTCAGATAGGCCTGTTCCGGCGCGTCGAGCGCGGCGAACGATGTGACTTTTTGCGCCGAAACGAAGGCCGCAATGACGGCATCGCGCGCCGCCTTGGTTTGAGAAGCGGGCGCTGCACGCGTGGGGAAATCGTCCATGGGAGTCCTGCCTGATCTGTGGCGGCCATTGATAGCGGCCTTTTGTTTTGATGCAGCCGGTACAGGAGGCGCGATGCCGGCGCGAATATGGTGCAATATGTAACAAAACACCGATTTCGTCGCTACAGCAAGCTGCGCGAGGCCTTTGCAACCCGCGCAAAAGTTTTGCGCAAAAAGCCGCCAATCCGGATGGATCGGCGGCTTCAGGCGGACCGCCCCATGGGGTAAGGCGGTCCTTTTGGGTATAAGGGCTTGGGCACCTTGGGGAGCGTGCCGGCCTGGGCTTTAGCGCCGCGAGAGAGACGCGGCCGCAAGCCAGCAATATATCCTGTTTGGGGAATTTCGGTACAGGATTGCGCATCACAGTTGTGTGACGCCCGTGCAGAAGCGCACATGCGGGCAGGCAACAAATGGCTGGCGATTCAAGGTTATTTCAGACTTGCGTGCTAGTCTGATCTTATGTTGCAGCCCGTTCTCGTCCTGATCGCCTGGTCCATTGTCATGCTGGTGTGGCTCTATGTCCGCCGCCTGCCGATGATCTTCAGCCACGCCTTGGCGCGGCCAAATCTGGCTGATGGCGAGGCGACGCGTGCCCTGGCGCCCGAGGTGCAGTGGCCGGCGGATGCCTATAATAACCTGATGGAACAGCCGACCCTGTTCTATGCCTTAGCACTTGGGGTCTATCTCAGCGGCCAGTCGAATTACGATGTCGAATATCTGGCCTGGCTCTATGTTGCCCTGCGCATCACTCATTCGCTGGTCCAGGCGACGGTGAACATCGTCATCATCCGCTTCTGGCTGTTCGTCGTCAGCTCGGCCGTGCTCGCCGTGCTGTGCTGGCAAGCGCTGAAGCTGGTCTTCAATATCGGGTAATTGGGCTTTTTGTAGCTCAAACGCCGCATGGCTCCTCGCTGTCGCTCGGGCGCGCAGCCGCGCTTGCCGAACGCTAAAGCGTTCGGAAGTCTTTATCCTACATCTTATTGAGGCGCAGTGACGGCAGCGCCGACGTAGGGCACGATCCGCCACATCGTTAGCGTATGCTTGATCTTACCAGCTTCGGTGCCGGCGCGGTCGCCGTGCCCGACATAGAGATCGGCGCGGATATTGCCCTTGATCGCGCCACCGGTATCGAGCGCCGAAACCAGCCGCTGATAGGCCGGAAACGCGTCCGACAGCGCATTGTTGCCGACCACGCCATTGATCCAGAACAGATCGCCGAGATCGTGATAGGCCGGATCGATGGCGATCGCCGATCCGGGCGGTAGCGGCAGGCCCGCGGCGCCATTGGGCTCGGTCTGGTCGGGATTGATGCTGAAAAAGGCATAGCGCGCATCGGCATTCATCACCGCCTGCGCATCGGGGCCGCGATGGGCCGCCAGCCAGGCGTGGATGTTATCGCCCGAGGTCTGGTTGGGCGCCAGCAAGCCTTGATCGACCATGGTCTTGGCGATGCCGGTAAAGGGCAGGCCGTTGTCGGCGGCGTAGGCCGCATAGACGCGCTTGCCGTCCGGCGTATCGAGGAACCCCGAGCCCTGGAGCTGCATGAAGAAGTAGTCTTCCGGGCGCATGAAATAGGTGGCGTCCGGCGCCGGCATTTTTTCGATGTCGGCGCGCGCGTAGTAAGCGACATACTGGCTGCCCGACTTGCGCGCTGCCACCTTGGCAGCACTTTGCGCCGGCGTCATTTGCGAGCCGGCGACATAAACGAGATCGGCCGGCTTGCCGCGCACCGGCTGTGAGAACTCGTCCGTCGGCGTAGTCGAGGCCTCGTAATCCGGCACGAAATAGCCAGTGAGTGTGCCCGTGCCAGTGATCGGCTCGATCGTCAGGTGGCTGTTGAGGAAGTCCTTGATCTGCTCGGGCGACTCGAAGTCCTGGGCCGACATCGCGGTGCAGACAGCTGCATATTGCCGGCCTTTTTTGTAGGTGCAGGTGGCGCGCAAGGCCTCAATCGCGATGAAGGCGTCAGTCGCGTCCCAGCCGGGCAGGGTGGAGAGCCGCATCGCCGCGGGCACCGGATTGGGACCCGGCACATAAGGCGGGGTTTCCGGATTGGTCACCGGCGGAGTCGTAACAGGGGGGGCCGTTATCGGTGGCGTGACGGGCGGGGTCACCACCGGCGGGGTTTGCGGTGCCTGAGCGCAGGCTGCAGCCAACACCAACAGGCTTAAGGCTAAGCCGTTGCGAATCGCGCCCCGAGCCCCCGCCGTACGGATCATGCCTTGGCCGCTTCGACCTTGGCCAGCACCCAGGGATTGCCCTGGTTGCGCATCGTTTTCTGGAAGGTCCAGTATTCGGCCGTGCGCTTATAGGTTTTGTGCGGCTTTTCCGGCTCCTTGGTCACCGGCACGGCCGAGGGCATGTCTTCGCCGCCGGACTGGGGCTCACCCATCTTCGGCGTATCCTCATAGGCCAGTTCCGAGAGGAAGCGGACGCGGATTTGCGCCGCGTCGTCGCGGAAATCGATGACGTCGATATCGGCCTTGGGGGCATCGACGAAGCTCAGGGTCTCGGCCTTGTCGCCCGGACGCTGGGAGATGGCGTTGTTGAACACCTCATAGACCGGCGAGGCCAGGCGATCCTTGATGGTGTCGATCTCGCCCTTATGGAAAGCCAGCACGACCTGCTCGTAGGTTTCGCGCGCTTTTTCGAGGAAGTTGACCTCGTTGAAATTGGCGTCGCGCGACTTGAGCTGATCGAGATTGGCGATGCGCGGTATCTCGACGATCCGTTCCGGCTTGGCCATCAGGTCGAAGCTGTCCGCCTTCGGCGTCGCCGGCTTTTCCTCGGGGCGGAAACCACTGCGACGGCCGAGCACGTTATACAGCTGGAACAGGATAACCACGGCGATAACGGCGAAAATGATAGGGACGATCAAATTCACGGCGATCTCTCTCTTCTTCCGGCTATGGCACGCAATTCCGCTGCGAAGCGCATTCTTCACCACTATATAGAGCATGTTTTGGCAAACGGAACAGTTCGTTTGATTGCCTAAAAATTTCTTATCTGATAGCAACGCGCCCACATCCTATCCCGGACGCCCGATCGACAGTGCGTTACGACCTCAATACCGGAGTGCCCGACATGGCCGAAACCCCCGAAACCATCGCCCAACCCGACGCGCAGTCGGTGCCCAACATGCAGGTTGTGGCGCAGTTCACCCGCGACTTTTCGTTCGAAAACCCTCGCGCGCCCAATAGCTTGCGCATGGAATCGCGCCCGGAAGTCGACCTCGGCGTCGAGATGGGCGCCAAGGGCCGCACCGACGGCCTGTTCGAAGTCGACCTCAAGCTGACGGTCAAGGCGACGACGCCGGAAGGCCCGATGTTCGCCATTGAACTGGTCTATGGCGGCCTGTTCCAATTGAGCAACATCCCGCAGGAAATGATGGAGCCGACCCTGCTGGTCGAATGCCCGCGCTACCTGTTCCCGTTCGCGCGCCGCATCATCGCCGACGCGACCTCGGATGGTGGCTTCTCGCCGCCCTTCTATCTCGACCCGATCGATTTCGGCTCGCTGTATATGCAGCAAAAGGGCAATATCCTGGCACAGCAGGAAGCCGCCGGTCAGGCCTAAGAGACAAGCCTGGATATCCAAGGGAAGGGGCCTTCGGGCCCCTTTTTCATGTCCAGCCGGTTACTTCCCGCCAATCGCTTACTTCCAGAGGCTCTTGTCTTTCAGGTATTTGGCGACGAATGCCTCGTGCGCCGCGGCCTCCGCCACGGTGATGCGTGAAGCCAGGGGCCGCGGCCGGGCTCCATAGACGATGGCTTCGACCACCTGAATCTGCGTCCCCGAGGCGGTCATGCCGAGGTCGAGGCCGCGCTCCTTGCCCCCCAGGAGCTCAAGATAGACATTGGCGAGCAGGCGGGCGTCGATCAAGGCGCCGTGCAGGTCGCGTTCGGCCAGCGAAATATTGAACCGCTTACACAGCGCGTCCAGCGAATTGGGCATGCCCGGAAAGCGATGGCGGGCGATTTCCAGGGTGTCGATCCACTGTTCGGCAGCCGTGGCCGGCCGATTGTTACGCTCAAGCTCCATATTGACGAAGCCGCGGTCGAACTGAGCGTTATGGGCGATGATCTTGTTGTCGCCGATGAAGTCGAGCATCTCTTCGCAAATATGGGCGAATTTCGGCTTGCCGGCGATCATGGCATTGGTGATGCCGTGCACCCGCGTGGCGTCGGGCTCGATCTCGCGCTCCGGATCGATAAATCGATGGAAGGTACGGCCCGTCGGCAGCAGATCCTCGATCTCGATGCAGCCGATTTCGATCAGCCGGTGACCCTTGCGGTGGTCAATGCCGGTGGTTTCGGTATCGAGGACGATTTCGGTGGCCATGAACGCGGACGGTTTCTTTAAAGAGACGATAGCGCCGAAATATGA
>OUNM010122198.1_pt1 | contig 31516 bp, 34 predicted proteins | sample 1769961 | NCBI WGS metagenome assembly OUNM01 (sample SAMEA3914820, study PRJEB12502) | metagenome | biome: forest; material: soil | place: USA | collected 2012-03-12 | depth 0.3 m | reverse complement strand
TTGGTTGTTGAGGAAATCAGTGTTAAGTAGAGAGGGGGCGCGTCCTGTGGAGAAGTGGCCCGTTCGCTTATATGGCCCGCTCGCTTATAAAGTACGTTACGGGAAAAGCCAACATATACGAGAGCATCAGCAGAAGGAAGAATAAGAAGAGATGCTCAGCAGCAGCCTTGAAGGGCAGAGATTGGAATGCTATCGTGCAGGTGTTTCATGAATGCCATCCTTGTCGCCACTGCGAAGTTCACACCATGCGTCTCATCCACGTTGTACTCCAGTCATTCTCTCTTCTCTCCATCGGCTTTGCCCCTGTCTTGGCCGATACCCCATGTGACGCCAACTGCCTCTCTTCAGGTGTAGCCACAGCGCTTGTCAATAATTTCTTGAGCCTAATCGCCAACTTCAACGTCGATGCAGCGAACGCCCTCGCCCCCAACGTTGTCGACATGTCGGACAGCATCAACTACCTCACCGGCGCTCCTTTAGGAAGCTCAACTTCCCGTCTATGGCCCGAACCACCCCAGGCTGGCATCCCAATCTCGCTCATCAACATCGACGCTGTCACCTGCGAGGGAACCATTGCCTTCAGATGGGTTGCCTATCCTGGTTCAAGAGATTTGGAGGTCAGGGGCATCGATGTCTTGTATACGGCCAACGGTGGAGATAAAAACAAGATCGGCCCGGGTGGTTGGCAGATCACTCATGTGTTCAGCGAGTTCAACACCGCCGCGTGGATCGAAAGTCTTGGGGTGCCTTGCCGACGACCGTGAGCTGAGCCGGGAGAGGCCTGAGATACGAATCGAGAATTTACACCTTGTGGTTCAGAACTATCATGGATGCGTGCCCTCAAACTGGCAATAAACACAGTGTAACTGGGTTGTTATCACCGTCTTCCTGTTCAATGCACATCCTCCCTTCTCACATTTTCGGTAACATCCACAGTTAGAACGACTGCGTGATAAGGACCCAAATATCCCCCTCAGGTCGACTGCTGCATCACTGCCAGGCAAGCATTTGCGTATTTACGGGAGCAACCCACCGAGGCTATATCAAGCGCCCTCAGGCTACTTTGGTCCTGAGACAGTGCATAATTACACCCAAACCCAGCCTCAAAACACGCCTCGATGTTTGTCTTTGAAGAAAAGCAGCCGCTTTTCCACCCGCCACCCCCCCCTTCCCGCCAGCAAAACAGAAGCAACAGAACTCCCCGACTCAATCCCACAACACCAAAAACACCAACGAACGAACCGCTGTTCTCAAAAAAACAATACGCCTTTAACATGCAGACCCACGCGCCCTATCTCCCTCTCTCTCATCGCCCAGCCACGCTCGTGACGTGACGTGACGGGATAATAGCCCCTTAAGCAAGGCCACAAACACACAAGTACAGGTTAACTACCCTCAACACCCCTTCCCAACCCAACCTCACGACCCCTCCCTCCTCCCCACCCCCATCTGCGCTCCACTCAACCCGCTAACAACCACGACCCCAGAATTCCCAACCCTCTTCCCCACAACCCCATTCTGCCTCCTCCCCCTTTTGTCTCCTCCCCCAGGCCCCTCAGCACCACTCCCCTCGGCACTCCCACCACCCCCTTCCCGAAGGCCCTCCACAGCCTCCCCCCTCAGCCGCCTCAAAGCCCTCACCCAGGCAGGATTCTCCAGGATCTTCTCCGGCAGGCCCACCTCCTCAGGGTGTTCCTCACCCTGCTGTTGCAGCTGCAAGTTCTGCCGGCGCAAACTCTCGACGGCGCGGCCGAAGTTAGCCTTTTTCCTTCCGCGGGCCTGGATCTCGGCCTGTTTGGCGGCGTGCCAGGACGCGGAGTGGGGTTGGGGCCAGTGGGTGCGCGGGTCGATTGGGAGGTAGAGAGGCTCGTCCTTTTGGGGGGGTTCTTCAGGCTGAGGCTGGTGATGCGATGGAAGTGGGTCTGGCAGCTCTGCGGGCTTCTTTGGGAGGGGTGTGAGGGTGAGGTCGATGTCCGGTGGGGGGGAGGAGGCGCCTTCTTGGGCGTAGATGAGGGCATCGAAACGGGCTGTGTCGATTTCTTTTGGAGGGGGGCGTTGGACGGGTTTGGTGATCAGAGCGGGTTTGATCGGAATGTGGATCCGGGGTGGTTTGGAAGAGGTGGTCTCGTTGGCTTGGAATGGGCCGTAAGGGCTCTGGGCCACCGACTTTCGCCTCTCGGGCAGGGTCTTTTGGTGCTGGCCGTTTGGAAGCTCCGACCGTCTCCGGGTGTGGCGTGTTGAGTCTGTGGCCGGCCGGGCGGCTGGCGGTGCTGGATTGCTTGTTTCCAGTTTCTTTGCCCAGTAGTCTCTGATGGCTCCGTTTTGGGAGGAGTCTGACGCCCCAGATGTCCGCCGTGGGACATGTCCGGCGGATCCGTTCACGCCAGAACTTGACTGCTCCGAGAGAACACCCTGCATAGACTCTCCCGGACCATCGATGAAGCGCAGATTGGACAGCTGGAGTGGCATTCTCCTCACAGGGTGCCTGTAACTAAGCTTGGAAGGGGGCTTGATATCCTTCTCTCTCACGCTGCCTGGCCGCTGAGGTGAATGGTGCAGAACACGGCGGCTGGACCGCGGGCTGGCGGATTCGGCGGCTTTGTCAAACGACTCAGTCGTTGACGGTGGGTTAGATGATAATGCTGTCCCGTTCACCTTCGCCTTTTCCGGGGAGCGCCTTGGGGACGAAGACCGCCTCTGGCGCTTCCTCAACGGCTCACCATCCTGAAGAGAGCCGGGACTAGCAGGCGGTGAGCGAACCGAGGGACGAGGTGCCAAGGCTCGAGGCTGAGAAGGCGGCGACATGGCAGACTCGCCGCGGGAGGATGGTGCGCTGTGTTTGGGAGTTGGCTGCTGGGTGATGAACTGCGGCGGGTTACCAGCCGTCTTACGTCTCATAATTGGCCGGTCCTTGTCAGTCTCCGGTAACAGCTTCCTCGGATTGCGCGGGCTGGTGGGGCCGGCAGAAGTTGGTGTCGCGCGCGTGCCATGCATGCCATTTGCTCGGACGGGGCCGGGATCGCGGGTCTGCCCGTCCGTTTTGGAGATGACCTGCAGATGGGCCTCACACAAGACCTGGCGTTTCCCATCGATCTTGGCGGGGCATCCGGTGAACGAGCAGTTAATGATGAAGCCGGCTGCGTCACTGTGCTGGTGCTGCTGGCCTGGATCCGAGGCAATGGCAGTAGCAGCGGTGGCAGCCATGCTGGCGGCGTTGAGTTTGAGTTTGAGAGCGACCGAGGCGTCGCCAAGGCCAGGCGAAGCGGAGTTGGGAGAGGCGGCCCGCGACAACAACGGCAAGTTGTCATGGTAATAGTGGCGTCGCTTCGCGAGGCCCAGATGGCCCGCAAGACACCGCTTGCAGACCCAGTTGCTGCGAGAGGGCGCGGTCAGCAAACACAGAGCGGCACGGCGGGCTTCAGACGCAGGCTTTTGATTGAAGATGGTGTGTGGTGTAGAGGGAGGGATGGAATAGAATAATTTTGTTGTAGGGCAAGGCGTGAGCCAACAAGGTCCGGTAAGCGCGAGGCCAGGTAGGTGCGTGCGCTGGGGCCGGGCAAAATAGCCTACAAGTGGGGGGGGAGATTGCGCATGGATCGCGGCTGGTCCGCACCGCACAGTGGATGTAACATGGAGCGTCTCCGAGGGCGTGGGAGTGGAGTGGAGACAGCAGGATGGGGAATAGAAGGAGAAGTACGGATAGAGAGAGCAAAAGGGGGGAAACAGAAACCTACGTAGACTCCCGTGGATGAGGACGGTGACATGCGGAATGGTAGCATCTCCCGCAGCGGACACAATCGAAGAGCGACCTCTCGAGCGTCGCTTCCTCCTTGCAGCGCCGGCAACGGCTGTGCGGCATCGGGTCCGTATTGATGTCAGCCTTCCTAGCAGCCGCGTGCTCTATTCATCTGTGATGGGCGAGACATTGGTTAGCGCCACTAGTCCACTCCATCGAGCCCGGCAGCCGGATTTGATTTTCAATCGGCCTTCAGAATCAAATAGGAGGCCGTGTCTCAGGTCTTTTCAGTTTATCCTTGGTCGTCATCCAGCGCAGCTGCAGCGGCTTCGTGGTTCCGAGGTGACGCGGGGGACTAGTTGCAGGCGGACAGGGCAGCGTGTGCAGACACACTCTCCCCTGCTACCTACATACTAGCCGTGTCTGCCACAGCCTTTGGGCCCGGCCTTGTGAAATCAATCAAAACCAGGCTCCGAAAAGTGGCAGAGCCGTCGCCGACAAGAGCCGCCAACGTGTTTTGATATATCCAGCCGACAGACCTCAGACTGCCCGCGTCTTCAGACGGCGTGTGGGCAGAGAGAGGCTGGCAGCTGGACGCGCCAAGGCGCGAGAGCCTTGTCACTCGGAACCACGAAACCGGAAGAGCCATGGCTTGTCTGACCTTTTACCAGATTGCTCATCATTGACACGGTGCTGGGTGGTGGAGGAGGCAGGCAAATGAGATAAAAAGACTTACCTGAAGTGACAATGACCTGGAACGACGCGGTGACTCCGGCTGATGCGGGCGCACTCGCTGCAACCACCCTTTGTGCCGCCCTCGGTCCTCGACCTAGCGGGCCCCGACCATGGAGTGCCGAGCCCAAACAGAATCAACCAGCTGATGCAGATTCTCTAGAGTTGCCAAGACGAAAGCCGGTATTCGCTAGTCGCAACGGAACGCCTAAATAGGTCGTCGCTGTGTTACGAGTATAGAGATTGTGGCCCAAAGTGAGCGAGGGAGGAAAACGTGGGGAGAGGACACAGCACTGGCCCGGCAGCAGAAGATTAAAATTCGCGGGGCCGGCCTTGGCCCATTGATCGCAGCCGTGATGGTCCGTGCACCCAGCCAAGCTCAGGGTCCAGCTGCTGGCTGCAGCCTGCATGCAGCGATAACAAGTTGCAGTTGCGATAGCCTCCTTTTCCAGCATTCAGCGCTGGAACAGCACCCCGCGCCGACCGCTGCCAGCACCCCCCGTTCCGAGCACCCACGATCCCGCGGCTCCGACACAGACCCTGCGCACACCAGCCAGAACCATGGATTTTCTCAAGTCGGCTGTCGCCTCGGCGATGGCCAAGGGCCCGCCGTTCCCCTACACCTTCGGCGACAAGGTCGACCTCGACCCCTCCATCTGGACACTGTGCAACGGCACAAGACGAGTATGTACCCGAGCACTACCATGTTTCTGTCGCTGTATCTCTGGGTGCTCAGCTAACGCTCCGCGCCGCAGGAAGACGGCTCGAACTGCAGCATCTTCTCGTTCGACATCGCCGCCAACCGATCTGCCCTCCCACTCGCCAAGAACGCCCTGAAGAAGCTGCGGACACTGCGACACCCCGGCGTCATAAAAGTGCTGGATACGGCCGAGGTATGCTGCCCACCGGCGGTCGAAGAGCCTTCCGAGGCTGACACGTTTGAAAAAGTCAGATTCGTACATCTACATCGCGACCGAGCGCGTGGTACCGCTGCGCTGGCACGTCAAGCGGAAGAGCCTGAGTCCCGAGACGGCGAAATGGGGTCTCTACAGCATTGCGGTGCGTCCTATCAAGCAAACGAGGAGGTCGGAAACATGCAAGGAAACGGACACGCGCTGACGCCGAGGGCAGAGGACTGTCAAGTTTATCAACGACGAGGCGGCATCAGTCCACGGCAGCTTGAAGGTGGCCTCGGTCTATACAACCGAAAGCGGCGAGTGGAAGCTCGGCGGCTTCGAGGTGCTCAGCAACGTCAAGGACGATGAGGCTGTGATATATGTAGGCTCAAGTCTTTCCAACTCGGCCTGGGTGCCACTAACGCGCATCAGACCTACGGTAGTCTTGTCCCGGACTCGGGGCGGTACACGCCCCCCGAGTTGGCCAAATCGGGCTGGGATGCCCTCAAACGCAGCCCTCACGCGGCCGTTGACGCCTACGAGTTTGGCGCCCTCATCTTCGAGGTCTTCAACGGATCGTTCAACGGCGGCGACCAGGCTGGGCAGACCAAAAACATCCCCCCTAGCATGCAGTCGAGCTACAAACGCCTTACAAACGCCAACCCCAAGGCGAGGCTCAGCGTCGCTCATTTCCTTGAACAGGGCCGGCGGAACGGCGCCTTCTTCGACAGCCCATTGATCAAGCTCACTGACGGCATCGAAAACTTGGGGGTCAAGAGCGAGGAGGAACGGGAGGCCTTCCTCAGGTAAGTGTTTGATTTTTGGTGATCTTTACGATGCCATGTGCTGACGGATTCAGTGATTTGGAGCAACTAACGGACGACTTCCCCGAGGACTTTTTCAAGATGAAAATCCTGCCTGAGTTGCTGAAGTCGGTAGAGTTCGGTGGCGGTGGCCCCAAGGCTTTCGGAGTGGTTATGAAGATCGCCACAAAGTTGACAAACGAGGACTTCGAGGCCAAGATCACTCCCGTATTGATCCGCCTATTTGGGAACCCCGACCGAGCAATCAGGGTGTGCTTGCTCGACAATCTGCCTTTAATGATTGATCGCTTGCCCCAAAGAGTCGTCAATGATAAGATATTCCCCCAAGTCGTAAGTTTGGAGCTTATTCCGGTGTCTTCGCGGACGATTTGGTGCTGACCCGGCACAGGTGACTGGATTCACGGATGTTGCGCCCGTGGTACGAGAACAGACGTTAAAGTCCGTTCTTACATTCGTTCCAAAGCTCTCAGACCGGACCATCAACGGCGAGTTGCTCAGGTACCTCGCGAAAACGGCCAACGACGAGCAACCCGGCATCCGCACCAACACGACCATCTGTCTTGGCAAGATTGCCAAGCATCTCGGGACTTCATCAAGGGCCAAAGTCCTGATCGCCGCCTTCTCGCGGTCGCTCCGAGATCCCTTTGTCCACGCCAGGAACGCTTCCCTGATGGCCCTCTCGGTGACTTCGGAGTACTTCACCGATGAGGACTGCGCCCTCCGCATCGTGCCTGCTGTCTGCCCCTCCCTCATCGACAAGGAAAAGCTCATCCGCGATCAAGCCAGCAAAACCATCGACGTCTACCTCGCCAAGATCAAGAAAGCAGCAGCCGGCATGCCCGACACCGCCATCCCCGCAGAAGGCGCCGCATCGGCAGCATCCGGGCCGCGCATGAGCACCCCGCAACCTACCGAGTCGGCCGCCGCCGCTTGGGCGGGCTGGGCCATCTCCTCCTTCACAAACAAACTCTCCGCCGCGGCAGGCGAGATCCAATCTACCGCCACGCCCGTCAACGGATCCGCCGCACCCACACCACCACTACCAACAATCGCCAAACCCGCCACCTCCTCAGCATCACCCCTCCATCGCCAGGCTCTCAAATCCCCACCTCCCCAACCCAAAGACTCCTACTTCCACGACGACTCCACCCCAGAAAACGACGACGACAACAACGATGACGCAGCCGACGCATGGGGCGACATGGACGACCTCCCAGAAGAAGACGACGACGACACCACCGCAGCAGCCTTCTTCAAGCCCGACCCTAAACCGAAACCCAAACCAACCACCGCCCTCCCCAAGAAAGACTCCAAACCCTCCAGCACAACCACCACCGCGAGCGCCACCCCCTTCGACGACGGCTCCGAGCCAGATTTCGCGGGCTGGCTGGCCGCGCAGGCCGAGAAGAAGAAGGCGGGCGGCGTGGGCGGGAAGGCGTTGCCTAAGGGGTTGAGCAAGACAAGTAGTACTACGGCGAGCGGCGGTGCGAAGAAGACGGTGCCTGCCAAGGCGAAGCCTGTTGTAGTCAAGAAGAAGATCGATATGAAGGTTAAGGAGAGTGAGGAGGATGATGGGTGGGGGGGGTGGTGAGATTCTCTTTCTCTGTCTGTCTCTCTGTAGACTGAGTGGTGTGTGGGGTGGGATTTGTATGTTTGGAAAAGGAGGGCTTGCTTGTTTTGTATGCATGCATGGTGTTTTTGGTGGCGTGGTTGTTTTTGTTTGGGTAGATAGGTAGATGATCAATAAGGGATACAGAAATATGTAGCACACCTAGCCGGCGGGTGGAAGGTGTAAATGAGGCATGAGACACACACAAACACTCTTCACGAAATTCGAAAGGAGGCTGTGCTTGCAATTCCTTCTCGTGAAACCTGGTTGGAGAAACTATGTAGGTACGTGAGTACATAGTAAAGAACTCCATCTCGAAAATGAGCCGCCGGTTCATCATGGAAAAGGGCCTGAAAAAAGACGACGGAGCCGCTGATTAACTCATATACACAAAAGCAATTGCCGGGAAAGAACTATGCTTTCGGCTCCTCCCCCGCATTGCCGGACGCCGCACCACGGCCGCCAAGTCGTCAGTGGGAACAGAACGCAACGGGCCTTTTGTCTACCTAGATGACGGGCCAGTGCTCCCAAGTCGTCCGCGGCGGGGGAAAGTTCCGCGGGGCCGACTGAGCAAACGGCGACATGGAGCGCTCGGGCTGACGGTTCTGGTTTATGGCCATAGCGGTCTGCGGGGGGAGGGCCGGAGCCGCAGGTGCCATCAGGCGTGGAATGGGAAGGCCGGCAGCTCTGGGCAGGCCAACGAGTCTTCGCGGGACGGCAGGTTGAGGCAGGACAGCGGGTCTGGGGACGGCGGCATGTCTGGGAGCGGCGGCAGGTCTGGATACGGCTGCGTGTCTGTGTACGGTGGCAGGCCTAGTGGCGGCGGCATGTCTGGGTACGGCGGCCGATCTGGGCGCCATACGCCGGATGGCCCGCTGCGCGACAGCTCCTGAGCCAGAGGGCTGGCCAGGGTCCTCAGCGGCTCCGTCCTGCGGCAGGATGCCGTACTGGGCCTGCAGGTGGCGCAGATAAGCGCCACGCTGCTCGGACGTCATACAGGACAGGATATAGTGTTCGCGCTGCTCGGGGTCGACATCATCCTCGTCTGAATCCTAGCGAGTCTCGGAGTAGTCGTTGAGAGCCACGCAGACGGCGCCGCGGTGGTGACCATTGTACTGGCGGATGATTTGTTGGGTGTGCAGCTCCCACAGTCGGGCGTAATGGTCGCTGCAGGCGGTCACGAGGTAGGCGCTGTCGGCGCTGAAGGCGCAGTCCCAGACCCAGCGCTGGTGGCCAGTGAGGGTGGCCTCGAGAGGGAAAGCCCGTGGCTCGGCGTTAGGGCCGGCGGGCTCCATCTCCTTGACCTCCCAGATCTTGGCAGTGTGGTCGGCGCTACAGGTAGCCAGCTTCTTGACGTCGGGAGAGAGCAGAATGCGGGTGATGTACTCCTTGTGCGCCGAGAAGTGTGTCAAGGGGACAAGCTGGGTCCGCTCGAAAGCCTGGACGAGCTGCCAGACGAAGACATTGCCCTGTGAAAATTAGGGCGTGCGATTTACAGAGATCTGAGACAAATAAAGGGCTTACCGCGTTGTTGGCTGCACAGAGAAGAGTACCATTAGTCGCCACGGTCACACTGGACACGGAGACCTCTTCCTCAGGGATCAGCTGGTGGGCGCAGGTGTTCTCGGCCAGGTCCCAAAGCCGGATGCTGCCGCCCCTGTCGCAGCTGATGATCTCGCCTTGATTCGGGTGGATAACCACGTCGTTAACCGGGGAGCCGTGGTTATAGCTCCGGCGTATAGCCCCGGTACGAGTATCCCAAATCTTGACAGTGCCATCCTCGGAGCTCGTCACCATCCATTTGCCGTCACAATGGAATGCTATGCCAGTGACGTTGCCTGTATGGCCCTCAAAGATAGAGGTAGGAGCTGGGTTCGTGGAGCGGATGTCGAACAGCTTGACTGTGTGGTGGCCCGCGGCGGCAAGGAATCGCTTGTCGGGGGAAATGCACAGGCGGTTGACCTGAGAGTCGGGATGCTGGATGGTGCGGGAGCATATTCCAGAGAGAGCCTCCCAAAACCTGAGAGGCGCGTCAGCACAATAGTGGCGGGCAATGAATTGAGCAGCACGATTGGCAAGAGTGCGAGTACCTGATTGTGTGGTCGTAACCAGCTGTCGCAGTCGCAAGTATCAGCAACCGATCGGCGAGCAGAACAAGTCGACGTGACAATGGATGGAATCTTACCAGTGCAAAGAATGACCGACATGCTGGCAACAGCTACCAGAGCATCACCGGACTGCGCGGGCACGAAGGATGGTGGGTTGAAGGCACTCGGTTGTGCAGCACCGGTGGAGGATGATGTTGCGCCGAGAAAGGGAACCAGGAACCGTGATGATCGATAAACCGCAGGTTGGTCGCGGCTTGGCTGGGCGCGTCTTTTGTGGGCCCAGCGACCCCGCTTCCAGGAGCTCCTGCAGGGGACAAACAGCGGGTCTTGGGCCGGCCCGGATTCACCCCACCATGGGCACGACCTCCACTGAATCTCCACTGAACCTCCGATGCTTAGGTCCGTATTCCCACCCACCAAACGACAACACCACATAGGTCTAGGTACACCTTTCTAAACTCCCGGCGAGCTGTACTCATGGAGGAGTGAATCGCAGTCTTTTATTCAAGTTTGAATCTTGGACAGCACCGACACTTTCCATCCCGCCACAACGCGTGGCTTTTTCCTCGGCTCTTCCTCTCAGTCCCGTTTCTCCATGTCTCGTCGAGCCCTCTCCTTTCCTTTCCTTTCCTTCCTTCGTCTCCAGCTTCTTCTTCCAGTTTTATCAGTCGTCAATTCATCATCCCAAAAGATGAGTTTTCAGATTCAGAATGACAAGAAACCAACGGCTCGGGTCGTGGTTCCAGATCTGAATTACAACCGACCGGCCCTGCAGCGAGGAAACACCACCGCAGCACGGAGGAGCCAGCACCCAGTCTGGCTTCGGCCCGCGGTGGCTGGAACTGGCAGGGTGCAGCTGCTGTGCAAGCCGAGGTCCGCCACACCTCCTGCTTCTCGTAATCTCTTCCTCATATCGTGAGCGCGCCCAGTGGAGCGGTGGCGTCCAGTCGGCTCGGGCATGGCATCTCGCCGTATGGCCCATCCGGACGCCGGCATCACCATACCCTTGTCGACAGAAATTCAACAATATCCACCACCACCCCAACACGCTGCCTGGGGACTACCGGTCGAGACAAGACGGCGAAGCCCGCTGCTGCAAGGAAACACGAGATCGCAGTCGCTGCTGCAAGATCGAGGATGCGATCGAGGGATGTGATAGCCGCAGCGCGTGCGTTCCCGACGTCCTGGACGGTATCCAGCCATGGTTTCACAACACGGAAAGCCACGCTGTTTACACACAGAGCTCAAAATCTGCTAAGCTGGGAACCAGTGTCGGTTTCTTCAAAGAAGCCTGCTTCCCACGGTACACGCAGTCGTCTGTTGCCGCAACACCTTCGGCACCAACTGCCTCCTACCACATTTACCCAATACGCAGATCCCCAAGGACATATTCCAAGGGGTTCCTCACTGTTCACTTATTGTGGTACGAGGGCATGAGAGAGATGGCTGAAACGCTGACGAAAGAGCGGGTATACTGCCGTGTTCGTAAAGAAATTCGTTACGATGCTAACCAGCTATCGCAGAAAGTCGTGATAAACCGCTGAATACAGCCCGGAGACCCCCCAATGCCCAAGTGCTATGTCAAAAAACAAACGAAGACATCATGGCCATCCGTCGAGTGACCACGGTGCCGCCTCCAGCGAGGAACTCTCCAGCATCCAATTGCTAGACCATCAAGTGAGAGGGGAAGAGGTTCGTAAGAGACCTCCCAAAGTCTCCAACAACCGTTCCAAGCCTTATAGTCGTCACATAAACCAGCACAACAGTATCAACCGAAATTCCTACTCCCAACGCCCGACTGCTCTTCGGTTCAAACCCCGTGGGACACTATTGTCGCATGGTTTGAAGAACCCCCGCCCTTGGAGGACTTCTTGCGTCCATAGGATGCGCCACCTCGCGAGCCACCCGATGGGGCGGCCTGTGCCCCCAACGACTGCCGGTGCCAACAGGGCAGCCATATAGTCCCCGTCCCTTGGCAGTGATAACAACCGCTGGAATCGTCAGCTCCAGCCGATGGCCAAGCAAAGAAACAACAACCAAGGGGCCACATACTGTTTCATACTGGCAGCACAGGTCACGCAAACGGTCGGCGTATACAGATGCCCATCATCGGAAAGAACGCATAAACAAGCTTGAGAGTCCATGGCGAAGTCTCAACCGGGAGAATGGTTGTTTGTGGGTGGGTATTTGGCAGGTGGGAGGCTTCTTGGATGAGAGGGGAGATGCTTCTTGGAAGAGAGGAGCGATGGGGTCTGGACTGTCAGCGGATTGCTAGTGGGAACGGCACTGACAACAAGCACAGGGGGAACACGCGCGCCTTTTATAGACATGGGGTCTCCGTCTGGGAAGGTCTACTTGTTGGTGTTCTCCCTCAATCCTTGACTACCCGCCAGCAGCGATTCCATGTCTGCCCTGTTCCCGGCCTGTTGGTTGCTCAAACGCCAATGACAGCATCGAAACCCTCGTGGAAGGGGGTCTGCTGACCATGATTACATCTAAGAGTGGGAGACTGGCACTGCCTTTCGGGTGCTCGGGCGATGTGAAGACGGCACAGCGTCTACCGACACCGGCTGTTGAGTCGGTCAGGAACCCTGAGGGCTGCCCAGGGGCACAAGATCGGCCAAAAGAGGCTAAGCTGGACAGTCAAGTCTGTATCTCTTGCCTAGAACGGCATCGGTACCCGTGGGTTGCCTCAAACTCGCTCCCTTACACCTGACACAGTACGATCAATACGCGCTCACAGCAGCTGATAAGTTCCGTGACAGTTTCGAAGTCGCTGAAGCCGAGAGCATGCGTCTCTCATGCATCTACCCGCAGCTAGAGTCTCATAACGCCATTCTCATAGGACGCCACTCCTTGGCCACCGCCAACGAACATTTCCCGCGTTTCGACGAGGCAAGGAATTTCACCTGCACCTACCCGCATGTCACTCAAGCGAGAGACATGGGCGCCCAAGTCCACGTCGGGTCTCATCGAGGACGGATCGTCAACCACCCCGCTCCCCCTCTTTTCCTTTTCCCCCACACTCCGGGAACGGTTGATGCGCACACAGTGAAGCTGACCATGAGTTTAAACTGTCCTTGATGCCCCTCCCTGGCGGTTGCGGTCACCAAACCTACCCATGCAAAGACCCGACGCTGGTTCCAGAGCCCCGGGTTCAGCTGTCTCAGCGAGCACACGTCGGTTACACGCACATCCGTTGCGTGGGAAGCCCTGCCACGTAGGCAGTGTCTTTCGAGTACCACAACTCGTCTGATGGACGTCTCTCTTGGGGTGGCCAAATTTCTCAACGGAATGGGTGGGTAGCACATGATGACCCAAATGTTCCGGAGCATCATTCGCGATCGGCCTTGCCCGAGGGCACTTCCGCCATGACTCTCGGGGCAGCTTCCGCAGCCGTCATCGCAGCCTCAACCTCGACTCCACGTTGCCGTTGCCGCTGCCGCTATCGCAACCTCAAGCTCAACCTCAACCCATCCGCTAACCGCAACCTAAACTCAACTCAACCGCTCTCGCCACCGCGACCTCAATCTCAATCTCGGCCACAACCGCTCTTGCAACCGCTACCACAGCTTCAAGCCCAATGTTTCTAACGTTGGGCTGGGAGATCGCTGATCCTCCCATGTTCCGGTGGTACTAGCATGCTGAGCGGGACTGGGAACAAATAGGGGCTTCTCATAACGGCCTCCTCGGACTTCGCAGCACAAGCTCCACCTCGAACGATGTCCGAGCACTATTAGTGAGAGGCGGCTGAGGTGATGCCGGCAGTTAATACATGGGCGTTCTGTCATGTGCCCGGGAACTGCATCGGCAGCAGGCGGATGACGGCACAGACACTTGGGTCTCGAACCGCCGGTGCCGACGGGGCCGAGAAGATCTACCAGTGACAACGAGGCAGTCATCCACACTTCCGCCGTCCCCGGCCCTCAGGACCGTGATGCATTGGGTGCTTCTGCGGCCGCAGCGGGCGCCATCACCGAAATATCTGCGAAGGCGTCCTGTTCTCACAGTGTGCCAGCCCTGCGAAAGGCAGCTCGGAGCCCATGTTTCCGGGAGCGAGCAACCCCCGCGGTGGATGTGGTGTGCCAGAAGCTGTCACACCGGTCCACCTCATTGAGAAGTCGATGAGAAGAGTACTGGCCGAGATCTGGAAGCGGAGTGGCCCAAAAAGCGAATGTGGCTGCAGCGGCCGGACATGGGCCAGTCCCAGAAGCATGCAGTCGACGCCGGCTGCACCCTCGGTCTACAACGCCGTCACCGCCTCCACGTGAGGGGACAAGTGAAAGTCATTTTGCGTCATTCTTATCAGTTCAGTGCTTTGCAGTGATATCGTAGCGAGCTCTCCCGAGCACCCCGCTCCCCTTCCCCTCACCCCTTTTTCTCCCTTCTGTCCAGCCTTTCGGCCCTACCATCCCTTTCGGCCCTACCACCCTATCCCAACCAGAAAGCTGGGTCAGATTTAAGTGGACAATAGGAAAGCATGCAGATCATGTAAGCCTAACACGTGCTTCCACACTCACAGATTCTGACTTGTCACCCCATTGTGCGAACGTGAACGGACCGACCTACCGTTAGTTAGTTGCATACTGTATGTACTGCGTCCCCCCCACGCTCAGCGCAGTGCAAGGATTGTATCCCCTGCCAGATGTTTCTATCGTATACGATTGGAGCCTCGAAGATGCAAGCTCGGAGATAACTTGGACGTCCATACGTGGAGAGCCTCATCTACCTTCTCCAAGACAGGATATACACGGCTATCACAGGTTCTCGGGTTTTCAGACACTGCCGAACAGCTACAGGTTCACCGGTCGCCATACCCTCCCTCGCAAACTTCCCTTGGCGGTCCCCACCGCTGAGAAGGTTATACCCTCTCTGGAGAGAAGTGACACCGGGAGTGAGGCGGACAGAGGAGTTCTATGCCACCTGTACCTATGGATGTACAACCAAGAGACCAGGCATATCTCTAGTTTCCGCGGGGCCTCTACGGTAACCTGCCCGTCCAGATTCAGTCTCGGTGTTGTTTTCGGACCCCACGGTCCAACGCCTCTTTTCACTTTTGTCGAGATACCGCCCACGCCTCAGTTTCGTGTTCAACACTCACTCGCCCGGCTCGTCCTTCCACCCGACATCCAGTCTCTCGGCTCTTCTTACCTCCCCACCATCATGTTCACAGAATACCGGGTTACCAACAACGGCAGGTCTTCCGGTATCCCAACGGGGGATGCGGCGCCCAAGAGGGGTCGTCTCCCGTTCCCAGGACGCCGACAACCCTCTGTGCATAATCGACGACGCGGGCATCTTGCCGCGTCCCATCTCCCGTCTCCCGCCTCCCGTCTCCCGCCGCGCGTCTTGCATCATGCAGTCAGCGGCAAGTATTGCCGACAAGATTCAGACCCAGAGAGACTCCCCAAGGCAAGCTGTATTGATCAGGAATTACCTCACTGGGCCGACTACATGAAGCATTCTTCAGTCAGACGTCCGTCGTCTCTCCCTGTCAGCTCCTATCAAGCAGCAGACAACGCCCCCTCCAGCCCAAAGAGGAGGGGCGGAAGGAGCACCAACCCCCCCTCCCCTTTTTGCGAGACCAAAGTGTCGCGCTTCGGATACTGTGCAACAAACGAGTAAGCCGGCTGCCTCTATTGCTGCGCGGCTGTCTCGCTTGGATGGTCTGTTCTTGTGTCGCCGTCACTTCTGTCCCGTCTCTACCTTGCTCGGCTCTTGTACTCCGGACCGCGCTTATCCACGGTGCGGGTTGCCTGAAAGGGGTGAGGGGAGTTGCTCCTGTGTCGGAGATGGGGAGGTTGGGTGGAAGATAGAGGGGATGTTGAGGAACGGGAGACATTTTTCTACTTGGTTTGGGTGGGACGTTGTGGGAGGGCTGAGGGAATCTTGTTCGTGGGAGTTGTTGTGTTCCACTCTAATTACGTCTCCGTAAGCCCGAGATGTCTACGGCTTCCATCAGCTTCAAGCTTTGCGCTTTCCCCTTCTCGCCTGGAAGAGACATGGGAAAGGATTGACGACAGTGTGAATCATCGACACGGCTCCTCTTCGCTCAAATGCCTTGGATGGCTGGTTTGTTAGACCCCTTTCTCATCTACAATCCGACATGCTCGTAGGAATACCGGAACCGAGAGACACAAGTTATGTTCACCATTGACTAAGTGCTGGAACTACGACATAACTAGCCGAATCTCCGGACAGCGAGGCTGACTTTTAGCAACGGCTCTCAGCTCTCAGCACGACCTCAGGCTCAGCAAGTCCCTCTCCTCCAAAATCCGAGCTTCGAGGCCGACTATCTCCCAATGCGTCGTTGCTGGCAAATTCCCTCCACGAGGCACACAACAACCGCCCCTCTCGAGCGTCGAGTGAAGCCCACCGTCCCGGTGTGTCCCCAACCGTCTAGATAGCCTCCCTGACACCCCTCGGCAGCAATACTCGCCCAATACTGCACTCGAAGCGAGAGATAACAACGGCTAAGGTAATAACGGCTACTTCCCATACATATTTGGGATAGGGCAGGTAGGTAGACTCGGGGTGAAAACCCGAAACTACGAAACTAGATCCTAGTGACAAAGAGTCAAAATCACACTCATCACAACTTAAACAGGCCTCCACGGTTGTGTTACTGTTTCCAGAGCCCAGCCAAACCGACGTCTCTTCAAATACCAAAAGAACCTTCGACCGCCTCGTGTACCTCCACTGCCTCTTCCATTCGTTCCAGGTCTCAGCAGTACGGACTAACGACCAACTTCCCGTCAGCTGCCGACACACCGAGTCCCCCCCAAACACGCTCGACAACGCTCGCATCTCCATCCTCAAGACAACCTATCCGTCCCTGTCTAATCCAGAGACCTCCGCCCACGCTCCCAAAAACTTCGCCACTCTCCTCCCACCGGGACAGAGACCGCATAACCCAGCCGAACATCCAGTAGGACACAAAGAGCAAAGAGTACCCCTTCCCGCCTCTCACACTCTCCCGCGCACACACAACACCCAACTCCGAGTTTGTTTCACCCAACTCAGGGGTCGAAGAGTACAAACCTCCTCTTTTTCTCCTCAACCAAAACCGAGCGAGCCATCGACTCACCCCGCCACTTGATGAGAGAACCATATCTCAACTTCGCTCGTCGCCTAAACAGCAGCTAATATCTAGCCCTCCAAGGCAGCAAACAAGCAAACAAGAACATACCCGCATAGAACCACCGTGGTTTTGATGTGGTGTAGACAAACTCACAGAGTGCCTCCGTGGTTTGATGTGGTATGATGTGGTGTGATGTGGCTACCTAAGCTAGATAGAGAGCAATCGAGGCCAAGACAGCAAGAGAGCCCAAGACCGAAAGAAAGAAAGAGGGAGAGAGACGCAGACTATAACAGCCGTTGCCCTCGCGAGACCTACAAGAGTTAAATAACAAAATAAGAGAGATAGAGAGAAAGTGCATTGAGCGCACAGAGAAATGAGGGCCTGAAGTGAGCAGTCAAGACAGGCAGGCAGGCAGGTACTCCCATCCGATGATATCCGTTCGTGGCCCCGTTCGTTCCCCGTCCTGTCCGTATGTGGTGTGCCAGCCCTGTCCCAATAACCCGCGTGTCCGTGCCGTGAATACCCCCGGCGCCGTGATGTGGATGAAGCCATGTGAGAGCTCGGTCGGTGTGCCGTCCCATCCCATCTCATGCCGTATCCCACCAAAGTCAATGTCAAAGGGTCATCGTCAACGCAGGACAAGCCCGTATCCCGAAACGCCATCCCGCCCCTGAATTAACCCGTCCCCGAGTCCGATTGCGCAAGCACGGCGCAAGGGCAAATGCAACCCAACCCTAAACAAAAGAAATCATCTCGCGATCCTCACCAGCTCCTCAACTAAAAGTGGGAGCAGTATAGATAAGGGTGCCGAGAACCATCGCACCGGCCGTGACACCGCCCAGAGCGGCATACCCGAGGCGCTCGGCAATGCGCATCATGCGGGCGCGCTTCACCGGTCTCTCGGGGACGGCAGGCTCGTCCACCGCGACGGGGGTGGTCTCGTTGTCTCGTGCCGGCGGTGTGGGAAGCGCCTCCGGCACCTCATTAACCTGCTGCTCCGGAACCTCGGGCTGCTGCTTCGAAAGCCCAGCGTGCTCCTCCTCCGACAGAGCCGGCGAGAGTGCCTTGGCTGCCTTGGCAGCCCACTGTTCCTGCTCGTCAGTCGTCTCGGAGATGGCCTCAGCCTTCCGCTTCTTGCCCTCGCTCACGCTCGGCTGGCAGGTATCGACAATGTCGGAAATCTCCATGTGGGTGCGGCGAGAATAAACCTCCACATCTCCGCCCAGGCTCACGGGTGAGCCCAAGGCCTGAGGAAGCTCGTCGAGCGGTTGATCTGGGTTGGTGCTGAACATAGGTTCCGGGCCAGCCTCCATGGGAGGCGGAGGACGAGAGTCGATCAGAGGGGCACGGCACCCCAGTCCCGGCACGAAACGGGGTTCTGGGTAACTCGGACGTGGCCCCAGGAGTAACCACTCCTCCTCCGTTCCGTGTGCCGCTGGACCGAATGTGAAGCCGGCTGGTTCATTTGCAGGCTCTTCCACATTGCAGAGAGCATGCACCGATGAGGCAGGGCGGGTGTTGAAGCCCCTCAGAGCGTCCATAGCCATCTTATTCTGTTCCCGTGCCAGAAAAAAGGCGGTCTTGCCCGTTTTTTCTCCCAAAGCTTCGAGTGTTGCAGCCGACGACGGGGGATAGTAGGGAGTTGGATGAAAGCCGCTCGGCGGGCTCGGCTCTTGGTAGGAGTTGATGGGGTACTGTTGGCCAGCCGGGCTGGTATCTAGATGAGGTGAGTGAGCTGGTTGTTGAGGTTGTTGAGGCCGGTCTCCATTAAGCAGGCACTCAATACTGCAGTTGGTGACATTTTTGGTGGTGGCCTCAATGACGTTGATGGGCGGTGAGGTCATGCTCGGGCCCGACAGCGATTGAATCAAGGGCATGATTTCAGGGAACTCGGTCTCAAGGGCCTCATCGTCACCCCAACCGTCATCACTGTGGTCTGAGATAAAGGGTAAGCAGGTGTTCTGGCATAAGGGAGGGGATTCTCACCACCAGAAGAGCCGTTGTCAACGCCATAGACATCATCAGACAAGTAGTCCTCCTCGGAGTCCATGTCGTCCGTATCTCCAACGTCCTCGAGGTCCCCCAAGCTATTCTCATCCTCGTCACTTTCGTAATCATCGTACACATCCGGCATCCTGTCTGACTCATCGTCCATGGAGTCGATTGGGCCGTCATGGTCAAACGCGGTGTCAAGATCGTACTCTTCTTGGTCGGCTCCGTCCTCAAGATTTTGGGGTACCGGTGGTTCATCAACCTCAAAGTCGGCTGGGACCGGAGCATCGGCGAAATCATTGGAGGTTTCATCTTCGTCGGCGACTCGGATAGGAGAGCCGCAGGGCGAAGACAGATCGATGACCTCCCGGGTTCGGCGACCACCAACGCCACCGGTCAGGTCAATCACCTGAGCCTTGGCCACGGTGTTGGCAAAGCCGTTCTGTGGACGGCCGTGGCCGTTTGTATTCTTACCATTGACATCGCTGCCGCTAGACATGTCATCGTCCGTGGCATCGTCGTCGGAGCCCTCGGGCACCTGAAAAGTGCTGGAGCCGTCGCTGGCACTATCAGAAAAGGTCAGCATCCGTTGTCTGCGGGTGCCTGCGGGCGTGGACTTACGGATCCGGGAAGCGGAAGCCGACTGTGACAGTCACCGGGTGAAACTCCTGAGTTGCCCGCCAAATCGGGGCGCCAAAAGTCAAGGTGTCCCCATCTTTCAATTCCCGGCGTTCGTTGGTGGGCACCCGGTTGCCGCCGTTGACATAGGTGCCGTGGAGCGAGCCCTTGTCAACAATCTCGAGTTTCTGGTGGCCAGTTAGTAGGGAGGAAAAGGTAAAGACCCGGCGGCGGCGTACCTTGCTGTCCATGCTCGCGGAGACCTCGGCATGGTATCTCGAAATAACAGGACTGTCGAACCAGGCATTGTTGACGCCTGCAATGAATCCCTTGGACGATACCTGTGACGCTCGGCCAATCGATATCGACTTGTTTTCCTCGCTCAAGGTGATCCGACGCTCCGGATACAAAAGTTTAGGGTCCGAAGAATCGACCGCCGAGAGCCTGAGCAAGACTGGAATCGAATGCATGTTAGTGCCGGGCAGGATCGGAATTCTCGGTGGAGCTTGGATGCAGAAAATACACGAACCTGCTTTGGGGAAACCAGACGGGGTCGCCATGTTGCTTCTGTTGGTTGCCGACGAGGCGGCAGTTGGTTGGATTCGGCTGTAGATCCGTACGCAGGCGCAAGCGCAGGCGCAGGAGCGGATGCTGTTGCGGGCGAGGGCGGGATTTGAAGGTCGGCGGGGAGAGGGAGAGAGAGCGAGCTCTCAGGCAGTCGACGTCGAAATGAGGAGTGGTGTTGGGGCCGCACCGGGGCACGACGCAAGGCCTCGGACAAGAGGCACTGTGTGCTGTGCGGGGTGCAGCAGTCCAAGTCGTCAGACTGTCTGGGCGAGTGCTGTTGCGTGCCCGAGGGTCCCGACGTTACGAGGAGAGAAGCTGTGTTTTGTGATGGGTCAAGGCCAAAGAAACGACCAGAGCGGAAGACGAGAAGAGAGTTGAGTGGCCTGCAGGCAGGACCTCAACAAAGGAGAGGGAGTGTTCCGGGTTGGTTCGGCGCTGGCGGGCAGTCTGGTCGCTGTTTCGGAAGGTGGGGTCAACGATCAGGCAGGCCGGCCGGGCTTGATAAGCTGCAAGCCCGCAAGGCTGCCCGTGCTGTCGCTTCACTCGGGGGATTCGGTGGAAAAGGTGTGTTCCTGGATTGTATGTATCGGGCATCCAGTCACACCTCACATTTGGCCCTCGAATTCGGGGTGGGATAGCACGCAGGGCTCCCAGAGACTCGCTGAGTTGCGAGGTTGCTCTCGTTCCTCGATTCGATGGTGAAGTTGGTGTCATGGGATCGGAGCTCTCGGGTGGGGTGCGGGGCAACGAACAAACGGCAAATGCTCAGGCAGCAGCCTCCCTCGGGCCACTGACATCGGTTGGACCACTTGGCTCGACCACCGCCTCGACCACCCGGTTGGCAATCCCAATCTCGTGTCGTCACACAAATGTGCAAGTGGAAGATGTGAAATTCTGCTCTTGGTTTTGGACCTACAAAACACAAGAAGGCCAGCGAGAGGCATCTTGTCTGACTCTCGGGTTGGGTTTATGCAATAACTATGCAGCCGCCGCACGCCCCCCAGATCGACAGACAGAGCAGACCAACAAACCGGCGCTGGGTGCCTGACACCTGACAGATTACAATCCAAGTGCCAACTTGGGGCTGACACTTGGCACCATACAACACCGCAATCCGGCTCCCCCTTTTGCCAGCCAACAACTTGGAATTTACTATAAACCCTCATCTTCCTGAGAGGTCAAGCACTTGATAAGTCCAGGTTCGGCTTGAATGCAGCGGTTCCGCCCAGAGCTGCCCACATGCCCATGCGGAGATCTTGCATTAACCATGTCGGGCTAGCTGATCATGCAACCACTTAAAGCTTCCAAGCTGCCAAGTGCCAAGGCTCTCGCGCCGCCTCGCCCCGCGATAAGTGTGGACCCCACCACAACCGACCCTAACCCGGCACCCAGCAGAAAGGAGGAATTCACCCTGAGGGAACGGAGATGGGGAAGAAGGATGGAATAAAAAACGAAATAGAAAGAAAGTGTAAATAAAAAGAAGAAAAAAGTAGAATATATCTGTGAGAAGCCCGGGCATGAGCTGGGTTCCTAAGTCGCCCGTTCGCTTCACTTTTCAGGCTCCCTTCGGGCTCCTCCTTCTCGGGCACATCCTCTCACCACCTCGCCCAGTTGGCAAGACCTTGGAAGCCTTGTGGTTCCATTGCTTAGACCCCACCATCAGGTCGAAATTGCCCCTGTGGCGTGCCGTCATGCGTCACTGCTTGTGACCCAGCCGAGCCAGCCAAGCCCACCGAGGAAGCCTGTCCACACACACCCCCACGGGGCCACAAGAGCTTCCATCCATTCCCCAAAGACCATTTATTCCATCATGGCCGCTCGTAAAATCCTATTGTTCGGGTTCAGCACAGCCCGCTTCCCGGATTCGAAAAGACCACCTTTGTAGCTTCCGAGACGGAATCCTCGAGCCCAGTTCATTTTTCCCCAGCCCTCGTCTGCAACACTCATGGATTTATTGCCAGCCCACAACTCCTTCATTGCGAAAATCCGACAACCCCCCCAGCGCTCTTCCGCCACCCATATCACCTAGACCCACGACCGCCTGAACACGCCGTTCGCCCATTCGAGACAAGCAGACGAGCGCGACAAGCTCTCGAAAAAGTCGACACTCTCGGGCGTTATTCTCTATTTTCTCAGCAGCACCGAACAACCTCGCCACTACCTCTCGTCAAGGGCCACATCACCATGTCCGGCCTTCACAGGAGAGCCCTCGGGGGCGGCAAGACGATCTCGCGCAAGGCGCGCTCGAAGCCCGAGTCGGGCCTCTCCTCGCTGAACCACTCCCCAAATGGCTCGCGGGTCAACTCGACGGCCAACTCGCAGGCGGGCAGCCGCTACGCGTCCGAGGACGAGTTTGCCGGCAGCGACTCGGAGAACGACGACATCATGACCATGAGCACCAACTCGGTTTCGGGCGACGAAGATACGGGCCTGTGGGCGGAGCGGCTGCAGGACCGCGTGACGGAGCTTCAGGACCAGAAGCGGAGCAGTGTTCACGGGCGCGAGGCGACGTTAGGGGCATACAATCATCTGCTGAAGCATCATTATGCCCAGCGTCAGCTCGACCGGTCGGTTGCGGAGCTCATGCCGCTTTTCCTAAAGGGCGTGAAGAACGGAAGTAGCGAGGAAGAGCGGCTGCGGGCGATCAAGGCCTTTACCCTGACCGTCCTCACCTGTCCGTCGGAAACCGTTTTTGAGGAGGCGCGGCCGATTTTGCAAGGGGCTTGCCAGGAATCCGAGGAGGAGCAGACCAAGGTGGATGCCATATATGCGCTCTGCATCGCAGTGACATATGGAGGCGGCTCGAGCGATGCGGCGGAGGAAACGCTTGATTTCTTGCTCGAGATCATTGAGAGCGACGGTCTGTCGGCCAACGCGGCGGACAGCGGTCCGGTGGTGACGGCAGCCCTCCAGGCATGGGCTTTCGTCGCCAGCCACGTGGATGACTTATCAGTCCAAAGCGACTCGGCCATCGAGGCCTTCATGGAGCAGCTCGACAGCTCAGACCCCGACGTCCAGACCAGCGCGGGTGTGAACATCGCCCTCCTGTTCGAGTCGGCGCGCGACTATGAGGAAGAGACTGGCGAGAGCGTCGACATGCAGTACAACCAGCACCGGATTATGACGCGGATGGCCGAGATCGTCCGGGACTCCTCCAAGGCCGTCTCCAAGAAGGGCCGGAGGCAGCTCCGGTCCAACTTCTCCAGCATCGTCACCTCGCTCGAGCGTGGTAAGGGGCCGGGCTACTCGACGGCCGGCCGGTCAGGGCCCAACCCGCACACGGGCGGGGCGAGGACCGACGACCAGGGCGAGTTCCGCGAGTTTGGATACCGCGAAAAGATCCGCATCTACAACCAGTTCCTGGTCATCGACACGTGGTCTCTCCACGCCAGGGTCGAGCTGCTTAAGATCCTGCTCGGCGGCGGGTTCGGGATCCATTACTTGGAGAACCCGGTCGTCAGAGACATACTATCTAGCGCTGAAGTCGAGTTTGTCTCGAACCAGAGGACGAAGAAGTGAAGCGGGGTGTACGGGGGGGGGGACGTCTGGATTGCATCAAGACAGTGTTGTTCTTCTTTTTTTGGTTACTGGTACGGAGTCGTCGTAAGACACATTCTCTCCACGTTGCCATAGGCAGCCATTCTGTGGTAGTTAGCATATATGCCCTTGGAGTAGCGATCATCTCAGGCTATTCCATATTCTTTAGATACAGCATACGGAGGTACAGCGTAATAAATCACAATCACCACAAAGTTGATGCCAGGGTCCGCTGCCTCGCTTCCCATCCCAGCGCGGGAGGCGGCAATTGCGGGACACCCGGGATCTGAGCTCGAGGTTAGCGTCTGAGCTTGGCTTCATCAAGACCTGGTCCCTGACTCCCTGATCCCGACAGGGCCACGATCAAGATCCCGACACACCCAAACAAACAGTGCTTGATTGGAAACCAGGCCGTCAAACGAAGCACAGCAAGCTCGTCATCAAACTTGGCCGTGGTCCGTTGATAGCGAACCAGTGACGGCCCTGGTGGAGACTAAAGACAGCTGGACGTTTAACCAGGGCCGGGAAGAGAAAACGCGCACTCGAAACGGACTCGACTTGCTTTGGCTGCCATCGGGACACAGGTTGCGGGTGGTTGGGGTTGGTTCCCTGCCATCTGGGTGCTAACGCCATTGGGTGTCAGTGGCTGGAAGTGGCACCTTTCAAGCCGTGGCCCGCGACTCTGGCTCGTCTGGTTTCCCAAGGGATCAGCGGGTGGAGTCCATGTGTCGCTCCAGCGGGAGCAAGCAAGGTCGGCACCCTGTTCGTCCCTCCGGGACGGCACTGACAGGACGAAAGAGGCCAAACAGGCCAAACAGGCGCAGGCAGACCCTGCCGGGATTTGCTTGGCGAACGGAAGAGCTGAATGAATGTCAACAAACTGCCAACACCAAACCAACCCAACCCCCCAGCCCCCCCCGTTTGTCGAGTCCCTTGCCGTCGACATTTTCATTCCGATCCCGATTCTGTCCCGCCGTCGTCATTGTCGTCGAGCCTGCATCCCCCGCCTTGCGTCGCGAGTAACGCTGCATTTTCTGGATTTTCCGAATTAATTACTGGGCAGCTCTGAGTCTGGCTGTCTCACCTGGTCGTCGACCTGCCTGCCCTCCACTGCCTGGTGTGCCCGCCCGCCACTTGGCTCCACCCGTCCACACGAATACCGAGGGCTGGCTCCTGCGTGCAGCACCTCCTGCAGCATCCGTCCGTGAGCCTCGTCCCTCCGTGCTCCGCCGTTTCCCCAAGCCTGCTGCACGTTGCTGCACCCGAGACCCCAGACTCCACGCGCAATTGGCCGGGTCCGTCAGCACCGCCAGCACATCAAGCGATCCCGGCCCCCTCTGGACCATAACAAAGCCTCCCATAGGCCCTGCTCCCCCAGGCCGACACAGCAGAGGCGAAGGCAGGGAAGCCAGACGCCAGAAGCCGCCGAAGGAGGAGAAGAAGATTCTGCCCGCGCGCAGTTCTGCATCTCTCGCAGGCTCGCAGCTCGCCTCTTCCGTCGCTGCTGACCGACCGTGCGTGCTTCTGTCCCGTCCGTCGCATGCAAGTCGGGCCCGACCCAAGACCCTTGGGAGCCACCGTTCTTCCGTCCGTCGACCACTCCCGCTCCACTCCCTCCCACCGCCGCAGGCCGCCTACCAAGCACCCTCTCTCCTCGAGATCGCCCTCCGAGGCACATCGCCTGCACAGCCAGGCCCTCGCCGACTCTGCGATTGGATCTGCCGTCGCTGTTGCGACCTGTCCACCCCCCCCGCTGCACCGGCCGACGCTTGGTTGCCGCTTCAACAAGGTCAGGCCTGACCTGCATCGTGCGACTTACGCCTCTCGCCTTTTTCGACTGGCCGTCGTTCGTCGCCCATTGTTTTGTGCGCCCATTTTCCTGTACGTATGGCCGATCGTCGCACTTCCATTCTTCCAGTGCAGCCAACCTCTCTCTGGCACACGCCTCTTTTTCTTCCTCGAGTCCTGTTCTCGGCGGACCGGCTGTCAACGTTACACCCTCGACGCCCCGCCCGCCTTTGAGACCATTGCTTGCTCACATCTCCCACGTTGTCCTCAGATTTTCCCGCACCTGATGCTCTCCTGACAGAGGGCCAGTCGACTACTTGCTCCGGATACCCCATTTCTGCCTTATCTCATGTTCTATTGTCGGCCTTTGGTTTCCAGTCCGGCTCACTTCTGAACGGTTCGGCGGCGAGGGGACAACCCCCTCCGTGGAGGGGATTAATTGGACGACGGAACGAGGGGGCCGCCCGCCTTGATACCTGACCAACATAATAGCTGCCCGCCAGGTTTTCCAACCTGCAACCATGGGCGTCGAAGCAAGGAAGAGGGCGCCACCGCTGCCCGCACCCACCGAGACCAATTCGACCATTCTGACCGGCCTTCCGAGCGAAGTCGGGACCGATCTATCCAAACCTGGCGACGACATATCTTCCTATTCCCTCCCCGACGACGGCACACCCGTCACTATCAGGACAGGGCACGGAGCTAGCAAGTCGCAAACCTCGCTGCTCATTGAATACTTTGAAGGCGGCAAGCCCGGCAGCGGATCCGGAGGCGGCGACCACCGGAAGCCGAGCGTCCGCGTTCGAGTCACGCCGAGTGGCAAGCACCGGTCCAAGAGCGGATCGGACCGCGACCGCATCAAAATCACGCAGACAAAATCGAGCAAATCGAGCGCCGGCCGCCGGTCCGCTGGTGCTAGCGATCCGACCCGCAGCGAGCTCGAGGGTCTCTCGGTGCTCAGCGGCGACATGGAGGACGCCAGCTCATACGCCTCGGCCACCGAGGAGAGCACCGTCAGCCGGAACCCAATCGACATTGAGATCGACCGGAGCGGCAATGCCCGCCGCCGCCGCCCAGCCAGCCCGTTGATCCCGGCCGCTGATAGCAACAAGGGGAGCTATCACAACCCCACCATGAGCGAGATCTCTGCCATCCCGGCCGATAGCTTCCTTGACGGATCTGGGCCGGCCACGTCCTTTGGCATGTCCGAAGTAAAGAGCGGGAGGAGCAGGAGCCCCTCCCGCACCGGTGATTATCTGATTGGTGCTGCCGCAGGGTTGGCCGGCGCCGCTGCTGCCGACAAACTTCGCAAGAGCCGCGACGACCGTGAGAAGGACAGGATCCTCATGTCCAAGAACCGAGACAGGGAGAAGAATAGCAAGCACCGGCCGAGCAAGAGCCGAACCAGCAGCCTGACCAAGGAAGACAAGTACACTGAGCGGGCCAAGTCGCCGCGCAGAAGATCCAAGGGGCCGGCCGATTCGCTCGTTTCAGGGGCAGATTCTAGCATGGTCTCCTCCGCCTTCGCCCCGAGCCGGTCGATAGATCAGCACTCCATACGCTCGGCGACTTCCAAGGCCTCGTCCATCAACAACCCCAAGCTGCTCGAGACGGTCGAGGATGCCATCCGCCGCCTGATCCTGCCCGAGCTCAACGCCCTGAAGAGGGAACAGAGCAGGCACAAGAGCCGTCGGGATTCCATCACCTCCAGCACAACGACTGCCTCGAGAGACGAGTATGCGAGCGACCGGCGACGATCTGGCGCCACCGACAAGATCCTCGCCAACCCGCGCGACAGCATGCGGAGCAAAGAGAGCCGCGACCGGGAGTCCCGCCATGACTTTGACGACAGCAGCGCGCTCAGCCAAGACTCTATCGAGGATGGACACGACCTCGACGATACCCCGATGCGCAGCGCCGACCGCCTCAAAGCTGCCGCCGCTGGTGCTGCTTTGGGTGCGGCCGCCGTTGCGGCTCATGAGGTTCTCCAGTCGCCTTCGGACGACAAACAGCGCTCCTCGAGGAGACGGCGCAGGGCTGAGATGCGGGGCCGCGTGGCGTCTGATCTCACTGTTGACGATGAGGATTCGGAACTTGGGCCACCAATCCCGCCCATGCCGCTAATGAGTGAGGTGAATGCTTCGGATGTGACGAGGGCATCCATTCTCTCTGCCGATACAGATAGGCCTCACTCAGCCAGCGAAGAGTTCACACCCGGCCGCGAGATTTTAGACGACGAGGTCTCACGATCGTCGACCCCGACCCCGACCAGGAACTCGGCCACCTTGCAGGCTCTGGGCGCCCAGCACGCTAATATCTCACACGGAGACCTCAAAGTATTGCCACATCAACGAACCGGGCAGTGGGACGAGTTCATTATTGACGACAACGGCAAGAGGGTCCCATCGCGTTCCTCCAAACAATACAAGGAGGAGGAAGAAGAAGAAGATTACGACGACTCGGAATCCTCCCCACCATATGCCCCCGAGAGCCCCTACGACTACTACAGCACACAAGATGTTCCCCCACCGCTAAAATACGTTCCGTATCAGCCCGAGCGGCGGGGCCTTAGCCCGATCCCGAGTGTTTCGGGCTACACAGAGGCCGGCAGCGAGGCACCTCACCACGAGTCCCGCGCTACGCACCGGACGGCCGAGTCTGTTTCGTCAGTCGGGAGGTCACCTCGCCAAGAATTTGCTGACGACCGGAGCGTGAGGAGCTCGGGTGTCGACCAGGGCGCTCTCATGAGCCCCGAGGGTAGCGAGCTCGAGCGAGTCGCTTCCGGAGATGCCGTTCGTGCCGTGGGCCTGAACCCTGATTTTGTGCACCCCATGGGCATCGAGTCGAATGTGGCGTCCCTCATTGATGGCTCGATGCTTGACGCGTCTATGCTTGACGCATCCATGCTCGACGCCTCTGTCCTGACCGGCTCCTCGAGCGCCGTCGGGAACCCGCCATACAACGGGCGTGAATCCATGGTCACGCTGGAGGAGGAGGAGCGCTCGCATCCGGGCACGCCAGCGAGGCGGTCTGCGGCGAGCCATCACAGCTACGCAGAGGAACGGGGCGGGACCCCGGCCTCGGGCAGCCACCAGTCGCACCGGTCTCGTGAGTTTGTCGAGTACGAGCTCAACGAGTATGGCCAGAAGGTGCCTCAGGCTACCACCTACCGGCAGTCGCCAACCGTGTCGGAGGCGGCGATCATCACCAGCGCAGCCGTCGGTGCCGCCGCCGCCGTGCTCCGTGCTCAGAACGCCAAGGGGCAGCAGGTCATTCCGGACGACGAGATCGAGTTTGAGGGAGCTGGTGTCCAGCGTAACAAGTCGTTCAAGGAACGCACACAGCACGGGCCGCGCCCGGGTATCGACACGGCCAGCGCTGAGAACCTGGTGCACGACGAGCATCAGCCCAAGATGGGCTTTAGCGGCATGCCCGACATGAACGATCCTATGCCGGAGATTGGGGATTGGGACGATGCTGACCTCCTGACCAACCCATCGCTTCTTGGTGGTGAGGGCGGTCGTGATGAGGAAGAACACTGGGCAGGAGAAGCGACGCCGCGGCAACACGCCCAGCGTCTCGAGGACGATGTCGATTATCAGGACCTTGACGGCGGTCACGCTTCACCAGAGCTGGCCGAGCAAAGAAGCGGGCATGGCCTGGGCACGGCAGGTCTCGTCGGGGCTGCCGCCGCTGTCGGCGCAGCTGCAGGCATGGCGGCCGCTCAGAGCCACAGCCGCCAGGTGAGCCAGGAGCACGACGAGTGGTACCGCAGCTCGGAGGACAAGAAGCGCGACACGCTCATCACGAACCCGTACGAGGGCTCCAGTCCGATCGCCAACCTCCCGGACATGAACAGCACCCTTCTCGGAGGACAAGGATTTGACAACTCGGGCTTCGCGAACCTGTACGGCGCTCGCAGCCCGCTGGGCCACAAGGTCGACGAGGGCTACATCTCGCAGGGCCCCAACAAGACACCGGACCTCCAGGGTGCGAAGGGCAAGGGTGTGGACTTTGACATGGCGGCGGTGCCCGCCGGCCCCGCGGGCGTTGAGGACCCGTTCTACACCACCCCCACCCATGCTCGCCATCTCAGTGGCATGTCCCAGGGCATGGGCTCCCCGATGTACGACTCCGCGACCGGGATGGGGATTGAGAGCATTGAGTCGAAGGATATTATTGCTTTGATGCAACATGTGAGTGTTTTCTTGCTGTGTGCTGTGTATGGCTTGCAAGCAGCTAACCTTGCCCCAGTTGACGGTGCGCGATATGCAGCGCAGCGCGCGTGACACGGAGATCCTGGTGACGCTTGTCCGCTCTGCGACCGAGATGCGCAACAACTTTGAGGACATCAAGCGGCTGCTCGCGGATACCGAGGACGTCATCATCACCGAGGTCAAGGAGAACACCGAGAAGACGGTCCAGCGCGCCATCAACGGCCCGCGCCCCTACCCTGGCAGCGCCCCCCGCTCCATCCATGGCGGGTCACAGGCCGGTACCATCGATGAGCTGAACGCCAAGAAGAAGAGCATCTTCCGCCGCGCGCTGAAGGGGTTGAGCGCTAAGGGGGCCAACGACCTCGGCAGAATTGAGGACATGCTGATGCAGCTGCTGACCGAAGTGGACGTCCTCAAGGCGCAAACGGCGCCAGGCGGCCACGGCAACCAGGGCGAGCAGGCGTACGACATGCAGCCCGACATCCAGGACGAGCAGGATCATGGCTATGAGCCCGAGGGCATGGCCGGCACCTCGACCGCGAGCCATGCCTCTCAATCTGGATTCCTCTCGATTCAATCTCGGACGTCGGCCAAGCCAGGGTACGACCGCAAGGTCTCGGCGCACCGGATAAGCACCGTACCCGAGGACAATGAGGAGGAGTATGACCACGGGCACAGGGACGACGATGTCCACTTGACGACGCCTGCGCAGGACCAGCGCGGCAGTTCGATGCCGCTCGCAACCCCTCCCGGCGCCGCCCTGCAGACGCAGAAGTCGATGAGCAATGAGAACACCCCCCGGACCGAGGAGAGCAAGAAGAAGTCCCGGTCGAGCTGGTTCCGCATCCCCAAGATCTCGCGCTGGTCGGAAACGACAGCGTCGAGCGGCGTCCCCGAGTCCCGCCACAGCAAGCAATCCATCAAGGACGAGGGGGGCCACTTCCCCGCCAACCACTCCCGCTCGGGATCCCTGGATCACTACCAGGACAACTACGAGTTTGCGCCGCCCGGGCCGATCCAGAGCGACAAGCTCCACACGGGCTTCTCGGAGACGGACCTGCCCCACGGCTACCACGAGGACCACGGCGAGCAGATGTACGGGCAGATGCCGCCGACCTCGCAGGCCGACCCCAACTGGGCGAGCATGAACATGACGCCCGAGGACCCCAAATACCGTGTGCACCGCGACTCTCTAAACCTGGTGCACCCGCAGCCCCGGCAAGGCCAGACGGAGCGCTTCAAGGCCGCGCTCGAGTCCCAGGCCCTCGGCTACGATACCTCGCACAGCCCGCGCTCCGCCGACTGGGCCGGCTCCGCCACCAGCCTGCACCGCTTCGGCGGCCAGCACCAACACACCGACAGCTACGGCTCCGCGGACCCTCACCACCAGCAACAACAGCACTACCAACACCAGTGGTCTACCTCCCCCGCCACAGCCGCCGCCGGCGCCCCCGGCCCAGCCCGCCCGCCCAAGGAGGCCCTCGACAACGGCGGCCCATCCTCCCCCAACCAGGCGCGCAGCGTGCCCCTGACCGTCGCGGCGGGCACCCCGCCGCCCCAACACAAGCGCATCAGCAAGCTGCAAAAGAAGACCGGCTCCCCCCTGCCCCACCACTCCGTCGAGAGCGGCTACGGCACCATGACGCACGGCGTGCCGACCGCGAGCTATGTCAGCCAGCAGCAGCACATGAGCGGGCAGAGCCAGCATAGTGCTCATAGTGCCCATAGCGCGCATAGTGCGGGGAGTGGGCACAGTGGTAGTCCGAGGTTGGAGAATCGGAATTTGAGCGTTGCTGCTGCTGCTGGGGGGG
>OUNM010423753.1_pt1 | contig 31527 bp, 24 predicted proteins | sample 1769961 | NCBI WGS metagenome assembly OUNM01 (sample SAMEA3914820, study PRJEB12502) | metagenome | biome: forest; material: soil | place: USA | collected 2012-03-12 | depth 0.3 m | reverse complement strand
GTACCAGAGCCAGGCCTCGGGATTGATCGGCTCGCCGACCGAACCCAGCAGGCGCAGGCTCTTGCGCGACGCCTTCTTCACCGGCGCCTCGCCCTCGCGCATCAGCGCGCGGATCGCGGTCGGGGCGGTGTAGAAGATGTTGACCTGGTGCTTGTCGATCACCTGCCAGAAGCGGCTGGAGTCGGGATAGTTGGGCACGCCCTCGAACATCAGGGTCGTGGCGCCGTTGGCGAGCGGGCCGTAGAGGATGTAGCTGTGGCCGGTCACCCAGCCCACGTCGGCGGTGCACCAGTAGATGTCGCCGTCGTGATAGTCGAAGACGTACTGGTGCGTCATCGAGGCGAAGACGATGTAGCCGCCCGTCGTGTGCAGCACGCCCTTGGGCTTTCCGGTCGAACCCGAGGTGTAGAGGATGAACAGCGGATCCTCCGCGCCCATCGGCTCGGGCGTGCACTCGGCTGCGACCTTCTCCTTGATCTCGTGCCACCACACGTCGCGGCCGGCATTCCAGTCCACCTTGCCGCCGGTGTGCTTGACCACGAGGACCTTCTTCACGCCGGGCGCCTTCTTGATCGCCTCGTCGGTGTTGACCTTGAGCGGCACGGGCTTGCCGCCGCGCAGGCCTTCGTCGGCGGTGATGACGACCGTGCTCTCGCAGTCGACGATGCGGTTGGCCAGGCTGTCGGGCGAGAAGCCGCCGAACACCACGGAGTGGACCGCGCCGATGCGCGCGCAGGCCAGCATCGCGTAGGCGGCCTCGGGGATCATCGGCAGGTAGATGGTGACGCGGTCGCCCTTCTTGACGCCGAGCTCCTTCAGCGCGTTGGCCATGCGGCTCACTTCGCCGTGCAGCTCGCGATAGGTGATCTTCTTCGATTTCGCCGGATCGTCGCCTTCCCAGATGATCGCGACCTGATCGGCGCGCTTGGCGAGGTGGCGGTCGACGCAGTTGGCCGAGACGTTCAGCACGCCGTCGTGGAACCAGCGGATGCGCACGTCGCCGGTGTAGTCCACGTCGCGCACCGCGCCGGGGCTGTAGGACTTGATCCAGTCGACCCGCTTGCCGTGCTCGCCCCAGAACTTCACCGGGTCCTTGACCGACGCCTCGTACATCGCCGTGTACTTGGCATCGTCGACATACGCGCGCTTGGCCCAGTCCGGGCTGACGGCGACCAGTTCATCGCTCATTGTTTCCTCCAGGATTCATGCGGTTCTAGCGCGCCGTCCCTAGTCTGTGAACCACGTCGTGAAGTCACCGATCGGCGCGCGCTCCGTGACCAGGCTGTTGGGAATGACATCGGGGTCGGCATGGCCCAGAGCAAGGCCGCAGATCACCACCTGGTCGTCGGGGATCTTGAGCTCGCGGCGCACGACGTGCTGGTAGCGGCTGAAGGCCGCTTGCGGGCAGGTGTGCAGGCCCTTTTCCCGCGCCAGCAGCATCAGCTGGTCGAGGAAGATGCCGCAGTCGATCCACTGGCCATTGCCCATGCGGCGTTCGACGCACAGGATCATGCCGACCGGCGCGTCGAAGAAATCGAAGTTCTTGCGGAACTGCTTCTGCATGCCGGCGGTGTCGCCGCGCGGCACGCCGAGCAGGGTATAGAGCTGCTTGCCGACCAGCTTGCGGCGCGCGTCGTAGACCGGAGGGAACTCCTTCGGATAGACGTCGTACTCGCCGCCCGGCCCGTGGTCGTTCGCATCGATTGCCTTCAGGACCGCCGCCGACAGGCGCTGCCGCGCCTTGCCCATGGTGACGTAGAGCTTCCACGGCTGCAGGTTGCCGTTGGAGGCCGCGCGGTTGGCGGTCTCGATGATCCACTCGATGTCGGTCTTCGGCACGGGATCTGGCTTGAACACCCGCATCGAGCGGCGGGACATGACGGCTTCGGACACGCGCATGAACGGCTAGCTCCGGTTGAGATGACGTCGCAGGAAGTCGAACAGCTTGCGCCGCGCGGCGGCGTTCTGCTGCTCGGTGAAGAAATGCGTGGCGCCCGGCACGATCAGGCTCTCGACCTCCTTGCCGTGGCTTTCGAGCGCGCGGGCCATCGCGACGGTCTGGTCGACCGGCACGTTCTCGTCGCTGTCGCCGTGGATCAGCAGGATCGGCGCGTCGATCTGCGCCACCCGCAGTATCGGCGAGCGGACGGGAAGCCCCTCGGGTCCGCAGAGATCGTCGAGATAGTCGCGCACGAACGGATTGGCCGTGCGCCACTGCGCGAGGTCGGTCGGCGCGAAGAAGGAGGCGACGGCCTGGACCGGCGGCTTGTGCGCAGCGGCGAGCAGCGCCACCTGGCCGCCCATCGAGGCGCCGACGATGCCGAGCCGCTTGGGATCGACCAGCGGCCGCTTGGCGAGCCAGTCGATCGCCGCCAGCACGTCGAGCGGCTGGCGCAGTCCCTGGTCGCTCTCGCCCTCCGAACCGAGCCAGCCGCGCAAGGAGAGCGCGAGGGCTGCATAGCCGTTGGCGGAGGCTGCACGCGCGAGACCCGTCATGGCATGGGCGTGGCTTGCGAAGCCGTGCAGCAGCACCAGCGCCGGGTAGGGCGGCACGCCTGCCTGTGGCTTGAAGAAATAGCCGCCGAGAGTGACGCCGTGGCCCGGCACGCGGACCTGCTCGGCGTCGGCCACCTCGGGCAACTCGTCCCAGCGGTGCGCCACTTCGATCGGCACGCCGTCGGGATCGCGGAAGCCCACCGAGTAGTAACCCGGCGCGAAGTAGTCGAGCTCCTTGGGCGGCTGCAGGATCTCGGCACCCGCGTCGCGCAGCTCGGCATAGACCTGGTCGACCTGGGGGCGGCTCTCGGCCGACACGGCGAGCCACAGCGCACCCGGCCCGTGCGTCGTGCCGTCCTTGGCCTGGCGCATGACGAAGTGGTCATAGCCGCGCGACCACATCACCCGGTCGGGGCTCGCCCAGACGCGATGGAAACCCAGCAGCGGCAACCACAGGCGATGGAAGGCGACCGAGCGCGCGAGGTCGCTGACCTCGATCGCGGCGCCGGCAAAGGACGAGCGTGGCTTCATCAGGTCTCGGGCAGTCCCAATGCGCGCAACTCGTCGCGCCGCAGTTCCTCTTCGCCTGCAAGGAAGAACTCGTCGAGCTGCGGCGGCTTGATCGTGGTGCTCGACAGCATCGCATGCGCCTGGCCGCGATGATGGATGTCGTGCTGGAACAGATGTTCGAGCACCGACGCCACCTTGCTGGGCGGCGGCTTGCGGTTGGGACGCGGCAGCACGCAATCGCGCGACAGGCTCGCGTCGGTCTGGCGTTCGCAGAAGGCGATCAGGCGCCTGTCGAGGGCAGTCTGCGCGAGGCGCAGCGACCGCGCGTCGGGATAGTCCGAGTCGGGCTCGTCATAGCGCTGCAGCGCGTCGCCGCCTTCGAGCGCGATGACGTAGTAGAGATCGACGTCGAGGATGTGGTTCAGCGTCGCGCGCAGCGACGGAAAGAAGCCGGTGCGCGGGGCGGCGAACTCTTCCGGACTCAGCGCCTCGCAGGCGCTGAGCAGCCGGTGGTTCGCCCACGCATTGTTGCGTGCCATGGCGACGAAGTGGTTGACCAGCTCCGTCGCCATGGATCTCGCTTAGGCCGCGTGCGCGAGGTTGCGCAGCACGTACTGCAGCACGCCGCCGTTCTTGAAGTACTCGATCTCCTCGGCGGTATCGATGCGGCAGGTGAGGACCACCTTCTCCGACGTGCCGTCGCGGCGATGGATCGTCATCGGCACGTCCATGCCGGGCTTGAGGCCGGCCTCGATGCCGGTGATGTCGAACGTCTCGTGGCCCGTCAGGTTCAGCGTCTTGCGCGTCATGCCCGCCTTGAACTGCAGCGGCAGCACGCCCATGCCGACCAGGTTCGAGCGATGGATGCGCTCGAAGGTCTCGCACACCACGGCCTTCACGCCGAGCAGGCTGGCGCCCTTGGCGGCCCAGTCGCGCGATGAGCCGGTGCCGTATTCCTTGCCGGCGATCAGCACCTGCGGCGTGTGCTCCTTCTTGTAGCGCATGGCGACGTCGTAGATCGGCACAGGCTCGTCGGAGCGGTAGTCGTGGGTGAAGCCGCCCTCGATGCCCGGCACCATCTCGTTCTTGAGACGGATGTTGGCGAAGGTGCCGCGCATCATGACCTCATGATTGCCGCGGCGCGTGCCGTACTGGTTGAAGTCCTTGGCGGCGACACCGTGCGCCGACAGATAGTCGCCGGCGGGGCTGTCCTTCTTGATCGAACCGGCCGGCGAGATGTGGTCGGTCGTGATCGAGTCGCCGAACTGGCCGAGCGGGCGGGCGCCGGCGATGTCGCTGAGCTTGCCCGGCACCTTGCCCATGCCGTCGAAGTACGGCGGGTTCTGGACGTAGGTCGAGCTGTTGTCCCAGGCGTAGGTCAGCGTCGGCTTGGTCTTGATCGAGCGCCAGAACTTGTCGCCCTTGAAGACGTCGGCGTAGCGCTTCTTGAAGGCCTTGGCGGTGACGAACTTGTCGACCGTCTTGGACACCTCCATGTTCGAGGGCCAGATGTCCTTGAGATAGACCGGCTTGCCTCCCTTACCGAGGCCGATCGGATCCTTGGTGATGTCGATCTTCATCGAGCCGGCCAGCGCATAGACCACCACCAACATGGGCGAAGCCAGGTAGTTGGCGCGGGTCAGCGGATTGACGCGGCCCTCGAAGTTGCGGTTGCCCGACAGGACCGAGCAGACCACCAGATCGCCGTCGCCGATCGCCTTGGTGACCGGCTCGGTGAGCGGGCCGGAGTTGCCGATGCACGAGGTACAGCCGTAGCCGACCAGGTTGAAGCCGATCTTGTTCAGGTCCTTGGTCAGGCCCGAAGCGTCGAAATACTCGGTCACGACCTGCGAGCCCGGCGCCAGCGAGGTCTTCACCCACGGCTTCACTTTGAGGCCGTGCTTGACCGCGTTGCGCGCGATGAGGCCGGCGCCCAGCATGACGTAGGGGTTCGACGTGTTGGTGCAGGAGGTGATCGCCGCGATCACGACGTCGCCATGGCCGAGGTCGTAGTCGGTGCCCTCGCACGGCACGCGCTTGCCGGTGTCCTTGCGGTCGAACTCCTTCTCCATGTTCGCGACGAATTGCTGCGCGGCCTCGGAGAGGGCGACGCGGTCCTGCGGACGCTTCGGCCCGGCGAGGCTCGGCACGACGTCGCCCATGTCGAGCGACAGCGTGTCGGTGAACACGGGCTCGGGCGACTTCTTGGAGCGCCACAGGCCCTGCTTCTTGGCGTAGGCCTCGACGATCTTGGCGGCGGCGCCGCGGTTGGTCGTCTTCATGTAGCCCAGCGTGATCTCGTCGATCGGGAAGAAGCCGCAGGTCGCGCCGTACTCCGGCGCCATGTTGGCGATCGTCGCGCGATTGGCGAGCGGCATCTGCTCGAGGCCCTCGCCGTAGAACTCGACGAACTTGTTGACCACGCCCTTCTTGCGCAGCATCTGGGTGACCGTGAGCACGAGGTCGGTGGCCGTGGCGCCCTCCGGCAGCTTGCCGGTCAGCTTGAAGCCCACCACCTCGGGTATGACCATCGGCTGCGGCTGGCCGAGCATCGCGGCCTCGGCCTCGATGCCGCCCACGCCCCAGCCCAGCACGGCGAGGCCGTTCACCATCGTGGTGTGGCTGTCGGTGCCGACCAGCGTGTCGGGATAGAGGGTCGTCTCCTTGCCTTCCTTCTTCTGCCATACGACCTGCGCCAGGTACTCGAGGTTGACCTGGTGGCAGATGCCGGTGCCCGGCGGCACGACGCGGAAGTTGTCGAACGCCATCGCGCCCCAACGGAGGAACTGGTAGCGCTCGAGATTGCGCTCGTACTCGAGCTTCACGTTGGCGCCGAAGGCCGAGTTGTTGCCGAAGTTGTCGACGATGACGGAGTGATCGATCACGAGGTCGACCGGCACCAGCGGATTGATCTTCTTGGCGTCACCGCCGAGCTTGGTCATGGCGTCGCGCATCGCGGCGAGATCGACGACGGCGGGCACTCCGGTGAAATCCTGCATCAGCACGCGCGCGGGACGGAAGTTGATCTCCTTGGTCGACTTGCCGGCGTTCTTCACCCAGTCCGCGAAGGCTGCGATGTCGGCCTTCTTGACGGTCGTGCCGTCTTCATGACGCAGCAGGTTTTCCATCAGTACGCGCAGCGAGAAGGGCAGGCGGCTGAGGTCGCCGACCTCCTTTTCGACCGCCTTGAGGCTGTAATAAGTGTAGCTCTTGCTGCCAACCTTCAGGGATTTGCGGGCCTTGAAGCTGTTGGGATGCGCGGCAGCCATATCGAAACTCCTGGGAACGGATTTGTGCGGTCCGGGGCAAAATAGGGGCATGGACCGGGTGAGGCAATCGGCGGATGCAGGCTGGCGCGCGGTATGCCAGATTGGCGTCATGCAACGCGGAATTCTGCGACTTTTGGCGGTTTTTCTGGCCCTCGCCCTGGGGTCGATGGCGGGCGCGGCCCAGTCTCAACAAGGCGGCGCCGAATGGGACAGCACGGCGCGCAATCCCGCGCCATTGCCCACCGTCACGCCAAACAATCAGACCGCGCTGCTCGATCAGCTGAACAAGATCCTGCAGGCCTCGCAGCTCTCGCCAACCGACCGGACATTCTATTTGAGCGTCCGCGCCTTCATGCTGAACCGCCTCGGCCGCGATGCCGACAGCCAGAAGGACATCGTCGAGATGGGCCGGGTCGCGCCGCAGACCTGGCAGATCATGATGTGGAGCACGATGCCCAGCCTGGCCGGCGGCGGCGACCGCGCCGCGGCCCTGCGCGCGCTCGACTACAGCCTGACCCGCAAGCCCAACGACTCCTGGCTGCTGGTCGCGCAGGCCCAGGTGCTGATGCAGATCGCCGACTATCCGAAGGCCGCCGGGGCGCTCGATGGCGCGGTGACGTCCGCCAAGGGCCCGGCCGACCGGCGGCTCGCGGTGTTCTATCGCGGCCAGGCCAATTTCAACCTCGGCAACTACCAGGCGGCGGCGGACGATTTCGAGGCGTCGCTCGAAGGGCTGACCACGGCGAAGACCCGGATCAACAGCGACCTCTGGCGCTACGCCGCCCAGGTCCACACCAAGCAGGATGCCCGCGCGGTCCTGAACAAGGACATCGGCAACGAGAACCTCTACGAATGGCCGGGGCCGATCGCCAAGTTCCTGCTGGGCAGGCTGCCGGCGGGCGAGCTCGAGGTCGCAGCCGAATCCGACGAGACCGCCAAGAAGACGAACGGCAAGTGCCCCGCGGCGTTCTTCGTCGGCATGGATGCGGTGCGCCGCGGCGACAAGCAGCGCGCGCGCGAGCAGCTCCAGCTCGCGCAGGCACGCTGCCCGACCGTGTCGCAGTATAATTGGGCTGCGTCGAGCGAACTGAAGCGGCTTTAGAGTCCTGTTTAATATGAGCGACTCATGGCTGGGAGCGCGCCACTCCAGTGGCGCGTCTTTTCGTAGTCATGTGGACATGACGCGCCACTGGAGTGGCGCGCCCCCGGCAAAGAAACCTGCCGATCAACCCGCCACCGCCAGCGGCGAGACGAACCGTGCGATCTCGGCGATCACCTGGGTCGGCAGTTGCAGATGCGGGCTATGGCCGCAGTCCGCGATCAGCCGAGTCTCGCAATAGCCGCCGACCTTCCCGGCGATGATGCCGAGCTGCAGTTCGCTGCCGTAGTCGTCGTCCTCGCCCTGGATCGCCTGCACCGGTACCTGTACCCCCGGTAGCCGGCCGCCGGCATCCATCGGCTCGAAGCCCGGCGCCACCCAGGCGTCGGACCAGAGATGGAAGGCGCGATCGACATTGTCGCCATGGTATTTCTGCAGCCGCTGGCGCAGCTCGCCCGAGGCGAAGGCCTCGCGCGCGCGATGGATGGCCGCGACACAGATCGGCTCGTTGATCGCGTGGGCCGCGATCGTCACCACGGCGCGCAAAGGCTCGGGGTCGGCGGCAGCGTAGTTCAGCGCGATGGTGCCGCCATCGCTGTGGCCGACCAGCACGCAATCCTCGATGCCGAGCGCCGCCAGCAGGCGCGGCAGCACGTCGTCGGCCTCGATCTCCATGTAACGCACGCCGGGATCGGACGGCCACGGGCTCGACCGGCCGTAACTCGTGCGGTCGTAGACGATGCCGCTGCAGAAGGTGGCGTCGCAGAGCTTCTGGGGAAAATCGCGCCACATCTCGATGCAGCCCAGGCCCTCGTGCAGGAAGACGAGGGTCGTGCGCTCGAGCCCGTCGGTCTTCCGGGGGGCAAGCCGTCGCACGCGGAGGGTGCGGTCGCCGAGGTCGATGAACTGGTCAGAGAATTGGTCGGTGGTCACATGTCAGCTGTAACCGGGACTCGCCGCCGTGAGAAGACCGCGAGGGCGGCCGGCAGCACAGTGAGGAACAGCAGCGGCGCCAGCAGCATGCCGCCCACCACGACGATGGCCAGCGGCCGCTGCACCTGGCTGCCGATCGCGGTCGAGAAGGCCGCCGGCAGCAGGCCGACACAGGCCGCCACGCAGGTCATCAGCACCGGGCGCATCTGCAGTTCGCAGGTCCTGGACAGGGCCGCCTCGCGTTCGAGACCTTCGTCGATCAGGCGATTGAAGCAGCCCACCACCATGATGCCGTTCATGGCCGCGATCCCGAACAGCGCCACGAAACCGATCGCCGCGGAGATGCTGAACGACATGTCGGCCAGCCACAGCGAGAGAATGCCGCCGATCAGCGCCATGGGCATGGCGCTTCCGGCCAGCAGCGTGTCGCGCAGGTTGCCGAAGCTGACATAGAGCAGCAGCAGGATCAGTGCGATCGCGACAGGCACCGCGATCGACAGCCGGTCGATCGCGCTCTGGAAGTTGGCGAAGTCGCCGGCCCAGTCGAGCCGGTAGCCGCTCGGCAGCGGGACTTCCCTGGCCACTCTCTCCTGCGCCTCCAGCACGGCGCCGCCGAGGTCGCGTCCGCGCACGCTGAACTTCACCGGGATGTAGCGTTCCTGCTGTTCGCGATAGATGTAGAACGCACCGGAGGACATCCTGATGTCGGCCACTTCGCTCAACGGCACTTGCACGACGCTGCCGTTGGGGCCGGGCGCGCCGACCGCGATTCGCCGCAGCGCGTCCATGTCGAGCCGGTAGCGAGGCGCCAGCCGCACCTTCATCGGGAAGTGCCGGTCGCTGCCGTTCTCGTAGAGATCGCCCGCCGCCTGACCGCCGACGGCTGCCTGGATGGTGGCGTTGATGTCGCCCGGCGAGAGGCCGTAGCGGGCGGCACGCTCGCGGTCGATGTCGATGCGGATGGTCGGCTGTCCCAGCAACGGCGGGACCTGGATGTCGGTGATGCCCCGGACCTTGTCGAGCACGCGACGGATGTCGAGCGCGACCTTGCTCAGGTGCTGGAGGTCGGCGCCGCTGATCTTGATCGCGTTCTCGGCGTCGATGCCCGACGCCGCCTCCTGCACGTTGTCCTGGATGTACTGCGAGAAGGCGAAGTTCACGCCCGGGAATTCCTTGCGCAGGGCCTTCGCCATCTCCGACACGAGCGCTTCCTTGGTGAGGCCCTTGCGCCAACGATCCATCGGGATCAGCGGGACGAAGAATTCGCCGTTCGAGAAGCCGTCGGGATCGGTGCCGTCGTCCGGCCGTCCGTGCTGGGAGATCATCGTCTCGACCTCGGGGAAGGTCTTCATCAGGGTGCGCATGCGATTGACGTAGCTGTTGCCCTCGTCGAGCGAGACCGACGGCGGCAGCGCCGCGCGCATCCAGATGTTGCCCTCCTCGAGCTTGGGCAGGAATTCGAGGCCGACGCTGGTGGCCGCGATGGCGGCCAGGACGGTCAGCCCGCCGCCGATCCCCAGCACGATCCCACGGTGGGCGAAGATCAGTGCGACGACCCGGCGATAGAGGCGTCGCAGCGTCCGCACGATGATGGTCTCCTTTTCCGAGACCTTTTCCGGCAGCAGCAGTGCCGACAAGGCGGGTGATACGGTGAAGGTGGCGAGCAGGCCGCCCGACAAGGCATAGGCATAGGTCTTGGCCATCGGGCCGAAGATGTGGCCTTCGACGCCCGACAGGGTGAACAGCGGCAGGAAGCCCGCGATGATGATGGTCGCGGCGAAGAAGATCGCCCGCGTGACCTCGCTCGAGGCATAGAAGATCGTCGCGAGCTTGCCGCGCAGTCCCGCCGGCGCGGAAATCGAGGCAGATCCCGGCGGTCGATGGCCGGCGCTCGTCTCCGCCAGATGCCGGTAGATGTTCTCGACCATGATCACAGTGGCGTCGACGATGATGCCGAAGTCGATCGCGCCCATCGACAGCAGGTTAGCCGACTCGCCGCTCACCACCAGGATGGTCACGGCGAACAGCAGGGCGAAGGGGATGGTCGCCGCCACGATGAGAGCGCTGCGCAGGTCGCCCAGGAACAGCCACTGGATGAGGAAGATCAGGCTGACGCCCATCACCATGTTGTGCAGCACGGTCTTGGTGGTGACGTCGACCAGCACGCTGCGATCGTAGATGCGCTCGATGCGCACGCCGGGCGGCAGCAGGTCGGACTTGTTGATGCGCTCGACCGCCTTCTCGACGGCGGTCAGGGTGGGCAGCGTCTCCGCGCCGCGCCGCATCAGCACGATGCCTTGGACGATGTCGTGATCGCCGTCCTGGCCCGCGATGCCGAGCCGGGGCTCGAAGCCTATCGACACTTCCGACACGTCGCCGACCAGCACCGGCGAACCGTCGCGCACCGTCAGCATGGTGTGACGGATGTCTTCCATCGAGCGGATCTGGCCGACCGAACGGATCACCGCCGATTGCGGACCGAGATTGATCGTGTTGGCGCCGACGTTGATGTTGGCGCCGTTCAGTGAATCGAGAACCTGCTTGAGGGTGAGGCCGTAGGCCTGCAGCCGGTCGAGATCGACGGTGATGTCGTAGGTCTTGCTCTTGCCGCCCCAGGTCGTGACGTCGATCACGCCCGGAATCGCCTTGAAGCGCCGCTCGAGGATCCAGTCCTGGATCGTCTTGAGGTCGGTGACGCTGAAGCCCGGCGGACCGACCACGCGATAGCGGTAGATCTCGCCGATCGGACTGGTCGGCGAGATGAACGGCTGCGCGCCGTTGGGCAGCGGCCCGAGTTGCGCCAGGCGGTTGATCACCAGCTGCGAGGCCTGCTGATAGGTGAGGTCGTAGGTGAACTGTACCTTCACGTCGCTGAGGCCGGTCAGCGAGATCGAGCGCACCGAGCTGACATAGGGCAGGCCCGACATCTGCACTTCGATCGGGATGGAGATGTAGCGTTCGATCTCTTCGGACGATTGACCGGGATTCTGGATCACGATGTCGACGAGCGGCGGCACTGGATCGGGATAGGCCTCGATGTTCAGCTTCTTGTAAGCGAACAAGCCACCGATGATGAGCGCTACACTCAGGATGACGACGAGAATGCGCTGTTGAAGCGCAGCGCCAACGATTGCTTGCATCCCCCTGCCCCTTTGTCGGAGGCAAATAGGACACAGTTCATGCAATCACACTAGTTCTGCGTTTGCACTATCTCTGCGATACGGGCGTGATCGCGGTCTTCGATGGACGGCAGCGAAGACGCTCGGCCTCGGGCGTTTCGATATCGCGATTCCACCAGCCGCCGCCCAGTGCCTGGAAGAGTGCTGCAGTGTCCATGTAGCGATTGGTCTGCGCCTGCACGCGCGACAGCAGCGCCTGCTGATACAGAAGCTCTGCGCTCAGCACGAAGACATAGGTCGTATCGCCGAGATCGAGTCGGCGGCGCGCAATATCGAGGCTGGTCGCGGCGGCGCGCTCGGCGGTCACCGTCGCCTTGAGTGCGAGCGCGTCGTACTCGAGCGCGCGCAAGGTGTCGGCAACGTTGCGGAACGCCGTCAGCACGGTCGAGCGATACTGCGCGTCGGCCTGGTCGAGGGCGGCGTAGGCCGCTCGCTTCTTGGCGGCAAGCGTGCCGCCGTCGATCACGGTCTGCAGCACGTTCATGCCGATCGTCGTGGCGATCAATCCCGGTCCGAACAGCGAACCCAAGGTCAGCGCCGCGGTCGAGACGCCGGCGTTGAGCGTGATCTGCGGCAGCTGGTTGGCGGTGGCGACGCCCACCAGGGCGCTCGCCGAATGGATGTTGGCCTCGGCGGCGCGCACGTCGGGGCGCTGCTCGACCAGCTTCGACGGCAGGCTGAGCGGCAGCTCGTGCGGCAGCGCGATTCCGGCGAGATCGAAGCGCTCCATCAACGCCTGGCTCGGCAGGCGCCCGGACAGGGTGGCCAGCAGATTGCGCTGTTGGGCCAGCGCCTTCTGCAGCGGCGGCAGGCTGGCCTCGACCTGGGCCAGCGCCGCCTGCTGGGTGGCGACGTCGCCGCCCGGGATCGCGCCAAGGCCCGACTGGCGCTGCAGGATGTCGAGCGTCTGGCGTTGTGCGGCGATGATGCGCTGGATGGCGTCGATCTGCGCGCGCAGCGAGGCTTCGGTGAGGGCCGCCGTGACCACGTTGGAGGCGAGCGTCAGATAGGCCGCCTCGAGCTGGAAACATTGCTGCTCGGCCAGCGCATCGAGCGATTCGACCGACCGGCGCACGCCGCCGAAGGCGTCGAGCGTGTAACTGACCGTCACGCCCGCCGTGTAGAGGGCGTAGTTCTGCGAGTTGTCGGCGGTCGGCGATTGCAGGCTGGCGGGGTTCTGGTTTTGAGACGCGCCCGCGTTGAGGCCGACGGTCGGAAAGAGCGTGCCGCGCGTGGCGCGGGCGTTGGCCTGGGCGATGCGCAGTGCGGCTTCGGCCGCCTGGATGTCGGGATTGGCGACCAGGGCGTGCTCGATCAGGCTGTTGAGCGGCCGCGATTGGAACACCTGCCACCACTGGCCGGGGATATCGAGGTTGCGCACGATCTCCTGCGCCTCGCCGCCCGGGATGTCGGCGGCGGCGAATTCGGCCGGCGGCGCCTCGGGCAGATAGGCGTCGGTCTGGGGCGGCTTGGGCCGGGTGAAATCGGGGCCGACCGCGCAGCCCGACAAGGCCGCGCAGAGGCCAGCCGCCGCTCCGATGATCCGGACACTCGATTTACGCATGAAGGTCACGATGCCTCGGCGGGGCTGGCGACGGCCGCGGGAACCCTGGGCTCGCGGCGCGAGAACACACCGATCGCCGCGGGCAGCACGGTCAGGAAGAGGAAGGGTGCCAGCAGGGTGCCTCCGACCACGACGATGGCGAGCGGCCGCTGGACCTGGCTGCCGATCGCGCTCGAGAAGGCCGCCGGCAGCAGGCCGACGCAGGCCGCGGCGCAGGTCATCAGCACGGGCCGCAGCTGCTGGGCGCAGGTGTTGCGCAGCGCCAGTTCGCGCTCCTCGCCCGAATCGACCAGCCGATTGTAGCAGGACAGCACCATGATGCCGTTCATGGCGGCGATGCCGAACAGCGCCACGAAGCCGATGGCGGCGGAGATGCTGAACGGCATGTCGGCAATGAACAGTCCAAACACGCCGCCGGTCAATGCCATTGGAATGGCGCTGCCGGCCAGCAGCATGTCGCGCAGGCTGCCGAAGCTCACGTAGAGCAGCAGCAGGATCAGGCCGATCGCGATCGGCACCGCGATCTCGAGCCGCTGCAGCGCGCTCTTGAGGTTGCTGAACTCGCCCACCCATTCGATGCGGTAGCCGCCCGGGATCGTGACCTTCTCGGCGACCTTCTGCTGCGCCTCGAGGATGGCGCTGCCGAGGTCGCGGCCGCGCACCGAGAACTTCACTGGCACGTAGCGTTGCTGCTGTTCGCGATAGATGTAGAACGCGCCGGACACGATCTGCACGGAGGCGACCTCCGACAGCGGCACCTGCGTGACGCCGCCGCTGTCGCTCTGCGCGCCGATCGGAATGCGCTTTATCGCCTCGAGATTTTGTCGATAGCGCGGCGCCAGGCGCACGACCATCGGGAAGTGGCGGTCGCTGCCGTTCTCGTAGACGTCGCCCGCGGCCTGGCCGCCGATCGCGGCCTGCACGGTGGCGTTGATGTCGCCCGGCGCCAGGCCATAGCGCGCGGCCTTGCCGCGATCGATGTCGATGCGGATGGTCGGCTGGCCGAGCGACGCGGAGACCGCGAGGTCGGTGATGCCCGGCACCGTGCCGATCACGTCCTTGATGTCGTCGGCCACCTTGGCCAGCGTCTCGAGGTCGTTGCCGTAGACCTTGACCGAGTTTTCGCCCTTCACGCCCGAGGCCGCTTCCTGGACGTTGTCCTGGATGTATTGCGAGAAGGTGAACTCGACGCCGGGAAAGCCCTTCTGCAGCGCGTCGTTCATCTCGGCGATCAGGCTCTCCTTGTCGACGCCCTTGCGCCATTTCTCGAACGGCTTCAGCGGCACGAAGAACTCGGCGTTGAAGAAGCCCGTCGAGTCGGTGCCGTCGTCCGGCCGGCCGTGCTGGGAGATCACCGTCTCGGCCTCGGGAAAGCCCTTCAGCAGCTTGCGCATGCGGTTGGCGTAGTCGTTGCCGGTTTCCAGCGAGATCGAGGCGGGCATCGTGGCGCGGATCCACATGTTGCCCTCCTCGAGCTTGGGCAGGAACTCGAGCCCGATAGTGTTGCCCGCGAGGACGGCGAGCACCAGGACCGCGCCGCCCAGCGCCAGGGTCGCCCGGCGCGCGCCCAGCACGCGATCGCGGACTTTGCCGTAGAAGGTGCGGACGGCCCGCACCGCGCGCGTCTCGACATGGGAGACCTGCTCGGGCAGCAGCAGGGCCGCGAGCGCCGGCGAGATCGTGAAAGTGGCGAGCAGGCCGCCCGACAAGGCATAGGCGTAGGTCTTGGCCATCGGGCCGAAGATGTGGCCTTCGACGCCCGACAGGGTGAACAGCGGCACGAAGCCCGCGATGATGATGGTGGCGGCGAAGAAGATCGCCTGCGTCACCTCGGTCGAGGCGTGGAAGATGGTCGACAGCTTGCCGCTGAGGCCTTCGGGCGTCGGCCGTGTGGGTCGGGTCGCGTTACCATGGCTGCTTTCCGCCAGGTGCCGGTAGATGTTCTCGACCATGATCACGGTGGCGTCGACGATGATGCCGAAGTCGATCGCGCCCATCGACAGCAGGTTGGCCGACTCCCCGTTCAGCACCAGGATGACGATGGCGAACAGCAGGGCGAAGGGAATCGTCGCCGCCACGATCAGCGCGCTGCGCAGGTCGCCGAGGAACAGCCACTGGATCAGGAAGATCAGCGTCACGCCCATCAGCATGTTGTGCAGCACGGTGTGGGTCGTGATGTCGACCAGTCCGCTGCGGTCGTAGATGCGCTCGATGTGGACGCCGGGCGGCAGCACGCCCGAGTTGTTGATCTTCTCGACCTCGGCCAGCACGCCCTGCAGGGTCGGCATCGTCTCCGCGCCGCGCCGCATCAGCACGATGCCCTGGATGATGTCATCGTCGTCGTTCTGGCCCGCGATGCCGAGGCGCGGCTGGTTGCCGACGGTCACGGTGGCGACGTCGGACACCAGGACAGGCGTGCCGTTGTGCGCGGCGATCAGGGAGTTGCGGATGTCGTCCATCGAGCGGATCTGGCCGACCGATCGCACGATCGCCGACTGCGGCCCGATGTTCACCGTGTTGGCGCCGACATTGATGTTGGCGTTGTTCAGCCCGTCCAGCACCTGCTTCAGGGTGAGCCCGTAGGCCAGCAGCCGGTCGAGATCGATGGTGATGTCGAAGGTCTTGGTCTTGCCGCCCCAGCCGGTGACGTCGATCACGCCGGGAATCGCCTTGAAGCGGCGCTCGAGCACCCAGTCCTCGATCGTCTTGAGGTCGGTGACAGTGTAGCCGCGCGGGCCCACGACGCGATAGCGGAAGATCTCGCCGATCGGGCTGGTCGGTGACAGCACCGGCTGCACGTTGTTGGGCAGGTTGCCGATCTGGCTGAGGCGATTGATGACGTACTGCGAGGCCTGCTGGTAGGTCACGTCGTAGGTGAACTGCACCTTTACGTCCGACAGGCCGAACAGCGAGATCGTGCGGACGGCCTGGACATAGGGGATGCCGGCCATCTGGATCTCGATCGGGATCGTGATGTAGCGCTCGATCTCCTCCGCCGACTGGCCGGCATTCTGCGTGATGATGTCGACCAGCGGCGGCACCGGGTCGGGATAGGCCTCGATGTTGAGGGTCTTGTAGGCGAACAGGCCGCCGACCATCAGCACCGCGCCGAGGATAATCACCAGGATGCGCTGCTTCAGCGCGGCGGCGACGATGGCGTGCATGGGACGGTCGCTTCGAAAGCGGGAAGGGGATCAGTCGCGCGAGGCGGCGCGATCGATGAACAAGGTGCCGCTCGCCACGACCGTCTCGCCGACCTGCAGGCCCTTGCGGACCTCGACCAGGCCATTGACGGTGTCGCCGACTTCGATCGAGCGGGTGACGACGGACTTGCTGTCGGGACGGGCGACCCACACGCGTGCCTGGGCGCCTTCGTAGATCACCGAATCGACCGGCACGGCCGGGGTGAGGCGCTCCTGGCCAGAGATGATGCGGAAGGTCGCGAACATCTCGGGCAGGAGCTCGCGGTTGGGGTTCTCGATCTCTGCGCGCACCGGCAGGCGGCGCGTCGTCGGATCGAGCGCCGGCGCCACGTAGGCGAGCTTGGCGTTGAACGTGCGGTTGGGATAGGCGAGCACCGAGACCTCGACGGGCTGGCCCACCTTCATGCGCGGCGCATCCGACTCGCGCACGTTGGCGATCAGCCAGACCGTCGACAGGCTGCCGACGGTGAACACCGGATCGGACGCGCCGACGGTGATGTACTGGCCGAGGCCGATCTTGCGCTGGATCACCGTGCCGCCGATCGGCGCGTGCACGATCGACTCGGCGCCGATCTTGTCGACCTTCTCGAGGCTGTCGATCTCGGCGTCCGTGCGGCCGAGGATGCGCAGGCGATTGCGCACCGCGGCGAGCGCGATCTCGGCCGAGCGCATGTCGCCCTGCGCGGACACCAGGTCGGACTGCGCCTGCTCGAGGTCCTTCAGCGCGCCGCCGCGGATCGCGAGCAACTCGCGCTGGCGCTGTTCGACCGTTTTGGCGAGGGCGAGCTTGGATTTCGCGCGCTCGACGCCCGCGACCGCGGTCACCAGGTCGTTCTGGCCCTGGACGAATTCACTGGCCTCGATCGCGAACAGCGGCGCCCCGGCCTCGACCTTGTCGCCGGGCTTGGCGATCAGCCGGCTGACGCGGCCCGAATAAGGCGAGAAGACCGGCGTGGTCGTGTCCTCGTTGATGGCGATCTTGCCATCGGTCGCGCGCTCGTCGCGGAAGGCGACCTGGCGCACCGGCGTGAGCTTGAGGCTGCCCCACTGCGTTTCGCTCGGCCGGAAGCCGCCGTCCGCCTCGGGGATCACCTTCTCGGGGCGGGCGACCGCGTTGCTCGGCCCGCCGTTGAACAGCCAGAAGCCCGCGCCAGCCGCGCCGACGAGCAGCACGCCTGCAAGAAGCAGGCGATGACGCCGGAAGCTGGTCATCAGCGAGGGTTGGGTTTCGATGGTCATTTTGCGTGCCGATCAACCTATGCCTTTCCTATTACATGAACCTGACGGGGCCATTTCGCAGTTGCCGTGGTAAGCTCGCGCCCTGAACCGGGAAACGGACGGCGGCGCATACCAATGCGAGTGCTAATCGTCGAAGACAATCCAGAACTAGTGTCGCTGGTGATCAAAGGATTGAGCCAGGGCGGTTTGTCTGCCGATTCGGTGGGCACCGTAGGCGACGCCTTGCACGTTCTCAGCACGATGAAATATGCCGCGATCGTCCTCGATCTCGGCCTGCCGGACGACGACGGCCTGACCTTGTTGAGAGACATGCGCCGGCGCGGCGATTCGACGCCTGTGCTTGTGCTGACCGCCCGCGACGGTGTCACCGACCGGGTCACCGGTTTGCGCGAGGGCGCCGACGACTACCTTCCCAAGCCGTTCGCCATGGAGGAACTGGTCGCGCGGCTGCAGGCGCTGCTGCGCCGGCCCGGCAATCTGCTCGGCCGCCTGCTCACCTTCGGCAACGTGTCGCTCGACACCGACGGCCGGCAGGTGTTCGTCGCGGGCGCGCCGCGCTCTTTCCCGGCGCGCGAAACGGCGGTGCTCGAGATCCTGCTGCGGCGCGGCGGCAATGTGGCGCCCAAGCGCCTGTTCGAGGATCACCTGTTCGGCCTGTCGGGCGACGTCGGCTCCAACGCCGTCGAGGTCTACGTCCATCGCCTGCGCAAGATGCTGATGGATGCCGGCGCCACGGTGAGGATCCACACGGTGCGCGGCGTGGGCTACCTGATGGCCGAGGAAAAGGCCGCGGGGTGATGGTCCGCTTCCACTCCATCATCACCCGCATGGTGGCACTGCACGTCGTTGCGATCGGCGTCACCTCGATCCTGATGCCGCTCGCGCTGTACTGGCTGCTTAACCAGGCCGCCAACAATCTTCATCGCGACGCGCTGCGCAGCCAGGCCTTCACCATCGGCAGCTTCCTGCGTCCCCAGACCGACGGCCGCGTGTTGCTCGACATCCCGCCCGAGTTGCGGCCGCTCTATTCCGGCGGCTACGGCCTCTACGCCTACGCCGTCCTCGACACCGACAACAAGGTGCTGTTCTCGTCGCGCACCGACGGTGCCGCCCTGTTCACGCCCGACGAACAGTCAATCCGCGACTGGTTCATCCGGCGCGGCGCCAGCGGCGCGGTGCTGTTTGGCGTCAGCGTCGCCCGGCCGATCGGCGAACACATGTACTGGATCCAGGTCGGACAGGACCTGGCGCATCGCGACGTCATCATCGACGACGTCGTCGCCTCGTTCTTTCCGAGGGTCGCCTGGATCACCTTCCCGATCCTGCTGCTGTTGCTGGCGATCGACATCATGATCTTCCGTCGTGCGCTCGATCCGGTGCGCGAGGCCTCGAACACGGCAGCAGCAATCGGCCCGCAGCGCACCGAGGTCCGGCTGCCCGAGCAGGCGATGCCAGTCGAGATCGCGCCGTTGGTCCATGCCGTCAACCAGGCGCTCGATCGCCTCGAAACGGGTTTCCGGGCACAGCGCGACTTCACCGCCGACATGGCGCACGAATTGCGCACGCCGCTCGCCATCGTGCGTGCGCGGGTCGACGGTCTTCCGCCGGGTCCGGCGCGCGACGCCCTGCGCGCCGACCTCGTCAACATGACGCGCACCGTCAACCAGGTGCTCGACATCGCCGAGCTCGAGGGCTTCATCGTCGCCACCGACGCGAAGGCCGATCTTCACGAGGTCTGCGCCGATGCCGTGGGCTTCATGGCGCCGCTCGCCGTCGAGCTGTCGAAGACCATCGCCCTTACCGGCGAGCAGGAGCCCATCTGGGTGCACGGCCATGCCGAGGCGCTGTTCCGCGCCGTGCGCAATCTGATCGAGAACGCAATCCGTCACACGCCGTCCGGCGTGTCGATCGAGGTTGAGGTCTCGGCCGACGGCGTGGTCCGGGTCAGCGACGACGGCCCCGGCGTGCCCGAGGCCGATCGCGAGCGCATCTTCCGCCGCTTCTGGCGGCGCGACCGGGCCAAGGGCGACAGTCGCGGGCTGGGCCTCGCCATCGTCGCCCGCGTGGCCGAGGCGCACGACGGCACGGTCAGCGTCGACAGTGCGCCCGATGGCGGCGCGGTCTTCACGCTCAGGCTGCGGCCGGTATCTTCTTCGGCAGCGGCGGCGTGAAGCGGTAGGCCGCGCCCAGGCGGTTCCAGGCGTTGATGTTGGCGATGGCGACGGAGAGCCACATCAGCTCGTCCTCGCTGAAATGCGCACGTGCGAGCTCTGATGTTAGAAGTGGGCCGCTGCTTGGCAAGCATGGGGGCGGCGTCTACGGTGCCGAAAAATACGAGGAAACCCATGTCCAGGCATTACGACACCTTGGAGACTCGGACGCCGGCCGAGCGCGAGAAGGCGCTGATGCAGGCGCTGCCCCAGCAGATCGCGCACGCCAAGGCGAACGCCCCGTTTTTCGCGACATGGCTGAAGGACGTCGATCCGGCGTCGGTCACCTCGCGCGCCGCGCTCGCCAAGCTGCCTGTGCTGCGCAAGTCGATGCTGGGCGAGGTGCAGAAGAAGGACCCGCCGATGGGCGGGCTCATCACCGTGCCCATCGGCACGGCGCGCCACGTCTTCATGTCGCCCGGTCCGATCTTCGAGATCGAGACCGACGAACCCGATTACTTCCGCGGCGCGCGTGCGATGTTCGCGGCGGGGCTTCGCCCGGGCGACGTGGTCTACAACACCTTCTCCTATCACCTGACGCCGGCCGGACTCATGATGGAGTCGTCCCTGCGCGCGCTGGGATGCGCCATCGTCCCGGGCGGCGTCGGCAATACCGAGCTGCAGCTCGACGCGATCGCCGCGATCAGGCCCACGGCCTATGTCGGCACGCCGTCGTTCCTGAAGATCCTGATCGAGAAGGCGGCCGAACTGGGCAAGGACATCTCCTCGCTCAAGCATGCGTTCGTGGGCGCCGAGGCGCTGCCGCCCAGCCTGCGCCAGATGTTCGTGACCGCGGGCATGACGTGCCAGCAGAGCTACGGCACGGCCGATCTCGGCACCATCGCCTATGAGTCAGAATCACTCGAGGGGATGATCGTCGACGAGGGCGTGATCGTGGAGATCGTGCGGCCCGGCACCGGCGATCCGGTGCCCGAGGGCGATGTCGGCGAGGTCGTGGTGACGACGTTCAACCGCGCCTATCCGCTGATCCGCTTCGGCACCGGCGACATGTCGGCGGTGCTGGCGGGCGCGAGCCCGTGCGGCCGCACCAACATGCGCATCAAGGGCTGGATGGGCCGCGCCGATCAGCGCACCAAGGTGCGCGGCATGTTCGTCGATCCCGAGCAGATCGCCGAGATCTCCAAGAAGCATCCGGGCCTCGGTCGCCTGCGCCTGGTCATCGACTGGGTCAACCAGGCCGACGTGATGACCCTCAAGGTCGAAGCACCGGCGCCGTCACCCGATCTCGAGAAGGCGCTCGAAGCCACCATCCGCGCAGTGTGCAAGGTGGGCGGCAAGGTCGAGTTCGCCAGGCCGGCGTCGCTGCCCAACGACGGCAAGGTGATCGACGACGTCCGCAAGTACGACTGATGGGGCTGCGGCACGCAGGGATTATTGTCACGCTCCTGTGCGCCGCGCCGCCCCTGCACGCCCAATCGGTCTCGATCCTCGACGGCGACAAGATCAGCATCGACGGCAGCGTGCATCGCCTGCTGGGCATCGATGCACCCGATCCCAATCAGGTCTGCGACGACGGCTATCCCGCCGGCAAGGAGGCAATCAAGGCGCTGCTCGGCCTAATGAAAGGCCATCGGCTCGCCTGCGAGAGCCACGGCCGCGACCCCGCCGGCCGCACGCTCGCGCTCTGCCGGGCCGATGGCCGCGATCTCGGCGAGCAGATGGTGCGCGCCGGCATGGCCTGGGCGATGCCGATGAAGAAGGGCGGTTACGGCGACGTGCAGCACGACGCCGAAGCCGAGAGACTCGGTGTCCACGACCACCCCTGCGTGATGCCGCAGGCGTATCGCAAGAACCCGCAGTAGCGCCGGCTAGTACCCCGTTTGGGGATCGACCGTGTTGATCAATGGCTGGCCCGCGCGCAGGCGCTTGATGTTCTCGATCACGCCCGGTGCTGCCGTGCGCGGATTGGTCGAGCCCGCGACATGCGGCGTCACACGGACCTTAGGGTGGGTCCAGTAGGGATGATCGCCCGGCAACGGCTCGGTGTTGAACACATCGAGCGCCGCGCCACTCAGATGGCCCGAGTCGAGCGCGGCCAGCAGGTCCGCGTCCACCACGTGGCCGCCGCGCGCCATGTTGATCAGGTACGCCCCCTTGGGCAGTGCTGCCAGATTCCTGGCGTTCAGGATGCCGTGCGTCTCGCGGGTGAGCGGCAGCACCGCGACCAGGATATCGCTGCGCGCCAGGAACCGGGCAAGCCCGTCGGGCCCATGGAAGCTCTCGATGCCGGGCAGGCTCTTGGGCGTGCGACTCCATCCCGCGGTCGGAAAGCCGAGCGCGGCAAACTTGTGCGCCGTGTCCTGGCCGATCGTGCCCAGGCCCAGGATGCCGATGCGGCGGTGAATGGTGTCCTTGAACGGCTCGGGCTTCCATGTCCGGGCGTTCTGGCTCGCCGCGTAGGCGTCGATGTCGCGGTGATGCCGCAGCGCCCAGTAGATCGCGTATTCGCTCATCTGGCCGACCAGCCCGTCATCCATGATACGGGTGATCGCGATGTCCTTCGGCAGCTTGTCGTCGGTCAGCAGGTGATCGACGCCCATGCCGAGCGAGACGATCATCTTCAGGTTCTTGAAGGTCGCCAGAAGTCCCGGCGCCGGCTTCCAGGCCAGTGCCACCTCGATGTCGTCGGTGTTGCCGAGACCGGCCCTCAGGGTGCGGAAGTCGATCGTGCCCAGCGCCGGCTCCAGAATCTTCTTCCAGTGCACGCCGTCGGTATCCTTGCTGATGTAGGCAATGGCCCCCGCCATGAAACTCTCCCTTACGCCACGGTGTCGAGATTGAATGCCGCCGCGATCAACGCCCTGGTGTAAGGCGTCTGCGGCGTCGTGAAGACCTGTTGCGCAGGACCGCGCTCCACCACCCTGCCGTCGCGCAGCACGACGACCTCGTCGGCCAGGGCGCGCACGACCTTGAGGTCGTGGCTGATGAAGAGATAGGCGAGCTTGTGGCGCTGCTGCAGGTCGCGCAGCAGGTCGACAATCTGGGCCTGCACGCTCATGTCGAGCGCCGAGGTCGGCTCGTCGAGCACCATGAAGTGCGGCTTCAGCACCAGCGCACGCGCGATCGCGATCCTCTGGCGCTGGCCGCCGGAGAATTCGTGCGGATAGCGTTCGCGGGCTGCGGGATCGAGGCCGACCTCGCGCAGCGCATCGTCGATCATCTTCGTGCGCTCCGCCGGCGTGCCGATGCCGTGCACTTCGAGTCCTTCACCTACGATCTCGCCGACCGACATGCGCGGGCTCAAGGAGCTGAACGGGTCCTGGAACACGATCTGCATCTGGCGCCGCAGCGGCCGCAGGTCGCGCTGGCCGAGCTTCTGCAGGTCCCGGCCGTCGAAGGCGATGCCGCCAATGCTCTTCTCCAGCCGCAGCAGGGCGAGACCCAGCGTCGTCTTGCCGGAGCCCGATTCGCCCACCAGGCCGATCGTGTGGCCCTCGCGCAGCGCGATGCTGACGCCGTCGACCGCCTTCACGTAGCCGACCGTGCGGCGCAGCACGCCGCGCTTGATCGGGAAATGCACTTTCAGATCGTCGAGCCGCAGGATCTCCGGCGCACCGGGATCGGCGGGTGCCGGCCGGCCCTTCGGCTCGGCGGAGAGCAGGTGTTTCGTGTAGGCATGCTGCGGCCGGTCGAACACCTGGGCCACCGGACCCTGCTCGACGATCTCGCCCTGGGTCATGACGCAGACGCGGTCGGCCACCTTGCGAACGATGCCGAGGTCGTGGGTGATGAACAGCAGCGCCATGCCGTACCTGGCCTGCAGCGCCTTGAGCAGGGTCAGGATCTGCGCCTGGATCGTGACGTCCAGTGCGGTAGTGGGTTCGTCGGCGATCAGCAGGTCGGGCTCGTTGGCCAGCGCCATGGCGATCATGACTCGCTGGCGCTGTCCGCCCGACAGCTGGTGCGGATAGGCGCCGAGCCGCTCGATCGCGTTGGGAATGCCGACCTGGTCGAGCAGCTCGAGCGTGCGCTTGCGCGCGGCTTCACGCGACAGGCCCTTGTGCAGGATCAGCACCTCGTTGACCTGCCGCTCGATCGTGTGCAGCGGGTTGAGCGAGGTCATCGGTTCCTGGAAGATCATCGACACGCGATTGCCGCGCACGGCCAGCAGCTCGCGCGGGGCCGCGCCGACCAGCTCCTCGCCTTGGAAACGGATCGAGCCCTTGGGATGGCGCGCCACGGGATAGGGCAGGAGCTGCAGCACCGAAAGCGCCGTCACAGACTTGCCCGATCCCGACTCGCCCACCAGCGCCACGGTCTCGCCGCGCGCGATGTCGAAGCTCACGCCTTTCACCGCCTCGGTCGCCCCGAAGCTCACCGCGAGGTCGCGCACCTCCAGGAGGGTGGCTGCCCCGTTCACGCGACGGCCTTGCGCGGATTGAAGGCGTCGCGCACCGCCTCGCCAATGAACACCAGCAGGGTGAGCATCGAGGCGATCGTGATGAAGGCGGTGAAGGCGAGCCACGGCGCATTGAGGTTGTTCTTGCCCTGCAGCACCAGCTCGCCCAGCGACGGCGAACCCGGCGGCAGGCCGAAGCCCAGGAAGTCGAGCGCCGTCAAAGTGGTCACGGAGCCGGCCAGGATGAAGGGCAGGAAGGTGAGGCTCGCGGTCATGGCGTTGGGCAGGATGTGCCGCATCATGATGCGCACGTCCAGCATGCCGAGCGCCCGGGCGGCGCGGACATAGTCAAAGTTGCGGCCGCGCAGGAACTCGGCCCGCACATAGCCCACCAGCGCCATCCAGCTGAACAGCAGCATGATGCCCAGCAGGACCCAGAAGCCGGGCTGGATGAAACTCGCCAGGATGATCAGCAGGTAGATCGTGGGCATGCTCGACCAGATCTCGAGGAAGCGCTGGAAGCCGAGATCGACCCAGCCGCCGAAATAGCCCTGCACGGCGCCCGCGGCCACGCCGACGATCGAGCTCAGGATCGTCAGGATGAAGCCGAACAGCACGGAGATGCGGAAGCCATAGAGCAGGCGTGCCAGCACGTCGCGTGCCAGATCGTCGGTGCCGAGCGGATGGGCGAGCGACGGCGGCAGCAATGCCTGGCGGCCCTCGCCGGTGAGGATCGTGTCGTAGCGGTAGGGAATGAGCGGCCAGACCATCCAGCCCTTCTCCAGGATCGAATGCCGCAGTTCGGCGTCGGAGTAGACCGCATTGGTCGGCAGGTCGCCGCCGAACGTCGTCTCGGCATAGTCGCGCAGGACCGGCGAGTAGAACGCGCCATCGTAGCGGATCAGGATCGGCTTGTCGTTGGCCAGCAGCTCGGAGAAGAGCGAGATGACGAATATCGCGCCGAACAACACGAGCGAGATCATGCCGCGCCGGTTGGCGAGGAACTGCTTGAGCCGCCGCCGGTTCATCGGGCGCATCAGCCGCGCGCCTCGAAGTCGATGCGCGGATCGACGACGGTGTACGCGATGTCGCCCACGATCCCCATGATGAGGCCGATCATGCCGAAGAAATAGAGCGTCCCGAACATCACCGGATAGTCGCGGTTGAGCGCCGATTCGAAGCCCAGCAGGCCGATGCCGTCGAGCGAGAAGATCACCTCGATCAGCAGCGAGCCAGTGAACAGCACGCTTATGAAGGCCGATGGAAAGCCCGCGATCACGATCAGCATGGCGTTGCGGAAGACGTGGCCGTAGAGCACGCGCTTTTCGTCGAGCCCCTTGGCGCGCGCCGTCAGCACATACTGCTTGCCCAGCTCCTCGACGAAGGAATTCTTTGTCAGGAAGGCCAGACTCGCGAAGCCGCCGATGGTCATCGCCGCGATCGGCAGCGCCATGTGCCAGAAATAATCGAGCACCTTGTGCAGGAAATCGAGCGAGCTCCAGTCGTCGGAATAGAGGCCCCGCAGGGGAAACCACTGGAAGTAGCTGCCGCCCGCGAAGACAAGCACGAGCAGGACGGCGAACAGGAAGCCCGGGATGGCGTTGAGCACGATCAGCACGGTCGAGGTCCAGAGGTCGAACGGCGAGCCGTCGCGCACCGCCTTGCGGATGCCGAGCGGGATCGACACGAAATAGATCAGCAAGGTCGTCCATAGGCCGAGCGACAGGGACACCGGCATCTTGTCGATCACGAGATCGACGACACGGCGGTTGCGGAAGAAGCTGTCGCCGAAGTCGAAGACGGCGTAGTCCCTCATCATCAGCAGGAAGCGCTCGCCGATCGGCTTGTCGAACCCGTACATCTTCTCGATGCGCTGGATCAGCTCGGGCGGCAGGCCGCGCGCGCCGCGATAGGCGCTGTTCGCGTCGTTGCCGCCGCCGCGCTTCATCAGCTCGCCCGAGGAGGCGCCGCTGAAGCGGTCGGTGGCGCCGACCGCCTTGCCCTCGAGCTGGGCGATCATCTGCTCGACCGGGCCGCCGGGGGCGGCCTGCACGATGAAGAAGTTCAGCACCATGATGCCGAACAGCGTCGGGATCACCAGCAGCAGGCGGCGCAGGATGTAGGCGAGCATTAAAAGCTCGTCATCCCGGGCGAAGCGAAGCGAAGTCGAGGGACCTTTTTCCTGTGTTCGACAAAGCCGAAAAGAGGTCCCTCCACTCCGCCCTTCGGGCTGCGGTCGGGATGACGGTGGACTGAGATCACTTCTCGCCTTTTTTCAGGGCCTTGTCCTTGGCCTCGTCGACCCACCAGGTGTCGAAGGAGATCGGCAAGTATCTGGCGACCTTCTCGGGCCGCGAGAAGCGGTTCCAGTAGGCCACCAGGTCCTTGTCCGAGTTGAACTGCGGCACCACGAATTCGAGCCACTGCAGCACGCGGTCGAGGCAGCGCGTGCGCACCACCAGGCTCTCGCGATCCTCGGCGGAGACGACCAGGTCGCAGAGCTGGTCGACCGCGGGATCCTTGAGGCCCATGGAATTCTTGGTGCCCGGCCGGTCGGCCGCCTTCGAGCCCCAGAACTCGCGCTGCTCGTTGCCGGGCGACAGGGACTGGCCCCAGATGTCGATCACCATGTCGAAGTCGAAGCTGTCGGTACGGCGGCGATACTGCGAGGTGTCGACGGTGCGCACGTTCATCTCGACACCGATGCGATCGAGGTTCTGCTTGAAGGGCAGCGTCATGCGCTCGAAGCCCGCATCGTTGAGGATGATCTCGAAGGCGAACTTCCTGCCCGCCTTGTCGGTCATCTTGCCGTCCTTGATCTCCCAGCCCGCCTGCTTCAGCAGGCCGATCGCCTTGCGCGCCTGCTCGCGCACATTGCCCGAACCGTCGGTCTTGGGCGGCTGGTACTCGGTGGTGAAGACCTCGTCGGGAATCTTGCCGCGCAGCGGCTCGAGGATCTTGAGCTCCTCCGGCGACGGCAGGCCCTTGGCTTCGAGCTCGGAGTTGCCGAAGAACGAGCGCGTGCGCTTGAAGAAGCCATAGCTCAGGTTCTTGTTCTGCCATTCAAAGTCGTACATCAGGCCGATGGCTTCGCGGACCTTGCGGTCCTTGAACAGCTCGCGCCGCAGGTTGAATACGAAACCCTGCATCGGTTGCGGCATCTCGTCGGGGAGCTCGTCGCGCTTCACCCGGCCGTCCTTCACGGCGGGGAAGTCGTACTTGGTCATCCAGTTGCGGCCGGAGTTTTCGACCCGGAGGTCGGCGTCGCCCGCCTTGAAAGCCTCGAACAGCACGTCGTTGTCGCGATAGTAGTCGTAGCGCATCGTCTCGAAATTGTTGCGGCCGCGGTTCATCCAGAGATCCTTGGCCCACCAGTCGGACACGCGGCGATAGGTGATCGAACGGCCGATGTCGTAGCTGTCGACCTTGTAGGGGCCGCTCGAAAGCGCCACGTCGAGCGTCGCCTTTTCGAAATCCTTGCCGTCCCACCATTTCGACGGCAGCACCGGCAGCTGCCCCAGGATCAGCGGCAGCTCGCGGTTGGTGGCGTCGCGGAAGGTGAAGCGCACCTTGCGGTCGTCCGTCTTCTCCGCCTTCAGCACGTCGGCATAGTAGGAGGCGTAGCGCGGCAGGCCCTTGGCCTTCAGCGTCTCGAAGCTCCAGATCACGTCCTCGACGGTGATCGACGTGCCGTCGATCCATTTCGCCTGCGGTCGCAGGGTGAAGGCCACCCAGGAACGGTCCTCGGGCACTTCGATGGTCTCGGCGATCAGGCCGTAGACGGTGAAGGCCTCGTCCGGGGAGTTCCAGCACAGCGTGTCCCACAGCTGTCCGGCGCCGGTCGCGGCCACGCCCTTGAGGGTGAAGGGATGGAGTGAATCATAGGTGCCGAGAGCGGCGAACTTGACGGCACCGCCCTTGGGCGCGGCCGGATTGAGATACTCGAGCTTGACGTCGGGGGTGGGATGCGACGGCTCGCCATGCATGGCGAAGCCGTGGCCGATATGGACCTTGGGCTGGGCCCGCAGGACCTGCGGCGCACCGATCCACAGTGCCGTGCCGCCAGCCAGTACGCTGCGCCGTCCGATCGCCATGCCGTGCGCTCCAAGGTTTGCCGGTTGCACTTCTATATAGCGCGCCAGACTTGGGCGGCACTATGGCTGCAAAACACCTCGAGCAACCTGCGGAGGGAGGGCGTTCACGCCCTCAGTTCTTTCCGGCCGGCTGAAAGCCATCGGCCTTGAACACTGCGACGGCGGCGGAGGAGGAGATGTAGCTGATGAACGACCGGGCGGCCTCCTGTTCCTTGCTGGTCGTGGCGACTCCGGCCGCCAACCACGAGACATTCTGAATTTCGCCGGGCAGCGGCCCCACGAGGTCGATGCCGGGCGCGATGACGATCTCCGAGATCTGACCGATCTGCAGGTCGATTTCGTTCGTCGTCAGAGCACGGAAGACGTTCTCGGGATTCTCGCCGTCGGAGTTGTCCAGTCTGGTCTTCGGCTTCAATTCCTGCGCGATGCCGAGCCGCTCGAGCAGGCCCGCGGTATAGGTTCCCGACAACGAACCGGTCGCCGGGTCGCGATAGCCGATCGCCCGCGCGGAAAGCAGGCTTCGTTTGAAGGCCTCGACCGAGCCGATATCCGGCTTGGGGGCTCCCTTGCGGACGGCCACGCCAAGAGCGCTGCCGGCCACCGTAGTGCGACTGCCGTGGACCACCTTGCCCTGGCTCTCGAGACCTTCGAGCTGGGACCTGGAGACGATCACCACATCGGCGGCGTCGCCCTTCTTGATGAGGTTGGTGATTGCGCCGGCCGGGCTGTACACGATCGTCACCGTGTTGCCGGATGATTTCTCGAAGTCCGGAATGAGCTGGGGCAGCGCGGCCTTCAACGAGCCCGACGACAGAACCTTGATATCGGCGGCGTTCGCAATGCCGATAGCAGGCAGCGCTGCGACGAGAGCAAAGGCAGCGATCGCGATCTTCGGATAGTTCATCGGCGTCTCCCGTCAGGCTTGGTCAATCGGCCTTGAAGCCCGAGGCGCGGATCACCGGGCCCCATTTCGCGTCGTCGTCCTTCATTATCTTTGCAAGCTCGGCCGGCCCGTAGCCGGTGGCCTCCAGGCCGAGCGGCTCGATGCGCTGCCTGAGGTCGGGCTGCTGGACGGCGTCGATCGCGGCCTTGGCGAGCTTGTCGACGATCTCCTTCGGCGTGCCGGCCGGCGCGAACAGCGCGTACCAGGCAGCGCCCTCGATGTCGTAACCGCTCTCCTTGAAGGTCGGCACGTCCGGATATTGCGGTGCGCGCCTGGCGCCGGCAGTGGCGAGAATGCGGCCCTTGCCGGACTGGACCAGCGCGCCGAGGTCGGCGATCGGCAGCACGGCGGCGGGGATTTCGCCCGACATCAGCGCCTGCAGGACGTTGGCCGTGCCCTTGTAGGGCACGTGCGTCAGTTCGAGGCCGGCGGTCTTGGCGAACAGCAGGCCGAAGAAGTGCGGCAGGCTGCCGACCGCGGCCGAGGCGAAGTTGGCGTAGGGGCCGCCTTTCTTTGCGAGCGCCACGTACTCGGCCAGCGTTTTGGCCGGCACGTCGGCTCCGATGCCGAAGGCGATCTGGAAGGCCGCGACATGTGCCACCGGCGCGTAGTCCTTGAACGGATCGTAATCGAGCTTCGAGTAGGAATGCGGGAAGGCCACCATGTTGGCCAGCGGCGTCAGCAGCAGCGTGTTGCCGTCGGGCGCCGCCGTCTTTACCGCGAGGCAGGCCACGATGCCGGCCGCGCCGGGCTTGTTCTCGACCACCACGGGCCGGTCGAGCGAGACGCGCATCTTCTCGGCGATCAGCCGGGTGATGGTGTCGCTGCTGGCGCCGGCAGGGTAGCCCAGCACGATGCGGAGTGGCGGGCCTTCGGCGCGCGCGTTGGCCGCGAAGGCGGCGGCGCTTCCCAGCATCGCGCGACGGGTAAATTTGAGCAAAAGGTCCTCCCCAAAGCGGCAAAAACCTAGGGCTTGCCCGCGAAATTGTCACTTCGGGCCAAATTGACTTCGCCCGGGCCGCGGCTCACTTTTGCAATATGCCCGACACTGCCAACTTCGCGCCCGACTTCGACGTGCCGATCGATTACATGCGGCGCACGCGCGAGTATTACTTCGCGCTGGGTTACGACAATCCCTATCGCTGGGCGCACTACACGGACGCGCCGTTCCAGCCGCTGAAGAAGCCGCTGAAGGACAGCGCGCTCGCGCTGATCACGACATCGGCGCCGTATCAACCCGACAAGGGCGACCAGGGACCGGGCGCCAAGTACAACGCGGCCGCCAAGTTCTATTCGGTTTATTCCGGCGACAGCGCCGTCGACCACGACACGCGCATCAGCCACATCGGCTACGACCGCAAGCACACAACGGCGAAGGATTCCAACACCTGGTTCCCGCTGCCGCTGATGCGCGAGTTCGCCAGGCAGGGCCGCTTCAAGCTGGCGCCGCGCTTTCACGGCGCGCCGACCAACCGCAGCCAGCGGGTCACGCTCGAGACCGATGCACCGGAGATCCTGGCGCGCTGCCGGCAGGATCAGGTCGATGCCGCGCTGCTTGTCCCTACGTGACCCGTCTGTCACCAGACCGTGAGTCTGGTCGCCCGCTACCTCGAACGCAACGGCATCCCGACGGTGATCATGGGAGCGGCCAAGGACATCGTCGAACTGTGCGGCGTGCCGCGCTTTCTGTTCAGCGACTTCCCGCTCGGCAATTCCTGCGGCAGGCCGCACGAGCCCGACACGCAGGCCTTCACGCTCGATCTGGCGTTGAAGGTGCTGGAGAGCGCCATCGGTTCGCGCACGACCGTTCAGTCGCCGCTGCGCTGGAACGAGGATGGCGACTGGAAGAACGACTACAACAATCTCGAGCGCATGGCGCCCGAGGAAGTCGCCAAGCGCCGCGCCGAGTTCGACAAGGTGAAGCAGGTGGCGCTCGCGCAACGCAAGCAGGCGGGCGTCGCCTAGGAGTAGAGTTCCCGACATGAGCAAGCCATTCGCCGGCGTGAAGATCCTCGACTTCACGCGCGTGCTCGCCGGACCCTACGCGTCCTACCAGCTCGCGCTGCTGGGCGCCGACGTGATCAAGATCGAAAGCCGCGAAGGCGACGAGATGCGCTTCGGCAGCCGCGCCAACGACTGGGAGAAGCGCGGGCTCGCCGCCCCCTGGGTTTCGGTCAATGCCGGCAAGCGCTCGATCACCATGGACCTCAAGCAGCCCAAGGCGCTCGAGGTGATCAAGCGGCTGGTGCCGAAGGTCGACGTGGTGATGGAGAACTTCCGTCCCGGCGTCATGGACAAGCTCGGCATCGGCTATGACACGCTGAAGCAGATCAATCCCAAGCTGATCTACGCCGCGGTCTCGGGCTTTGGCCAGGTCGGTCCCGACAAGGCGACGGCGGCGTTCGACGGCATGATCCAGGCGATGTCC
>OUNM011067421.1_pt1 | contig 31548 bp, 30 predicted proteins | sample 1769961 | NCBI WGS metagenome assembly OUNM01 (sample SAMEA3914820, study PRJEB12502) | metagenome | biome: forest; material: soil | place: USA | collected 2012-03-12 | depth 0.3 m | reverse complement strand
GCATCAGCATGGTGTGTCACTCCTTGCAGATCGCAGCTTTTTCATGTCAACCCAGCCGATCTATGGTGGCTGGTATATATTTCTTATAGCACCGCGAGCGGGTCAGAGCAAGCCTGATTTGGAAAGATTTACACGCACCCGGTGACCGCGCCGCGGACCGCGGGCGACGGGCTGAAGAGTGGATCTAGTGGGGACGTCGAGAATCAGGGTCCGATGTCGTACATCTCGTAGTCGTCAGTGGTGATGGTGCCGTTGGCTTGGATGTTCAGGCCCCAACTGATCCCCGAGGCACCCGCCGGCAGGGGAGGCGTGGTCCAGGTGATTTGGGTCCAGTTCGCCGCGGGGAGGACCAAGGGGCTTGCGGTCCAGTACGTCCAATACCCGTTGCCGACGCGGTAATAGAGTTCAAACTGGGTTGGCGCAGTGGATTTGAACCAGGCCTTCAGCTGATATCTATGTCCGGTTGTGCCGGTCGGTGAGCAGCCGCCCAGGTCCAGGGCGGGCAGGAGTTTCGCGTCCCCTGACGACCGGCCGGTCAGTGTGAGCTGTTCGGCGTTCGAGCCGGTGTGGCCGGGGGAAACAACGGCGAAGGTGGGGGTATTGGTGCCGTACCCGCCTGCGGCCCAGCACTGCGGGATCGTGTTGACCAGGGTCTCCAAGCCGGGGTTTTGAATCATGTTCGTCCCCGGAGGGGGCGGCGGAGGTACGGCAGGGCCCTGGACAGCGGGCTTCTGGGTGCCCCCGACGACCTGGTCCACGGTCTTCACAGCAACCGTACCGGCCGCCTTTTGCTGTGCCAGCCAAGTGGCGAACTGGGTGAACAGGGTGGGGGTGATGGTCAGCGTCGGGTCCGTGCCGACGGCGATGTGGTGAAAGGTCAATTGGACCCACCCGCCGCCGGTTGTTTGGGCGTGGGTCACCTGGGTCTCCAGATTCGCCAGGGTCCAGGTGCTGTCCACCTCATCCGGTGCCGCAGTTACGTAGGGGTTGGCGGGCGGGATCGTGTCTGCCGCGGGAAGCGCCGCCGAAGCGGGGTCCTTGCTGGCGGCGTCGCCCAGGCCGCGGGCACTGTTGAACCCGCACCCCTTCACCAGGGCTTCGGTGGCCGGGTCTTCGGAAGCGAAGGGGTAGGCGAAGTTGGTGACTTTGAAGCCCATGTTCATTAGCGCCACGCGGCCGTCACAGATCTGCCGTGTCGACTCAGCGGGGGTCAGGGACACAAGATCCGGGTGGGTGACGGTGTGGCCGCCGATCTCATTGCCGTCGGCGGCGATTTGTTGAAGGTTGGCTGTGGTCAGGTAGGTGGGCTGGTCGATCCATCCGGTAGTGATGAAAAACGTGCCGACCAAGCCCAGTCTCTTGATCGTGGCTTCGGCCGTCAACTGGTCGGCGTTGCCGTCATCGAATGTCAGTGACACCACTGTGTTCGCCGCTGCATGCGCCGGTGCGGCGAACCCCGCCCCGGCCAGCAGGCCGGCAACAATCAGCGCCGTGCTGCCAAAAGCGGTCCAGCGCTTGCGAAAGTGCTTGGCGGGCAGAATTCCTGTGAGGTCGGGCCGTGCACGGCCCTCGAGCCGTGATACAGCTGCCTCCCGTTGCTCATCGGTGGTCCTCATGGTCAACTCCTCCCCAGCCTGGATACTGCACCAGAAGCTGAGTGATCCTTCGTTGATTTCCAGGAAGGTGCCGCTCGAAAAGGGAGTCCGCTTTGGGTTCCGGCGGGTGGCACCCGGTTGTGATTACTTCACACACGCGTACTTTAGAGGCTACGACTGACGGGTCGGCGCAAAAACGAGTGGTCAACACTCGTTCTTTCTGCTCCTCCGTTAGGTAGCCGTCCTGATGTAGCTAGTTAGTTGCCGTTGGATCGTTTCCCACGAACGTCCCGGGCGGCATCCAGGCGCCAAACACCGGGCCCGGATCCGGTCGCTTCGCGTGCCGCCCGTCGTCGGAGATTCCTTGTTTGAGACGTTGCAGGACCCAAGGGAACAAGTGCTCACGTGCCCAGATAATGTCGTCGGTCCTTGCTTCGCGCCAAGTGCGCCCGGGTAGGTCTTTCGGTGTCATCGGTTCCAAGGTGTGGGGGACGTTGAGGGTATTGAGCACCATGATCGCGATGGTGTGCTGCCCCAGGGGCGAGAAGTGCAGCCGGTCCGGATCCCACATCTGGGGGTGGGTGAGTTGACGCAGGGCCCAAAGGTCGGCGATTACCGCATCGTGGCGCGCAGCGATGGTGCGCAGGTTCTCGTTGAAGATGGCCACCTTGGCGCGGGTCCGTCCCAGGACCGGCGTCGCGCCCCAGTCCGGGCCGGCGAAAAGTACAACTGTTGCGCCGGTGGAGGCCAGGAGTTGCACGCCGGCGTCCATCCGCACGGCGAGTTTGTCGGGATCGCTCCTGCGGAAGATCAGGTCATTGCCCCCGGCGTTGAGAGTGATCAGATCCGGTTTCAGGGCCAGCGCTGGGCCCACCTGCTCATCCAGGATCTGATGGAGCAACCGTCCGCGAACTGCCAGGTTCGCGTACGCGAAATCGTCGTGTCCGGCGCTCAGTTCTTCCGCGACCCGGTCCGCCCAGCCCCGCAGGCCTCCCGGGCTGCGCGGCTCCGGATCTCCTACCCCTTCGGTAAACGAATCACCGAGCGCCACATAACGGCTCCACGGGTGCAGGCGGGCCCCCGGACCAACAGGGCCACCCTGCGCCGGACCATCGGCGCTGGGAGCGTTCATCCCTCCATACTGCTCCTGCCGGGCCGAACGCGCCACGGCGGTCTGCCTTGTTCACGTGCGGGATTCACACCCTAGAGTTATCTGGTGACCTTCAAATTGCCCTCGCTGATCGATCGCGAACTGTGGTCACTCGTCGATGAATCCCGCGCGTTCTACGCCCGCCGGCCGGCCGGCCGTGGTCCGGGCAGCCGGGAAGAGCTGCTCGCTTTCCGAGCGGGAGCGGCGGTACCTGCAGAGTGTGATCCACCGCCAATCGCAGTGCTGGCAAGCGCACTTGGCCGAAGCGTTCCGGTGCGGATCCACATGCCGGTGAGCATGCCGGCGGCGGGCGTGTTCCTGGAAATCCATGGCGGCGGCTTTTACATGGGCTCGGCGGCCGGAAGCGACGTTCGCAACAGGCGGCTTGCGGAGTCGCTGGGTATTGCAGTGGTCAGCGTGGATTACCGGCTCGCTCCCGAACACCCATGGCCATCCGCACCGGACGACTGCGAGACGGCGGCGCTGTGGCTGGTAGAGCACGCCGAAGGTCGTTTTGGTACCGCGAACCTCGCTATCGGTGGCTTCTCTGCCGGTGCGACCCTGGCGGTGTCTACGCTTGTGCGGTTGCGCGACCGCCGGGTCGCGGCATTCAGTGGCGGCGTGCTGCAGTTCGGCACCTATGACCTCGCCGCCAAGACTCCCGCAGGACGCCTGATCGCCGACGAGTATTTTCTTGACGCCTATGCGGGGAGCACTCCGGATCGCACCGACCCCGACATTTCACCGCTCTTCGCCGAGCTCGCGGGGCTACCGCCCATCCTGATCGTGATCGGCAGCGAGGACATCCTTCTGGAAGACAATCTCGCCATGGCCGCACGGATGTCGGACGCCGGTATCGACGTCGACCTGCGTATCTATCCTGCGTCCCCTCACGGCTTCACCGGACACGCGACGCCGATGGCCCGAGCAGCTCTCAAGCAAATCGAAGCATGGCTTGGGGCCCGGCTGGGCACAGCAGACTGAATCGCTCGGCCCGGGATACCTGGTTGCTTGTCTGGAGGACTGTCATTGCTGTAAGTTACTCACCAGTAACTTATCCGAAGGAGCGCCATGTCCAAGGCAGCAATCGACCTCGAGAGTCTCCCGTATGCCGACGGTGACTTCTACGGCTTTGAGCAGTTGCTCACGGGCAAGGAACAAGACCGGCTGGCTGAGATCCGGGCTTTCCTTGCCCGTGAGGTCAAGCCGATTGCTGTCGATTGCTGGAACCGTGGCGAGTTCCCCATGGGCCTGATCCCCAAGCTGGCCGAGATTGACCTGGTCAGCCCGGTAAGGCGCCAGGGCTATTCCAACCTTTTCGCTGGCCTGGTCCACGCAGAGGCAACCCGTGCCGATGCCTCAATCGCCACGTTCATGGGCGTTCACGATGGCTTGTTCACTGGTTCCATCGAGGCGTTGGCATCCCAAGAGCAGCAGGACGCCTGGCTGCCGGACATTTACTCCCTCAGGAAAATCGGCGCCTTCGGACTGACCGAGCCCTTAGGCGGCTCGGACGTTGCAGGCGGCACCCGGACCACTGCGCGCCGCGACGGCGGCAGCTGGATCCTCAACGGGGCCAAGCGCTGGATCGGCAACGCCACCTTCTCGGACTGGGTTGTGGTCTTCGCCCGCGACCTCGGCGACAACCAGGTCAAGGGCTTCTTGGTAGACACAAGCCTCCCCGGATTCTCGGCCAGCAAGATCGAGAACAAGATCTCGCTGCGGACCGTCCAGAATGCCGATATCACCCTCGAGAACGTGGTGGTCCCGGACTTCTTCAAACTGGCCAATGCCAACAGCTTCAGGGACACCAACAAGGTCCTCAAAGTCACGAGGCTTTCGGTCGCGTGGCAGGCTGTGGGCCAGCAGCTTGCGGCGTTCGACGTCGCCCGCCGCTACGCGGTTGAACGCATGCAGTTCGGGAGGCCCCTGGCATCGTTCCAATTGGTGCAGCAGCAACTCGTGCAGATCCTGGGCAACACGGTCAGCTCCATGGGCATGATGGTCCGACTCGCGCAGCTTGAAGATGCCGGTGTGGCCAAGGACGAACAATCCGCGCTGGCGAAAGCCTTCACCACGGCCCGCATGCGCGAGAGCGTTGCCCTGGGCCGGGGAATCCTGGGCGGCAACGGTATCGTCACGGACTACGAGATGGCCAAGATCTTCGCCGACGCCGAGGCCATCTACTCCTACGAAGGCACCCACGAAATCAACACCCTTGTCACGGGGCGGGCCATCACGGGGATTTCCGCCATCGTCTAGGGGCAGCAAATCGTCTAGGGGCAGCAACACGGACGGGCGGAGATCCGTGACGAAGGCAAGCGGGTTGACGTAGTCCTCCCCATGCCGCACTCCCCAGTGGAGGCACGGCGACCCGGTGCAGTGGCCGGTTCTCACTACGCCAATGGCTTGGCCCTTGCTCACGGCGGCCCCCTCTGCGAGTTTGCTGTCCACGGGCTCAAAGCTGCTCCGCAGCCCGCCCCCGTGGTCAATGACGATCACCGGCCTGTCCACCACGACACCCGCGAAGCTCACGGTGCCGTCGGCGGGGGAGGCGACTGTGGCGCCGTCGTCCGCTGCTTGTAAATCCACGCCGCGGTGTCCGCTCAACCACGGCTTGTCCGGAGGGTCGAAGCCGCGCACGACGGCGGGCTTGGGGGAGAGTGGCCACGCCCAGCCCGGGCGGGTGCCGGGCGGGGTGGCCGCGCCGGGCGGGCCCGATGCAACGGCAGCCGCCGCGCCCAGGGTGACGAGCAAAAGAATGCAGGCCGGAAGATGTGCAGCTCTCATGGAGCAAGCCTTCGCTGGCGCCGCAGGGTGCGAAAGCGGTCAGTTCGGCTATGTGGAAAACCGTCCCGGAAATCTGCCGAAGGATTGAGGCTGAACGCGGGGCTTTTGCGGTCATAAGGCTGAAGGCGCTGTAGTACACTTGGTGGAGCAGTTTGCTGTGCCCTCAAGCTTGTTCAGAAGCGCTTCTCATTCAGTTGCGCGGGGGTCCCAGGCTGACTACGCGTATCCAACCCTCCAATTGCGAATCCCCGCGGATTCAGTGCTGCGGAGGATTGTGCCTCTTGCGGTCCGGCGAGTCATTGGCCGGATGAGAAGTGCAATGGATGCCAGGAGCCAAGGCCCGTTCGGGTCCGGCTAATTAACCGTCAACTATTGGCAGGGTAAGAGCGGCCCGTGTGGCTCTCTCATGAATGACCTGCCGGAAGGAGCGTCGGCATGCCCGTCGTAACTATGCGCCAGCTGCTTGACAGCGGCGTCCACTTTGGACACCAGACCCGTCGTTGGAACCCGAAGATGAAGCGATTTATCTTCACGGAGCGCAACGGCATCTACATCATTGACCTTCAGCAGTCGCTGTCCTACATCGACCGCGCTTTCGAGTTCGTCAAGGCTACTGTCGCCCACGGCGGCACCGTCCTGTTCGTCGGCACCAAGAAGCAGGCCCAGGAAGCAATTGCTGAGCAGGCTACCCGTGTTGGCCAGCCGTACGTCAACCAGCGTTGGTTGGGCGGTATGCTCACCAACTTCCAGACCGTTGCCAAGCGCATCCAGCGCATGAAGGAACTCGAAGAGATCAACTTCGAGGACGTCGCAGGCTCGGGTTACACCAAGAAGGAGCTCCTGCTCCTCAAGCGTGAACTCACCAAGCTGGAAACCAACCTTGGTGGTATCCGCAACCTGACCAAGGCTCCTTCCGTTCTGTGGGTTGTTGACACGAAGAAGGAACACCTGGCTGTTGACGAAGCCAAGAAGCTGAACATCCCGGTTGTTGCCATCCTGGACACCAACTGCGACCCCGACGAAGTTGACTTCCCGATCCCGGGTAACGACGACGCCATCCGCTCCGTAAACCTGCTGACCCGCGTGGTTGCCGACGCCGTTGCTGAGGGCCTCATCGCCCGTAACCAGCGCGCAACCGGTGCCGCAGAGGCCCCGGAAGAGCCGCTGGCCGAGTGGGAGCGCGAGCTCCTCGAAGGCAGCAAGGCCGAGGCCGCTGAAGCTCCGGCTGCCGAGGCTGCCGAAGCTCCGGCTGCGGAAGCTGTCGAAGCCCCGGCCGCCGAGGCCACCGAAGCTGCTGCCGGCGAAGCCGAAGCAGACAAGTAAATCCGGACCTTTCCCGCACCGATTTCGGCGCGGGGAGCTACTGACAGGATGGCGGCCCACCCGGTGGGCTGCCGTCCTGTCAGTCCGTAAACACATAAATTTCTAGACAGAGGGGTTCACATGGCGAACTACACTGCTGCTGACATCAAGGCCCTGCGCGAGCGCACCGGCGCCGGCATGATGGACGTCAAGAAGGCTCTTGACGAGGCCAACGGCGATGCCGAGAAGGCCATCGAGATCATCCGCATCAAGGGCCTCAAGGGCGCTACCAAGCGTGAAGGCCGCTCCACCGCCGAAGGCCTGGTTGCAGCCAAGGTCACCGGCGGCGTTGGCGTAATGATCGAGGTCAACTGCGAGACCGACTTCGTCGCCAAGGCTGACAAGTTCATCCAGCTGGCCGACAAGGTCCTGGCTGTCGCCGTCGAGTCCGGCGCTGCCGACCTCGAGACCCTGCTGGCCATCGACGTCGACGGCAAGCCCCTTTCCGAGGTTGTCGTCGAAGAAGGCGCCGTTCTCGGCGAAAAGGTTGTTGTCCGCCGTATTGCCCGCATTGAAGGCGGCACGGTTGACGCTTACCTGCACAAGACCTCCAAGGACCTCCCGGCACAGGTCGGCGTCCTGTTCGCCGTTGAGGGCGAGGGCGACGCCGCTGCTACCGCAGCCCATGACGTCGCTGTCCACGTTGCAGCCATGGCCCCGAACTACCTGAGCCGCGAAGACGTCCCGGCCGAACTGGTCGAGTCCGAGCGCCGCATCGCCGAAGAGACCGCGAAGGCCGAAGGCAAGCCGGAAGCCGCTCTCACCAAGATCGTCGAAGGCCGCGTGACGGGCTTCTACAAGGGCGAAGTTCTCTTGGACCAGGCATTCGCCAAGGACTCCAAGAAGACCGTTGCCCAGGTCCTCGAAGAGGCCGGCGTCAAGGCTACTGCCGTTGCCCGTTTCCGCGTCGGAAACTAGTTAGACATACAAAAGGGGTGGTCACTTCGGTGGCCGCCCCTTTTGCATGCAACGGCAGGCCCGCACCGAGTGCAACTACAGCCGGCAGCTTTCTGCCCGGCCCCCAGCAAGATAATCTAGCCAGAGTCCACAAACGGGAAGGCACCATGGAAACCGAGAACACTGCAATCCATCCGGAGAAGACCCGTCGTCGTGTACTGCTGAAGCTCTCCGGCGAGGTCATCGGCGGCGGAAAGCTTGGAGTGGACCCGGAAACCGTCCGCGCCATCGCCAAGCAAATCGCCGCCGCTGTTTCCGAGGTCGAGGTGGCAATCGTCGTTGGCGGCGGTAACTTCTTCCGCGGCGCAGAACTGTCCCAGAGCGGCATGGACCGCTCCCGCGCCGACTACATGGGAATGCTCGGCACCGTGATGAACTGCCTGGCCCTGCAGGATTTCCTGGAGCAAGCGGGCGTCGAGACCCGCGTCCAGAGCGCCATCACCATGGGACAGGTAGCCGAGGCCTACATTCCGCGCCGTGCCATCCGCCATATGGAAAAGGGCCGCGTAGTCATCTTCGGTGCAGGCGCAGGCCTTCCCTACTTCTCCACGGACACCGTGGCCGCCCAGCGTGCACTCGAAGTACATGCCGACGTCGTGCTCATGGCGAAGAGCGGTGTTGACGGCGTGTACACCGCGGATCCCAAGAAGGATCCCACGGCTGAGAAGCTCGAAAGGCTCAGCTACGACGAGGCCCTGCGCCGTGACATCCGCGTCATGGACCAGACCGCCATGACCATGTGCAAAGACAACGATTTGTCCATGGTTGTCTTCGGCATGGAAGGCGAAGGGAACGTCACCCGGGCCATTCTCGGCGAAAAGCTGGGCACCCTGGTCACCCCCTAGCAAGGGCTAGGATATTTCTAGGACTCTTCCGCCCGCAGGGGCGGAAATTTATTGTGCATTGCGGCCCGTGGACCGGGGCGCGACTATTTCTGAGGAGAAACCGTGATCGAAGAAACCTTGCTCGAAGCCGGGGAAAAGATGGACAAGGCGGTCGAGGTAGCCAAGGAGGATTTCGCGTCGATCCGTACCGGTCGCGCGAACCCCGGACTCTACAACAAGGTGATCGTGGAATACTACGGCACCCCCACACCGCTGCAGCAGCTGGCTTCCTTCGCTATTCCGGACGCGAGGACCATCCTGATCACGCCCTTTGACAAGACCTCAATGCGCGACATCGAAAGGGCGCTGAGCGACTCCGAGGTCGGCGCCAATCCGTCCAACGACGGCAACGTCATCCGGATCACCATCCCGGAGCTGACCCAGGAACGCCGCAAGGAATACGTCAAGATCGTCAAGGGCAAGGGTGAGGACGCAAAGGTTTCCATCCGAAGCATCCGGCGCAAGGCCAAAGACGCCCTGGACAAGCTCGTCAAGGACGGCGAAGCCGGCGAAGACGAGGGTGCCCGTGGCGAAAAGGAACTCGACGCTATCACCAAGGCACACGTCGACGGTATCGACGAGCTCCTCAAGCGCAAGGAAGCCGAGCTGCTCGAGGTCTGATGAGCGAGGCTGAGCCGGCGCCCGCGCAGGGAATTCCCACACGCGCCCGACGCCAACGAGGCAACCCAACGCCCAAGGCCGGCCGGAATCTTCCGGCCGCCATCGGCGTCGGGCTCGCCATGCTCTTCGCCGTTCTCGGCGGGCTGCTGTTCCTGCCGCTGGGGTTCGTTCTCCTGACCACCGCTTTTGCGGTCCTCGGTGTGTGGGAAATTTTCCGCGCGCTCGAAGCCCAGGGCACCAGGATGCCGATTGTCCCCGTACTGACCGGTACCGTGGCAATGCCGCTGGCGGCTTACTTCGGCGGCAGCGAAAGCCTGCTCTTCGCAATGGTGCTGAGCAGTACGGCCGTCCTGCTCTGGCGTTCCCTCGAAAGCGCTGCACGAGCTCCTCGCAGTGTCTTCTCCGGAATCTTCACGCTGGCTTGGGTCCCTTTCCTGATCAGCTTTGCGATCCTGCCTCTCCATACCGGCGGGGGAGCGACGACGGCGGGTCCCTGGCCCGATGGGCAGGTTCCGGCGGGTGCCTGGCAGATTGCGGTGATGTTGCTGCTGGTAGTGTCCAACGATACTTTCGGGTACCTCGTCGGGGCGCTGTTCGGGAAGCATCCGATGGCTCCCAAGATCAGCCCCAAAAAGTCCTGGGAAGGGTTCGCCGGTTCGGTGGCAGGCGCCATGGTCATCGGGATCCTCGCCAGCATCTTCGTCCTGGGCAGGCCGTGGTGGGTCGGCGTGGTGCTTGCGGTAGGCATGGTGGCCGCCGCGACCGCCGGCGACCTCGCGGAATCCATGGTCAAACGGGAACTTGGCGTCAAAGACATGAGCAGCATCCTGCCCGGCCACGGCGGGGTCATGGACCGCCTCGACTCGATCGTCTTCGCGGCTCCGGCAGCATATATTCTTTTCGCGCTGTTGAGCGGCGCCTGACAACCACACAGAAGGAAAGCAGTGGCAGTGGACATTCGTCGCCAGATCCCCGCAGCATTTGAGCGCGTGGCGCACAGCAAGTATGGCTACAACGCAAGGCAAGTGGACCAGTTCTTCCAGCGCGCCCGGTTGTCGTTTGAAAACCGGGCCGAGGCATCGGAGAAAATCGGCAGCAGCGATGTCCGCGCGGTTTCGTTTGATCCCGTCAAGGGCGGCTACGACGCCACCGCTGTGGACGCCGCATTGGACCGCCTCGAAGATGCCTTTGCCCGGCGCGAACGCGACGAGCTGATAGCCGCCGAAGGCGAGGAAGCCTGGTTGCTGAAGATCGGCAAACTCTCCGGAGTCTTGCGCGGCCGTTTGCACCGGCCTGATGGCGAACGTTTCCGCCGGCCGGACAAGAAGCGTGCGCGCAGCTACAACATCGCCGAGGTCGACGCCTTGTGCGTCTCCCTGATCGGTTACCTCGAGAACGATAAACCGCTGAGCGTCGACAACGTCCGCCGTGCCGCTTTCTCCGAGGCCCGCGGGCGCGACGGCTACGAAGAGGCGCAGGTTGACGCCTTCCTCGACCGGGTTGTCGAACTCATGGCGGCGATCGACTAGCGCAGCTGGCGCTCCGTGGCCACCGGCCGTTCCGGGACATGAAGCCTGGTCATCAGCCGGGTCACGGTCCCGGGGACCCGGTGTTTCGTGGCCCGCGAGACCAGCACCATCACGGCAAAGGCGGCCGGCACCGTCCACGCCGCGGGCTGGGCAATCCATCCGGGTGCGGCGGAACCGATGACCGTGCTTGATACCAGCGCACCCCCGCACAGGACGGCTCCCGTCAGCATGCCGGCAATCGCTCCTGCGTCGCTCAGGCCGCGCCACCAAATGCCCAGCACCAGGACCGGACAAATGGTGGACGCAGTGAAAGCGAACACCAGCCCCACACTGCCGGCCAAGGCCATCGAATCCGTCGTGAATGCAAAAGCCAGGGGGACGGCGGCAGCCAGGAGGGTGGCCACCCGGAATCCGCGCACGCTGCCACCAAAAAGGTCCTGGCTGATGACGCCGGCCAGCGAAACCACCAATCCCGATGTCGTCGAGAGGAAGGCCGCAAACGCACCGGCAACGACCAATGCCGACAGGAGATCGCCGGGCACTCCACCCAGCAGCTTTCCCGGCAGCAGCAGGACCAGGGCGTCGGGCCGTCCGTTGCGTGCAAGCTCAGGTGCGAAGACGCGCCCGAGGAGGCCGGACGCCGTCGGGAACAAATAGAAGACCGACAACAGGCCCAGCACGATAAGGGTGGTCCGGCGGGCCGATTGCCCATCCGGATTGGTGTAGAAGCGGACAAGGACGTGGGGGAGTCCCAGTGTTCCGAAAAGCAATGCCACCAGGAGCGAGACCGTCTGGTAAAGCCCGGCTGCGGGGAGGCCAGTGGGATTGCTGGATGCCTCCGCCAGGTCGGGTGAGCCGCCGCCCGCCTGGTGGAGCAGCAGGAACACCACAGGCACGGCCAAAGCCGTCAATTTGAGCCAGTATTGGAAAGCCTGGACGAAAGTGATGGAGCGCATCCCGCCAGCCACTACCGTCAGACAGACCACCGCGACGACGGCGATGGAGCCCACCCAGGATGGCAATCCCGTGCTGATCCGGATCGTGAGCCCGGCGCCCTGAAGCTGCGGCACGATATAGAGCCACCCGACGGCAACCACGACAAGGCTCGTGACCCGGCGGACGGCTTTCGACTCGAGCCTGGCCTCCGTGAAATCCGGAATCGTGTAGGCACCCGATCGGCGCAAGGGGGCGGCCACGAACAGCAACAGCATCAGGTAGCCCGCCGTGTAGCCCACGGGGAACCACAGGGCGTCCGTTCCGGTCAACAGGATCAGCCCCGCGACGCCCAGGAAACTCGCTGCCGACAAGTATTCGCCGCCGATCGCCGAGGCATTCCACCATGGGCGGACAGTGCGGGATGCCACGTAGAAGTCGCCCGTGGTGCGCGAAATGCGCAGGCCGTAGAAGCCGATCGCCGCCGTCGCGAGCGCCACACCCAGAAAAGCGGCGAGCCCGACGGCGGGATTCATTTCTCCTCCACAAGATCGCGATAGCGGGCTTCGTTCCTTGCCGCGGAGCGGTTGTACAGCCATGCGCTCAGGCCGATCACGGGATAAAGCGCCGCTCCGAGGATGATCCAATTGACCGGGATGCCCAGAATCCGCATTTGCGCGAGCTGGGGCACCAGCGCCACCATGGAGCCGTAGGCGGCCAGGACCAGCAGGAATCCGGAAGCCACAACCACAGCCAGGCGCAGCTGCGAACGGATGAGTGACCGGACGAAGACCTGCCCGACGTCCGAGTCCTCGGCGGCTTCGCGCGAATGGTCTGGACGCTTCGGGGCTATCCGGGCAGCTGACTGCGGGGCCGTGACCCTGACGCGGGTCATCCTTGCGGCCGGATCCGGGTGGCCTCGAGCTTGTCCCGCACGGCCGGAAGGTGCCTGCGGCTGATCGGCAGCTCGGCTCCGGCCACCGTGACACTTGGACGTGCCGCCGCGAGTTTCATATGCCCCACGTGGTTGAGGGACATCAGATAGGAACGGTGGATGCGGATGAATCCGGCTTCCGCCCACTGCTGTTCGAGGTCGCTCAGGGGTACCCGGATCAGGTAGCTCGCCTCCGCTGTGTGCAGCCGGGCGTAGTCTCCCTGGGCCTGGACGTAGCTGACGTCGTCCCTCCGGATCATCCGGGTTGTTCCGCCTTGGTCAACCGTGATCATTTCGGGGACCTTGCTGCCGTCCTTGATGAGCTCGCTGATGCGGCTGATGGAACGCGCCAGGCGTTCGGCACGCACCGGCTTGAGCAGATAGTCGACGGCGGCCAGTTCGAACGCCTCGAGCGCACAGTCTTCATCGGCGGTGACGAAGACGACGGCGGGAGGGCGGGGGCTGCGCGAGATGGCACGGGCGATGTCCAGGCCGGAAAGCGCGGGCATATGGATGTCCAGGAAGACCGCGTCCACGGATTCCGTTTCGAGGGCGCTGAGGGCCTCGGCGCCCGAGGCTGCGCGGTGGATGGCACCGATGCGCTCGTCCCGACCCAGCAGGAAGGCGAGCTCTTCAACGGCGGGGAGCTCGTCGTCGGCGACGAGTACGTTGATCATGGTTATAGATTAGCCTCAGGCATCATGGCTCGGCTGGGACTTTGGCACGCGGATGGTGATCAAGGTGCCTTCGCCCGGCGCGGTCTCGATGACGAGGCCGTGTTCGTCCCCGTAGACCTGCCGCAGGCGGGCATCGACATTTCGCAGTCCAACGTGGTCTCCGTCGGCGTGCCCCGCGAGGACCGAGCGCAGGTGTTCCGGATCGATGCCCACGCCGTCGTCCTCGATGGTGACCTCCGCGAAGGCCCCGGAGTCGTTGGCGCAGATCGTGATGTGCCCCGGTCCTTCCTTCGCTTCAAGCCCATGCCGCACGGCGTTTTCCACGAGCGGCTGCAGGCTCAGGAAGGGAATCACCGTGCTCAGGACTTCGGGCGCGATCCTGAGGCTCACTTGAACCCGGTCTCCGAAACGTGCCTTCTCCAACAGCAAGTAGCGGTCGATGCTCCGAAGTTCCTCCGCCAAGGTGGTGAAATCGCCGTGGCGGCGGAAGGAATACCGGGTGAAATCCGCGAACTCGACCACCAACTCCCTCGCCCTGGCGGGATCGGTGTTGATGAACGAGGCGATGGCGTTGAGGGAGTTGTAGATGAAGTGTGGACTGATTTGGGCGCGCAGGGCCCGGACTTCGGCCTCCATGAGCAAGGTGCGGGAAGCGTCGAGTTCGGCCAATTCCACTTGCACGGCAACCCAGTCGGCCAGCTCGCTTGTCGCCCGGACCAACCCGGCACCGGTCTGCGGGGCGAAGGCCGCCACGGCTCCCACCACGCGGTTTCCGGCCCTGATCGGCGCGACGACGGCGTTCAGGGCATGCGAAACCGGGACAACCACGGTCCGCCCGTCCGAGAGCACTCCCGAGGCGAGCTCCATCAGGACGGCTTTGAGTTCTTCTGCCGCGCCGTCCCACGCCAGGACGGACTCGGTGTCCGTGATCGCCAGGGCGTCGCAGCCAAGCAGGGAGCGCAATTGCTTGCTCGCCTTGGCCGCGCCCGCCGCGTGGAGGCCTGTGCGCAGGTGCTGTCCCGCGCGCGACGCCGCGTGGAGGGTCTGGTACGTGGCCCTCTCGGCGTCGGTTCCCAACTCGCGGAAAGAACGGATCACCTTGAGGCCGACCCCGACGACGACCGCCACGGCGAGCACGATGACCGCGATGGCGGCGGCAGTGACGAGCGGGGAATCCGGCATGGAGCAAGACTAGCGAACCCGCCGTTCGGCGCAGCAACGTGTCCACTGGGCGACGCCTATGCCAGCGAATCTGGAAGTGGCGCAGGTGCCCGGCGGATAGTGATTCCAGTCACATCGACTCGGAGCGCGTGGTCGATGTAGGCACCCACAACAGGAGGAAGCCATGGGTAACGAGGCCCAGACACCGGACGCAGCGGCGTCCGTGGATTTCCAGGAAGTCCAGCAAACGGGGCAGTTTCAGGAGCTCCGCAAGCGCCACCGCAGTTTTGTCTTTCCAATGGCCATCGCATTCCTGCTTTGGTACTTCGCATATGTCCTGCTGGCCGACTACGCGGTGGGCTTCATGTCAACCAAGCTGTGGGGCAACATCAACGTCGGCCTGGTCCTTGGCTTGCTGCAGTTCGTCTCAACTTTCGGAATCACGGCCTGGTACGTTCACTACTCCAACCGGAAACTGGACCCGATCGCCGCGGAAATCCGGAATGAGATCGAGGGCCATGAGTTCGACAAGGGCAGCACCGTGAGAAGGGCGGCAAAATGAGCGCCATGGTCCCGATGGTCAACGTCGCCGCTCTGAAGGACACCACGCTGTTGAACATGGGCATCTTCGCCCTGTTCGTCCTGGTCACCATGGTGATCGTTTTCCGGGCCAGCCGGAACAACAAGACGGCCGCCGACTACTATGCCGCCGGGCGCTCGTTCACCGGTTCGCAGAACGGCACCGCCATCGCCGGAGACTACCTCTCCGCGGCTTCCTTCCTCGGGATCACCGGGGCAATCGCTGTCAACGGCTACGACGGCTTCCTGTACTCCATCGGGTTCCTTGTCGCATGGCTTGTGGCGTTGCTGCTTGTCGCCGAACTGCTGCGCAACACGGGCAAGTTCACCATGGCCGATGTGCTTTCCTTCCGGCTGCGCCAGCGCCCGGTGCGGATCGCCGCGGCCCTCTCCACCTTGGCCGTCTGCTTCTTCTACCTGCTGGCGCAGATGGCCGGCGCCGGAAGCCTCATCTCCTTGCTCCTGGGCATCAGCGACTGGGGCGGACAAGCCCTGGTGATCGTCGTCGTCGGCGCCCTCATGATCATGTACGTGCTGATCGGAGGAATGAAGGGCACCACCTGGGTCCAGATCATCAAAGCCGTGCTGCTCATCTGCGGTGCGGCAGTCATGACGCTCTGGGTGCTGTCCATCTACGGCTTCAACCTGTCGAACCTGTTGGGTGCTGCCGCAGACTCAGCCAAGAACCCCAACGTGCTGAACCCCGGCCTGCAGTACGGCAAGACCGAGACCTCCAAGCTGGACTTCCTGTCCCTCGGCTTGGCCCTCGTCCTCGGTACGGCCGCCCTGCCACACGTGCTGATGCGCTTCTACACGGTGCCCACGGCGAAGGAAGCCCGCAAATCGGTGGTCTGGTCCATCTGGCTGATCGGGTTGTTCTACCTGTTCACCCTGGTCCTCGGCTACGGCGCGGCAGCCCTCGTCGGAGCCGACACCATCAAGTCGGCCCCCGGCGGGGTGAACTCCGCTGCACCGCTCCTCGCATTCCACCTGGGCGGGCCGTTGCTGCTGGGCTTCATCTCGGCCGTCGCGTTCGCCACCATCCTTGCGGTGGTAGCCGGCCTGACCATCACGGCAGCGGCGTCGTTCGCACATGATATCTATGCGAACGTCATTTCCAAGGGCAAGGCCGACGCCGGGACCGAGGTCAAGGTGGCCCGGCGCACTGTGGTGGTCATCGGGATCCTTGCGATCCTTGGCGGTATTTTCGCCAACGGCCAGAACGTAGCCTTCCTCGTGGCGCTGGCCTTCGCGGTGGCGGCGTCGGCGAATCTGCCGACCATCGTCTACTCCCTGTTCTGGAAGAAGTTCACCACCCAGGGTGCCATTTGGAGCATGTACGGCGGACTGACGGCTGCCATCGTCCTCATTGCTTTGTCGCCCGTTGTTTCCGGTGCCAAGACGTCCATGATCCCGGGTGCCAACTTCGCGGTCTTCCCGTTGAGCAACCCGGGAATCGTGTCCATTCCGCTCGCTTTCCTGCTTGGCTGGCTCGGAACCGTGGTGGACAAGCGGCGCGAAGACACGGCGAAGCAGGCCGAGATGGAAGTCCGCTCCCTGACCGGCGTCGGAGCCGAGAAAGCGGTGAACCACTAGGAGTACCGGTCCGACACAGCGATCCCTCCCGCATCCAGTGCGGGAGGGATCGCTGTTGCCGGGCAGGGAGGTCTTAGTGGTTATGGCCGCCCGGCAGCGAGTGCTCTCCATGCGGGACGGCGTGCGCTCCGGCCACCGAGGCGGCGAGCCCCGGCGTCGTAATTGCTGCGACGACGACGGCGGCGGCGAAGGCAGCGCCCAAAAGCGCACCCGCCCGCGGGGGACCCGAGGCGGCTCCGCCGTCGTCGTCGCGGTACCTGCGGGCGAGCCAGGCAGAGGATCCCAGGGCCATCAGGACCAGGAAAAGAGCCGCCAGGTGCCCGCCGTCGAGCACTCTTTGGGCCATGCCGGCAACCAGGAATCCAACGTGGACCAGCACGGCCGCGAGGAGGGCTATGGTTGTTGGCTTACGGAACCGGAGCCGCCCCCGTTGGAGGCTGGCAATCGAGCTGGCCAGCAGCGCCAGGCCCCAGGCCGCGAAGACGCCACCCGCCCACATAAGGTTTCCCCGGCCCGAAAGGTAGCTCGATGCGATGGAAAGCTCCACGAGGCCGGCCCCCATTCCCGCGAAACACGAAAACAGGGTGAGGGAAGCCCCAACGGTGGGTCCAACGGACGTCGCTGCTTGAGCTGGCACGGACGGCTCCTTCCGGTTTCGAGGACTTCTAGACGTGGGCCCTGGCGGTGGTGGCCTGAACCTTGTCCTGCGAGAGACCGACGCCGAGAAGCACCACTGCGCTGGCCAGGTGCAGGACGTTGTCGGCGCCGTTAAGGGCGATGATGTTCAGGGCGGAGCCCACGAGGAACAGTCCGAGGATGCCGACAAGCAAGTAGACGGCGCCGACGCTGGTGTTGACGGTCTTGGACAACACCGTGCTGTTCATGCCCGAGTAGAGCAGGGCGGCGCCGATGGCGAGGTGGATGATGTTGTGCAGGGGGTTTACCGCAAAGATGATCAGATTGGCACCCTCGGTGGCGAAGAATCCAATTCCCGAGGTGACGAAGAATCCAACGACACCCACGAGCAGGTAGACGGCTCCAAAGATGGTGGCGATCAGGCGGTTGGGCGAAGTGCGCATGGTCCAAACCTTCCGGTATGGCCGGTTTTGTATCCGGCCTGTGGTTGAAACCCCGGACGGGGCTCTCAACCAGATATTCGGACCACCAAGGGGTATGGATGGGTGGGATGGGACGAATTTTTTCGACTTTAACCTTTCGGCTGGAGACGTATCGCGTCCATCTTCAAATCATTGCCTTCGAAGCTGTACGCGAGATCAATGGTTTTGCCCTGGCACTGCAAGGTTCCAACGACGTCGGCCCTGTTGGTGCCGTTGAATGAACTGACGTTCACGGAGTCGTAGTGGGGCTTGCAGGTGTTATCCAGTCCGAGGCCCGCAACGCCTGCCACGAACTCCTCTTTCGTCAAGTTTTGGGTAAGGGAAGGGTGCAAGTACTGGTCGTAGGCTTGCGAGCTTTGGCCCTGCACGATCAGGCGGGTGAAATCGTCGGAGACGGTCCGGGCCCTGTTCGTCGCATTTCCCAGCACGTTGACCAGCACGACGACGCCCACGATGATCAGCACGAGGACCGCGCCCACCGCTCCAAGAATGATCCAGAGGAGCTTCCGGTTCTTCGCGGGCGGCGGGACGGGCATTCCGTAGGGGCCGGGAGGGTACGCCCCCTGGCCGGGCGTGACGTAGGGGCCGGGGTACTGTCCGGGGGCCGGATATTGGCCTGGCGGGGCGTATTGGCCTGGCGGGGCGTACGGGGCGGGATTCTGGCCTGGCGGGCCGTAAGGCGGCGTGCTGCCGTAGTGCGGTGCTCCGACTCCCGACGCCGGCGGCACGGTTTGGGGGTCCTGGTCCGGCTGTGGCGGTACTTGCGGGGTGCTCATTGTGGTTCCCCTTCCCGGCGGCCAGGCCTGCGTCGCCAACACCGGACGGGAGCCGCCAGCCGGCCCCCAAGGCGTCCACCTGCATCAAATCGCACATTCCAGCGAGGAGCAAGGGCATCCGAGAGCTTCGTCGGAACCCGTGGACCGAGCCTGTGGACGGCGCCTGTGGACCGAGCCTGTGGACCGAACCCGGCGCGGGCTCAGCCGGTGCGGAGCGCCGTCTTGGTATTGCGGTTCAACAACGGCTGCACCCGGAAGGGAATCAACTCGCCCATGGACATGGCGGTGTCCGTTCGTTCCACTCCATCACACGCAAGGATCTTGCCGTTGATCCGGAACAAATCCTCGGCGTCGAGCGCCACCACCCGCAGCAGCAGGTCGGCCGAACCGGTCAGGCCGTACCCCTCCAGGATTTCCGGGATTTCGGCGAGGTCCAAGGCGAGCTGCCCAAGCTTTTGCTGCTGAACGTGCACCGAGATGAACGCCATGAGGGGATAGCCGAGGGCGGCAGGGTTGATGCGTCGTTCGAAGGAGAGGAACGCATGCTTCTTCTCCAGCTGCGCCATCCGCGCTTGGACCGTATTCCGCGACAGTCCCAGCTTCTGCGCCAAGGCGACAACCGTGCCGCGGGGGTCCTTCGCCATGGCTGAAAGCAGGCGCGTGTCGGTGCCATCTAAAGCTTGCATAATGCGCAACGTTAGCACGGTGCAAGCCACCCAGATAGTGCAGATTGCGCAGAATTTTCAATGGTGGTTGTACCCAATGAGCATTGTGAGTAGGGTCACAATTAATCCAGGCGACGACGCCCGGATGCTGGCCCGCGGGTGGATCACAAGTCCCTCCAAAGGGCCTGCGAGCACGAGCTGAAAGGTGCGATCAACTGTGTTGACGGACGAACCCGGCCAGGACGCCTACAAGGCTTCGAATCCCGGAATCAGTGCAGCAAGCCCGCGTCGGACCGGCGGGGATCTGGTCCAACTGATTTCCCCGGAAGGGGAACGCATCAGCCACCCGGAGTTCGATCTCTGGGTCAGCGATGTCACGGACGAGCAACTGTGCTCGCTGTATGAGGACATGATGGTCATCCGCCGCATCGACGCCGAGGCCACCGCCTTGCAGCGTCAGGGCGAGCTGGCCTTGTGGCCGCCGCTGCTAGGCCAGGAAGCTTCGCAGATCGGTTCGGGCCGGGCCCTCCGGGACGACGACTTTGTCTTCCCGAGCTACCGGGACAACGGCGTTGCCTACTGCCGCGGTGTGGAACCAACGGACTTGGTCCGGGCCTGGCGCGGTAACGCTTCGTCCGGTTGGGACCCGTACCGCCACAACATCGCCACCCAGCAGATCATCATCGGTTCGCAATCGCTGCACGCAACCGGCTACGCCATGGGCATCCAGCACGACGGAGCAGACTCAGTCGCGGTTGCCTACTTCGGCGACGGCGCCACGAGCGAAGGCGATGTCAACGAAGCAATGGTCTTTGCGGCGAGCTTCCAGGTGCCCGTGGTCTTCATCTGCCAGAACAACCACTGGGCCATCTCCGAACCCGTCCGGATTCAGTCCCACATCCAGATCGCCGACCGCGCTTCCGGCTTCGGGATCCCCAGCATGCGGGTGGACGGGAACGACGTCCTGGCTGTTTTGGCAGTCACTCGCATTGCGCTGGACCGGGCCCGCAAGGGTGGCGGACCTACGTTCATCGAAGCGGTGACCTATCGCATGGGCCCGCACACGACGGCCGATGATCCCACACGCTACCGCGACGCCAATGAGCTCGAGGACTGGGCTGCCAAGGACCCGATTGCCCGGCTCAAGGCGCTGCTTCGCACCAAGGGCCTCTTGACGGAAGAGGTCGAAGCCAAGACCCAGGCCAAAGCGGACGAGGTGGCGAGGAGCCTGCGGGCAGGAGTCATCAACATGCCCGATCCCGCGCCGCTTGACCTCTTCAAGCACGTATACAGCACGCCCAACTCCTGGATCGAACGCCAGAAGGACCACTACTCCCGCTATCTGGAAAGCTTCAGCGGATCAACCCAGGAAGGTGCACTCTGATGAGCAAGCTGACCTTCGCCCGCGCCATCAACGCCGGCCTGCGCAAGTCCCTCGAAAACGATCCCAAAGTTGTCCTCATGGGTGAGGACATCGGAGCGCTCGGTGGCGTCTTCCGGGTCACCGACGGCCTCCAGAAAGACTTCGGCAAACACCGGGTCGTTGACACCCCCTTGGCCGAATCCGCGATCATCGGCACCGCCGTCGGATTGGCCTACCGCGGCTACCGGCCGGTCTGCGAAATCCAATTCGATGGCTTCATCTACCCGGCTTTCGACCAGATCGTCAGCCAGGTAGCCAAGATGCACTACCGGACACAGGGCCGCGTCAAGATGCCCATCACCATCCGGGTTCCCTTCGGCGGCGGAATCGGTTCACCCGAGCACCACTCCGAGTCCCCGGAAGCCTACTTCACCCACACCTCGGGCCTCCGCGTCATCAGTGTCTCCAACCCGCAGGATGCCTACACCATGATCCAGCAGGCCATCGCGTCCGACGATCCGGTGCTGTATTTCGAGCCCAAGCGCCGCTACCACGACAAGGGCGAAGTGGATGAGACCGCAGATCTGTCCACGGCGCTGTCCATGGAGAAAGCCAGGGTGGTCACACCAGGCAGCGACGTCACCTTGGTGACTTACGGCCCGCTCGTGAAAACAGCGAACGACGCAGCCATGGCCGCCGCCGACGAAGGAGTCTCCGTGGAGCTCATCGACCTGCGCTCGCTGGCCCCGATCGACTTCCAGGCAGTGGAGGCGTCCGTCCGCAAGACCGGCAGGCTTGTCATCACCCATGAGGCTGCGCAGTCCGGCGGACTCGGTGCCGAAATCGCCGCCAGCATCACCGAGCGCTGCTTCAACTACCTCGAATCGGCGCCGGTCCGGATCACGGGATTCGACATCCCGTACCCGTACTCAAAGCTCGAGATGCACCACCTGCCGGATCTGGACAGGATCCTTGACGGCGTGGACCGGGCACTCGGCCGCGGCAACTCCCTGAGCGGGCTGGAAGGATGAGCGCCACGATGATCAAGGAATTCAGGCTGCCCGACCTCGGCGAGGGACTCACTGAGTCGGAAATTCTCAGCTGGAAGGTTGCGGTGGGGGACACCGTGACCTTGAACCAGGTCATTGCCGAGGTCGAGACGGCCAAGGCCGTGGTTGAGTTGCCTTCGCCCTTCGCGGGAACCGTCGCCGCTTTGCACGAACAGGCCGGTTCGGTTGTCGAGGTCGGCAAGCCGATCGTCTCGTTTGAAGTCGACGACGCCGGAGCCCCACCTTCCGCTGTTGCCGGTTCCAGTGAGGGCCTTTCCAGTGAGGTCGCCTCCACGGAAAGCCCGGCAGAGTCAGCGGCAAAACGCGAGCCGAACCTCGTAGGCTATGGCGCCGTCGTCGAAAAATCCGGACGCCCGGCCCGGCGCCAGCGGACCTTTGACGGGGGCGCCCCCGAACGCGAGCCGGTCCGGGAACCCGTTCCCGCCGTCGAACCCGTTCGCGCTGTCGAAACCATCGCACCGGCCGCGGTTCCAAGCGGTCCTGCCGTGGAGCACGAGCGTCCACGGTCCACGCCTCCGGTCCGCAAACTGGCACGGGATCTTGGAATCGACCTTGAGCTGGTCGAGGGAACCGGACCAGGAGGGCTCATCACCCGTTCGGATGTCCAGGAGTTCGCGACCGGGTCTCACGCGCAGCTCGCCCCCGCCGCCGCGCCCGCCGTCGGGATGTCCGCCGAACGGGAGACGCGTACCCCCATCAAGGGCGTCCGGAAGTTCACGGCCGCTGCCATGGTGCAAAGTGCGTTCACGGCGCCGCATGTGACGGAGTTCCTGACCATCGACGTCACGCCCACGATGGAACTGCTGACGCGGCTCAAGGCCAGTCGCGAGTTTGCCGGGTACAAGCTCACGCCGTTGACCATCGCGGCCAAGGCAGTGTTGATTGCCCTGCGCAGGAACCCGACGCTGAACTCCCGCTGGGACGAAGCTGCGCAGGAGATCGTGCAGTTCAACTACGTGAACCTGGGTATCGCGGCAGCCACGCCGCGGGGACTGACTGTTCCCAACATCAAAGACGCGGACAAAATGACGCTGCTGGAACTGTCAACGGCTCTGTCCGAACTCACGGACACCGCACGTTCAGGCAAGACCTCCCCGGCAGACCTGACGGGCGGGACGATCTCGATTACGAACATCGGCGTGTTCGGGATCGACGCCGGAACCCCCATCTTGAACCCGGGCGAGGCTGCCATCGTGGCGCTGGGATCCGTGCGCAAAGCTCCTTGGGTGCACAACGACGAACTCGCGGTGCGCCAGGTGATGTCCCTGAGCCTGTCCTTCGACCACCGCCTGGTGGACGGCGAGCAGGGCTCGAAATTCCTGGCCGACCTCGGCGCGATCCTGTCCGACCCTGCCACCGTCATGACGATGATCTAGCAGCGCGTCCAGGCCCAACTGACTCGCAGTTGTTGTCGTTTTGAAGGCTCATAACGACAACAACTGCGAGTCAGTTGGGTTCTCGACGGCGGAAAGCTAGCGGACCGTCAAGGCCGCCAGAGCCATCCGTTCGAGGATGGGCCGGGCGCTTTTGACCGCCATGCGCCGTCCGTGGTGCCGGACCGAGTGGGGAGTCGAGTTGATGAGGCCGAAGGCTGCGTGGGCGCGGACCCGCAGCTCGGCAGGATCCGTGTCGGGATGCAGTTCGCCGAGTACTCCCACCCACAGTTCCACGTAGTTGCGCTGCAGGGTGCGGACTTCGGCCTGGTCGGAGTCGCTGAGGTTGCTGAAGTCGCGGTCCTGGACCCGGATGACATCGGGATTGCTGAGGGCGAAGTCCACGTGGAACTCCACGAGCCCGCGCAACGCAGCTTCGGCGTCGGGGGCCTCGGACGCCACGGTGCGGCCGCCGTCGAGCAGATTCCGGCTCACACTCAACAGCAGCTCGGCCAGCACGGCCTGTTTTCCCGGGAAATGCCGGTACACCGCGGGGCCGCTGACTCCCGCCGCGGCGCCCAGGTCCTCAAGGGACACGCGGTTGAAACCGTCCGCGGCGAACAACCCGGCTGCGGCGGTCAGGAGGGCCTTGCGCCGCGTTTCCTTGGCTTGGCTTCTTTGGGTCGGGCTGTCTGGCTTGGGGCTCCGCGGGCTTGGGCCGTCCTGCGGGGAGCTCCGTTGGAAGGTGACCACAATTCCTCCTTTTGCACGTGTCCAATTCAGCGCCGATACGGGACGGGCCCGGTGCGGAGGTGATGGACAACACAGTTAATAGAGACTAACCTAAATTCCAGTTATGCGGTACTAACTGAGATGGCCTTGGGCCGGGATGGGACACAGTCGATGGAGACACTCGCCAGCCAGCTGGATACCAGCAGCGATCAGTTCGCGGCCAACGCGGAAGCGCAGCTGTCCCTGGTGCACGAGCTGAAGAAGCGCCTTGCCGTGGCCGCCCTGGGCGGCCCGGAAAAGTCCCGTCAGCGCCATCTTGAGCGGGGCAAGTTGTTGCCGCGCGAGCGCATCAACTATTTGCTGGACGAGGGAAGCCCGTTCCTGGAGATCGCCCCGCTGGCGGCCAACGGGATGTACAACGATGACTCGCCGGGCGCCGGGGTGATTGCGGGGATCGGCCTGGTCCATGGCCGTCAGGTGATGGTGGTTTCCAACGACGCGACGGTCAAGGGCGGGACGTACTACCCGATGACGGTGAAGAAGCACCTCCGGGCCCAGGAAATAGCGCTGGAGAACCGGCTGCCCTGCGTCTACCTCGTGGATTCCGGGGGAGCGTTCCTGCCCAAGCAGGACGAGGTGTTCCCGGACAAGGAGCACTTCGGCCGGATCTTCTTCAACCAGGCCAAGATGTCCGCGGCGAAGATCCCGCAGATCGCTTCGGTCATGGGGTCCTGCACGGCCGGCGGTGCCTATGTTCCGGCTATGAGCGATGAGACCGTGATTGTCCGCAACCAAGGCACCATCTTCCTCGGCGGGCCACCGCTGGTGAAGGCGGCCATCGGCGAGATCGTCACGGCGGAGGAACTCGGCGGCGGCGACGTCCACTCAAGGATTTCGGGTGTGACGGACCACCTCGCCGAAAACGATGAGCATGCCCTGCAAATCGTCCGCGACATCGTCTCCACCCTCCCCAAGCCGGCCGCCCCGGCGTGGGACGTGGACACCGCCGTCGAGCCCGTGGTGGACCCGGGCGAGATCTATGGCGCGGTTCCCACGGACGTCAATGCGCAGTATGACGTGCGTGAGGTCATTGCCCGGCTCGTGGACGGCTCGAGGTTCCACGAGTTCAAGAAGAACTACGGTTCCACCCTGGTGACCGGGTTCGCGAAGCTGCACGGCCATCCCGTCGGCATCGTCGCCAACAACGGCGTGTTGTTCAGCGAATCGGCGCTCAAGGGCGCGCACTTCATCGAGCTGTGCGACCAGCGCGGCATCCCGCTGGTCTTCCTGCAGAACCTCTCGGGCTTCATGGTCGGAAAGGACTACGAGCACGGCGGCATCGCCAAGAACGGCGCCAAAATGGTCACCGCCGTGGCCACCGCCCGCGTGCCGAAGCTGACCGTGGTGATCGGCGGTTCCTTCGGTGCCGGAAACTACTCGATGTGCGGCCGGGCCTACTCCCCGCGCTTCCTGTGGATGTGGCCGGCGTCCCGGATTTCGGTCATGGGCGGGAACCAGGCCTCGAGCGTGCTGGCCACCGTCAAACGGGACCAGTACGAGGCCCGGGGCGAGGAATGGTCCGCCGAGGACGAGGAAGCCTTCAAGGCTCCCATCAAGCAGCAGTATGAGGACCAAGGCAGCCCCTACTACTCCACCGCCCGGCTCTGGGACGACGGCATCATCGACCCCGCAGACACCCGGCGCGTCCTGGGCATGGCCCTCGACACCGTCTCCCGCCAACCCCTGCCGGAAACCTCCTTCGGCCTCTTCCGGATGTGACCCCATGACAATCAACTCCTTCGACACCGTCCTCGTCGCCAACCGCGGCGAGATCGCCTGCCGCGTGATCCGCACCCTCAAGGCCATGGGCATCCGTTCGGTGGCGGTCTATTCAGACCCCGACGCCGGTGCCCGCCACGTGCGCGAAGCGGACACTGCCGTCCGGATCGGCACAGCCGCGGCGGCGGACAGCTACCTGCGGATAGACGCCATCATCGAGGCTTGCCTGCAAAGCGGCGCCCAGGCCGTCCATCCCGGCTACGGGTTCCTGGCCGAAAACGTGGAGTTCGCCAAAGCCCTGGATGCGGCCGGTATCGCGTTCATCGGCCCCGGCATTGATGCCATCGAGATCATGGGCGACAAGATCCGTTCCAAGAACCACGTCATGTCCTACGGCGTCCCCTGCGTTCCGGGCATCGCCGAACCCGGCTTGAGCGACGAGGCCCTGATCGAGGCGGCGCCCGGCGTCGGTTTCCCGTTGCTTATCAAGCCCTCGGCCGGGGGCGGCGGCAAAGGCATGCACATCGTGGAGCGGCTCGAGGACATGGCGGCCACCTTGCTGACGGCCCGTCGCGTGGCGGCGAGCGCCTTCGGGGATGACACCCTGTTCCTCGAGCGGCTCATCCAAGCGCCCCGGCACATCGAGGTCCAGGTCCTCGCCGACAACCACGGCAACGTCATCCACCTCGGCGAGCGCGAATGCTCGCTCCAGCGCCGCCACCAGAAAGTCATCGAGGAAGCACCGTCCCCCTTGCTGGAGTCCCTGGCGAATGGGGCAGAGGTCAGGGCGCGGATCGGCGAAGCCGCCTGCCAGGCCGCCCGGAGCGTCAAGTACAGCGGTGCGGGCACGGTCGAGTTCCTCGTCTCGGACCAGGACCCGGAGCACTTCTTCTTCATGGAGATGAACACCCGCCTCCAGGTGGAGCACCCTGTCACGGAAATGGTGACGGGCGTCGATCTTGTCGAATGGCAGGTGCGCATCGCCGCAGGTGAGGTCCTCACGGTGGCGCAGTCCGACGTCGGGCTTGACGGCCACGCGGTGGAGGCGCGCGTCTACGCGGAGGTGCCCGAACGCGGTTTCATGCCGTCCATCGGCGAGATCGTGACGCTCCGGGAACGGGCAGGCAGCGATCCACACGTGCGCGTCGACTCCGCCATGCTTCCAGGACTGTCCGTCACCGGCGACTACGATCCCATGCTCGCAAAGGTCATTGCCTGGGGCCCGGACCGCAAAGCGGCGCTGGACACCCTTGACCACGCACTGGGGGACTACACGCTGCTGGGAGTGCACACGAACGTCGAGTACCTGAGGCTCCTGGTCAACGACGACGACGTCCGCGCGGGCCACCTCGACACCGGCCTCATCGAGCGCAAACTCGACAGGATGGAATTCCGGCAAGTGACCGACGTCGAGTTGGTCGCGGCAGCGTTGCTGAACCGGTCAGAAGTGCTCAACCGCTCAGAACTGACGCCGGCCGGGGCGGCAGCCCCCTGGAACACCGCCGATGGCTGGCGCGTCGGCGCCCCCGCTCCATGGAAGACCACCATCGGACGCCCCGACGGCGGCTTGGCCACCGTGGGGCTGACCGTTGACGGGCCCGGCTTCACGGCGCGCGTGGATAACGGCGTCGAGCACTCTGCCGCCCTGCTGCCGGGATCCGCCGGGCACGCCGTGTTGGTGCTCGACGGCGTTGAGCACCATTTCGCGCACGGCTCACCATCTCCGGGGCGTGAGGTGCGGGAACTTTGGCTGGGCAGCGACGGCTGGTCCTGCAGGCTGGAGATCCTGGACCGCGAGGCCCGGCTCCAACGCATCCTCGCGGGCATCCAGCGCGAAGAAGGCGCCGCGGACCCCGAAGTCCGGTCTCCGATGCCGGGAACCGTCGTCTCGGTTTCGGTGCACAACGGCGATCACGTGGAAGCGGGCGACGTCCTCCTCGCCGTGGAGGCGATGAAGATGGAACACCAACTGGTGGCCTCCGTGTCCGGCACCGTGCACCTCGCCAGCAAGACCGGGGACCTCGTCAAGGCCGACCAAGTCCTCGCCACCATCCATGTGGCTGCAGAATCCGCCCCTGAAGCCACCGCGGAACCGGCCCCTGAAGTTACAGCAGAAAACCAGAAAGACGAGGAAGTCTAGCCATGGCAAGTTTTGAACTCACCGAGGAATACCAGGACCTGAGCGACTCCGTCCGGGAATTCGCCGACGAGGTAGTGGCCCCGGTGTCCACCAAGCACGACGAGGAACACAGCTTCCCGTACGAGGTAGTCAAGCAGATGGGCGAGATGGGCCTCTTCGGGCTGCCCTTCCCCGAAGAGTTCGGCGGCATGGGAGGAGACTACTTCGCGCTCGCCCTCGCGTTGGAACAGCTGGGCCGGGTTGACCAGTCGGTGGCGATCACCCTCGAAGCGGGCGTCTCGCTCGGCGCCATGCCGGTGTACCGCTTCGGCACCCAGGAGCAGAAGGAACACTGGCTGCCCCAACTGACCTCGGCCGAAGCGCTCGCAGGCTTCGGCCTGACCGAGCCGGAAGCCGGCTCGGACGCCGGAGGCACCAAAACGAACGCCCACCTCGAGGACGGCCGCTGGGTCATCAACGGCAACAAGGAGTTCATCACCAACTCCGGGACCGACATCACCCGGCTCGTCACCGTTACCGCAGTCACCGGGCAGCACGAACGCAAGGACGGGAGCATCAAGAAGGAAATCTCCACCATCCTGGTTCCCACCGACACGCCCGGTTTCACCGCGGAAAAGGCCTACAACAAGGTGGGCTGGAACGCTTCCGACACCCACCCGCTGACGCTGAACAACGTCCGGGTACCCGAAGAGAACCTGCTCGGCGTCCGGGGCCGGGGTTACGCGAACTTCCTGTCGATCCTGGACGAAGGCCGGATCGCCATCGCCGCGCTCGCCACCGGTGCGGCCCAGGGCTGCGTCGACTTGTCCGTGAAATACGCCAAGGAACGCATGGCCTTTGGGCAGAATATCGGCAAGTACCAGGCCATCCAGTTCAAGATCGCCCGCATGCAGGCACGGGCCCACACTGCGCGGCTGGCCTACTACGACGCTGCGGCGAGGATGCTGGCCGGCAGGCCGTTCAAGACCGAAGCGGCCATCGCTAAGATGGTCGCAGGCGAGGCAGCCATGGACAACGCACGGGACGCCACCCAGGTGTTCGGTGGCTATGGCTTCATCAACGAATTCACGGTGGCGCGCCACTACCGCGACTCCAAGATCCTGGAAGTCGGGGAAGGCACCACCGAGGTCCAGTTGATGCTCATCGCCCGCGAGCTGGGCCTTTAACCGTCAGGGAAGGTAAACGATGATTGACAAAGTTGTTGCCAGCGCCGCGGAAGCGGTGAAGGACATCCACGACGGCGCCTCTCTCGCCGTCGGCGGGTTCGGCTTGTGCGGTATCCCGGTGGCGCTGATCGATGCGCTCCACGATCAAGGCACCAAGGACCTTGAAACGGTCAGCAACAACTGTGGCGTGGACGACTGGGGCCTGGGCATCCTGCTGAGGGACGGACGTATCCGCCGGACCATCAGTTCCTATGTCGGTGAGAACAAGGAGTTCGCGCGGCAGTACCTTGCCGGCGAGCTCGAGGTGGTCCTCACCCCGCAAGGCACCCTGGCCGAGAAACTGCGCGCCGGCGGCGCGGGCATTCCCGCGTTCTTCACGGCGGCCGGCGTCGGGACGCAGGTCTCGGAAGGCGGCCTTCCGCAAAAGTACGACGGCGACGGCAACGTGGCGATCGCGTCCTCACCCAAGGAAGTGCGCACCTTCAACGGCGCGGACTATGTGCTGGAGGAATCCCTGACACCCGATTTCGGACTGGTCCACGCTTGGAAGGGCGACCGTCACGGGAACCTCGTCTTCCATGCGACGGCCATGAACTTCAACCCGCTGTGTGCCATGGCGGCCCGGATCACCATCGCCGAGGTCGAAGAGCTTGTGGAACCCGGCGAACTCGATCCGCAACATATCCACACTCCGGGCATCTTCGTCCAGCGGGTTGTGCTTGCACCCGACACCGAGAAGCGCATCGAAAAGCGGACCGTCGCGTTGACCCCGGCGTCTGCGGGCGCTACCGAGCAGGCAGGAGCGTAGCCATGGAATCGAACATCACCCAGGATGTGCCGCCGCGTCCCGAGGCCGTCAGGCACGAATACCGCCGCGCCGGCGCCGAACATCACGAGGGCAAAGGCTGGACGCGGAACGAACTGGCCGCCCGAGTAGCCCGCGAACTCACCAACGGGCAATACGTCAACCTCGGGATCGGGATGCCCACCCTGATTCCGAACTACATCCCCGAGGGGGTCGAGGTGATCCTGCATTCCGAGAACGGGATCCTGGGCGTCGGCCCCTACCCGGCCGAGGACGCCGTTGACCCCGATCTGATCAACGCCGGCAAGGAAACAGTCACCGTCAATGCGGGCGCCGCGTTCTTTGACTCGGCTACCTCATTCGGCATGATCCGCGGCGGACATGTGGACGTCGCAGTGCTTGGCGCGATGGAGGTCGCGGCCAACGGGGACCTGGCAAATTGGATGATCCCGGGCAAGATGGTCAAGGGCATGGGCGGCGCCATGGACCTCGTCTTCGGCGCCAAACGGGTGATCGTCATGATGGAACACGTGGACCGCAACGGCAAGCCCAAGATCGTCAAGGAATGCTCGTTGCCCGTCACGGGGAAGGGCTGCGTGGACCGGATCATCACCGACCTTGCCGTGATCGACGTCGTCTCCGAAGGCGGAGTCTCGAGGCTCGTCCTGCGCGAGTTGGCACCGAACGTCTCTGCCGAGGACGTGGCGGCCGCGACCGGCGTCGAGCTTTTCGAAGAAGACCAGGAGCTGACTGTATGACCGCGGACGCCGAGTCCCGGGTCCCGGAACCCCGCATTGTCGAACAGCGGGGGCTGTACTTCGAGGAACTCGAAGAAGGCGTTGTCTACGCCCACCGGCCCGGGCGGACGGTCACCGAAACGGACAACGTCCTGTTCACCACGCTGACGATGAACACCCAGGCCCTGCACCTGGACGCGGCCTGGAGCGCCACGCAGCCCTTCGGGCAAAGGCTCATGAACTCCATGTTCACCTTGTCCACCATGGTGGGACAGTCCGTGACGCAACTGACCCAGGGCACCATCATTGCCCAGCTGGGCCTTACCGACGTGTCTTTCCCGCACCCGCTCTACCACGGTGACACCCTCTACACGGAGACTGTGGTCGCCGGGAAACGGGAGTCGTCGTCGCGTCCCGGGCAGGGCGTGGTTACCATGAAACACACGGGCCGCAACCAGGACGGGACGGTGGTGGCTCTGGCCACGCGGGCGTGCCTCATGTGGACACGGATCGCGCATCTGGAGGCGCAACAGAGGACAATCAATACATGACCTTCACCATGGGCCCCGCTCTGCTTTTCTGCCCCGCCGACCGTCCGGAACGGTTCCAAAAGGCCGCCGAGCGTTCCGACGCCGTCATCGTAGACCTCGAGGACGCCGTCGCGCCCGCAGACAAGAAACGGGCCCGGGGCGCCATCCTCGCCCAGCTCGGCTCGGGTGCGGAGACCGCCGAACTCGACCCCAGCCGCACGATTGTGCGCGTCAACCCGGTGGGCACCCCGGACTTCGAGAAGGACCTGCACTGCCTCGCGCATACCCCTTACCGCACTGTCATGCTGGCCAAGGCCGAGACCGTCGAACAGCTGAAGGCACTTGAGGGTTACCACGTCATCGCCCTGTGCGAGACGGCCAAGGGAATTATCAACGCGAGCGAGATCGCCCAGGCCCCCAACGTCGTCGGGCTCATGTGGGGTGCCGAGGACCTGATCGCCTCGATGGGCGGCACCTCGAGCCGCAAGGACGACGGCGGCTACCGCGCCGTCGCAACGCACTCCCG
>OUNM010196410.1_pt1 | contig 31628 bp, 27 predicted proteins | sample 1769961 | NCBI WGS metagenome assembly OUNM01 (sample SAMEA3914820, study PRJEB12502) | metagenome | biome: forest; material: soil | place: USA | collected 2012-03-12 | depth 0.3 m | reverse complement strand
TGGCGCGGAAGCGTTCGATGATCGAGCGCACGAACGGCCGGATCATCGGACTGGTCAGCAGCACCGCCACCTCGCCCGACATCGAGACGCGCTCGAAGGTGTCGCGCACGGCCCGGATGAATTCCTGGAGCTGCGACGGCGCCATGGTCAGCTGACGGTCCTCGCCCTGACCGACCAGCGACGAGGCAAAGGCGCTTTCCCATTCGTGCGACAGGGTGACGATCGGCAGCGAGCCGTCTTCCGAGCGGTTCTGCCAGCACAGTTGACGCGCCAGGCGGCTGCGCACGTGCTCGACCATCTGGGTGATCGACTTGGTATGGGACGCGGCCTCGCCCAGGGCTTCCAGAATGGCCGGAAGATCGCGGATCGAGACGCGTTCCTTGAGCAGCGACTGCAGGACGCGCTGCACGGTAGCAGCCGACACGACCTGCGGGATCAGGTCGTCGACCAGCTTCTTCTCGTCCGCCGGGATGTCACGCAGCAGCTTGGCGACCTCCGAGTAGGACAGGATGTCCGACATATTGTCCTTGAGGATCTCGGTCAGGTGCGTCGTGATGACGGTCGCCGGATCGACGATCGTGTAGCCGAGGAAGGTCGCCTCTTCGCGCAGGCTCTGGTCGATCCAGGTCGCTGGCAGGCCGAAGGCCGGCTCCTTCATATGTTCGCCCGGCAGCTCGACCTGGCGGCCGGACGGGTCCATGGCCATCAGCGAGCCGATGCGCACCTCGCCCGCGCCCGCTTCCATTTCCTTGATGCGCACGGCGTAGCCCTGGTTGGGCAGGCGCATATTGTCGAGGATACGGACGCTCGGCATGATGAAGCCGTATTCCTGCGCAAGCGTCCGGCGCAGGGCCTTGATCTGGTCGGTCAGCTTGCGGCCGTCGAGATCGTTGATAAGACCGAGCAGGCCCAGGCCCAGCTCGATCTTGACGTCGTCGATCGCCAGCGCCGCCGAAATCGGCTCGTCCTCGGGCGCCACGGGCGCCGGGGCATTCATGATGGCCAGTTCCTCGGGCGTCGGCGGCTTGGGCTTGTTGCCGTTCTTCCACGCCAGGTAACCGGCGCCGAGCGCGATGCCGGCGAACGGGATCAGCGGCATGCCCGGCACCACGCCCAGGACGCCGGCGGCGGCCGAGACCATGCCGAGCGCGACCGGGTTGGTCGCCAGCTGCTGGACCAGCGCCTTGTCGGCCGAGCCGTCGACGCCGGCCTTCGACACCAGGAAGCCGGCGGCCAGCGAGATGATCAGTGCCGGGATCTGCGTCACCAGGCCGTCACCGACGGTCAGCTGGATATATTTCGACGCCGCGTCGCCGGGCGCCAGATGGTGGCTGAAGATACCGATCAGCATCCCGCCGACGATATTGATGCCGGTGATGACCAGGCCCGCCACGGCGTCGCCGCGCACGAACTTCGAGGCACCGTCCATGGCGCCGAAGAAGCCCGATTCCTGTTCGACCTCCTTGCGGCGCCTCTTGGCCTCGTCCTGATCGATCAGGCCTGAGCTCAGGTCGGCGTCGATCGCCATCTGCTTGCCCGGCATGGAGTCGAGGGTGAAGCGCGCGGCGACTTCGGCGATCCGGCCCGAACCTTTCGTGATGACCACGAAGTTGATCAGGATGAAAATGGCGAAAAGCACGATGCCGATGATGAAGTTGCCCTGCATAAGCAGGTGCCCGAACGCCTTGATGGTGGCGCCGGCTGCGGCTTCGCCTTCCTGGCCGTGGGACAGGATCAGGCGCGTCGAGGCTACGTTCAGCGACAAGCGGAACATGGTGGTGACCAGGAGCACCGTCGGGAAGGCCGAGAATTCGAGCGGCCGCTTGATCAGCAGCGCCGTCATCAGGATCAGGATCGCCGACATCACCGACATGGACAGGAGCACGTCGAGCAGGATCGACGGCACCGGCAGGATCAGGAAGGTGATGATCAGGATGACGCCCAGCGCCATCACGACTTCGCCGCGCTTCAGCCAGCCCTGAACGTCGGCGAAACTAATCGCGGCGGGGCCGTTACCGGCGGTTGGCGCAGCATCAGCCACCGAAGGGGTCTCCAGCATAGCGGGTGGAAATTACGCCCCACAGCGTTTGGGCGGCACTGGGCAAAATTTACCCGGCCGATGGTGAACAAGGGGTTAAGAGACCTTAACTACCTCCGTTGCACCGCCATGTTCTTCGAAGAAAAAGGGAAGGTGCAACAGCCGCCACATTCCGGTTGCGCCATTGAAATATTCTGCGGGGCCGCCTGAGGTAAACCTGACGGAAACGAGGCGCGGGCGTAAACTGCGCCCTCGATTCGATCTCCATGACCCCGGGATGGCTTCATGACGGATGTAAAGGCGTATTCTACAGGCGCGTGGATCTTGGCGGGCACAGTGCTGATGGCCGCGCCGATGGCGCACGCCCAGACGTTTGTGTGCCAGACCAGTGGCGCAGGCTCGGCTTCGGGCGCGGGCGGCACGACGGCGGCCTGCACCCCGCCGCCGACCGGCTCCCCCCTTCCGCCCTACCTGTTCAACAACCGCCAGGGCGCCAACGTTCAGGCCCTGCAAACCCTCGCCATCTGGTCGGGCTCGGTCTTGAGCTTCGGCAATGCCCGCTTCGTCAGCGGCGACACCCCGCAGAATTTCGTCGGCGGCAGCGTCGCCTCGCGCAGTTGGCGCGACAAGGGCGGGCTGGTGGTCAGCGGCGGGCTCACCGGACCTGGCTCGGACAGCCGCACCACGGCGCGCAGCGTCGCCTTGCAGGACATCTACGACGCCGGCGCGGCGCTCGGCCTGGATGGCGACCAAAGCCTCTATGCCGGAGTCTTCGGCACCCTGTCGGACAGCCGGACGGCCTATGCCGCCGACGACCGCGAGACCAATGAGCGCGACCTGTCGTTCAGCGCCGCGGCGGCTTACCGTAACGGCCAGTCGTATCTGATCGGACTGGTCAGCGCCATCGGCGGGCGCGGCAGCCTCGGCAACAACGCCAACGGCGCCTATGGCCGCTACGACAATGCCGGCGTCAACGCCATGGTCACCGCGGGACGGCGCTTCGGCCTGGTCGATCCGGCGGTGCGCGGCTTCGCGCTCGATCTCGACCTCAGCGGCCACGCCGCCTGGTTCGAAGGCCACTCCTCGGGCTTTACCGACGACCGCGGCACGGTCTACGGCAAGGGCCGCGCGCGATCGTGGGTCGCCGGCGCGCAAGGCAGCCTGCAATTCACCATCCCCGGCGCGCACTGGCGGTGGACGCCCTATGTCGGCGTAAGCACCGACCGGTATCTGGCGCCGCGCGTCTCGGTCGACGCGACCAGCTATCACCCCCGCATCGACTATGTCTCGAAGCAAGGCCTGACGGGCGTGCAGACCGGCTTCAGCATGGCCGACGCCAAGGGCCTGACGATCTCGGTCCAGGCCTACAGCCAGGGCAATGCCGAGCTCAACGACACGGGCCTGCTGCTGTCGCTGTCCAAGCCGCTGAAGTGACACGTCGCGCCGCCCTCGCCTGTCTTGCGGCCCTGGGCGCCTGTGCGCCCGTGACCAAGGCGCCGTCGGCTGAGGTCTATGCCCGTTTTGCCCTGGTCGCGCAGCCGATCGCGCCGGCAGGGCAACTGACGCTCGGGGGTCGGGCGATGCAATGCGGCGCGGCGAAAACCGTGATGGACAGGAACCTTCGCGATTACGGCGCGGCGATCGGCGACTTTATCGCGCTCAATCCCGACCGGCTGTCCGGCGTATCCCCCGCCGCCGGGCAATGGGTCTACGGCCACGAATGCGGGCATCTCAACGGCCAGGTGAACGAAGAGGACGCCGATTGTTTCAGCGTCAAAAAAGGCCGAGACGAGGGCTGGCTCGATGCCGAGGGGCTGGAAGAGGTTTGCGCCTTCGTGGCCAAGGTTCCGCCCGACCATCTGCATGCAAGAGGCGCCGACCGCTGCGCGGCCATGCGACGGTGTTTTGTGACCCGATAGACCTCAGTTGGCTTGCCATGGATCGACAACACGAAGCGGCAGGCCCGTGAAGTCCTTGATATTGCGAGTCGCCAGCATGGCGTCGGCGCAAGCCGCAATACCGGCGATCAACATGTCGGAGGCCGTCGACGGATGGCCGGCGGCTTCCCGTATCGCCCGAAACTGACCGGCTCTGATTGCGGCCGCGGTTTCGAGCGGAAGCACCGTCACGGCATCCACAAGCCGGTCAAAAGCGGCTATCAGGTCCGCCCTGCGGCGCCCTTGGGGCAATTTTTCAAGTCCGTAGGTGATTTCCGAGACACTTACAGACGTCGTCGCCAAGGGTTCCTCGCCCCGCTGACCCAACCATATTTGAACCTGCGGGTTCGGTTCAGCTTTCATCATTTCGGAAAGGACGTTGGTGTCGAGAACGATCATTCCGGGTCGTCACCGAAATCCGGAACAGGCCGGTCGTCTTGCCGAGGTGGCAATTCGAGATCGATCCCTTTTTCACGCCCGAAAAGCTCGCGCGACAACGCCAACAGGCCGGGCCCGGTAACGCCCCCGACGGCCCGCCGCAGAATCAGCCGCGCCTCTTCTTCCATGGAATGCCCATGCATTGCGGCCTGAACCCGCAAGCGCTCTTTCAGAGTATCGTCGATATTGCGGATCGTCAGACTGGCCATGGTGATCTCCCGCTCCCGGATAGCATATTGCTATCAATGAAATCAATGAAATCAAATGGCCAAAACTGATCGAGGATCGGGGCTCAGAGCCCCCGTTTGCCGAAGGGACGTGGTCCGTTCGCCGCGGGCGAGGCCGTCGGCCGCGGCGCCGCAGGCGCCGGCCGAGCGACGGGGACGTCGGGCATGCCGCGCGCGGCTTGGGGAGGCGCGCGATCGGCGGGCGACGGACCGAAGTCGAAGATAGGCTTATAGGGTTCCGGCGCCGACTGTGCGGCGGGCTGAGGCGCATATTCGTCCTCTGGCGCGTCGAACACGCTGGCGATGCGTTCGGCGCCGTCGCCGTTCGGACTGGGGCCGAAGCGGTTGGGCCCCGGGGTGCCCGGCTGGAGGTGCATGATGAACGGGACCAACAGCGACAGAAAATAGAGACAGAGTGCCATGAGGAATGCGCCGCCGACGACCAGGATTTCGTGCCACACCTCGTAGGGCGAAGCCGAACCGCCGTCCTTCATTGACGCGACGATGTTCATGAAGCTGTCCGCGCTCATGGCGAAAGCAATCGTGAAGCCGACTGTCAGGACGGCTGTGGGGAGCGCGTACCACCAGCCGGTACGGTTGATGTCGTGGTAGCGGCGGACACCGACGGCGATCGACGGTATAAGGGTGGCCAGCGACCAGATCGCACTGATCAGGTAGGAGCCGTGCCCCTGTCTCAGCATGCCCAGCACCACGCCGATACCGAACTGCAGGCCGATATATTGCCAGTATTCCGTGCGGTTGGCGCGACCGCGGAAGTCGAAGTATTTTACGAACGGCACAAGGATGGGGGGCATTTCTGGCTCCGGCGCATGCTTGATAACGCCGTTAGCCTATGTGAGCGGACTGAAATTTCGGTTAAGTTTTACCCGCTCCGGGTGAATTTCGTTGTTTTACGGTACCCGCGTCTGTTCGGTGATCCAGTTGACCTCCCAGGTCTTGCCACCGTCGCTGGAAAAAGCCTGTTCGAAATGCGGGTGCGCGGTGGCGATATTCGTCCAGGCGAAGCGGATGAAGATGGGCCGGCCGTCGAGGCTGTCCTGGCTGTAGAATTCACCCTGCCAGTCTTCACCCTGCCCACCGCTGAAATGGCCGATCTGCGGCACCGGATCCATGGCGCCATTCTTTTCGTTGGCCCAGTAGATGCTCCACTGGCCGGTCTGCGGATTGTAAAGCCGGACGGCGACGCCGTGGATATGGATATTGTTCGCCGGACTGTCGACGTTGAATTCCTCGACCTCGGCGTGGCCGTTCCATATCTGGCGGCACACCACCGTCCCGTCGAATTCGATCCACTCGTTCGAACCGGTCAGGGGCCTGAGCCGCTTCTTGAGATGAATCGTCCAGGATCCCACAAGGCCGTCGAAATCGTGCTGGCCGTCACGAGCGGCGGGCGCCGGATCCGCACGCGCCTCCAGCCGCCCCGCGGTCAGCAAGGCGGCGAACGCCAGGCCGACACCCACAATCTTCCACCTGCGCATGCCCTGCCTTTCCTGCCGAGTTTCACCATGATGAGCGCGCATGTGTCAGGAAACGTCAGGGGCCGTCACAACGGAAACCAAATCTTGCTTATTGAAAAGACTGAAGATTTTCTCCTTCCATGAGACCGTATCAAGGATCGTCTCAATGCGGCGCCGCGCGGACGATTTTTCCCCTACCCTTCCTGAAAAACCAATGATAACGTGGTTCCAACGATAGCGGTAACAGCCCGCAGGGGAGACGAAATTGAAATCGATTACAGGTTTCGTGGTGCTGGCCGCAGGGCTGGCGGGGTTTGCCGCGCCGGGCGTAGAGGCGGCGGACACGCCTGCCCTCGCAAGACCTCCGATGACCGCCGTATCGCATATCGCGGTCTATTCGGCCGATATGGCGAAGTCGGAGGCCTTCTACGTCCACGATCTCGGCGCCGTGAAGCGCACCGACCCGGAGAATGCATCGGGCGTACGCTACTACGTGTCGCCGACGCAATTCGTCGAGGTCCTGCCCCTGCCCGCCTCGGCCGGCAAAAACCGCCTCGACCATATCGCCTTCGCCACGGCCGACGCCGAGGCCATGCGGCACTATCTGGCCGGCCAGCACGTGGCCGTGCCGGCCCGGGTATCGGTCTGGGCCGACGGTTCGAAGAGCTTCATCGTCACCGATCCCGAAGGCAACCGCGTCGAGTTCGCGCAGGTGAAACCCGCCGACGTACCGGTCAACGCCTTGTCGGGCCACATCATCCACGTCGGCATGATCGTTCACGACCGTGCGAAGGAAGACGGTTTCTATCGCGCGATCCTGGGCCTGCGCCCCTATTGGTACGGCGGGTTCAAGGAAGACAAGCCCGACTGGGTGTCGCAGCAGGTACCCGATGGCACGGACTGGCTCGAATATATGCTGGTGGCCGGTCCGGAAACGACCGGCATCCCGGCGGCCATGAGCCAGCAGTCGGCGGGCGTGCTCAACCACTTCTCGCTGGGTGTCGACAATGCCGAAGCCGCCTATACGACCCTGTGGAACGGCAAACGCCTGGAGGGTCAGGGCGACGGCAGCCACCCCAAGATCGGGCTCGACGCCAAGTGGCAGATCAACCTCTACGATCCCGACGGTACCCGCGCCGAGATCATGGAATTCCACGCGGTGGGCACGCCCTGCTGCTCACCGTTTACCGCCAAAGATCCAGAGAGATAGCCGACGCGTCAAGCCTGCGGCCAACCAGAGTGTGAAATCACCCCTCACCGGCGCTGAAGCGTCACCCTCTCCCCTTGAAAGGGGAGAGGCGATTTTATCAAGGAGACCCCGATGACAGGAATCAACCGCCGCAATCTGTTCATGGCCGGCGCAGCCGCCGCGGCCGCCCCATTGGCCGCCGCCACCGCCGCACAGGCCGCGACGAGCGCGCCCGGCGTCAAGGCCGAGGGGCAGCCGGTCATCGGCAATCCCGACATCCCGCAAGAGCCTGGCAAGCGCACGCGCTGGGCCATCGTCGGCCTTGGCACCTTCGCGCTCGGCCAGGTCATCCCCGGCATCCTGGCGTCGGACAAGTGCACGATCACGGCCTTCGTCTCGGGCAACCCGCAGAAGGCGAAAGACCTGGGCGCGCATTACGGCGTCACGAAGTTCTACGATTACAACAACTTCGATAGTATCGCCAACGACAAGGAGATCGACTGCGTCTACATTGTCCTGCCGGTCGGGCTGCACGCCGAATTCACCATCCGCGCGCTCAAGGCCGGCAAGCACGTGCTGTGCGAAAAGCCGATGGCGTCGACGGTCGCCGAATGCGAGGCCATGATCGCCGCCGCAAAGGCCGCCAATCGCCAGCTGGGCGTCGCCTATCGCGTCCATTTCGAGCCGAACAATGTCGACGTCGCCAAGCGCGTCCGTGCCGGCGAGATCGGCACCCTGCGCTATCTGACCGGCGACGCCGGCTTCAACGCCAATCTCAACTGGCCGCCGCACGTCTGGCGCCTGCAAAAGGGACTGGGGGGCGGCGGGTCGATGTACGACATCGGCATCTATGCACTGAACGGCGTGCTGATGTGCACCGACGAACAGCCGGTCTCGGTCTCGGCCGTCTATTCGTATCCGAAGGACGACGTGCGCTTCAAGGAGGTCGAGGGCGGCGTCGACTGGCGCATGACCTTCCCGTCGGGAATCAGCGCGCAAGGCTCTTCGTCCTACTGCTATTTCGGCGGCAACCGGCAGAAGATCTTCGGCTCGGACGGCTCGATCATCATGGACCCGGCCAATACCTATTACGAGCAGCGCGTCACCGTCCAGAAGCCCGGCAGCGGCATCATGGAGCTGCATGGCGGCAATCCGTACACGCAGTTCGCCGCCCAGGTCGACGGTTTCGCCGAGGCCGCGCGTACCAATACGCCGCACCGCACGCCGGGCGAGATGGGCCTGCGCGACATCCGCCTGATCCAGGCCATGTATCGCTCTGCCGACGCCGGCGGCGCCAGCGTCAAGGTGTGATTTAGACTTCCGCCCAGGAAAGGGCGGCTGCTCCCCCAGCTTGTGGCGGCGTTTTCGAACGCCGCCATTTTTTTATGGAGCGGTACAGTCTTCCTTGACGATGGCAGCGCTCCGCTGCCGATAGTCCTGGAGCTGACCTCGAAGTTTCTGGATCTCGGCGACACCGGCAGGGTCGGCCTGGTACTTCTGGATCAGGACAACGAGATAGGCGTCGAGTTCGTCGAGCGCCGCCACAGCGTCCTTTCCGTTACGGCAGGCCGTGACGTCGTCATTCCGCGACTTGGCCTCGATCGCCGCCTGGACGTCGGCGAGATAACGTCGCATCAGGCCCATGACCTTGTCCTGCATGGCCTTGACTTCAGGATCGGAAGACGACTTGAAGTCGCCCTCGCAAATGCTTTGCACGGACTCCGCCAGGCGTTGCTTCACTTCGACCAGCTTCTCCGCCATCACTTCAGCGCGGCGGCTGTCCTTGTTTTCGGCCTTGAGCCTGGCCAGCAAGGCCTGGTTTTCAGCGATGACCGCATCGGTCTTCTGCGCCGAGGCCTTGGCGGACTCGCACGCCTTCGCCGGGTCGCTGTCGGCAATTGCCATGGCGGCATTGAAGTCCTTCAGGACGGAAATAATGCCGTTCTCGATTGCCTGAGCTTCCGCCGTTTCCGCCTCCGACCACGGCTGCGGCGCTGCCAGGGACGGCTGCGCGAGGAGCGTGGCAAGAACAAACGCGGCGGCAGGACACAGCCGGCCGAACAAGGATTTCATAGGGTTCCCCCCAAAGGATCGGTTAACTGACGGGGCAGTCCTTGGCGGCGTCGAGCGTCTGGGTGCGCCAGGTCTGGATCTGGGCGTAGATGGCGCGCAGCTTTTCGTCGTCCGCCGGAGTGTGCGCATAGGTCTTCGCCAGCTCGTGCATATAGGCATCCAGCTCGTCGAGCGCGGCCAGGCCGTCCCTGAGGCTGAGGCACGCCTTGGCGGTATCGCCGGCGGCGCGGGCATCGGTCGCCGCGGTCATATCGGTGGAATAGCGGCGCAGCAGGCCCATGACCTTTTCCTCGGCCGCCTTGGACGCGGGGTCTTCCGCCTGCGCCTGCGACGATGCCAGGGTGCCGCTGCAGATCTTCCCGACGAATTCCGGCATCTTGTCCTGCAGCGTCCGGACCTTGGCCATGATTTCGTCGAAACGGCCGAGATCGCGGCCTTCCGCCACCAGTCTGGCGCGCAAGGCCGTCAGGCGGCGATCGGCTTCGTTCACCCGCGCCGAGGCGCTCTTGGCCGTCGTGCACGCCCCGGCCGGATCCGTCTGAGACATCTCGACCGCCGAGTTGAGCTCGTTCAGCATCGGCACCATGACGTCCTGCAGGATCGCGCGCAGTTCGGCGACCTCGGCGTCGGTCCAGTCGGAGGCCGCGGGGACCGGTTTCTCGATCGGCACCTGCGCAATAGCGGGCACGGACAGGCCGGCCGCCCCGAAGGCTAAGGCGGCGGCGAAACACAGGCGTGCGAATACGGATGTCATGCGGTCCCCCTGGAGCGATGTTCGGAAAAGTGCCGGCGGTTTTCCACCGAACATCGCGACCAAACATCGAGCAGAGGTTAACTATGCCCGGGGATGAGAAATTAGCAAGTGCAACGCGGACACAGATGGACGTTCGCGTACAAAATGCCTGGATCAGGCCACCGCGGCGCCGGACTGCGGCGCGGGAATGGCCAGGCCGGCGTCGGAATATTCCTTCAGCTTGTTGCGCAGCGTCCGGATCGAGATGCCGAGGATGTTGGCGGCGTGCGTCCGGTTGCCCAGGCAATGCGTCAGGGTGTCGAGGATCAGCTTCTGTTCCACCTCGGCGACCGTGGAACCGACGAAGGTGCGCGCCGCACTTTCGGCGGCCAGGCTGACTCGGCCGACATAGTCCATGCCGATCGGCGCCACGGGATTGAGCGGCTGGCCGTCCGGCAGGCGGATGGCGTCGGCGTCGATCTCCGAACCGGCCGACAGCAGGACAGCGCGGTGCATGGCGTTTTCCAGCTCACGCACATTGCCCGGCCACGGATGGGCCTGCAAGCGGCGCTTGGCCTCCAGGCTGATCGGCTTCAACGCGATCGCATTGGCTTCGGAATATTTCTTGGCGAAGTAGTCCGACAGGGCGGCGATATCGGCCGGGCGGTCGCGCAGGGGCGGAATCGCCAGGTTGATGACGTTGAGGCGATAGAGCAGGTCCTCGCGGAAGGTGCCGTCCTTGACGGCCTGGGCCAGATTGCGGTTGGACGTCGCCAGGACGCGGATATTGACCGGCACGGGCTTGGCGCCGCCGACGCGATCGATGACGCGTTCCTGCAGGGCGCGCAGCAGCTTGGCCTGGAGGCGCGCGTCCATTTCCGAGATTTCGTCGAGCAGCAGCGTGCCGCCGTCGGCCTCTTCGAACTTGCCGATACGGCGCGCCATGGCGCCGGTGAAGGCGCCCTTCTCGTGGCCGAACAGCTCGGATTCCAGAAGGTTGTCGGGGATGGCGGCGCAGTTGACGGAGATGAACGGCTTTTGCGCCCGGCGCGACTTTTCGTGCAGGTAACGCGCCATGACTTCCTTGCCGACGCCGCTTTCACCGGTGATCAGGATCGAAGCGTCGGAGCCCGCGACCTGGTCGGCCAGCTTGAGCACGGCCTGCATGGCCGGGTCGTTGGTGATCAGGGGGCGGGAATCGTCCGATACTGCCGACAGCACGGCGGCGATCAGCTCGGCGTCGGGCGGCAGGGGGATGAATTCGCGCGCGCCGGCGGTAATCGCCTGGGCGGCTTTGCGCGGATCGGGATTGACGCCGCACGCCACCACCGGCACCGAGATGTGCTCGCGCTCGTTCGCCTCGATCAGGCTTCGGATGTCGAGTTCGTAGTCGACCATCAGGAGGTCGGCGCCCTGGCCTTTGCGCAGGGCGTCGGTCGCCTGGGCGATACCGTCCACGTGGGCGACGCGCGCCCCCGAGTCCATGGCCATTTTGACCGCGACCGAAAGCTGTCCGCTCAGTTTTCCAACGACGAGAAGTCTCATGCGCCGCTATCCTCGCTCTTGATGATTTCCGTCATGGTCACGCCCAGGCGATCGTCGACCACGACGACTTCGCCCCGCGCCACCAGGCGGTTGTTGACATAGATATCGATGGCCTCGCCGACCTTGCGGTCGAGTTCGAGGACGCTGCCCTGGCCCAGCTTGAGGAGCTGCGACACCGACATGTAGGACTTGCCCAGCACTGCCGAGATGTTGACGGGAACATCGAAAACGGGGGCCAGGTCGGCGGCGGCCTTGTCGCCGCCGTCGTCTTCCGTCATCTGAGGTCCGCCACCCTCGTCGAAATCTTCGAGACCGAGATCAGCCATGGGTCAACCCTGAATTTGCACGCGATTGATGATAGGCCTCGGCGTCGAGCGCTTCGTTAAGCGCGGCGTCCAAGGCATTGAAAACCTGGTCGGGGTCGAAACTGGCGCGGCCGTCGGACCAGACGATCTCGAACGCACCCTTCGGCATTTGCGGCATTTCGCGGAACTGGATGGCGCCGGGGAAGCCGGCCATATGGGCGGCGTCCTGGGCGGCGCCCTTCAGCGCGTCGTCCGGATTGTTCGACAGCAGCACCAGCCGCGTCGCCTTTTCGATCTCCTGGCCCAGCGCCTCGAGCGTCGCGGCGACGGGCGCGTCGGGGAAGCGGTCGAGCGCCTCGGCGGCGATGCGCTGGGCGCAGACCAACGCCAGTTTGACGCATTCGGCCTTGTGGGCGTGGATCGATTCCTGAAGCTGCCCCAGGCCCTCGGCGGCGAAGCTGGCCAGTTCCTGGATGGCCTGGGCCTGCATCAACTGCGCGCGCGCCGTGGCGGAATTTTCGCCTTCGGCATAGGCGTCGGCGCGGATGGCCTCGACCTCTTCGGGAGTATAGAACTTCTTCTCGCGCTTGCTCTGCGCCACGACGTTGCCGCCATCGCCGAAGACCGTGCCGAAATCGAATTTCTGGTGCTGGGTCATGTGAAGGCCTCCGCGGACAAGAACGCTGTCCCTACTTTTCCTTCCCCGTTTACGGGGAAGGTGGCGCCGAGCGCAGCGAGGTGACGGAAGGGGGTAGCCGTCGGAGTGGCCAACTGCGGAGCGTGGAAGCCCCCCTCCCACCGCTTCGCGGTCCCCCTCGCGGGCGAAGCTGTACTTCGCCTCGCTCGACCCCGTAAACGGGGCGGGAGAAGGCTATTCGGTGTTAGTGACACTTGGAGCGAAGCGACTAGCGCCGTTGAGGCGCGCAGCCTGCGTGGCGCCTGAACGCACTTTTTAGTAAATAAGCTCATCATCGCCTCCCTGACCGGCAAGCATGATTTCGCCCTTGGCGGCGAGGTCCTTGGCGATCTGGACCATGGCCATCTGGGCAGCGTCGACGTCCTTGAGGCGCACGGGGCCCATCGATTCCATGTCGTCGCGCATGATCTTGGCGGCGCGTTCGGACATGTTCGACATGAACATGTCGCGAAGGCTGTCCGACGCGCCCTTGAGCGCCAGGGCCAGCTGGTCCTTTTCGACGGCGCGCAGCAGGGTTTGCACCCCGCCGGGGTCGAGTTTCGACAGGTCCTCGAAGACGAACATCAGGGCGCGGATGCGTTCGGCGGATTCGCGGTTGCGTTCTTCCAGGGCGGCGACGAAGCGGCTTTCGGTCTGGCGGTCGAAATTGTTGAAGATTTCGGCCATCAGTTCGTGGCTGTCGCGTTTTGAGGTTCGCGCCAGGTTCGACATGAACTCGACGCGCAGGGTCTGTTCAATCTTGTCGAGGATTTCGCGCTGGACCGGCTCCATGCGCAGCATGCGCTGGACGCATTCGAGCGCGAAATCCTCGGGCAGCGAGGCCAGGACGCGGGCGGCGTGGTCGGACTTGATCTTGGACAGGACGACGGCGACGGTCTGCGGGTATTCGTTCTTGAGATAGTTGGCCAGCACGCCTTCGTTGACGTTGCCAAGCTTGTCCCACATGGTCCGGCCGGCCGGGCCGCGGATTTCCTCCATCAGCGCCTCGACCTTTTCGGGCGGCAGGAAGGAGCCGAGCAGGCGCTGGGTCTGTTCGAACGAGCCCATGATCGTGCCCGACGACGACATGCCGGAGACGAATTCGACCAGAAGTTCCTCGACGACGTTCGAGCTGACCGTGCCGAGCGACGACATGGCCTGGGAGATTTCCTTGATCTCCTCCTCGTCCATCGACTGCCACAGCTGCATGTGGTCTTCGCCGAGCGCAAGCAGGACGACGGCCGCCTTTTCGGTGCCGCTCAGCCGCTTGGGATCATCGATGATATTCTTGCGCGCCATATGCCTTAACTGTCGTGTGTCTTAACTGTCGTGCAGCCAGCCGCGAAGGATCGACAGCGATTCTTCCGGGTGGCGTTCCACGAATTCCGAAACCTTCTTGACCGACGACGCCTTCACCTGACCTTCGATGCGGGCGATGTCGATGCGGGTATCCTCGACCACGGGCACCATGGCGGCGGTCGGGGCGGCGATGGCGGCGCCGGCGGGCGCGCCTCCCGCCATGGCCGGCATGGGGCCTCCGGGCATGGCCAGTTGTCCGCCGCTGTTGGCCGCCGACAGATAGGTCGTCGGACCCGAATTGATGAACTTCATCAGTGGACGCGCGACCAGGAACAGGGTCAGCAGCGCCACGACCAGCAGGACGGCGATTTCGGCGCCGCGCATGATGTCGTTCTTGTCGAAGTCCATCAGCGGCGACTTGGCCGCCACGCCGCCGACCGTATCGCCGACATTGTGGTTGAAGCGGACATTGACGACCTGGACCTGGTCGCCGCGCGACTGGTCGTAACCGATGGCGGCCTTAACCAGGGTGTCGATCTTCTGCATGTCGTCGGCCGAGCGCTTGGCGTAGGCGTCGGGCGTCTTGCCGTCCTTCGACGGGGTGACCGAATCGTCGACCGCGACCGAGACGGCCAGCTTTTTCACTTCGCCAGGCTGGGTGATGGTCGTCGTCTTGGTCGTCGAGATTTCGTAATTGGTCGTTTCGGTCGTCGTGCCCGACTCGTTGCCCGAGGTCGAGCTGCCGGGCGCCGACGGGTTGCCGTTGGGGATATTGGCCGAGACGCTGGTCACGCCGTTGGCGTCGGGCGAGGTCGACTTGTCCTTCGATTCCGAGGTCTGAGTCGAACGCACGACCTGCCCATCGGGGTCGAACTGGGTCTTTTCCTGCGTGGTGGCGGTCTGGTCGACGTCGGCCGTGACCGTGACGCGCGCGGCGCCCGGGCCAACCACGCCTTCGACGATTTCCTTGACGCGCTTGCGCAAGCTGTCTTCGATTTCGTTCTTGTGCTGGGCGGCACCGGCGCCGAGGGCCGCGTCGGTTTCGTCGCCGGCGGCCAGCAGGTGGTTGCGGTCATCGACCACGGTCACCTTGTCGGGCTTCAGGTTCGGCACGGCCGACGCAATAAGGTTGCGGATGGCGCGCACCTGGTCGCCGTTGAGGTCGTTGCCGGCGATGCCGAGCACGACGGAGGCGGTGGGTTGTTGTGCCTCGTCCTGGAACAGCTCGCGCTTGGGCATGACCAGCAGGACGCGCGCGGAATTGATGCCGCGGATCGACCTTATGGTTCGCGCCAGCTCGCCTTCGAGGGCGCGCTGGTTATTGAGGTTCTGGACGAATTCGGTCTGGCCGAGCGCCGGGGCATTGTCGAAGATTTCATAGCCGACCGAGCCTTGCGTCGGAAGGCCCTTGCCCGCCAGCAGCATGCGCGCCTTGGCGACTTCGTCGCGGTTGACCATGATGGTCGAGCCGTCGCCCTTGGATTCGTACTTGATATTGGCCTGGTCGAGCGCCGCTGTGATTTCCCCGGCTTCCTTGAGGTCAAGATTGGAGAAGAGCAGGGATTGCGGCTGGGCACCGACGTGCAGGAACACCGCGGCCAGCACACCGGCCAGGCCGGCGGCGATGCCGAGGATGGTCATGAGTCGTCCGAGACCGAACTTCTGCAATCCCGAAAAGAATGAACCCACGTTCGTCCGCCCATCAACAACGAAGGCGAGGTTGGTCCTCGCCCGCAACTAGGCAGTAATTTCCCAGTGGTGGGTTAACGCCGGTTTAATTTTCACACGGACGTGAACGGATTTTTCGGATTCATGGGCGCGGACAAGCGGCTCAAATATCGGCGTTTTTTAACCGAAGCTTAAGGTATGTCCGGGCGCAGGTGGTCTCGGGCGCGTGAAGATAGGTTCAAGCCCTAACCTGGAGCGAAGCGACTAGCGCCGTTGAGGCGCGCAGCCTGCGTGGCGCCAAGCGAGCGCGAGCGAGCTGAACGCAAAACCAAAAGAGAGCCTTTAACGGACGCGCAAAGAGGCTGCGCACCCGTTAAGGAAAGCTCGGAAGGGTCCGGGCGCGCAAAACTGCGCGTCCGTTAAGGGCGAACCTTACCTATACTGTTGTATTCTGGTGGTGCGCAGACCGGCCATGCCGTGGTTCTCGATCGCCTTTTGCCAGCTGATGAACTCTTCCGACGTGATCGTGTATCGTTCACACGCCTCGTCGAACGTCAGCAGACCCCCGCGCACGGCGGCGACCACTTCCGCCTTGCGGCGGATGACCCAGCGCTCCGTCCCCGGAGGCGGCAGGTCGTTCAATGTCAATTTCGCACCGGTCGGACCGATCACGTACTTTTCGCCCTTACTGTCGCGGCGTTGTTCTTGAAGCATGGCATTTTGCCTTTATTACCATCACCAATGAAGCGACTATAACCTGCTCAGTCTAAAATCCGCTTAAAGGTCGTAGTAAACAGACCACTAACGGAAGATTGACACTTGGTTAAACTTCGATTGACTCTGAAGGCAACGCCACCCCGCGATTAACGCGTATTAATAATTTAAATAATGGCGCGAAATACTTTTTATGTTATCGCGCCATCTCTAACCCGCCGATTATTGCTTGATGGTTAACAGCTCTTGCATCATCTGGTCGGCGGTGGTGATGATCTTCGACGCCGCCGAATAGGCGCGCTGCGTCGTGATCAGGTGGGTGAATTCCTCGGAGAGGTCGACGGTCGAATTTTCGAGCGTCGAGCTTTCCAGCGTCCCCACCCCGTTCGAGCCCGGCTGGCCCAGCGTGTAGCTGCCCGAGGACGTGCTCTGCTTATAGGTGTTGCCCGACACGGCGATCAGGCCGTTGGCGTTGTTGAAGGTGGCGAGCGCGACCTTCGCAATCGCCTTGGTGTCGCCGTTGTCGTAGATGGCGGTCACCACGCCGTCCTTGCCGACCGTGACGCTGGTCAGCGTGCCGAACTCGGTGCCGTCGGCATTGGCCTTGTAGGCGGTGTCGGCGGCGGTCGAGGTCAGGGTGCTGTTGCCGGCGGTGATGCCGTAGTCGAAGGTCTGCGCCGGCAGGGCGGTCGAGGTCGACCAGTGCGGCGTCGTGCCCGAGGTCGAGCCGTTGATCGTCATGGCGTCGCTGAACGTGCCGCCGGCCGTCGTCGAATTGGCGGTGTTGAGCGCGCCCGACGACGTAAAGGACAGGGTGCCGTACGAGATCTGCGACGTACCGTTGGCGTCGACCACGTCGGGCGAAGACACTTCGTAATACCACTCGGTTTCGCCCGTCGTAGCGTTCAGCCCCTTTTTGAGCAGCGACATGGTGACCGTGTGCTGGCCGCCCAGGCCGTCCGAGATCGTCGTCGTCATCGTCGTGTCGGGTTGGGTGCCGACGCCGGTCGTGGCGGAATAGGCCGCCATCGAGCCCGTCGCCGAAGTGGCGTTGTAGGTGGCAGCGCCCGTCGATACGGCGGTGTCGGAATCGAGATTGCCCGTCAGCGTTATCGTCGTCGTGGGCGCCGGAGCGTTGGCGATGTTCTTGACGTTGATCGCCTGCAGGCCGTTGGTGCTCGACGTCTGCGTGATGTTGCCGGCGGAATCGGCGACCCAACCTTCGAGATAATAGCCCGAGGTGTTGAGCAGGTAGCCGTTGGTGTCGGTACTGAACGAACCGTCGCGGGTATAAAGAACCGTGCTGTTGGTTGCCAGCGCGTTCGACGAGTCCGACACGACGAACATGCCCTGGCCGTTGACCGCCAGGTTATATTGCGAGGTCGTCGTCGACAGGTCGCCCATCGACGAGACGTTCTGGACGATCTTGGACACGACGCCCTGGCCGTTGATCGTGCCCGTGGCGTTGCCGCTGATCAGGTCCGAGAAGCTGGTCGAGGTCGCCTTGTAACCGGTCGTGTTCATGTTGGCGATATTGTTCGAAATGCCGGTCAGGGCCGTCGACGTCGCCTTCATGGCGCTGACGCCGACCTGCATGGAACTGTTCAGACTCATCGTGCAAATCCTTTTCTGGGAGGGTCTTGCAAACTAAAGGAAATAATTCAGGACACCTTGGTCACGCTGGAGAGCGCGACCGTGGTGCCGTTGACGTTGATTTCGACGGTGCCGTCGCTGGCGGTCGAGGCGGAGGAGACGGTGCCCGTGACACCGGCCGCCGTCGTGACGTCGTTGCCGCTGGCGTCCTTGGCGGTGACCGTCAGCTTGTAGTCGCCGGAGGTCATGGTCTTGCCCGAACTGGTCTTGCCGTCCCACGAGAAGCTGTGGTCGCCGGAAGCCACGTCCGAATTGGTCTCGGTATAAAGAACGTTGCCGTTGGAATCGGTGACCTTCAGCGTCACCGAGGCCGCGTCGTCGGCGACATTGTAGTTCCAGTTGGCCGAGCCGTTGTTGAGCGTCGCCGTCGGATCGCTGGTCGAGACCGTCTTGCCGATGTAGGACACGGCGTTCGACATGGTGTTGCCCGAGTTGGCGGCGATGGTCTTGAGATAGTCGTTCGTCTTCAGCGACTGCTCGACCTGCGAATACTGCACCAGCTGCTGCGTCCACTGGGTCGTGTCCATGGGCGACAAGGGATCCTGGTTCTGGATCTGCGCCGTCAGCAGGTTCAAGAAGGTGTTGTAGTCGGCCGTGATGCCGTTCGAAGTGCCCTTCGTCGAGCTGGAGCCCGAAGTGTTGGTGGCGCTGGTCACGCTGGTCATGACTAAGTCCTAGACGAAAAGGTTGAGGGCAAGGGTGGAGGGGACGTTCGTGCGCTGGGCCAGAAGGCCGGCGTCGACGGCGGCGGACGCATCGGCGTCGGCGGCGATCGCCTGGGCGTTCTTGAAGGCGCGCGCCTGCGATTTTGACTGTTGGTTCTGCTGGCCCTGCGGCTGGTTTTGCTGCTGCATCTGAGTGAAGGCCTGGTTGAAGCCTGCGCTGTTGTCGTCGCGCGACGAAAAGGTCAGCGCGCCGCTGTCGAGGTTGAGGCCGGTCTGCGCCAGTTGCTGGCGCAGTTCGCCCTCCTGGGCCTGGAAGGCGGCGGCGGTGACCGGCGTATCGAACTTGAGGTGCGCGGTCGTCGTGCCGTCGCGCGCGATGCTGAGCGTGACCTCGACCTTGCCGAGGTCGGCCGGATGGAGCTCGACGGCGAACTTGGAATTGCCTTCGCTGAGCTTGCGGTTGACCTGTACCGCCATGTTCGACAGGGTCTCGACCGTGGCGCGCGCCAGGTTCGATCCCGCCTCGGTCGTGCCGGCGGTCTGCGCGCCTGTGGCCGTGTAGGCGCCCGGCGCCTCGACCTGGGCCTGCAACGAGAAGCCGGAAGACGCCGTGCTGCGCGGCGTGGCCTGCGGCCCCTCGCCGTCGGTATCCGTAGCCAGCGCCTTGCGTACGGCTTTCAGGCTGCCGGCCAGGGCATCGGCGGGCCTTGGTTGCGGCGGGACGGGAACCTCGGTCGACGGCGCGGTCGCCTGAGGGGCCCCGGCGTCGGCCACCGTCGTATCGGAGGCCTTGGTATCGGGAGCATTCGGCCGATCCGGCGCGGAAGCCGCAAGCGCTGTCGTGGTGGCGTCCGCGGCCGTGGGCGCAGGCACCCCGGCGGCGCCCGACAGCGCGGCCTGAGCCGGCGCCTGGACGGACGAACGCCGTTGCGGAGGCGCCGGGGTTTGCACCGTCGTTTGGGCTTGCGCCGTCGCTTGAGCTTGCGGTTGAGACGGGACCTGCAACTGGGCCACCACGACGGGCGGTACGGTCACATCGGCGCTAACCGGCGCCGGTTGGGTGTCGACGCCGTCCGTATCGTCTGCCTTCGCGTCGGCCGGCGTCCGGTCGTCCGCCTTGGCTTTCGGTCCTGTTGCACGGACGGGCGCGGCCGCCGGTGCGTCCTGAGGCATGGTCGACGTGGCGGGCTCGGCGAAGCCAGGTGCCGCTGGAACGACGGCCTGGGCCTTCACCGCGACATCGACCGCCGGCGAGAGTTGAGCCGGTGCTTCGGCCGCGGACGCATCCGCGCCGGGATTTGCGTCGGCGGCGGCGACATCCGCCTTGTCCGCCGGTTTCGTTGCGGTGGCCGGAAGCACGGCAGCGACGGGTTCCGGTTGGACGGATTGCAGATTTACCACAAGCTGCGGCAGGATGGCCGTTGCCACGGGCTGCGCCGCAACGGGCGCGGCAGCGGCATTGGCCTGCACGTCGGTGGTTGGCTGTACGGGCGCCGATGCCGTCGCGACGGCCGCGTCGTCCGGATTAGCGTCAGCCGAAACCGCGACCGGTCCCAGTACCGCCATCAGGGCGTCGAATACCGAGGCCACGCCCTGACCGCCCGCCGGAGCGGACGCGGACACGCCAGGAGACGTGTCTGCCGGGGCGCCGACCGTCGAGGTCGCGCCGCCGGTCGGTATCGGCAAGGGCAGGTCAGTAGACATGGTACTCACGAAAGGTGGTCGGATCGTTCATGCCGTCGGCCCCGCATTTGGCGGAGATTTCGGGCGCTCGTTCATCCGCAACTTCTTTGCGCGAACCAATGGACCCCTCGTGTAGCAAGCGGCGGGCCAGAATTTAAATTATTGATTTTATTGATTTTAATATGGTGAACGGGCGGTCAAATTTGCCGCCCTGGCGGCCCTGGCGGACAAACTTGCCGGGTAGCGGATGCACATTGCCCCCTTCCCGTTCCGCGCCGCACGGCTGCCCTCGCGCGTGAGTCATAGAGTCGTCTCACGCACTGGCACGCGACTTGAAACCTATACCACCGAAAAGTAACGCCTCCGCGAACGGAAAATGGCAAGACTATGAAATATAAGGCAATTTTGTATTTCAAACTTCAGCCCGCCCGGCAAAACCTGCCGGGTGAGCTGCAGGCTTTGCCGCACAACCCTCGCCTTGGCGCCGCGTACGGGAGCACGTCATGTCGCTGAACGGCATCATGAACATCGCCACGTCGGGACTCGGCACCGCGCAAAACGCGTTGAAGGTCACCTCCGACAATATCAGCAACGTCAACACGCCAGGCTACATCCGCAAGGTGGCCAACCAGCAGACGGTCGTCTACGGCGGCCAGGGCGCGGGCGTGAAATCCGGCCCCACGACGCTGGCGGCCGACCGTTTCCTGGAGCAGGCGACCTACAAGGCGCAGTCGGCCTCCTCGGCGGCGCAGGCCAGCTTCGACCTGATCGATCAGATCCAGACGCAGTTCGGCGACATCACCGACGGCAACAACCTGTTCAACCAAATGAACAGCGTCATGTCGTCGCTGGCCCAGGTCGCCGAAAGCCCGACCTCGAGCGCCGGCCGTCAGGAGGTCATCTCGGACCTCAGCGATTTCCTGGCCGAGGGCCAGCGCATCACCGACAAGATCCAGCAGGTTCGCGCCGACGCCGATACGCGTATCGACACCGACCTCAAGTCGGTCAACGACCTCTTGAAGAATATCTCGACGCTCAACTCGACCATTTCCTCGGCCAAGATCCAGGGGCAGGACGTCACGGGCTCCCAAACCCAGCAGACGCAATATCTCGACCAGTTGTCCAAGCTGATCGACATCCGCGTCACGCAGAACGACAACGGCGGCATCACGGTGCGCACCAATTCGGGCCTGATGCTGGCCGGCGACGGCGCCGCGACCCTGTCCTACACACCGACCGCCTCGGTCGACGCGACGACGGTGTTCAACCCCATCACCATCACGCCCCCCGCCGGCGAAAAGCGCGACCTGGCCGACAATCTCGCCTCGGGCGAGATCAAGGGCCTGATGGACGTGCGCGACAAACAGTCGGTCCAGGTCAACGACCAGCTCAACCAGTTCATGGCCAGCTTCACCGAGCAGATCAACGCGGCGCACAACGCAGCCTCGGCCGTGCCGGCGCCGTCAAGCCTGACCGGCAAGCAAACCGGCGCCACCCAGGACGAGATGCTGAACGGCATGACGGGCACGACCAACCTGGCGACGCTCGACGCGTCCGGCAATATCACGCACCAGATGGCGGTCGACTTCACGAACGGCACCTGGTCGCTGGATAGCGGCGCCTCGACGGGCACCTTCACCACCACCACCTTCGCCAGCGACATCACCAGCGCCTTCGGCGGCGCCGCGACCCTGAGCTTCACCAACGGCGTCATGAAATTCAGCGCCGGCAGCGGATCGACGGGCGTCGCGGTGGCCGAATCGACCACCACGCCGTCGAGCCGCTTCGGCCAGGGCTTTTCGCAGACCTTCGGCCTGAACGACCTGATCTCGTCGACCCTGCCGACCAATACGTCGACCGGCCTGACCGCTTCGTCGACCTCGGGCTTCTCGACCGGCAGCACGCCCGACACGGTGACCTTCGTCGTCAAGAATTCCAACGGCGGCACGCTGTCGACGGTCAATGTCGGCCTGCCGTCGGGTGACATGACCTCGGTGCTGACGGCGCTCAACGACACGTCGACCGGACTTGGCCGCTACGGCCAGTTCAACCTCGACAGCACGACCGGGGCCCTCAGCTTCAACGGCTACGGCTCGCCCGCCAACAGTATCGGTGTCAGCGCCGACAGTAGTTCGCGCTACGGCTACGGCCCCAGCTTCAGCCAGTTCTTCGGCCTGGCGGGTTCGCCCGGCAATGTCGCCAACGGCCTGTCGATCAACAGCACCATCAACGCCAATCCGGCCAACCTGTCGCTGGCGACGCTCAATCTGTCGGCCACGACGACGCCGGCCCTGGTGGCCGGCGACGGAACCGGCGGCCAGGCCATGTCGGACATCGCCAGCAAGAGCGCGACCTTCCCGCGCGCGGGCCTGAACAGCGGCGGCACCTCGACCCTGACGCGGTACGGTTCCGACCTGGCCGGCCAGGTCGGTAACCTGGCCGCGAACGCCAAGACCGACCAGCAGAGCTCGGACGCCCTGCTGACCGAAGCGACCAACCGCCGCTCATCGACCGAAGGCGTCAATCTCGACGAAGAACTTGTCAATCTCACCACATACCAGCAGGCCTATGCGGCCTCGGGCCGCCTCGTCCAGGCCGCCAAGGACATGTTCGATGTCCTGCTGAACATGGTGTAGGAGTAAGCCATGCGCGTATCGACCACACAAATCTGGGGCAATGCCGTCAGCAACCTGCAGGCGGCGCAGGACCGGCAGATGAAGGCCAACGACCAGGTCTCGACGCAGAAGGTCTCGACCGATCTCGCGGGCTACGGCCGTTCGGCCGAAATCATCGCCTCGTACCAGGCAACCCTGTCCAACACCAACGCCTTTATCGACGTCAACAAGACGGTTTCCGACCGCCTCGACGCCCAGAACCTGGCGCTGGAACGCACCAGCGACGCCGCGTCCCAGGCCAAGGATGCGATCATGAGCGCGCTCGCCTCGGGCGACGGCACGTCGCTGGCCACCGCGCTGCAAGGCGCGTTTTCGTCGTCGCTCGACGGGCTCAACTACGTGCACAACGGCCAGTACATTTTCGGCGGCGGCAATGACGACAACCCGCCGGTTACCGTCTCGACCCTGACCGGCCTGGCCGGCCTGACGCAGATTTCGGACGCCTTCCAGAACGGCGACGTCAAGAAGTCGTCGCGCATCGACGTCCATACAACGCTGCAGACGGGCATGCTGGGCTCGGACCTCGGCACAACGCTGATGGGGCTGTTCCAGCAGTACCAGCAGCAGGCGACGGCGACGCCGTTCACAAGCCAGCTCGACGATACGCAAAAGGCCTTCCTGACCACCCTGTCGAACCAGTTCAGCGCCGCCTACGACAACCTGGTCGAACAGACCTCGCTCAACGGCACCATGCAAAAGCGCGTCGAAAACACCACGACGTCGCTGACCGGCCAGGTGACCAGCCTGACGGGCCTGATCAGCGACCGCACCGATGCCGACATGGCCAAGGCCTATTCGGACCTGCAGATCGCCCAGGTCTCGGTCCAGGCGTCGGCGCAGGTCCTGTCAAGCCTCAAGGACACGTCGCTGCTGAACCTGCTGAAGTAGGCCCAAAGACCTAGCAATTTGCTCGGGTTTGTCTTATCTAGCGCGGCATGAGTGAAGCCTGCCCAGTCCCCCTGATCGCCGACGCGGATCTTGACGCCGCGATTGCCGCCACGCGTGCCGCGGTCGGCCTGCCTGAAGGCGCGCGCGTTGTCGCCGCCATGTCCGGCGGGGTCGATTCCACCGTCGTCGCCGCGCTGTTGCACCAGGCGGGTTATGAGGTCATCGGCGTGACGCTGCAGCTCTACGACCACGGCGCGGCACTGAAGAAGACGGGCGCGTGCTGCGCCGGCCAGGACATCCACGACGCGCGCATGGCCGCCGAAAAGATCGGCATCCCGCATTACGTGCTCGATTACGAAAGCCGCTTTCGCGACTCCGTCATCGAAGAGTTCGCCGACAGCTACCTGCGCGGCGAAACGCCCGTGCCCTGCATCCGCTGCAACCAGACCGTCAAGTTCAAGGACCTGCTCGACGTGGCGCGCGACCTCGGCGCCGAAGCCATGGCGACCGGCCACTATGTCGAGCGCGCCGACGATGGCGGCGCCGTATCCCTGCGCCGCGCCGCCGACGCCTCGCGCGACCAGAGCTACTTCCTGTTCGCCACGACGCGCGAACAGCTGGGCTTCCTGCGCTTCCCGCTGGCGGGCATCCCCAAGCCGCAGGTCCGCCATATCGCCCTGCAACTGGGCCTGAAGATCGCCACCAAGCCCGACAGCCAGGACATCTGCTTCGTGCCCGAAGGCAAGTATACGACGCTGATCGACAAGCTGCGGCCGCAAGGGCGCGAAGCCGGCCATATTCGCCACGTCGACGGCCGGGTCCTCGGCACGCATCAAGGCATCACGGGCTACACGATCGGCCAGCGCCGCGGGCTGAACATCGCTGTCGGCGAGCCGCTTTTCGTCGTGCGCATCGACGCGGACAGCCGCGAGATCGTCGTCGGTCCGCGCGAAGCCCTGTTGACGCGCGCCCTGTCGCTCAAGGAAACCAACTGGCTCGGTGACGAAGCCGATTTCGATATCGCCGCCGGTAACGAAAAGCCGGTGCTGGCGCGCGTCCGTTCGACGCGGCCGCCTGTCGCGGCACGGCTGGTTCGCGCCGCCTCCGGCATCGAGGTCGAGTTCGACGGCGCCGAAGAAGGCGTCGCCCCCGGCCAGGCCTGCGTGCTTTATGACGTGGCCGATCCCGGCCGCGTACTGGGCGGCGGCTTCATCTCGGCCACGCGCGGTGCGTATTAAAAAAGCCGCCCAGCTTTTCACGTCGCGCTAACGCTTCGCTTTTTGAGCGCGGGCGACGGCTTCATCTCGGCCACGCGTGGTGCGTATTAAAAAAGCCGCCCAGCTTTTCACGTCGCGCTAACGCTTCGCTTTTTGAGCGCGGGCGGCGGCTTCATCTCGGCCATGCGTGGTGCCTATTAAAAAAGCCGCCCAGCTTTTCACGTCGCGCTAACGCTTCGCTTTTTGAGCGCGGGCGGCGGCTTCATCTCGGCCACGCGTGGTGCCTATTAAAAAAGCCGCCTCACCCAAGTGAAGCGGCTCGAATTGCGGAATATCGACGGACGCTAAACCTCGATATTTTCCTTGTAGATCTCGGCCAGGGTCTTGGCGCCATCGTGCGTAACGACCTGCACTTCCGCCATATCCACCAGCTCGCCGCAAGACATGCAGCGCGTAATGGGTTGCACGGCGTGGCCGTCATGAACGAACTCGAAGGCCGGTGTTTCGCCGGCATAGACGTACTTGCGGCCCCAATCCATCATGTTGAGCAGGATCGGCTTCAGGTCCCGCCCCTTCTCGGTCAGTACATATTCGTAACGCTTAGGCCGTTCGCAATAGAGCTTCGGCTCGAACACGCCGTGCGCGACGAGATGCTTGAGCCGCGCGGCAAGGACGTTGCGCGCGAGACCGAGCCGCTCCTGCCATTGCTCGAAGCGGGCAATGCCCATGAATGCGTCCCGGATAATAAGCAAGGTCCAGGGTTCGCCAATAATATTCAGGCTGCCCGCGATGGCGCAGCTCTGCTTGCTGTAGTCAGCTGATCGTCCCAAAGTCTACTCGTACTTTCTTGTTGGCGCCCCACCCCGGTAAGCGCAATGATGCGGTAACTGCCACATTAGTCATGTAGAGCAAAATCGCCAGTGCTAATTGCAGAAAATTTCCCTGCAACAATGAGTATTCAAAAACTACTCATTGCTAAACCTTGTGGCATATACCGCTATCGCGTTTGCGAATAGTCACGCATAAAGCAACGAATACACAAAAACTACGGCGGTTTTGCGTTCACGATGAGGCTTTTTAGGACAGCCGGCGCAAAAGTTGAAGGCGTTTGCGCGTCTGTTTCATTATTTTCGCATAAAAAATGCGCCGGAACCCCGAATCAGGCAACGCGGATACCGTCGCCGCCGGAAACGCAGTCACGGCAAGCACCGTCAAATATATATATTGCGATACACGCCTCAACCGGGGCGGGCCAGAGCGCTATGCGATTTGGGGATCAGAATCCGCGCCCTGGATCTTTGTTCGGTCGCGCAATGTAGCCGGAATACCGTTCGGCTGCCAAAAGTGTATCCACTTATCGGATTGCGCTAGCGACCGGTCGCGTAGACCTCGGTCATGATGTCGGCCAGGCCCGCCCACGGCGCCGCGGCGTCGGGCTTGATGAAGTCCTGGTCAAAGCGGTCACCGTGCCAGTGCATGAGGACCGTAACGCCGTCGCCAAGGTCGAGCGCCAGGCTGTCCGACGTCGTAACGATACCGCCTTGACCGCAATCGGTCGCGAAACTGCCGCAGTCGGCGGCGTAATGCCCGGCGGGGACGATGCGCGGCATCGAGGCGCCGGATTGAGCGTCATAGCTCGACACGCGCAGGTCGCGCTCGCCCGCCGCCGTATTGAGACGGACGTGCACCGCGACGCGCCCAGTGGCCGGTTCGTCGACCAGGTACAGGGCATCGCGGCGCCCGTCGCCGTCGAAATCGCCTTCACGCGCGACCGTATCGGCCACCCCCAGATGCACATTATGCGGCATGGTCGAGGCAGACGCCCCGGCGGCGAGGGCCGAAAACCCTGCCAGAATCACCACTCCCACTGCGCGCCGGATCATTTCCACTGTCGAATTCCCTGTTCCGGGGCCGTCTGTGCGAAAAGAACACAGACGTCACGCCCTTGCCCGCTTGTCTCGCAGGTTCGATGCCAGCATTGGCACAGACAGGGTTAAAAGGGAATAATATTTTGTTAACCATAAACACGGTTGACGGTATTGGGGTTTTCAGGCCCCCGACACCATACAATCCGTATACGGATGAAATTAGGGATTGATTTTCAGGGCGGCGATTACGCCGTTTTGCGGCGTCTTGGTCGGATTGCCCTGGCTGTCCAGCGCATCCCACTGGCTCTTGGCCACGAAGACGAAGGCATCGCCGTCCATGATCCCCTGCGTCGGCTGGCTGAGCTGTGTGTCCGAACGCAGTACGACGTCGATCGACTTTACTTCCGACCAGTCGTCCGCCATGTGCAGCCTCAGGACCTTGTCGGGATTGAAGCCTGTCTGGACCGCGACAAGGTCGTTGCCATAGCGCGTCATGAACGAGATGCCGAGAAGCGAGGCATCGAGTGGCGGCACGATATGCTTCATCTCGCCGGTCGCGAGGTCGATGCGGTACAGCCCGGAAATATAGTCGGCGACCATCAGGGTCTTGCCGTCCTCGCGCTCGGCCATGGCGTCGGGCGTGTCCATATAGCCTTCGGGAACGAGGGTCTGGAAATCGCCCTTGTAGCCGTTGAGGCGCAGTATCTCGCCGTGCTCGCCATCGGCGACGTACAGGTCCTCGGCGCCGAGCAGCAGGTGTCCGAATTTGCGCGACTTGGACGCGTCGACGAAGGTCTGGACGACCTGGCCGCTGGCCGGATCGATCACGACGATCTTCGACGGAATGTTGGCCTTGCCGTCGAACTTCAGGGTCTGCTTGCTGGCCGCGGTCGTCGCCCACAGCTTGCCGTCGTGCAGGCCAAGGCCGTAGGCGGCGACACCCGCCCGGAAATGGATGACGTCGCGCGCGCCCTGCGTTGTCAGCGCCGTCACTGTACCGGTGCGCACGCCGCTGACGAAGAACTGCGTCGTTTCGGGGGCGTAAGCGATCCCCTCGGTGATGGCGAAGTCGGGCGAGCTCGAAATCACGCGCGCCTCGCCGATTTCGGAACGGTTCTGCCGGTTGCGCGCCTCCATCGCGTCGCCCCACAGCTGGCGGAAGTCGGCGTATGTCTTGAGGTCGAGGACGTAGCCGCGCGCGAGATATTCCGTAAGAAAAGCCCGCGCGTCCTTGAGGTCGCCCTGCTTCTGCGCCACCTGGACCTTGAGCAGCAGGATCGACGGCGAATCGGGGATGATCTCGCCGGCCTTGACGAAATTGGCCATGGCGGCGAATGCGTCGCCGTGATCCATCGCCTTCATGCCGGCGTCGCGATAGTCGCGGAACTTGCCGAGGTCCGAGGCCGCATCGACGGCCTGCGCGCCCGCCTGCCCGGCCAGCAACGCGCCGCTCACCAGCAGGGTCATGAGAATTCGCTTCATTCCATAGCTCCGAACTGCCCAGTCCCGCTTTAGCTCAAGCAAAAGCGGCATGCCAGAGCATGATGACAGGATAAAGGCGTAAGAAAGAGGTCAGCCCATTCAGTAGCGACTGGGAGAACGCCGCGGGTCACTTGCCTTCGAGGTTTTTCACCAGCCGGATCGGCACCGCCGTCGTGTTCTTGACCGAGCGCATGATGATGCGGCTTTCGACCCCGGAAACCAGGTCCGACGCCAGAAGCTTGTCGCGCAAAAAGTCGTCATAGGCGTGCATGTCGCGTGTCATGACGCGCAGCATATAGTCTTCGTGGCCGGTCACGGTGACGCACGACACGACCTCGGGCCAGTCGTCCAGCCGCGCCTCGAACGCCTCGAGATTGGCGCGCGACGGAAGGGATAGTTTCACCGCGGCGTAAACTTCGAAACCCAGGCCCAGCTTGTCGGGGTCGAGGACAGTCACACGCTTGCGGATCACGCCCAGGTCTTCCAGCCGCTTTACCCGGCGCCAGCAAGGTGATGGTGACAATCCGACCTTTTCAGCCAGGTCGGCGACAGACAAGGAGGCATCCTCCTGGATGAGGTCCAGAATACGCGCATCGAGCTCATCGATCAGATCGGACAAAATATACCCTCTACCCAAGACTCAAACTCACAATAACGCAGTATGGACAGGGTTTCGGGAAAATTTCTACCTTTGAATCAAGGTTTACGCGGCGTCACCTTGCCTCTCTGAAATATTTTTGACGGAATTGTTGCGCAAAAGCGATTAAACAGGCATCCACTGCGGTGCCATTACGAGGAAGCCTCAGCGCGTGCGCGTACTGAACATCATGCTGGCCGAGGGGCTGGGCGGCGTCGAAACCATGGCGCTGCGCTATCACGAAGCCCTGAGGGCGGCCGGTTGCGAGGTGATGAGCCTGGGGCCCGAACGCGGTATGCTGGGCCAGGCGCTGGTCACGCGCCCCCTCGAATTCCGCCCGATGAGCGCGCACATCAACCACGATCCCTTCGCGGCGCTCACCTTGCGCGGCGTGGCGCAGCATTTCCGCCCCGACCTCGTCCTGACCCACGGCAACCGCGCCACAGGCATCGCGCTCCTGTCCCTGTCGGGTACGGCCGCGCGCACGGTCCAGGTCGTGCACAATTTCCGTCATAAGCCGCAGGTCGCGCGCCTGCGCGCCGTCATTGCCGTCAGCGCCCCCGTCGCCGACAGCGTCCGTCGCGCCCACGCCGATATCCCGATCTTCACGGTCGACAACTTCGCCGCGCTCGAGCCGCATCCGGTCAAGCCGGCGCCGGCGGAGGCACCCGTCCTGGGCACGCTCGGCCGGCTGCACGTCAACAAGGGCCTCGACGTCGTGCTCGACGCCATCGCCCTTCTGGTCGGCGAAGGCATGCCGCTCCACCTGCGGCTGGGTGGCGACGGCCCTCTGCGCGGCGCGCTGGAAGCGCAGATACAGGAACTGGGGCTCGAAGACCATGTGACCTTCTGCGGCTGGATCGGCCGCACGGGCGAGTACCTGAAAGAGCTCGACCTGTTCCTGTGCCCGTCGCGCGTCGAGCCCTTCGGCCTGGTCGTCATCGAAAGCATGGCCGCCGGAGCGCCTGTGGTGGCAACCGATATCGACGGCCCGCGCCAGATCCTGAAGGGCGGCGAGTTGGGCTATCTGTGCGCCCGTGAAGACTCCCGCGCCATGGCCGACGCCATCCGCGCGGCGCTCGCCGACTGGCCGGGCACGCTGAAGAAGGCCGAGGCGGCACACGACTACGCCCTGTCGCATTTTACGCTGGACGCCGGCGAGGCGCGCCTGATGGCGGCGCTCAAACAGATTGCTGAAATCAAGGCTTGATCCGCCCGGCGGGATTGGCTATAGCGCCTGCCTCCGACGGACGCGACGCGTCACCCCGGTAAGGTTGGGTAGCTCAGATGGTTAGAGCGGTGGATTCATAACCCACAGGTCGGCGGTTCGATCCCGCCTCCAACCACCAGGGTCGCCAAGGTTATGAACCTTGGACCCGTCAGATTTTCCGATATCGTCAGCTATCGCCGCGACTTTCCGCCATCAGCCGGCAGATCGGCCCTCGCAGATCCTTGCCGGACTTCGGGCCGTCGGGCGTGAACGCCATATAGGACAGGCCCTCGTTCGCCTCGCGCCATTCCGGCAAGCCGGAGCCATTGGGGTTGCCGGTCTTGATGAAGTTCGCCCAATAGCGCTGGACCGGCGGCCAGGTGCCGAAGGTCGCGTCCTTCGGGATTTCGGAAAAGACGTAGTCCAGTTCGGCATTGTGCGCGACGGTGGGGCTGCCGGGCCGCTCAACGCCGAACTCATAGCGCCACACCTTTTGCTTCGCCTTTATCTGCCAGCCCATGATCAGGTTGGCCGGGCAGCGGAAGATCAGGTCGGTCAGCGCCTGCGTGCCCGTGCCGCCGAGGATGGGATCGTCCGGCGGCGTCTGGTCGCCGGTCACGCCATAGAGCGCCAGCGCCTTGTCGGCATTGGCGCCGAAGACGGTGCGGATCAGGCCGGGGGCCGCATTGGCCGGCATGTCGAATTCCTTGGTGTTGTTGCCGATGATCAGCGGCACGCGGGCGTCGGCGCCGCTGCGATAGACGTCGTTGGCGATACCCGGCATGACCCAGTCGTCGGCGATCGCAGCCCCCCACAAGGTGCCGGAATTGTTTTCCGGCGTGGTCAATGTGTCGGCCTGCGCGATCAGGTCCGCCGCCGGGAGCGCGCGCAGCTTCGCCAGACCGTCCGCGCCGGCCGGCAGGTTGAACTTGCCATAAAGGCCGCTGCCGATAGCCTCTGCCTGGGCCAGGGTGCGCGGCACGCCCAGGCCACCGCTTTCCTGGATGGCGCGTGCGAACAGGCCGCGCGTCAGGGGCGACCGCATCAACATGCCGACGTCTATGCTGCCGGCCGACTGCCCGCCGACCGTCACCTTATCCGGATCGCCGCCAAAGGCCGCGATATTGTGCCTGACCCATTCGAGCGCCGCGATCTGGTCGAGCAGACCGTAATTGCCCGAGCTGCGGTGTGCGGATTCCGCGCTCAGCTCGGGTGACGCCAGGAAGCCGAAGACACCGAGGCGATATTCGATCGAGACGACGACGATGCCGTGTTTGTAGATGACGGAATCGGCCGTGCCATAGCCCGAGCCGGCGTGGTTCGAGCCGCC
>OUNM011075655.1_pt1 | contig 31661 bp, 23 predicted proteins | sample 1769961 | NCBI WGS metagenome assembly OUNM01 (sample SAMEA3914820, study PRJEB12502) | metagenome | biome: forest; material: soil | place: USA | collected 2012-03-12 | depth 0.3 m | reverse complement strand
TGGCTATCCTTCTTTTCCGGCGTCGCCGCCGTGGCCTCCGGCTTTTTCAGCCAAAGCACCGCCTCCACGCGATCGCGCGGCACACGGAGCGTTTCGAGGCCGGAGAGAAAGCCGAAGTGCGTGCGAGTCATGGCTTCGATTTCACCGCGAAGCACGTCGCCGTTTGCGGCCAGCAAAGCATGCTGAGGAGGTGTGTCTCGGCGAGAGCGCGGGACTGTTAACGTTTGTGATTTTACGTCGGCCGTTACATTGGGTGACCAGGTGTGCCCGGGAGAAAAAGCAGCCGTGATTCCGCTCCATGAAATCGGGCGCACCCCGTTGCCCCAAAGGCTCGAGGGTTCTATGATGAAGCCTGAGCCGAATCGTTTTTCAGGTTCCGCGGGGACTTTCTGCATTAGGTCACCGTTAAGATAAACTTCGAAGTCTCTTTCCTGGATGACAAAGCGAAGCTCCAGGGGTTGCTTCCGCGAGACCACCTCGTTGCGTTGGTACGAAAGCTGGCCCTCCGTGCTTTCCAACCCCATGGTGATGCGATTGCCCTGGCGGGCGAGCAAAAAGTTAGTTGAATGTGAACTATCCGTCCCCGCGCAAAACAAGCGGAGGCGCGCGTACCAAAAGTCTGCATTGGATGTGGTGAGCGTAACCTCGCTGCACTGGAGCAGCGTGGGATGGCCGATGGAAGTTTCCGGCTCCATTTCAATGGATTCCCCATTGATACGGACGGATTCCGCATTTCCTTTCAGGATGGTCCAGCCTGGATCTTGGAAACCGTGAATGGCCGTCGGGATACGGGCGTTGAATTGAATAGCGTCCAGGTTTGCGGCGGCGAGTTTCGTCTTTTCGATCACGGAGGATTCGAATTCGACCCCAGTCCGATCGACGCTCACTGGACTGGCGGGAAGGATTTCGCCGGTTGTCGTATAGAAAAGCGCTGGAGCAAAAGGGATCTCTTTCCCCGCGGGAAACACTCGCGTGATTTCAAATGGCGCGTCCTCTTTTAAAGTAACAGGCTTTGCTCCGCCAACGGGCATCCAGCCAGGAGTGCGCTGGCCGCCGGACGTGAATGTTCCGTGCAGCTTATTTTTCTGCACGGTGAGCTGGTCCAACTTAGCGAGAGCAAGATCGTCCGCCATGGCTGCTGGCGACGGCTGGTCGAATAGCAATTGCCGCAATCCCTGCGCGCGGGAAATCACGGGCAGATCGGAAAAGGCAGTCGTCATTCCGATCCATCCTTCTTTCATCCACTCGAGGCGGCCCATGAGGAAGGTTCCATCCGCGAAACTGAGTGCGGCATTGTGCGGCACGGGTCGGATCGGCTCCGTGGAAAGAATGATCTCGTCGATCTTCGCCAAAGGCATGTCCGCTGGTTGCTCCTGTCCATCGGAACGCAAAGAGAGCGATTCGTTGGCGCAGGTGGAAACCAGGCCTTCCATGACGCTGCCGTCGGCCAGCGTGAGCCGCGGATTCCGCAAATCCTGTTTCGGCGGTGGATTTCCATCCCAGGTTCGGATAGACAAGTAATCCAGCGAGAGCGTGCGACTTTTGTTATGCAGCATCAGCCCGCCGCAGGCTTCCTTGGATTCCGCGGGCAAATCCCAATTGATGAGCGGCTCGCCTGTTTCCGTGAAAAGGGCGCATTTCCGATCTTTGCGATCCCAAGTAAGGCGGAGGCCGATTTCCTTTTCCTCCGGAGTGAGTTTGCGGATCAATTTGAATTTGTCCCCGGAACTTAACACGAGATCGTCATCCCAGGTTTCCACGGAGATCAGGTTTTTCTCTGAGCCGGTCCCGCCTTTTGCCGCTAGTTTAAACGCGGGCTGACCGGAGAAACGCAGGCGAAAAGTAATGTCCACCTTTTCCGGTAAAGTAACTGCCAGCCAGGCCTCCGTATTCCAGTAGGGAAAGGAGAGAGCGCCGCCCGGTCCGCAGACCAGTGAGGGCGGTTTCACATTTTCAGGGGAGTCCGCAGGCGCGTTGCCGTTTTCTCGGGCCGACTGCGGTTTCCAACCGACATCGCCATTGGGGCCGGCGGCGAGCAAGGCGGCGTTGTGGGAGCGGCGAATTGTCAGGACGTCGGCGCGCTTCAGGCTCGTATAGCTATGGCGCGCGCTTTGCACGGAAATCGTATCGGCATCGATGGAAACCAGATCGCCGTGAAGATGGCTGCCATCGCGAAGGGTAAAGTCGAATCCGTCAGGAGCGGCGGTGGGCGCCAGAGCACTGTCGATTCTGCGCAATTCCGGGAGATGAAGGGCCAGCGGTTCCTGAAACAGCGATGATTTCCAGGAAAGTACGCCGTCCCCCGCTTCGGTAAGTTCGCCAGTGATGGTCTCGCCATTGCGCCAGAGCAGATGCGCTTGGGGAGGTGTGGATGGCTTGGCCTCCGCGGCCCAAAGAGAGCCGGCTCCTTTTACAAGTAACGCTAGGCAGAGCGCGCTGATTTTCTTCATCGCTCGTAAATCGGCAGAAATCGGTAGTTGAGGGCGACCGCCAGCAGAGACATGCCGGTGCCGTAGGCGCCATTGCCAAAAGAGCCGTCGTCGTGCTGCGCGTCATGCAGGCTGCGCACCGTGGCGGCATTCCACTTTTGCCAGGCTTGATAGTCCCCCTGAAAAAGCGCTTGAGCCATATAGTAACGGAAGTATTCCGGGTAATTATTGGCAGGCTCCGGCGCGTCGATGCTATCGACGATCCGTTTCAGGCTCGCTTGGTATTGTTCCGTTTCCTTGGAGCGAGAGACCGCACCGGTCAGAGTGGCCACCGCGGAAAGATTCATCGATCCAAACATGCCGCCAAAGCCGCCGGCATATGCGACCGAGCCATCTTTGCCTGTGCTGCGCTGCATATATTCCATGGCGGAGTGAATCATTTCGTCCGATACATCCATGCCGGCATTGCGCGCCGCCATCAGGCCCATCAGCACTGCGCCCGTCACCGAAGTATCCGCATCGGTGGCCTCCGGAGAATAGCGCCAGCCGCCCCAGCGATTTTTCTTTTGCGCAGTGGCGGCGCACCGGATGGCGAGATCCAGCGTCTGAGCGATGCTGCGCACCGGTTTTTCGCCTTCCCAGAGCAGCGTTTCATCGACGGAGCCATACGCTTCGGCGAGAGCTAGCATGGCAAATCCGTGATGGTACATGCTTTCCGGCAAGTAACCGGTCTTCTCGTCCTGTTTCTTAATCAGAGCGCGCAAAGCACGCCGCACGTTGGCGGCATGGTGTCCGAAATTCGGATCTTCTCCGCCGGCTAGAAAGGCCATGAGGCAGATGCCATCCACGCCACAACCCTGGTAGTTATAATCGCCTTTCCAATTGCCCTCGGGAGATTGTGCGGCGGCCAGCCAAGCCAGGCCTCGTTCGTAGATGGTATCGACCTCCGGAGGAATTCTGCCGCCAAACCGAAGGCTCGTGTCCTGGGCGGGCGCGACTTGAGCGCCAAAGAAGAGGAGCGCGAGGAGTAATAGAGATTGTTTCATTTCTTTTCCGCCTCGCCGCTTTGCTTTTTCTCCGCTTTGACGCGTTGCTCGTGGTTTTGGCGCAGCATATTCCAATTACTGTTTGCCCAGCTAAATTCGTTGCTTCCCTTCCACCGATCCGATTGCTCTTTGGTCAGGATTTCGTTGAGATCCTTCTCCGGAATGGCGAGGATCATCACGTATCGATAGTAAGACATGTACCACGTCGTAGAGTTGCTATACCAATTCTTGAGATCCGGCAGATATTCGTGGATGGTTTTGGCAAGTAACGGTTGAAGCTTGTCGCGTTGCTCGGGTTTCAAGGTGGTGAATTCGGAGAAATTCTCCATAAGAGCGATAACGCTGGTCTCTTCCGAGTAGGCATCCCGCGCGTCCAGCTCTTTCTTCCAGGCTGCTTGTTGTTCCTCCTTCAGCTCTGTTTTGACAGCATCGTCCCAAACTGCCTGAGTCGAGAGGTTAGTTCCCGCATATCGCTGAAATCCATATTGCTGGCCCACGCTCGCCAGGCGTTGCTTGATATTTTTCGCGGTCAGGTTTCCCGCATTGGCCCGAAAGTTTTCCGCCAACGAACCGCTCCACTCTTCCAATGCCCGCTCCGCTGCTCCCCGGGCTGCGGTTTGCAGGCGGTCAAGGGTAGCGGGAGCGAGCGAATTGATTCTTGAAATATCTTCTACCCTTAACATCCGTGCATCCAGTTCCGCCTTCCTGCTGCTTGCGAAGATGGTAGCCAGGTAATCGGAGACCGCGTGTTCCACGTCTTCCGGCTCCGGCGTTTTGGGAAGCGTTGCTTGATCGATCTCGGTTGCTTCCTCGTTCTCAGAATCATCTTCAAATGGATTGCTCTGCAGTGAACTGCAGGCGCTTTGCCAATGTTTGCACTGGCTCGCTTCGAGAATGGGCGAAAGTTGTTTTTCCGTGGCCTTCATTTCCGCGAGCCGCAGTCCGTTAAATGCCCCATTTTCAAATAACGAAGATTCTTCCGCCGTCAGAAGGCTGGGTTCTCCTTTCACCAGTTGTTCGGCGAGCGGTTTGAGCTTTTCCCGTTGTGCCGCAGTGAAGGCACAACTGTTGTCCATAGTGGAAATCAAAACGCGGCCCAGCATGCTCCCTAGTCTTTCGGTTCGCGAGTTCTCGGCATCCTTCAGCTTTTGCTGATCCTGAGCGGAAAGAATTTTAGCAAGGCCGTCCCTCCATACCGATTGTTTTTCCGGAGCCACAGCCTCCTCATTGTTAAAATAAAAAGCCCGTTGCTTGAGGATTTGCATCCGCTGTGTTTCCGGTAGCGAAAGAACGTATTTCTCGGCGGATTTTTGCCACTCCTCCATCGTTTTACCCACGGCTTCTTTCGAGAGAGCCTTGAGTGCCTCGGAACTTTCTTTCGAGAGAGGCGTCAAGGCTAGCTCGATCCCGGCAATTTTCTTCTCCATGGCTTCCTCGTACGAGTTTTTCATCCGAGCATTGCCGGTATTGAGGGGGCCGGCCATTTGCTTGAGAGTGGCGTCGCGGCGATCCGCCAAGGTTTTCTGCCAGGCCGCAAGTTGGCTGGCGGAAAGCACACGCTGGAGTGTGTCGCTCCAGCTCGATTGTTCGTCAGGTTCGACGACTCCTGTCAGGCTGCCCGATCCTGCGATAATGGCGTCCACGTTGTCGCGCCATTGCTTGATGATAAAAGGAATCTGCTGCGGATTTCGTCTGAACTGTTTTCGATAAACGGAATCCATGGCTTTCGCGAATTGATCCGCGCCGGGATCAATTGCTGCCTGTATGGCCGCTTGCAGCGGCTTTGCGCCTTCATCGTTCAAACCCGTGACTTGTTTGAGTTCTTCGATGACCTTGCTCATCTTCGTGCCCCAGGCCTTCCGCTTTGCCACGGTTACCTTTTGCGTAAAATCTGCGAGGGACTTCTCGATCTCCGGCGAAAATTTATCCTCCGCTGCACCATTGTTTTCTGGAGCGGCCGCATTATCGGCAGCGGAGCAGGCCGCCGTTAGCCAGAATCCTGCCAGCGCAGCCAGCAGCAGATGATGGAAAGCGCGCGTGCGAGGCGGATGAGATCTAAAGAAGCGCAGCACGAACAAGTAACAGGTTGGCGAGGCGATGGGGTGGAGAATGGACAATTCAGCGGGAAGACTGCGGCGCGTGTTGGCAAAACGGGCTTACCGAACCGCGGGCGAGGCTTCGAGCAGATTGAAGTACGCGTCCAGGCCGGTCTTGAACTCCTCGGGAAATTCCTTTCCGGCGCGGCCCGTGGCCTGGCCTACCTGGCGCGTGGCAACGACACTGGCCGCATCTGAGCCCGGACCGAGATCAGCCAAAGCCGCGGCAGTCGCCGATCCGCGGCCCCCGCCGCCGGGATTTGCGCCTCCACCTCCGCCCCCTTTGGGACTCTGGCGCTTGGCTTGAAGTAACAGCTCGATTGCTTCCGTTTCCGCGGCGATCGCTTTGGCACCGGTGTCTGGCGTGGCGAGGATGTCTTTGCTTTCATCCATGACATTGATCACCGCGCCAAGCAGACGCAGCTCTTTGCCAAACTTGGCGCTGCCTTCCGGCAAGGCGAGAATGGCGTCCACCGCGCCTTGTGTATGAGTGCTGATACCAGATTGCGTTTCGCTAAGAGCCGTGGCGTCGGCGGTGTATTTCGCGGTCTCGACGGCGTCCTTTGAGGTCTCCGTTTCACGGGTTTGATCGCGTAACTTCATCTCGTCGCGCAGCGATTGCATGACTTTCAGGACCACTTCCGGCGGCAAGCTATCGCCGCTGCAGGAAGAGCATGATTTGCAATTACTGGCATCGACGAGATCTTCCGCCCAGCGATCCAGTGTATCCCCCCAATATTCCGAGCCGATAAGCGACTGGCCGTTAAGATTGACGAGGACTTTGTCTCCATCTCCCGCGAGCGCGCGCACGATTTGCGTTTTCTTCATCTCGTCGAGGATCGTTTTGAAGTGCGTGTCCTGTTTCCGCTGATAGTAAGCCTCCAGATCGCTCTGGATGACTCGCACGATTTCGCTTTGATCCTTGGCGCGCTTGGCAATGGGAGGTGCGGTGTTGACCGGTGTCTTTTCCACGCCGAAGGCATCCAGTGCGGATTTATTGATAGTGGAAGCGATGCCCATCTGCTGCCGTGATGCGCCTTTGAGCCGTTTTACGAAAGTGCTCGCTTCGAGGCTGGCCAGGATATCGTTGAGTTGATCGGAAACCTTGGCGAATTCCGCGAGCAAATCCTTTTGCTCGGTGATCGCGGCTTCCATTTTTTCCTGTGCCGGGGAAGCGGGCGGAGGCGGGGCCGCGCCATCGTCTTTTTTGTTACTTGGAGCTGCGGCGAGCATGGTGGTAGGCAGACGCAATTTGCCGCCGCCGGGTGCAACCGGCGGTGCATTGGGATCGGCGGGTTTTGCTTCTCCCGGTTTGTTATATCCCGCTTCGCGATCGGAGATGCTCGGGGCCGCCGGCTTGGGCGTTGCGTTGGGATCGATGGGTGGCGGTGCGCTCGGCGTGCCGGCGAGCGGCGCACCCTGGCTCACATTGGGTGCGCTTTGCGTGGGAGTGGAATCCGTTTTTGCTAGTTGAGATTGTTGCGAAGATGGCTGTGCATTGTTGCCATTCGCTGGAGAGCCGCCAGGTTTCACGCCCGGTGCGGCAGCCGTTTGTTTGAGCAGATCGGTCACGCTTGGCATCCGATTAGCCGCGATGTCTTGGAGCGACTTGAGCATGGTGGCCCAGGATTCGAGGCGTTTGGCATCAAACTCATCGTTTTTGGTTGCTTGTTCCACGAGGTTGCGTCCGGCGTGCGTGAGGCCATCGAGACGCGCGGCGTTGGAAGTTTCCGCCGAGGCTTGCTGCGAGACACGCCGGCGATTTTCCGGGCGATCCAGTTCGGCGGGGCTCAGGGCGCGCAGCTCCTTGTTGGACTGGTGAAGCTGCTGCTCGCGCTCGTAGCTTTCCTTGGCCGCTTCCAGCCATTTGCCAAATTGCTCCGTTAACCAAATTGCGTGGTCGGTTTTATTCAGCACCTGCAGGGTAAAGGTCGCCGAATGCGAACGCTGCCGTCCGGGTAAATAATCCGTCGCCCAGGCACGGATAGCGAGCGTCTGCGGAGCGACTCCTTCGCGCGTCGCGCAAAAGGTGGCGCGCGCGGAGACATCCTTCGCTTCGTTGCCGCCGCTCGAGGAAATCTTTTCCCCGGTGACCGGAGTTTTTCCATCAGCCTCCGTCTCCGAGCCGGTCCATTCGAGGCCCACGCTTTTCACACCGAAATCATCCGAGGCATTGACGTCAAAAGTAACCACTTCCGAGTCGAGCACCACCTGATCCGGCGAATCGCGCCGGGCCAGAATCTTCGGCGGTTCATCTTCCACAGCGCGCACTTTAAGAACGAAGGGATCGCGCGGCGCCAGTCCATCACGATCTTTCCAGGTGAAGGTGCGGTCTTCGTCTTTGGAGATTACTTGATAGCTCGTGGCGATCTTGTCGCGATCCACAATTTGCGTCTGGCCATCGAGCCGGGCACTGGCCAGCGAATGGTTAGCCGTTGCTTCAAAGGCCGCTTCCGCTCCCTTCAGCACATTCACCGCATTGCCGTGCACATCGATATGCTGTTCAGATTTATAGCCGAGATAATCTGGAAGCCGTACTTCCAGCGCGAGCTCCGAGAGCTCCGGCCGGGCGCGCGGCGCAATGAGAATCGTCTGGCGCACGTCACCGACCGACATGGAAAGCGGCGCGTCCTGCTTTTGTGGGGGAAATGCGAAAGGATAGGCGCCGGATGCTAGTTTAACGGTGACTTCCGGTTGCTTGCCGATGCGGGCGGTGCCTTGGTCAGGCGTGGACCGGGTGTTGCCCTCGAGTTGCACAGGGAGGTCAAATGGCTCCGCATACGGAACGACGAGCCGTGCTGGAAGCGTTTGCACGCGAGTGAAGGTAAAACGCTTCACGTGCCGCCACGGCATGAGCCAGCGGGCGAAGGCATTGCCCGCGGCGTCGTTAACCATGGCAAAAGCCAGCAGGACCACGGCCAACCCGCCTCCAGCCGCCCAGGCCCAATGGCGATGGCGGGCATTCGGCACCGCATGGGTGAAATCCCGATCCTTGATTGCAGCGGCGGCTTGCTCCATGGCCGCGCGTACCAGGCGATCGCTGCGCCCGGCAGCGGCGTGATCCGCCCGGGCCAGTTCAACGAGGCCGAGCAATTGGTCGCCCAATTTCGGAAAGTTATGGCGAAGCAGGCGTGCGGCGTCTTCGAGCCGGCGCTGACGCCAGACCCACTGATGCCATTTCAAGGGCAGCCCTAATCCCAGCCCGGCAGCGCCCACGATGAGCAGGCTGAGCCGTACCCAGGCCGGCGTTTCAAAGAAACGATCCAGCGCAAATACGAAAAGATAGGAAAGAGCGAGGCCGAAGACCGCGGCAAGCACTCCTTCCGCGAGTTTAACGGCCCAGACGCGCTGGCGGAATTCGGCCAGCTTGGTTTCGAGGACAGGAGGGAGGTTGGTGTTCACGAGAGTAGTGGTGTTTTGGGTTCCTCGCAGACGTGGATGAAATATGGGTGAGAAAGAAGAGGCGTTATTTAGAAAACGCTAAAGCCGGTGTTGATGCCCCAGCAGTGGTTCCGTGCCGGTCGGGCCATGGGAAAGCAACGCTCCATTTCCGCCGACTGACGGATTGGCGACCGCGCATATTGAAGCAAAATATGCAAGAGGCCTACCATGGAGCATTTGGAGGAAAATTCAAGCAGAGGGTTGCCGGCGATTTGAACAGCCGCAGCCGGTTCGCGAAATGGGACAAAACTGGTGGAGAAAGTGTTCATTGCCGCTCCTAAAACGCGCCGGCACTTTTCCGTCCGATCCAGAAAACGCAGAGTAGTAAAACGACGAAACCCGCCCACAACGGGTGCGCCCAGAGCTGGATCCGGCGCTCTTGCGGTTCCGGACTCGGCAGGGCAGCGATGGCAGCGGTGACGGCGGCCGGATCAGCGCTTTCCAGCAGGCGGCCACGCGTGATTTGTGCGATCTCGCGCAGGACGTCGAGCTTGGCCGGCTGGCCCAGCTTTTCGCGGCTCGTGCCTTGCACGGAGATAGTGGAATCCAGCGCCGAGCCGGCCTCCACACAAGTAAGATGCACGTGATGCTCTCCCGGCTCCGAAGGCGTGAAGACGCCGGAGAAAAGACCCCACGCATCTTCGCCCGCCGGGCTTAGGCGTACGGTGGCGGTTTTGCCGGAAGGGGCGGAAATTTGCGCGATCACCGCGCCGTCGCGCAGCGGTTCCCCGGTGAGACTAGTCACGTTGGCATTCAGCGTGATGGCGGCCCCGGCAATGGGGCGATCCGGTGAATAGAAAAGCCGCATCTTATCGCCCTGCGACATGTTGCGTTGATACGCCATCCAGCGCGCGACCTGTCCCCAGAAACGATAGTGATAGCGATCTTCCACGCCTTTGCGCCAGCGCCACGCGCCGTCGGTGCCCATGAAAAGGATCTTTCCCGCGCCGTACGTTTTCGTGACGATGAGTGGGATGCGGCCAAAGCGATTCGTTTCGTTGGCATGCGTCGCTAGTATTTCCGCTCCGGCTTTCGCGCGCAGGGCCGGTGCGTACCATTGGAAGCCGGGAAGCGTTTGCCACACTTTGGCGCTGGCCTCATCGGTGTCCTCGAGCTTGGTCAGCAAGCTGTGCGTGCCGGCTTCCGTAAGTGCGAAATTGCCCGGCGCAGACGTGCCCCAGCCGCGCGGCTGCGCGTCGTCCCACACAATGGGATTGAGCTCTGCCAGCGGGCCGCTTTGCAGCGAAGCCTGATTCCCGCGAAGGCCGGGCAGGAAGACCAGCCCCGCGGCCTGATCACGCACCAGCTTTTGCAGAGCCGTACATTGCTCCGGGGTGAGCATGCCTTTGTCCATGCCTACGTCGCCGAGAAAGACGACGTCGTACTTTGTTAGCTCTTCCTCTTTAGGGATAGCGGGCAAGTAACCTTTGCCCACGCCCGCTTTGCCGAGATCGGGCTGAAAGAGCACGCAATTGAGATCCACTCCCGGGTCGCGTTGCAATGCATTGCGCAGGTAGCGATATTCCCAGCGCGGAAAGGATTCGATGAGGAGCACGTGCAATTGCTCCCGCCGAATCGAGAGCGGCGCGTCGATGGAATGATTTTGCTGCACATGCTCGCCTTCCACCGGCGGGATGCTCAGCGTGAGCGTGAGGTCGCCCGGCTTTTCCGGCTTCCAGGTCATCACATCCTGAAAGCGGCTCATCGCGGGAATCACCACGGATTTTGTGATGATTTCGCCGGTGCTGGATTTCATTTCCAGCGTCGCCGGTTCATCGCGAGGCATGGAGCTTTCGATCGTAAAAGGAATGCGGAGCGGCTTGCCGGCAATGGCAAAGATCGGCGCTTCAAAGCTAGTTAGCTCCACGCCGGGCAGACGTGTCTCCGAGCCGAGGGGTACGGCAAAGACCGGGATATCGTGCATGCGCAGGCGGGTGGCGACCTGCGCCGGCGGCTGGCCGGTATTCCAATCGCCATCGCTCAGGAGTAGTACCGCGCTGAGGTGCGGATGCTTTTCCGCCGCTTGTGAAAGAGCCGCGCTGAGGTCAGTGCCTTCCTCCGGCGGTTGTTCGCTCGAAGAAAAGGGTTCCACGACGATGTCCATCTTTTGCGCGAGGCTCTGCCAGGTCGCCGGATCGGCGAGGGGCGCGGCGGATTCCGCACGCGTTTTGGCATCGGCCTTGGGATTGCTGGCGTCGAGCACATCCCGCGTTTGCATGGAGTGCGAGGTGTCGGAGAGAATGGCGAGCGTCGGCTTGTGGGTCGGTTTGAAGAGTTCGCGCCATTCCGGCTGGTTTAAAGTAACCGCCACGCACACGGCGATGAGGATGCGCAATCCTTCCAGCAAACCCGTGGCCAGCCGGTAGCCGCTGCGCTCCCAGGCCATCCATGCCAGACAAGCAATGATTACCACAAAGGCGACCGCGGCCGATACCGAGGCCGTGGTGCACGTAAAAACCAGTGACTGGCTATCGGCCGTCATGCGGTTGTTTCCGCGGGCTGAGGTTTGCGGGAAGGAAAACCGCTGGTCTTCGAATCCTTAGCGTCTGGCTCCCTCCGACCGGGCATGCAAAGTAACGCTTCGCCGAGCAGAGCGAGCGCGACGGCGATGAGAAATGTGCGCCAGACTTCATTGGTCAGGCTTCGCGTGTTTTCCACGGAGTCGGAAAGCACGCGAAAGTCGAGCCCGTTGAATAGCTCGTTTAGTTCCGCTGTGCCGACGACCTGCGAATCATCCTCGCCGGGTGGGCGATTGAGAGCGACAAGCTTGTCGCCGGAAGCCACCACGCCCGCGTGAAAGGGCAGATCACTAGCGATCACGGGTTTGGCTTTTTCGTCGGCGGCATGCCATTGGCTGGGGTCCGTTCCGAGGGCCGATGCCGAGACGAAACGCTGCTGGGCTTTGCCCATCGTCTGACCGGCTTCCGCGAGCGCGCGATGCAGCAAAGCGAAGAGGACGACACCGTCCCTTGCGAGGCTTGAGGAAGCGGGGCTCGGCAGCGTGCCGAGGAAATAGGCGCGCCCGGCGAGTTCACCAGCGGCGCGAACAAGTAACGGATCGTGCTCCGATGTGCGAGCCAGCGGGACGCCTTCGCCCGCGATGGCGCACCGCCGCGTGAGTTCCAGCGCGCCGACCGGCAGGGCGGAACCGTCGCGCGTATTGGCGAGCAGATCGGCGTCATTGCGCCACCATTCGATCGATGTTACTTGGTTCGCCGTGGATTGCGTCCATTGGCTCCAGTTGAGGCCAAAAATGGGCGTGTCATCCGGTGATTCCGGTGGCAGGAAAAGAACGGTGCGCCCCGCCGCCACATGGCTTTGAAGCTGATGCGCCAGCACGTCATCTGGTTTCGGAATGGGCGCCTGCCAGACGATGAACGCGGCGTCCTCCCAGGGAATCTCCGCGGCGCGATTTAACGGCAGCGTCGTAGTTTGATATTTGCGCGCCGGATCAGCGGCAGCGGAAAGCGCGGCGTTGATCGGGCCGGATTCCGCCTCATCGTCCGAGACGATCACCGAATGCAGCACGGGATCTTCAGCGAAAACGAAATGGTAGCTATTGTTCGCCGGAGAAGGGTCAGCGGGCAATTCGACACGGCCCCAGCCGCGCTTCACGCCGCGGTCGATGGGAATGGCGTGCGCCTGCAGCACGAGCTGGTTTTCGGTGATGGTTACTTTTTCCGTCACCGGTGTGCCATTGACCACAAAGCGCAGCGGTACTTCGAGCGGTTGCGGATGCTCCTGCTGCCGAGTGAGCCGCAGATCGATGAGCAGTTCGGCCTTATCGCTCGTTTCATGCCGTGCGACGTGTTCGACCGTGACGCCTAAATCATCCGGCGCATGTTGAGGATAGCAAAGCAGATGAAAACGTACTCCTTGCACGGAAGCGAAAGCCCCACGGAGCGATTGCCAGCGCCCGCTGGTCGCGTCCCAATCGCCGCGTTGCAGATCACTGAGCATCCAAACATCGGTGCGGCCGGTTTTATTGGTGCTGATGTAGTCGAGCGCGCTTTGCAGCAATCCGGGAATATCGGCCGCCGTATCGGTCGCTTCCGTCTGCGGCAAATCCACCAGCGCATCGGCCTTTTCCAGCATGATCGGCTTGTGCGTGGCGCTGTCGATGAGCACGAGCCGCGAGCGCGAGCCGACGGCATCATTAATCGCCTTGGCGATGTTCCGCAAGCCGGCGGCGCGTTTGCTCACACCGGTGGCCAGGTTCTGCTCATTCATGCTCGCCGAGCGATCAAGTAACACCATGACGGTGTCCGGCGCGCCGCCAGTGAGGCCGAGCCAGCCGCCGGCGAGCGGACGTGCGATCAGGAAAATCAGTGCCGCCACCGCAATCACCCGAAATGCTAGAATGAGCACCTGACGCAAGCGCGAAAGACCTTTATTCATCCGCTGTGCAGCCAGCAAAAACATCATTGCCGCCCACTTAATCTGCCGACGGCGATAGAGATGAATGAGGTGAATGATCACCGGCAGCGCGGCGAGCGGCAGAGCGAAAAGAAAAGCGGATTGAAGAAAGGTCACCGGCCGGAGCGTTTGGGGGTTCGACCGAGGAGAAACTTCACCAGCACATCGTCGTAGCGGCCATGGAGTTTCACCCGATGGTAATCAATCGCCGTGGTGCGCACGAGTTCGTCGATCTCCGCAAAATAAAGGCGCACCGCTTCGCGATAGTTGCGAGCGATGAGCGAGGGATCGGCGAGCACCGCTTCGCCCCCTTCCATATCGACAAAGCGCGCGGGCCGGTCGAAATCGAACTCCAGCTCTTTTTGATCGAGCAGATGAAACGCTGCGATATCGTGCTTGCTAAAGCGGAGATGTTGAAGGGCTGACTTCAGCTCCGCCGGAGGCACGAAGAAATCCGAAAATATAACAACAAGCGCGCGCTGCCGGATCTTTTCCGCGGCGTCGTGCAGCGCAGAAACCAGGGTGGTGCCGCCGACAGGCTTGATCCCACTCATTTGATCCAGCACCAGTCCCAGATGCCGTGGCCCGCGCCGGGCTGGAATTTCCAGAGGCGTCTGTGCCATGCTCCAAAGGCCTACGGCGTCGCCTTGCTTCGCTGCCAAGTAACCAAGCGTTCCCGCCAGGCGCAGGGCGTAATCCAGGCGCGTCGCCCCGGGATTTCCAAAGCCCATGGAGCCGCTGGTATCGATCAACAAGCAAAGACGCAGATTGGTATCCGCCTCAAATTCCTTGATGTAAAAGCGGTCGCTGCGGCCCCAGGTGCGCCAATCCAGGCGACGCGTGTCATCGCCCGGCACATATTTGCGATACTGCGCAAATTCCAGCGAAGAACCGCGCACCGGGCTGCGATGTTTTCCCGAGACGCTGCCAAGCATCGCGTGGCGAGCATGCAAGGGCAGGGCGAGGAGACGCGCCAGCACCGCGGGTTCCAGGAACGATCGTTTGTCCGCGGCCATGGCTCCGGAGCGTTACTTTATGCCGCGCGGCTCAGCTCTTCGACGAGGCGTTTGGTCAGGTCGCGACTGGTCACGCCTTCGGATTCCGCAGTGAACGTTGTCATCACGCGGTGGCGTAACACCGGATCAGCCACTTCCATGATGTCTTCCATGCGCACGACATAGCTGCCGTGGAAAGCAGCGCGCGCTTTGGCGCCCAGGATGAGATATTGCACGGCGCGCGGGCCTGCACCCCAGCTCACGAGCGGTTTGATCCACGAGGGCGACTCGCTGTTGTTGGGCCGCGTGCGCCGGGCGAGATCGACGGCAAATTCGTAAAGATGATCCGGTACCGGAACTCTGCGCACGAGATCCTGAAAGGCCATCACGCGTGGGCCGTCGAGCACGTGATCGAGCTTGGGCAATTCCTGGCCCGTGGTGGTGCGGGCGATGGCGATCTCTTCGTCGCGCGAAGGGTAGTCCACGCCGATCATAAACATGAACCGGTCAAGCTGTGCCTCGGGCAGAGGATAAGTGCCTTCCTGCTCGATGGGATTTTGCGTTGCCAGCACAAAGAACGGCGCGTCCAGAGGATAGGTGCGGCCCGCCACGGTCACGCGATGTTCCTGCATGGCCTCGAGCATGGCTGCCTGCGTTTTCGACGGGGCGCGATTGATTTCATCCGCCAGCACGATATTGGCAAAGACCGGCCCTTTGGCGAATTCGAAGGCGCGCTTTCCTTTCTGCGTATCCTGCAAAATATCCGTGCCGGTAATGTCCATCGGCATCAGGTCCGGCGTGAATTGAATGCGGCTAAAGCTCAGCGACATCGTCTCCGCGAGGCGGCTGATGAGGAGCGTCTTTGCCAGGCCGGGCACCCCCATGAGCAAAGCGTGGCCGCGGGCAAAGAGGCAGATGGCCAACTGCTCAATGACCTGCTGCTGGCCGACGATAATCTTTTTCAGTTCGTCGGCGAGCTTTCCATAGACTTGGCGCAGTTCATCGATGGCCTCGACGTCGTCTTCGGGAATGAGCCTTTCTTCTTTGGGTGTGGCCTTGGAGCGGGAAGTGGAAGGCATAGGCGTTCTAGGGATGATAACGTGCTACGGCAATAGCAGAGGACGAAATGATCACAATGCTTATTCAGTGGGATTGTAACGGAACGGCTCCATAAGACATGGGAGCCGGGGTTTTGTTCACGAAGATTTCAATCAAAGGCGACCTGCACTGCCGGCTGCCGCTCGCTCACAATCCACTGTTACTTGTGGCGCCTGCCTTCACGGTAATTCCGTCACCGTTTCTGGTCTTTTCGACCGATTTCCTCGATGAGAGTCGAAAGCTTCGCCGCATCGGCCGCGAGCTCTTGGGCCCTAATCCGGAGCCGCTTGGAATCTTCCAAAAGTTCGGCGAGCGTCGGCTTAGCCTGGCGTGTCGGCTTCATGCGATCCGCGTCTTTGGTCATCAACCCCGAAACCTGCCACTGGTGCCGGCCGGGAGGGCAGAACATTTACAATTGCATTACAATTTTGCGGGCGAAGGGGGGAGCGCTGATCGCGCAAAGACTGATCTGGGAAAGGAGGGGGCTGCGTGTATTTGATATAAGTAGTTCATTGTGAGTTATTTGTGTTGATTGCTGGGTTCAAATCCAGGGATTCGACCTTTAAGCCAGGCGTGGTGGCACACCCCCTGCGTCTGATTTGGCTGCTTCACATTCAGTGACAAACGAATTTGAATTCCACCATGTCTTTCTAAGTTCCTTTCTTCCGGAGGGTTAAGCCAGTCATCCCCTGGCGCGGCCGGCCCTCGCCTTCCTCAGTTTCCGTTGATTATCCCCTCATCCTAAAGCACCTTAAAATGTGAAGGCGGACCCCACTTCGCACAGGACTCATTTGCTCGCCGCGTCGCTGGCGCTCTTTCTCGCCAGCGTCTGTGTCGTCGTGGGCTATTGGCGCTGCAGCGAGTGGGAGCATCATTACATCCACGCGCTGGCTCCCGAGTTCTACGATGTGAAACTGCAGGGGGTGGCTTTGCAAAAGGAAGCGTTTGCCCAGCCCGATCTTCTGGTCCTGTACGGCAGTTCGGAGCTGGTGCGCGAGATGCCAAACAACGCGACGCAGTTTTTTCAGGATTACCCGACTGGCTTTGGCATCTTTCCGGTGGGCAAGCCCGGCGCGACTTCCCTGTCGATCCTGCAAAAAATCGCCTCAGTGGGGAAAGATATCCGTGGCCGCAAAGTCGCCTTTTCGATTTCGCCGGGTTGGTTTTTCACAAAGGAATTCGATCCCAAATATTACGAGGGGAATTTCTCTGAACTACAGGCAAGCGAGGTGGCTTTTTCTTCGGTGCTCAGTAGCGATCTAAAGCGCGACGTCGCCCGGCGCATGCTGGCCTATCCCCGCACCTTTAACCACCGTGCGCTTCTGAAATTCGTGCTCAACCGCCTGGCAGGGGATACCTTCTGGGATCATTGCCTGTACTGGACCGTCTGGCCGCTCGGTAAACTGCACAACGCGGTGGGCCGGCTCCAGGATCATCTCGAGGTGGCCATCCACATTCTCGACGAGGACGAGCATCTCGATGTGGTCACAGCCAGCAGCCGAAGCGGTCATCATCTCATCTGGAACGACTTGCTGAAGCGCGCGGCGCGGTTTGCCAACTCCACGGCGCTACAGGCCAAGCGCAATGAAGTCGTCCGCCGCCATTTGCCGCGGGCCTCGCGTGACAAGACCTTCATCCAGACCATGGAGACGGCCAACGAATGGACCGACGTGGAACTGCTCATGCGCACTTTCAAGGAATTGGGCGCCGAACCGCTTTTCCTCAGCATGCCGATCGAGGATATCCGGCTCGAAGTCTATGGCATTTCGCCGGAAGCCCGCAGCGCTTACGTCGATCGCATCGACGGCCTCGCCAAGCAATACGACATCCCGTTACTTGATTTTCACGAATACGAAAAGGACCCGGCTTTTTTGGTCGATTTTCTCGATCATCTCAGCGGCAAAGGCTGGCTGTATTACAACAAGGCCCTGGACGATTTTTTCCATGGTCATGTGAGCAGCCTTTGACTTTTCCCGGAATGCCTCTTTTGTAGTCGCCCTTTTCCCTATGGCAGAAACGACAGATAAAATCATAGACGTCCTCGCCAACGTCGCCGAAACCGATGAAGTCCGCTCCAATCCGGACCTCGCCCTTTACGATCTCCAAATTCTCGATTCCATGAAGACCGTGGAATTGATGGTCGCGCTCTCGAGCGAAATCGGCGTTGAGGTTTCGCCCGCCGAATTTGAGCGGGAGAACTGGGCCACGCCTCGAAAGCTCGTGGCTGACGTCCTGGGACGCATGGCCAGCTAGAAACCGATCTTTCCTCCGATGCCCGCCCGCATCAAAGCCTGGATCGAGAGCCATCCGCGTACTCGCATGGCGCTGCTTACGCTTTACTACTTTGCCGTGGTTGCCGGGTTGATCGCTCTATACGGGCGTGGCGATTTTTCGACGCCGGCTTTTGTGTACCAGGAGTTTTAGGGTTTGCGCTCGATTAAAAGGGGAGATTTCTCACTTACAGAAGCGACCTGAGGGCGAGTTGTTCATCCGAGTTCATATTGAGGACCCGGATCGTGGTCCGTCCAAGGCGGTTTTCCCCGCGATATAGACTCCCTCCCAACGAAAATGATCCCCCCACCGGTCCTGACGAGGGTGGAAGAGTTTCGCAAGATTCTGAGTCAACGGATCTATTCCTGTGAGATTGGAACCTTTATGCAGGTTGCAGTCGATACAGGCTAGACCTAGATTTTGCGGGTCATCGCTGCCTCCATGTTTTCGTGGACAGATATGCTCTACATGCAGTGTGAAAAGTGGCGAATTTTCCTGACGAAGCTGACAATATTCGCAACGATTTCCTGCACGTTTCCTAATCAGTGCCTTTACTGACTCATCCATTACGCACCTTCGCGATTCGCCATGCGAAGGGCCTCCTGCCGGAGGATTGCCGTAAATTTATTGGCTCGAACATAGCCCTCATACTCCGCGCGTTCTTCCGGCGTCAGTTCTCCTTCGGTGGATTTTGTGGCGAGCTCAGAAATTCGCTCCTGGAGTCGTGGATCGGGTCGCAATCCAAGCACTTGGTTTATTTTTTCCGGCAAGATTATTTTGAGCACCGGTTCGATGCCTTTCTCGAAAGCGATTGCTTCGGTGGTCATGGAAAAATCGTATCACGTAGTACGGGCTCTCACAACGAAAGACTCAATTTCCAAAGGCCCGCACTGCTTTGTAAGTTTTAAGCATTTTAACACTCATCAAATGGAGCAAGTCTCTTCCGCCATGCACCTTCTCGACCGTATCGACCATTGGGGAAAAATCGCACCGGATCGCGTCGCGCATCGCAGCGGTGGACGGACGCTGACTTATGGCGAATTACGGGCTCGGTCTGATGCGCTGGCGGCGTGGATCGAGAGCGAACTGGGCGCGAGCCGGTCACCCATCGCGGTGCACGGACACAAAGAGCCGGAGATGCTCATCGCCTTTCTCGCGGCGGTGAAATCCGGCAGGCCCTACGTGCCGATCGATTTTTCCATTCCGGCGCAGCGTGTTGAGCGGATCATCGAGGTGGCGGGAGCGGCGGTAGTACTCACGCCGGAGCGGGTCGCTAACCTGGGTTCGGAGAGCCGGCAAGCCGGGTCGCGCCGTGTGGAAAGCAACGATCCCTTTTATATTCTCTTCACCTCGGGGAGCACCGGCGAGCCGAAGGGTGTGGTGATCACACTGGCTAATCTCACCCATTTCGTGGAGTGGATGCTGGCCGAGCAGAAGTTCACAGAACTCGGCGAGACCTTTCTCAATCAGGCGCCCTTTTCGTTCGATTTATCGGTCATGGATCTCTATCCATGCCTGGTCACGGGCGGAACACTATTTAGTGTTACCAAAGATCACGTTGCTAATTTGAAGAATCTTTATTCCGCGTTCGCGGAATCGGCGGTCACAAGCTGGGTATCGACGCCGTCCTTTGCCCAGATGTGTCTGATCGAGAAAAGCTTTACCCAAACGATGATGTCGGAAGTGCGGCGGTTTCTTTTTTGCGGCGAAACACTAGCGCCCGAAACGGCGTCGCAACTCGTTGAGCGTTTCCCCAAGGCCGAAGTTTGGAATACTTACGGACCAACGGAAGCGACGGTGGCGACCACCTCGATTTTGGTGGATCGCAAGGTCTTGAACGAATATTCACCGTTGCCCGTCGGTGCTGTGATGCCGGGCACGAACATCTTTATACTTGACGAAAAGAAGAGCGAAGTGCCGGAGGGTGAACGCGGCGAAATCGTGATCGCGGGGCCAAACGTGAGCCCCGGCTACCTCGGCCGCGAGGATCTTACGGAAAAGGCTTTTTATGAAATCGACGGCGCACGCGCTTATCGCACTGGGGACTGGGGTCGGATGAAAAATGGGCAGCTCTTTTTCGAAGGGCGCATGGATAGCCAGGTGAAAGTGCACGGTTATCGCATCGAACTCGGTGATCTTGAGGCGAATCTGCGGGCTCTTCCCGAGATCGCTGATGCCGTGGTCCTGCCGGTGATGAAGCAGGAGCGCATTGACTCGCTGGCGGCGATCGTTGTGCTGGCCGTGGAGAAATCCGGCTCCGATTTCGAAATGTCGGCGCGGCTGAAAAGCAGGCTGGGCGAGCGGTTGCCCGCCTATATGGTCCCGCGCAAATTTATTTATGTGGACGCCTTTCCCATGACGGCGAACGGAAAGGCGGATCGCCGGAAGCTGGCAGAATTGCTTGCGTAAATGTCATTTGGCGGGTGGCGCCTAATGCCCCTAAGTTGAAAGGGAACGCACGGTAATCCTTCAGTTCCCCTACGCTGCACGGGATTCGCCACCCACCCAAACCCAATTGCCTCTTGGCTCAGGCTTCCCGCCTGCTGTAACAACCCGCTTCCCTTCGTCTTTCCGATTTCCTGATGTCCCCTCCCTACGCCGATTTCATGTTCTTCGCGATGATGCTGTACATCATCATCCCGACGATCCTCCTCGGCTTGTTCGGATGTGCGGGTCGCTACTGGACGCTCTTCGTCACGCTGCTCGTCCTGGGAGTGCAATTCTGGTTCACGGCCGATCTTCCGCTGACCCCCACGCGCAATCTCAACGTGCTTGGGATTATCTCCGGGTATGCAGTCTATCAGGGATTGGTGAGCTGGGCTTTTCTTCGGTGGAAATCGCGGCCTGCGTTCTATGCGGCGATCATCTTAAGCATTTTGCCGCTGGCTTTTGCAAAATTCCTGCCGCTCTTCGCGCCCGACAGCGCCTTCGGTTTTCTGGGAATATCCTATGTATCGTTTCGCGCGTTGGATGTGATTTTTTCCATTAACGATCGCGTTATTACGTCGCTCAATCCCGTCCAGTATTTCACATTTGTTTTTTTCTTTCCCACGGTTTCCTCGGGGCCGATCGATCGTTATCGCCGATTTGGCCAGGATTGGGTAAAGTCGCGCACACGCGCGGATTTCTTGACGGACCTGGATGCGGCGATCCAGCGCGTCTTCGAGGGCTTTCTCTTCAAATTCATCATCGCTGCTTTGCTAAAGATTCATTGGGTAAATCGGGTATCCGCACACCCGAGCGCAGGCGCCATCATTAGCTACATGTACGCGTACACGTTTTATCTGTATTTCGATTTTGCGGGCTATAGTGCATTCGCCATCGGGTTTTCGCGGCTGTTTGGGATTCGCACGCCGGAGAATTTCGACCGGCCCTTCTTATCCAAAAACATTCGTGACTTTTGGAATCGCTGGCACGTCTCCCTTTCTTTCTGGTTTCGAGACCATATCTATATGCGCTTCCTGCTCGCGGCGGGAAAAGGCAAATGGTTTAAAGGCAAGCATACCGCTTCCTATATTGGGCTTTATCTCACTTTTGGGATCATGGGGATATGGCATGGTCCGGAGTGGCATTACATACTCTACGGCCTCTATCACGCCACGCTTCTGTCGGGTTACGATGCTTTTGCCCGCTGGAACAAGCAACGAAAGCTTTGGCGCGACGGCCCCTGGTGGCGCGTAGCGAATATCCTTCTCACCTTCCACGCCTTTGCCTTTGGCCTGCTGATTTTTTCCGGGCGGCTTTCACCGCCCGTGCCGCCGCGCCGGGATGAAGTGGCCGATCGCATCGACTGCTACCGCGTGACCGGCTGGGCCTGGGATCGCGAAAAAGGCGACACGCCGCTGCATGTGGATATTTATGTGGACGATACCTATGTGGGCCGCGTTCTCGCCGATCAATATATCGAAGAGCTCCATGATCGCGGCTACGGCAGCGGCAATCACGGATTCACGTTCAAGCTCCCGGATTATATTCACGACGGGCGCTCGCATAACATTGAGGCGCGAGTCATGGAAAGCGGAAGGGTGTTGAGAGGAACGCCAGATTCGGTAAGTTGTCCGCGACCCTGATCCCATGCAGTCTCTGGAAACTCTGCCTCCCCCGCACTTGGAGAATCGCGCCGACCATACGGTTGCCATTCGTCCTGAGCAGTCGCACGTCTGGGCTTTCCTGCTGGGGTTGGTCTGTATGGGGGTTCTTCTTGTTTATCAAACGGAAAGGATGCGGCAGATGGAGCGGATGGCGATCCACTGGGTGGCTCAAGAGGCCGCGGAATATACGACGGAGAAAAATACTGAACCGCGGCTCGAAAAAATCACCAATTTCGGCATGGCTCTGCAGCGGCAGGCCATGGCTGAGGCAGATTTGCTGCCATTTTACGGAAGCTCGGAATTGGCCAAACCCGTTGAGGATCGCGCCAGCGCCTTCTTCAAGAATAGCCCGACAGGCTTCGAAGTATTTCCCGTGGGAAAGGCCGGCACCACATCGCTCGTGATTTTGCAAAAGATCGCCGCCTGCGCCGGAAATAATGAGGGACGCAAAGTGGCGATCCTTCTTTCTCCCGGCTGGTTTTTCTCCGTGACGACAGAAGGCCGTTTTTACGAGGGCAATTTTTCCCGGCAACAAGCCTCGGCGCTCGTTTTCAATCCTCGTTTGAGCATCGATCTCAAACAAGCCATTGCACGGAGAATGCAAGCTCGTCCCGCCACTTTGGAGCGAAATGCGTTGCTGCAATTTGCTTCTGCGCGGCTGGCCGATGGTTCGACAGGCTCCCGGTTGCTATACCATTTCACTGAACCCCTGGGATTCGTGCAAAATTGGATATACTCGCTGCAAGATGATGCTGAAGTTGCCGCGAATTTATCCGTGCAAAGAGATCAGTGGATGGCGCCGATGGCGAAGACTCCAGCGGTGTTGAATTGGGATGAATTGCTGGCCAGCGCGGATCGTGAATCACAAGACTCGGAGGATTTTGAACATCGCTGGCGCGGACATCGGCGGGAAATTAATACTTCATTTCGGGAGACGATGCTGCAATCGACCGAATGGGGTGATCTGGATTTGCTCCTCGAAACTTTGGACCAACTCAGGCTCGATCCATTGATCCTTTGTATGCCGCCCAATGGCGACTATCTGCAAAGGCAGGGCGTGGCTCGCCAAACGTTGGACCTTTTTGAGCAACGCCTGCGAGAGCACGTCGGGCGGCATGGGATGAGGCTGGTGGCGTTCGAAGACCATATCGACGATCGGCGATTTCTTGCGGACCATCACGACCACCTCAGCGCGAAGGGATGGATGTACATCAATCAGGCGCTGGATGAATTCTTCCACGGCAAAGAGCCACAGCTCAAGGCGCAGATCCCTGGCGATCGCACGTGATTTTTAGGCGGCTTCGGAAAAGGCTGGCGTCCGCCGAAGGAAGAAACACAAGATGGATTCGTGGACCGGTTACCTCGGGTCCGGCCATCCTTGCTTGCCTTATGAAAATCACAAATCTCTCCCTGGGTTCGCTATTCTTCGCTCTTTTCCTGGGATGGTGCGGCCTTTCTCACGCGGATCAAGTAACTGTAGATACCGGGATCCTTGAAGGAACCAGCGAAGGAGGAGCGCGTATATTTAAGGGCATCCCTTACGCTGCTCCGCCGGTGGGCGATCTTCGATGGAAAGCGCCTCAGCCTGCCGCTCATTGGGAAGGCGTGCGCAAGGCCGATCAATTCGGGGCTCGTGCGACGCAGGCCCGCCTTTTTGGTGATATGATTTTTCGAGATAACGGTCCCGGCGAGGATTGCCTCTATCTCAACGTTTGGACGCCGGCAAAGGATGCAACGGAAAAGCTGCCGGTGATGGTCTGGATTTATGGTGGCGGCTTTGTCGCCGGTGGCTCATCCGAACCTCGCCAGGATGGCGGCAATTTGGCGAAGAAAGGCGTGGTGGTGGTGAGCATGAACTATCGGCTGGGCATATTCGGTTTTTTCTCTCACCCGGAATTGACGGCGGAATCTAGCAATCATGCATCGGGAAACTATGGCCTGATGGATCAGGCCGCCGCGTTGGAGTGGGTGCATCGCAATATCGCCGCCTTTGGCGGTGATCCCAATCGCGTCACGATTTTTGGCGAATCGGCCGGCTCCTTTTCCGTCTCGGCGTTGATGGCTTCACCGCTTTCGCGAAATCTCATTCAGGGGGCCATTGGCGAAAGTGGCGCATTCTTTGGGGACACGCTCAGCGCCCCGCCCCTGGACCAATCTGAAAAGAACGGCGTCAAATTTGCACAAACGATGGGTGCGGAATCACTGGCGGCGTTGCGTGGAAAATCGGCGGAGGAAGTGTTAAAAGCTTCGATGGATAAAGGCGCGCCACGCTTTGGGCCGAATATCGACGGTTACTTTTTTCCGAAGGAAGTACGCGCCATCTTTGCCGCAGGCGAGCAGGCCCATATTCCTCTGCTCGCGGGATGGAATGCTCACGAGAGTGGAACTCCCGAAAGTAACAAGTCCACGTCGCCCACTTTTGCCGAGCAGGCCCGCCAGCTTTACGGCGAAAATGCCGACAAATTCCTCGAAGCCTATCCCGCCCGTACCGATGCCGAGGCCCGGGAATCATCCAGCGCCTTTTCTGGTGATCGTTTCATCGCCTTTGGCACGTGGAAATGGATCGAGATGCAAAAGCAAACTGGTGGCAAGCCCGTGTACCGCTATCGCTTTGACAATGCCTTGCCGCAGCCTGCCGGCACGAGCAGCCACGGCGCTTATCATTCCGCGGAGATCGAATTCGTCTTTGACAATCTAGCCAACAAGGAACTGCCCTTTGGCGCGGATGATCGTGCGGTTGCCGTGCTCATGTCCAGCTACTGGGCCAATTTCGCGAAGACCGGCGATCCGAATGGGAATGGCCTGCCGCCCTGGCCGCCTTATGAGGAGGCGACGGGTTATCAAGTAATGCACATCGATGCTACATCAAAAGCCAGTCCTGACGACCATCGGGCCCGGTATGAGTTTCTGGATACGCATCAACCAAGTAACAAGCGGTAGAATCCTGGGAGCGTCGGCATCCTTGCCGGCGAGTTTCTGAACGGCAAAGTAGTATGGGCATCCCGGCCCATGGAAAGAAACTACGGGCAGGATGCCCGTGCCACGCTTTGCTCCAGCCGATAAATGAGATCGACTACTTCACGCTGGGCTTATGCATGCGCGATTTCGAGATGAAGCTGCGGTGCGTGTGTCGGGTGCCACGGGTTCCGCTCAAAATTGTGCGCCTGAATTTCGCCGATGAAGTGACGGCACAATTCACAAACTGCTACCACATCCAGCGACAGATGTTTTGGTCCGAAGGGCTCGATGTTTGACGTCCCGAGATGGAAAAGCCTCACGGCTGGGCGAAGGCGCGTCGCGTCCTTCGGATGATGCGGACGGAGGAACTGCTTCTGCAAGTGAACGAAAGCACCGGCGATCTGGATAAGCCCTTGGTAGTAAGGCCGATTTTCGTCCCGGCACTGGAGCCACAGATGCTCGAGCACATCGTGTGCTTCATAATACTCACGCGCGTTGAAACAGGTGAAAAACCCGGCGTAGCACGGGTCCAGGCCGGCCGCCGGAGGGGTGCCAAGCTGGGAGACAAAGGCCGAAATGCGCTCATTTTTTTTCATCGCGCCGCAGGGGCTCGGCAACTATCCTGTGCGATTCTGTGTCTGACAAGATGCCAGTGAATCCTACGGAAAAGGACCTCTTTGAAAAATCGGGCCGGATGAGCCCGGCTTGGTCTCATTTTTTATTTTCCGCGGCTGACCGCTTTCCCGGAGCTGTCTGATGTCCGGCCCTCTGCTTTGGATCATTCCAGGGTTGCTGTTTCTCGTCGCCGGCTCGGTGCTCTTTTCGGCCATCGAGACCTCTTTTTTCTCGCTGACGCAGTTGCACATCGAACGCCTCAAAACGCGACGCGCGGATTTCGCCGCAGCGCTGGAGCGGCTCATGGAAAATCCGCGGCGGCTCATCAGCGCCATCTTGCTCGGCGATTCTCTGTTGAATTTGCCATTGATCGTCCTGTGCCTTTTTCTGCTGCGGCAAATCGTCTCGCCGCAGATGCCTTTCTGGGCGGCGGCGCTGCTCATTTTTACGTTGGTCGTTTTTATTTGCGATCTCGTGCCCAAAGTGGTGGCGCTGGCCCAGCCGTATCGCGTGGTGAAACTCGGCGTGCGCGTAATGCGCGTGCTCATGCCGGTGGTCGATCCCTTGGCGCGCGTGCTTCAATATATTGCAGAAAAGATCGCAGATGTAGTGACGCCGGAGAGTCTCAAGAAAAGCCATTTCCTCAGTGAAGAGGAACTCGAGACCCTGGTGGAATTGAGTGCGGAGGAAGGTGCGCTTCACGCCACTGAAAGCGAGATGATCCAGGAAATCATCAAGCTCGGCGATAAGACTGCGCGCGATTGCATGACGCCGCGCATCGACGCGTTTTTCATTCCGGATGACTTAACGAATGAAGAGCTCATCCCCAAGCTCCGCGCGGAAAGGCATGCACGGGTGCCGGTGTACGGCGATACGCCCGATGAAATCCTGGGTGTGCTCGATGTTCGCGCATTTCTGCTGGCCGAAGTGGAACTGCATTACACCGAACTTCTCATTCCGCCCTCCTTCGTGCCGGAGACGATGAAAGCGATCGATTTGCTGCACTCCTTTCTCACGCATCCTCAGGCGCTCGCCGTGGTGGCGGATGAGCATGGCGGCACGGAGGGCATCATCACCATCACAGATCTGGTGGAGGAAATTATATCGGACGCCGTACCCGCCGCGGATCGCGAGCTATACATCGAATCGCTGGATGATCACAACCTGATCGTGAACGGCAGCGCGCGCCTGGATGATATTAACGAACTCCTCAGTGTCCACCTTGAGGAGGAAGGCATCGATACGATTGGTGGATTGATTTTTAATCGATTGGGCACGCTGCCAAAAGTGGGCACGGAGCTAAAGTCTGAGGGGTTGACGCTGGTTGTGCGCCGCGTTTCCAGGAAGCGTGTAGAAGAGGTTTTAGTCAAAAGGGACCTCGAAGGAGAGAAGGAGGAGGGAGATGAGTAATCGTTCCGTGCTTAACGTTCGGAGTTCAACGAAAACGCGTGCGAGCCTAAGCGACGGCGCTACACCCGGGTGAAACAAATGATTTGGTTTGCCGTCATCCTCTGTTTGCTCATCTCCTTCATCTTTTCAGGGATTGAGGCGGGCATTCTATCGGTGAATCGAGTGCGGCTAAAGCACCGCATTAAATTGGGGGATGCCGCAGCGATTAAGTTGAACCGGCTTTTGTCAAAGCCCGAGAGGTTGCTTGTGACGGTGGTGATTGTCACTAATTTGATGAATATCACGGCGATCACGCTCGCCGGGCAGGAGTTGGTGCTTCGATTCGGAGACGCTGGATATTGGGTTACTTTATTCATTTTTCTGCCAATTTATTTATTCGGCCTTGAGCTTCTTCCTAAATCGCTTTTTCGCCGGTTTCCGTATCGCGCGCTCTCGGCTCTCGCGGAGCCATTGCGGCTGGCGGATACTTTGTTAAGCCCCATGCATTTCGTCGGCTGGCGCATCTCGCGACTGCTGTTGGGACATCACCATCCGGAGCAACGAAAACTCTTCGTGGCGCGTGAGGATTTCAAGTATCTCACCATCGAAAGCGAACGCACCGGAACCTTAACGCGCACAGAGCGGCAGATGATCCATAACGTGGTGGATTTTCGCAGCGTAGCGACGAAAGACGTGATGATTTCTCTGGACAAAGTGCGCACGATTTCCGCGGATTCTTCCATCGAAGATTTGCTCGCGCGCAGGAAGGAAGCGAAATTCGATCGCTGGCCGGTGGTGGGTGAAAACGGACAGATCACCGGTCTCGTTGATATCTTTGACATCGCCCTCGATGGCCGCCGGCGCGGGCCGGTGGAGCGCTTTCAGCGCCGCATCGTACGTGTCGATGTGAAAGAGCCGGCTTACTCCGCATTGCGCAAGCTCCGTGCAGCACGTGTTACGCTCGCAGTCGTGCGGGATGAACAGGGGAAACCGATTGGCATCGTTTCCCTGGAGGATTTGGTGAACCGCCTCGTAAATGTGGCGAAAAGCCAGCCGGCGGCAGAGGCGATCAAGAGTTGAGCGGCCCCAACTGCACGAGCGTGATTACAGGTTCACCTGTGCTGCGCGAAGCGGGAAGATCAATGCTGAACTCCGCGAGCCAGTCGTTCATTTCATCGGGATCAACCAGGGTTTGTTGAATTCTCCAGTGACTCTCTTCTTCACCAGGGAGCAGGTGGGTGTGTTGCAGATTACGCGCGGGTGGATCGAGCCGCAGGCGGCCGTGTCCGGTCAGGTACGCTTCGAGCGATTGCTTGAGAAGCTCGCTGGTCCAGGTGGCGCCATCCGGTCTTGTCGGGAAAGAGAGCGTGGTGAGTGCCCGGTTGCCGTCGCCGCTGGCCAGAGCGCGCAGGAAAGCGAAGATTCGATTACGGATGGCAGCAAGAAACTCTTTGCGGTTTGCAGTGACATCCTGGAGTGATTCCGCCGCTCCCGGGGGCCGAACCTCCGCAGCTACGCCAGGTTGATAGTTAGGATCGCGCAGCTTTTCCCATTCATCGAGCAGGCTGGAATCGATCTGCCGAAGCATCATGCCTAGATAAACCTCCATGTCTCGCACGGGCTCTGTTTTTGCCGAATCAGGCACCGTCTGACCGAGTACTTTATGCACTGCGGAAAGGTGGCGTAGCAACAGGCCTTCTGCTCGATGCAACCCGTAGATTTCGATGTAATCGGCAAATGACCGATACTCTTCAAACATTTCACGCGCGATGGATTTTGGTCGAATATTCTCCTGTCCGACCCAAGGGTGCCGCGCGGCAAATTCGTTAAATGTGGAATAGATAAACTCCCGGTTTGGTTTTGGATACTCGAGGTTTTCCAACTCGGCCATGCGTTGCTCGTATTCCATGCCTTGGGCCTTCATCTCCACGATTGCTTCGTCTTTTACGCGATCCAGTTGTTTGCGCAAAATAAGCTCGGGATTTTCGAGAATTGATTCCACCAGCGTGAGCAGGAGCAGGGGATATTCAGGCGACTGGGGATCGAGCATCGGCACGGTCTCGAGCAGATAAAGCGAGAGCGCCCGATCCATGGAGAAATCGTCCTGCAGCTCCACGTTAACGCGAAGCTTGGCGCCCGATTTGGTCTTCGGGATGAATTCAACGATCTTGCGCTCCACGAGCGGGCGGAATAATTGCCACGCGCGCTTGCCGAGCGATTTTTTGGATTTGGCAGATTCGTGGCTGTCGCGAATGAGCTGGCGCATGGCAGTGCAGCCGTCGCCGTCGCGGCTGAGCACATTGAGGAGCATGCCGTGCGTTACTTGAAAGCGTGAAGTGAGACGTTCTGGCGTTGCGCTGATGAGCCGGGCAAAGGTTTGCTTGTCCCAGTTGACGAAATTGCGCTCCGGGGGCTTGCGTTTGACGAACTTTTTCCCGCTTCCCGCCTTCTTTTGCTCGAGCTGGAGATTCTCGATCACGTGTTCCGGAGCTTGCACGACGACCCAGCCTACATCGTCGAAACCTTTGCGTCCGGCGCGCCCGGCGATCTGGTGGAAGTCTCGCGCGCTGAGGATGGCCGTCTTCTCGCCGTCGTACTTGCAAAGGCGCGTAAATAAGACCGTGCGGATCGGAACGTTAATGCCGACACCCAGGGTGTCCGTGCCGCAAATGACCTTTAGCAATCCCTTCTGCGCGAGCCGCTCCACAAGCAAACGGTACTTAGGGAGCAGCCCGGCGTGATGCAAACCGATCCCATGCCTGAGCCATTTTTTGATTTCCGGGCCATACGGGCTGTTAAAGCGGAAGCCTTCCAGTTCGGCGGAGATCGCGATTTTCTCTTCCTTACTGCAGACGTTGATACTGGTGAACTCCTGAGCGCTTTGTGCGGCATCCGCCTGGGTAAAGTGCACCACATAGATGGGCCCCTTTCCGCTCGTGACTAAATTTTCCAGATTTTGGGCAAGCGGGATTTCCGAATAGGTAAATTCCAGCGGCACCGGGCGCGTCTGCGATTGGACGGTGATCGTTTCGCGTTCGGTGCGTTTCGTGAGTTCTTCCTTAAAGAAAGTCGTGTCGCCCAAAGTAGCGGACATGAGGAGAAACCGCGTCTGCGGCAAGGTGAGTAACGGAACCTGCCACGCCACTCCGCGATCCCGATCCGCGTAGTAGTGAAATTCGTCCATGACCACATCGTGGACTTGCGCGTGTGATCCTTCGCGCAAAGCGATGTTCGCGAGGATTTCCGCGGTACAGCAAAGGATCGGCGCGTCGCGATTCACCGAGGCGTCTCCGGTGCTCAGGCCCACCTTTTCCGGGCCAAATTCACGGCAAAGCGCCAGCCATTTTTCGTTAACCAGAGCTTTGATCGGACAGGTATAGATAGACCTGCCTCCCTGTGCCACCGACTTGAAGTGCAGCGCTGCGGCGACGAGTGATTTGCCTGATCCGGTCGGGGTATTGAGGATCACATTGTGCTCGGCAAAGAGCTCGAGAACGGCGGCTTCCTGCGCAGGATAAAGCTGCAGGCCGGCAGTCTCCACATACTCGAGAAAGCGCCCGAGGAGCGTATCGTTGTCGGCTTGATCGAGAGGTGGTAGAAGATCGCCGAGCGTGCGGCGGGGAGGAAGCATTGGTTTGGAGTGCAGAGAGAACTCTCAACTCTCGACTTTCAACTCTCAACATCCAAAAGGGAAAGATGGTATCGAAATGCTTTCTGCGGCGCAAATTTCAGCTACCCTCACAGTAATGAGGGTTTTTCTCAAAATCTCGGTGATGCTCTTTGTGTTAAATGCGCCGGTCATTGCGCGTTTGGACGATACGCTGGATCAAGCCGAGGCCCGCTATGGATTGCCGAAGAAAAAGCCGCTGACAGGAAAGATCGAACCCGTGCTGCTGGAAGGCGCAAAGGAATTGTGGTTTCAGCACGAAGGCTTTTGGATTCGGTGCGCGTTTCTTCCGGCAAAGGATAATCGCGAGTATGTGGTGAAAGAGGAGTACCGGCGGAAATGGGACGCCGCAGCGATGAAGAATGGTCAGCCGCCGGAAATCCTCGAGACGGAACGCGATGCTATATTGAAAGCGGAAGCAGGGCGGCGCACCTGGCAGCAGAAATCCGCCAGCGAATCTGATAATAGCCGAATCAAAGCCGCGACGAAGAAAGCCGTGGATGCTGTGGGATTGGAAGGCGGGATGTGGGTGCGCGACGATGGAGCGACCGCGCAGCTAAGCACGGCGTCCCTCAAAATGGTCCTGGAACTTCCGCAGGCCGCGAAATGGGCCAGTGAATGGAAGGCGCTTAACCAAAGCAAACCAAAGGCGGCGCCACCTTCATTTTAGCTCTTCGCTCTTTCGCCCAGAACACGCTGTGCCGTGTCCTTAAATTCCGCGTCGATTTCAAAAAGCTCCAGCCAGCGAGCTTTCGCCTCTTCGGCTTTCCCGAGGCTTTCCAGGCTGCGTGCCATGCGATAGAGAATCTCTTTCTGCAGCGCTTCATCTTCGCGTGCAAATTCGAGCGCCTGGCTGCGGGATTTTTCGCCGAGGCTTGGCAGGCTTACCTGGTCGTAGGCTTCCGCCAGCGCGAGGATCGATTCCACGCGAGAAGTGATCTTGGCATTTTTCCGCGCGCGCTGGAGATGAAGAATCGCGCCTGGGGCGTCGCCCTGACGCAAAAGAAGCGAACCTAAAGCAAGCCGCAACTCCAGATCGCTAGGCTGTTGCTTGACGAATTGCTCCAATTCTTCGCGCTCCTCTTCGGGCGTGAGGCTGCCCTGGCGGCGGCGAATTTCCCAGGCTTTGCGGCGAAGTGCCGGATTGTC
>OUNM010017810.1_pt1 | contig 31672 bp, 32 predicted proteins | sample 1769961 | NCBI WGS metagenome assembly OUNM01 (sample SAMEA3914820, study PRJEB12502) | metagenome | biome: forest; material: soil | place: USA | collected 2012-03-12 | depth 0.3 m | reverse complement strand
GTCAGGTCGAGCGCGCGGAACCACTCGCCGCCCTTGGGGAAGATGCGCTTGCCCGCCGCCTTCTCGGCGACGAGGAAATCCTTGAGCGCCGCCATATACGAGCTAGCGAACTCCGGCCCGAGCGGCTCGCGCCAACTCTCGTGCAGCTTCACCGCCTGTTCGCCGTCACCCATGCCACGCCTCCATCCCCCCGCGCGGATGTGCGCAAGGCGAGCCGGCGCGTCAATGGAGGCCACCGCGCCACCATGATATGCGGCCGCCATGCAGTCGCTCGCCCACATCGCCCTCCTCGTCCGCGACTATGACGAGGCGATCGCCTTCTTCTGCGGGACGCTCGGTTTCACGCTCCTGGAGGACACGCCGATCCCCGAACAGGGCAAGCGATGGGTGAGGGTCTTGCCGCCGGGCAGTCCTACGGGCGGCACCACGCTGCTGCTCGCCCGTGCCTCGACGCCCGAGCAGGCCCGCTGCATTGGCGACCAGGCGGGCGGGCGCGTCTTCCTGTTCCTGCGCACCGACGACTTCGCCCGCGACCATGCGGCGATGCTATCTAAGGGCATCGTCTTCGTGCGCGAGCCGGTGCGCACCGACTATGGCACTGTCGCCGTCTTCCTCGATCTTTGCGGCAATCTCTGGGACCTGGTGGAATACGACCGCGCCTGACGACATTCAGCGACGGTGCTTTGGCGGCGGAGGGCGAAGGCGGCAGATCGCGCGATCGGCCATCTCGCCGGTGGTGCCCGGCGTCGCCGGGCCGAGCCGGTTGATAGCAGCACTCGGCGCCTCGCGTGCGTCGTTGACGATGCTGCCGTCGGCGCGCAGCGACACGACTGCGAGCGAAGTTGTGAGCCCGCGCGCGCAGTCGACGCCTTCGAGATGTTTCTCGACCACCGTGCCGTCCGGCCGGGGCTCGGCCAGCGTCATGCGCCACCAGCCGCGCACGAGCCCGCCCCACGGCGTGATCGAGCGGGTGTCGACCTCGACCGGGCTGCCGTCGATATGGGTGCCGACCGCCACCCAGTGCGGGCCGGGCGGAGGCGCCGCCATCGCCGGGATTGCCGCCAGCGCGGTCGCCCATACCAGGATCCGTGTCGTCGTCATCGGACGCCCTCCTGCTCGCGGACCATTCCGGCCCCGGCCCGATCCTACCTCACGCAACAGCGCGGGGCCATGGCGATGGGGGGCGTCGCCGGTGCGCCGATTGATACGGGGGCGTCCGCGCGATAGCCTCGCGCCGCCGGTTTCTCCGAGGAGATCGCCATGACCCGCGCGCATTCATTGCTCCAGATCGCGCTCCTCCTTTTCGGGGTGGTGTGCTGTCTCCTCTATCCGCTGGCGGTCGTCTGGCCGTCGGGCTGGGCGTGGCACGCCGGACCGCCGGCAGCGTCCGACTATTTCATGATGATCGTCGGCCTCTATGTGACGCTGGGGCTGTTCCTGATCCGCGCCGCGCGCAATCCGGCGGCGAACCGCTCGCTGATCTGGTTCACGGTGTGGTCGAGCCTGGTCCATGCCGCGATCATGGCGGGGCAGGCGCTGAATAGCCCAATGCAGCACGGCCATCTGGTCGGCGACGTGCCCGCGCTGTTGCTGATGGCGGGAGTACTGGCCGTGCTGCTCCGCGCCCAGGACCGCGCCGGTCAGGGGTGAGCGGCGGCGGGCCGCTCAGAAAATCCCATGACCGATCGCGAGCCGCGCGACGCCCACTAGGATCACGAGCAGGTTGAGGTTGCGCCCGCCATCGCGGCTAGAGAGCACCCCAAAGCCCAGGCCGAGCAAGGCGATCGGGATCACGAACCAGTACATCCAGCCAAAAAACGGCGTGAAGGCGAGCAACGCCCAGAACAGCGCGAACAGGCCGATGAGGATCGAGATCAGGTTCATGGGGTCGGACTATCGCGCGCCGGAATGCCGATGCCAAGGGCAAGAACACAGTGGGAACGAATCCTTGGGCGGTAGGGGCGCGGATGTCAGGATGGCGCCATGGCCCCGGAAGAACATGAGATTGTCTACCGCCGCCAGCTACTGTGCGATTCCCCTGACGTGCGGGGAGCGAACGCTCCTCGGCATTATCTTTATCTTTGCCGGCCGAGAGCTCGTCAGGCAGCGCGGGTGATCCGCCGCCAGAGGCTCCCGTCGCTCAGGATCTCGCGTGCGGCGTTGTGGCCCGGCGCCCCGGTCACGCCACCGCCCGGATGGGTGCCGGCGCCGCACATGTACAGCCCCTTGAGCGGCCCCCGATACGCGCCGTGGCCGAGGATGGGCCGGGCAGACCAAAGCTGGTCGAGGCTCATATTGCCGTGCATGATGTCGCCGCCGATCAGCCCGAATTTGCGCTCGAGATCGAGCGGCGAGTGTATCTGTCGCGCGATCACCGAGGCGCGGAAACCCGGCGCCCATTGCTCGACCGTATCGATTATGAGATCGGCGGCCTCCTCGCGCGCCTCGTCCCAGCTCCGCCCTTCGGGCAGCTCGGGCGCGAACTGCTGGCAGAACAGGCTGGCGACATGGCTCCCGGCGGGCGCGAGGCTGTCGTCGACCGTCGAGGGAATCAACATCTCAACGATCGGCCGCTTCGACATGCCGGTCTGCTTGGCGTCGGTGTAGGCCCGGTCCATGTAATCGAGCGTGGGGGCGATGATGATGCCCGACTGGTGATGCTCGCCGGGCTCGGGCAAACAGGTGAAGCGCGGCAACTCGGAAAGCGCCACGTTCATCCGGAAGGTACCCGAGCCGACCTTGAAGCCTTTGACGCGGCGGCGGAATTCTGGAGCGAGGTCCGTAGGAGCGATGAGGCGATCATAGAGCAGCCGCGGGCCGACATTGGAGACGATGGATTGCCCCATCACCTCCTCGCCGCTCTCGAGGCGGACGCCGACCGCGCGGCCGCCGTCGACCAATACACGCTCGACCGGCGCCTCGATGCTGATCTCGACGCCGGCATGCTCGCAGGCCTGGCGCATCGCCTGGGTGATCGCGCCCATGCCGCCTATGGCATGGCCCCACGCACCCTTCTTGCCGTTCACCTCGCCGAAGACATGGTGGAGCAAAACATAGGCCGAGCCCGGCGTGTCGGGCGACGCAAAATTACCAACCACCGCATCGAAGCCGAAGGCAGCCTTGACCGCCTCGCTCTCGAACCAGCCATCTAGGAACGTGCGCGCTGACTTGGTGAAGAGATCAAGAACGTCGCGCTGCTCGGCAAGTCCGAGACCGGCGAGTCGCCGCCCCTGCCGCGCGGCCGAGACCAGCGTGGCGAGCCCATCGCCGACATTGGGTGGGGACTTGAGCGCGAGGTCGCGCAGCACGTCGGCCACTACCTCGAGCGCCCCGTAATAGGCCGGCAGCGCCTCGGCGTCGTGATCCGAGAATTTGCGGAACTCGGCCTCGGTGCGTTCAAGCCCGCCGCCGAGCTTGAGATAGCGCCCGTCCTCCTGCGGCAGGAAATTGGAGATCGGCCGCTCTACAATTCGTAGCCCGCGCTCGGCGAGCTTCATGTCGCGGATAACCTTGGGCTGGAGCAGGCTGACCGTGTAGCTCGCCACCGAATTGCGGAAGCCGGGGTGGAACTCCTCGGTCACCGCCGCGCCGCCGACTATGTGTCGCCGCTCTAGCACGCGCACCCGCTTGCCCGCGCGGGCGAGGTAGAAGGCGCAGACGAGTCCGTTGTGTCCACCACCAATGATCACGGCGTCATAGCGTTTGGTCATTCAGGCGACTCCACAGGAAACGTGGTGCGGGCGGTGACTCCATCCCGGCGCCGGCGCGCGGTGCTGGCGCGCCTCGGGGATGGCATGGCGGATCTTGCGGCAGAAATGGCGCAGCGCGACCTCGGTCTCGCCGAGCGGTCCGACGGTGAAGCTCTCTGAGGCCATGCCATCCTGCACGCGTTCGATCAGCGTCGTATCCTCGGCATTGACCTGGCGGTTGATACGCCAGTTGAGATAGCGCGCCGCCTTCATCTCGCGCCGTCCGTCCGGCACGGCGTAGGCGATCTCACGGATCAAAGTCTGCGTCGGCGAGACCGGCAACCACTGCATGAAATCGACTTGATCGGGATAGATATCGAAGGCGACGTTGGGCCAGAGTTTGAAATAGGTCCACAGCCGCTGCCGGTCAGCGGGCAGGTGGGGGACGTCCGGCAGGAAGTGCTGATAAGCGCGTTCGGACGGGTTGGCCGAGAGCCGATCGAGGATCGGCCCCCACATCCTGTCGACATGCTCGGTGGCCTCGACGCCATAGCCGTTCCCCATCAGCCGCTTGAGGCCAGGATGGGCGACGGCGATGTGCAGGCCGTCCGAATAATTATCGCCGACATTCTTCCAGTTCACCCGGCGCGGGCGCAGCGTCACCCGGCCGAAGGCATGCAGGTCGTCGAAACGATAGGGTTGCACCTCGGCATCGTAGGGAGCCATCATTTCGGCAACCGAGGGCCCGCCAGATTCCAGCCGGACAAAGATGAAGCCGCGCCATATCTCGAGCTCGACCGGCACGAGCCCGAGCCTGCCCGTATCGATCGCGCCATAGGTCTCGCGCAGCGGCACGCCCGTCAGCTGACCATCGAGATCGTAGGTCCAGGCGTGGTAGGGGCAAACGAGCTTCTTTGCGCAGCCGGACGGGCCATCGAGCAGTCGCGCGCCGCGGTGACGGCAGACATTGGTGAAGGCGTTGAGCACGCCGTCGCGGCCCCGTACCACCACCACGCTCTCGCCGACATAATCGAGCGTGTGGAAATCGCCGGGCCCGGCAATGTCGCTGACATGGCAAACGACCTGCCAAGAGGGCCGAATGACGCGCGCCACCTCGGCCTCGAAGAATTCAGGATCGGAATAGGTCCATGCCGGCAGGCTCCAGCCCGCATCGGGATCGATCCACTCCTGTCCGGCCGGTATCGCTTGCGCCATCCTCGCCTCCACTTGTTGCACGATCGTACAACGAAAGAGGCACGATGCAAGAGGCCTGATGATTCAGCGCTTTCGCCAGTATGCGAACGCCTCCTCCTGGATCGCCCGAACAAATGCGCGGGCTTCGGGCCCTTCCCACGCGCCCTCGTACCCGAGCATCAGCGCATGGCCGCCGCCCCACCAGCCTTGACCGGGAAGCCCGTCCGATTCGCGGACCAGCAGCACCGCCAGCTCAGGCTGGCCGGAAGCGGCACCTTCCTCGTCGATGCGACCGAGCGTGCGGCAAACAGCGCGCATCTTGGGGCGCGTGAAACGATGACCCAGTGCTGTGAGCAGAGTCGAGTAGCTGATCGTCTCGCCCGCGCGCGCCGCCTCCACCATCAGCGCGCGGACGCGGGCGACGTCGGCGATGGGATCGATCCCAGTCATGCCACGCCCGGTGACCAGCCTTCGGGCGCGAGCTCGAAGCCTGCGAAATCGAAGCCGGGCGACACGATACAAGAGACGAGCGCCCAGCCGCCTGTCGTCGCGATGGCCTGCCAGTGATGAGCCGGCACGAGCCGCTGCGGCGCCTGACCGACGGTGAGATCAGGCCCGAGCGACGCCTCGCTGGCAGGCCCCGCCTCGTGGGCGGCGAGCAGCAGACGCAGCGGCGCGCCGGCGTGCCACAGCCAGAGCTCGGCGGCGTCGACCCTGTGCCAGTGGGACCGCTGTCCGGCCTCGAGCAGGAAATAGATGGCGGTGGCGGATGCCCGTTGTCCGGGCGGCGCATCAGCCCGCCAAGTCTCGCGATACCACCCGCCTTCGGGATGGGGCTGGAGACCCAGCTGGCTGATGATGGCCTTGGCGTCGTTCATCGGCGAAGCATCGTCGGCCGCGCGACGCGACGCAAGCTGCCTGTGGCGACGGGGGCGCGTTCAGCGCTCCCCGGCCAGCCAGCCAATCAACACATAGGCGATGACACCCGGAATGCCGAAGCTAACCACGGTGAGAATGAGCAGGGCGAGACGGACAAGCCCCACCGGAATCCCGGTATAGTCCGCCAGCCCGCGGCACACGCCGAGCCAGAGCCCGCGGCGCCGATCGATCACGAAACGATTGGACATGACATGCCCCTGTTGGTTCGGGTTCAAAGCCCCAGAACGGCGGCGGTCGCGACGTGCGCCGGAAGAACGGCGGCACCGACGAACACGGTGCAGAAGAACAGCGCACCGGCGGCCGAAACAAGCGCTTGGCGGACGTTGGAAAAGTCAGACGAAAACAAGGCAATTCTCCCTCGGAAACCCCGCTCCGCCATCCATTGGCGAAGACACCGGGAGTATTGCAGGGGGCGTGCCAACTTACAGAAACGGCGGATTTTCGCCGATCTTGCGTAGCCCTTCTCGAATGCAGCCGATCGTCATCCCGAGAGTTGGGGAAATCCCGCCAAGAGTTGGTGATTTTCAAGCGTCCGTTGCGGATTTGCGGGGCGGACAGCCGATTCTCATCGCCCGCCACATTGGCGGACGGCCCCGGCGGCCCTATGTTGGCAACGATGCCACCCGATCTCACGGGCGGAGAGACGACGAAGCCTGACATCGGCTTCGCCTCGCTGCGCCGCTTCCTGCCCTATCTCTGGCCAGCCGATGCCCCCGGGCTCCGGCTGCGGATCGTGGCGGCCCTGCTCTTCGTCGTCGTCTCCAAGCTGGTGCAGGTCTACGGCGCGCCCTTCGCGCTCCAGAACGCGATCGACCATATGGCGCAGGGCGACCGTTCGGCGACGACGCTGATCGTTGCGCTCGTCGTCGGCTATGCGGCGGCCCGCTTTGGCAGCACCCTGTTCGACAATCTGCGCAACGCGGTGTTCGAGCGGGTGGGCCAGGACGCAACGCGGCGGCTGGCGGCAGCGGTGTTCCGCCATCTCCACCAGCTTTCGCTGCGCTTCCATCTCGGCCGCCGCACCGGCGCCGTCACCAAGGTGGTGGAGCGCGGCACGAAGAGCATCGACACGATGCTCTATTTCCTGCTGTTCAACATCGCGCCCACCGTGCTCGAGCTCGCACTGGTGGTGCAGATTTTCTGGACACGCTTCGGCGCTTGGCTAGTCGCCTCGACGCTGGTGATGGTGGTCGCCTACATCATCTTCACCCGCGTAGTGACCGACTGGCGCAACGCGCTGCGCATCAAGATGAATGATCTCGACACCCGCTCGGTCGCGCATGCGGTGGATTCGCTGCTCAATTTCGAGACGGTCAAATATTTCAACGCCGAGGAGCGTGAGGCCGAGCGCTACGACCGCGCCGTCACCGCCTATGCCAATGCCGCGGTGAAGAACGAGACTTCGCTTGCGTGGCTCAACATCGGCCAGTCGCTCATCACCAACCTGATGATGGCGGGCGGCATGGCGCTGGTCGTCTATGGCTGGGCCGCGCACCGTTTCTCCCCCGGCGACACGGTGCTGGTGAGCACGTTGCTCGCCCAGCTGTTTCGCCCGCTCGACCTGCTCGGCATGGTCTATCGCACGGTGCGGCAGGGGCTGATCGACATGGCGGCAATGTTTGACCTGATCGACACGCCGGCCGAGGTGGTCGACGTTCCCGGCGCGCCGCCGCTCACGGTGGCGACGGGCCATGTCCGCTTCGAGGATGTCCACTTCGGCTATGAGGGCGAACGCTCGATCCTGAAGGGCATCGACATAGACGTGCCGCCCGGTAGCACGCTCGCCATCGTCGGACCGTCGGGCGCCGGCAAGTCGACGATCGCGCGGCTGCTCTACCGTTTCTACGATCTCACTTCGGGCCGCATCACCATCGACGGGCAGGACATATCGCAGGTCGCCCAGGCCTCGCTTCGCGCCGCGATCGGCATTGTTCCCCAGGACACGGTGCTGTTCAACGACACCATCGGCTACAACATCGCCTATGGTCGCGCGGGCGCGACCGAAGAAGAAATCCGCGGCGCCGCTCAGGGCGCTGCCATCGATCGCTTCATCGCGAGCCTACCGCAGGGCTATGCTTCCGAAGTCGGCGAGCGCGGGCTCAAGCTGTCTGGCGGCGAAAAGCAACGCGTCGCCATCGCGCGCACGCTGCTCAAGGATCCGCCAATCCTGATTCTCGACGAGGCGACGAGCGCGCTCGACAGCCGCACCGAGGCGGACATCCTCCAGACCTTGGGCGCTGTCTCGGCGCGGCGAACCACGATCACCATCGCGCATCGCCTCTCGACTATCGCTGACGCCGACCAGATCGTGGTGCTGGAAGCAGGCATGGTCGCCGAACGCGGTACCCATGCCGAGCTGATGGCCAAAGGCGGCCTCTACGCCGAGATGTGGGCACGACAGGCTGCCGAACGCGAAACGGGACAGGCGCTAGCCGCGGAGTGATCGCGACGGCTTGTACAGCGGTGCCAGAGGCGTAGCATCTCCCCGAAAAGACGGGGGGAGAAAGCCATGGTTCCATCGATGCCCGCGGCGCTGCTCGCGGCACTCCTAGCATTGGCGCCCCCGGGCTCGCCGTCCCCCAGCGTCGCTCCTGACATTCACCCCGCCGCCTCCGAACCACCTCCGCCGGTCGCGGCCGAAGCCCCCGGCGATGCCACTAGCACCGCCGTACCGCTGCGCGCCCTCGACCAGCGGATGTCGGTCGAGGTAACTGTGAACGGCGCCGGCCCGTTCCGCTTCATCGTCGACAGCGGAGCGACGCGAACCGTCGTCTCGCGCCGGCTGGCGACCCTGCTGGGATTGCCCAGCGCCGGGACCGTCACACTTCACAGCGTGGGGGGCGAGAGCCAGGTAGACACCGTCAAGATCGACTCGCTGATGCTGAGCGGACTGCCCGCTCAGCCGATCGTGGCGCCCATCCTCGAGGAAGAGGATCTCGGCGCGGCGGGCATCCTCGGCATCGATGCGCTCGCCAACAAGAAAGTGGTGATCGACCTCGACGCCAACCGCATGACAGTCGAGGCGGCGGGACGGCCCCATTCGTCGGCCAGTTCGCCCGACGAGATCGTCGTGGTGGCGCGCCGTCGCTTCGGTCAGCTTGTACTCGCCGATGCCGATGCGGCGGGACAGAGAATCTACGCAGTGGTGGACACCGGCAGCAGCGTCACGCTCGGCAACCTCGTGCTCCGCGACAAGCTGGTGCGGCGCAAGCGGCTGGACGCCAGGACAATCGACATCGTCGACGTCGCCGGCCACACCATTCAGGGCCACTATGGCCGGATCGACGACATCCGCCTCGGGCCGACCCACATTCAGGAAATCGTCATCGCCTTTTCCGACGCCCACGCCTTCATCCGCTTTGGGCTGGCCGACAAGCCTGCCATGCTGCTCGGCATGGATATCCTGCGCGGCTTCCGGCGCGTCTCGATCGATTTCAAGAACCGCACAGTGACATTGATCACCAACCGGACGGTGATTGGCTGATTAAGTCGCCCACTGAGCCAGCCAGTCAGCTAGCGCCTGCGGGGTCATGTACCGCGCGTCCGAGAGCGCCGAGAAGCGGCCATTGTTGAGCAGCCGATCGTGCACCGGATCGATCGCGAGAATCGCCGGCACGCCCTGAATCCGCGCAATGCCGTAGTGGGCAGCGATGTCGCCATTCTTGTCGTAGCGGCCAATATCCACCGCCACGACAACGAAATGCCGGGCGATGAAGGCCTTGAGCTCGGGCTGGTCAAGGACGCCCGCCAGCACGCGGCAGTCGCCGCACCAATTGCCGCCAAGATCGATCAGCAGGCGCTTGTGCTCCCGCTTTGCCTGCGCCTTGGCGCGCGCAACCGCCGCCCTGGCGTCGGCTTGCTCATCATAGGGGTAGGGCAGCGGCTGGGCCAGCTGGTCGATCGACGTAATCGACAGGCGCGGCGCCGAAGGCGGAGTGGCGGATGCCGCCACAGCGAAGGTGGTGGCGAGAACGGCGGACAGCGCGAAGGCGGAAAGCTTGCTCATACCCGATCGCTAGCCAGCGTCGCCGCAACCTGCCACGAAGCTCTTGCTGCCCGCGGCCAAGTTCGGCTTGGCGCACGCAGCGCCAATCGGGGTGACGGCGGCGCGGCCACACGCTAACCGGGCGGCGATGGCCGCCGACCCCCTCGACATACTCCATGCCACCTTCGGCTTCTCCGGCTTCCGCGGCGTTCAGCAGGCGGTAGTCGACCGCGTGATGGCGGGGCAGGGCACGCTCGCGGTGATGCCAACCGGCGCCGGCAAGTCGCTCTGCTACCAGTTGCCGGCACTCGCACGGCGCGGGACGGCGGTGGTCGTGTCGCCGCTGATTGCGCTGATGTACGATCAGGTGCGGTCGGCCGAAGGCTTCGGCATCCAGGCAGCAACGCTCACCTCCGCCGACGACGATCGCGCCGAGACGATGCGCCGCTTCCGTGCGGGCGAGCTCGACCTGCTCTATGTCGCGCCTGAGCGCGCCTCGGGCGAGAGTTTCCGTAACCTGATGCGCTCGACCCCGCTCGCGCTGTTCGCGATCGACGAGGCGCATTGCGTATCCGAATGGGGTCATGATTTCCGCCCCGACTATCGCCTGCTGCGGCCGCTGCTCGATGCCTTCCCCGACGTGCCACGACTCGCGCTCACCGCCACTGCCGACGCGCACACCCGCGCCGACATCCTCCAGCAACTTGGCATTCCGGATGACGGGCTAATCGTCGCCGGTTTCGACCGGCCCAATATCCGCTATGCCATCTCGCCGCGCGACGGGCTCGGCGCCCAGCTCAAGGCATTCCTCGCCGACCAGCCAGGCGCCGGAATCGTCTATGCCCCGACCCGCGATGCCACTGACAAGATCGCCGCGCAGATCGCCAGCGGCGGCCGCCCAGCGCGCGCCTATCATGCCGGACTCGATGCCGGGGTCCGCGCCCGCAACCAGCGCGATTTCGTCGCATCCGAGGATATGGTGATGGTCGCCACGATCGCCTTCGGCATGGGCATCGACAAACCCGACGTCCGCTTCGTGGCGCACGCCGGCATGCCCAAGTCGGTCGAGGCCTATTATCAGGAGACCGGCCGCGCCGGCCGCGATGGCGAGCCGGCGGTGGCGCAGCTGTTCTGGGGCGCCGAGGATTTTGCTCGCGCCCGTCGACGGGTGAGCGAGCTCGACGAGGCCCGGCAGGCTGGCGAGCGGGCGCGGCTCGCGGCGCTGAGCCATCTGGTCGAGACCGCCGAATGCCGCCGCGCCATCCTGCTACGCTATTTCGGCGAGCAACCGGCCGCACGCTGCGGCAATTGCGACAATTGCCTCGCACCACCCGCCACGGTCGACGCCACGGAAATCGCGCGCAAGCTGCTCTCCGCCGCCTTCCGCACCGAGATGCGCTTCGGAGTCGGGCATCTCGTCGATGTGCTGGCGGGGCGCGAGACCGACAAGGTGATCGGATCGGGGCACAACCGACTCTCCGTCTTCGGCATCGCCGACGAGGAGGAGCTGAAGCTCGTCCGCCCGGTCGCGCGTGCGCTGATCGCCCGCGATGCTCTCCGTGCCGACGAATATGGTGGCCTCTCCTTCGGCCCGGCGGCGCGGCCGATCCTCAAGGGCGAGGAAACTGTCGGCCTCGTCCTGCCGCCCAAGCGCGAACGCCGCAGCCGGCGTCGCGATGTCGAGGAGCATCCCCATGATCCGTTGTTCGAGGCGCTGCGAGCCAAGCGCCGTGAGATCGCGGTGGAGCGTGGCGTGCCGCCATATGTGATCTTCCACGATTCGACGCTGCGCGAGATGGCGGGGCTGCACCCCACCACGCTCGCGGGCCTCGCCCAGGTGACCGGCGTCGGCCAGGCCAAGCGCGACGCCTATGGTGAGGCGTTCCTTGAGGTGCTGCGCAACTGGCGAGGATGAGCTAGGGGAGCGGCGACCCCAAGGAGGTTGCCATGTTCCGCACCATCGACGAAACCCTGCTGGTTGCCGGCCAGATTGCCCCCGAAGACCTCACGGCCGCCGCCGCGAAGGGGGTGCGCACCATCATCAACAACCGCCCCGACGGCGAGCAGCCAGGCCAGCCCGGCTCGGCCACGATCGAAGCGGCAGCGCGCGCAGCCGGGCTCGGCTATGTCCATATCCCGGTCGATCATTCGGGCTTCTCGATGGCACAGATCGAGGCGATGGCCGCCGCGCTGGCCGAGCCCGGGCCCGCGCTTGCCTTCTGCCGCTCGGGCACGCGGTCTACCTTCCTCTGGGCGCTGGCGCGCGGACTGGCCGGCGACGAGCCCGCCGAGATCGCCGCGAAGGCCGCCAATGCTGGCTACGACATCGCGCCGCTCATGCCGATGATCGAGAGCCTGCGCCGCTGAAGAAGGAGGCAAAGGAACCCGGCGGTCAGCGGACTTTTCGGGTTTTCGAGCCTAGGCCTCTGCAACGCACATAAAAAAGGGCCGGCGAACTGCTTCGCCGGCCCAGTGCCTTCGCAGGAGGAAGCTCTCAGTAGTTGTAGGCGCGCTCGCTGTGATCCGAGAGGTCGAGACCGAGGGTCTCGGCTTCCGGCGAGGCGCGCATGCCCAACGTCTTGTCGATGACGAAGTAGAGGATCGCCGAGCCCACGCCCGACCAGACCAGCGTCGTCACGACCGCCTTGGCCTGTACGAGGAGCTGGGCGGCCATGTCGTAGGTGCCGGCCGACAGCGTGCCGGGATGCGCGGCATAGTCAGCGATGCCCTGGCCACCGAACGCCGGGTTGACGAGGATGCCGGTGCCAAGCGCGCCGATGATACCGCCGATGCAGTGCACGCCGAACACGTCGAGCGTGTCGTCGTAGCCAAACTTGTTCTTCACGGTCGTCACGAAGAAGAAGCAGATCGGCGAGACGACGAGGCCGAGGATCACCGAGCCCATCGTCCCGGCGAAGCCCGAAGCCGGCGTGACGGCGACGAGGCCGGCGACCACGCCCGAGGCCACGCCCAGCAACGACGCCTTGCCTTTCACCACCTGTTCGACCACCGCCCAGGAGAAGGCGGCTGCCGCCGTTGCGATGAAGGTGTTCATGAAGGCGACCGCGGTGACACCGTTGGACTCGAGGTTGGAGCCGGCATTGAAGCCGAACCAGCCCACCCACAGCAGCGAAGCGCCGATCATGGTCATGGTCAGCGAGTGCGGCGGCATCGGCTCGTGTGGGAAGCCCAGGCGCTTGCCGAAGATCAGGCAGCCGACGAAGCCCGCGATACCGGCGTTGATGTGCACGACGGTGCCGCCGGCGAAATCGAGCGCGCCCCACTGGAACAGCAGGCCCGCATCCTTGTTGACCGCATCCAGCGCGGCCGGGCCCTTGAGCGCGGCGGCGGCGATGGCGTCGGGGCCATCCCAGTACCAGACCATGTGCGCGATCGGGAAATAGATGAAGGTCACCCACAGCGCGATGAACAGCATCAGCGGCAGGAAGCGTACGCGCTCAGCGAAGCTGCCGATGATCAGCGCCGGCGTGATGCAGGCGAAGGTCATCTGGAAGCAGACATAGGCGAGCTCGGGAATATAGACCCCATTCGAGAAGGTCGCCGCCTGCGCATTGGCATCGACGCCCTTGAGGAACAGCTTGCTCATGCCGCCGAAGAACGGCGTGCCGCTGGTGAAGGCTTCCGAATAGCCCCAGCACACCCAGATCAGCGCGACCATGCAGACGATCATCAGTACCTGCGTGAGGATCGAGAGCATGTTCTTGGTGCGCACGAGGCCGCCGTAGAACAACGCCAGGCCCGGCACCGACATCATCAGCACCAGCAGCGAAGAGACCAGCATCCAGGCGGTGTCGCCCTTGTTAACCGTCGGCGCTGGAATCGGCGACGCGGGCGCCGTGGCGACGGCTTGGGCAAAAGCGGGATGCGCGGCGAGCGCCGCCAGCCCAATCGTGGCCCCGATGGCCAATGGGCGGAGGCCCAGCTTGGTCAATGGCTTCATCATTCCCCCTTCCCTTAGAGCGCTGTCTCGTCGGTCTCGCCGGTGCGGATGCGGACCGCCTCCGCGAGATCGAGCACGAAGATCTTGCCGTCACCAATCGCGCCGGTGTTCGCCGCCTGCTGGATCGCCTCGACGACCCGCGACGAAAGGTCGGAGCTGCATGCCACCTCGACTTTGATTTTGGGCACCATGTTGGTGCTATATTCGGCGCCGCGGTAGATTTCGGTCTGGCCCTTCTGGCGACCGAAGCCCTTGACCTCCGTCACCGTCATGCCCGCGATGCCGACGGCCGAGAGCGCCTCACGCACCTCGTCGAGCTTGAATGGCTTGATGATCGCGATGATCAGTTTCATGCCGCCTCCCTGCTTGATCCTGGGAAGCCCATCGCAAGGCGCGTGCCATTTCGCTGCAGGCGCGTTTCTGCGCCGCAGCACAAACGTTAGCGAAACAATCGCTCAGAAGTTAAGCAGTTTGAAGAAATTGCCTGTGATTTAGGCAGGTGGTGCGGACAATAATCTTTCAGCGAACGCCCTGTCCGCTTCCTCGACCATCAGCCGCGCGGGCGTCATCGTGCCAAGACCGAGGCTCGACAGGCCACTATCGAACAGCACTGCATCGATCCCTTCCGCCGCGAGCATACCGCGCGCCATCTCGGCAATATGCGCGTCAGCGAAGCTGCCAATCTCGACCAGCGCCATGGGATCAGGCCGCCGCGGCCGTGCCGCCGACCGTCAGCCGATCGATCAGTAGCGTGGGCTGGCCGACGCCAGCTGGCACCGACTGGCCACCCTTGCCGCAGATGCCGACGCCCTCGTCGAGTGCCATGTCGTTGCCGATCGCCTGCACGCGTGTCAAAACCGAGGGACCGTCGCCGATCAGCGTCGCGCCCTTGATTGGTGCGCCGAGCTTGCCATTCTCGATCTTGTAGGCCTCGGTGCAGGTGAAGACGAATTTGCCGGACGTGATGTCCACCTGCCCGCCGCCGAAACTCTTGGCATAGATCCCGTTCTTAGCGCGCGCCAGGATTTCGCCGGGGTCGTCGTTGCCGCCGAGCATGAAGGTGTTGGTCATGCGCGGCATCGGCGCATGGGCGAAGCTCTCGCGCCGGCCGTTGCCAGTGGCGGGCACGCCCATCAGACGGGCATTCAGGCGATCCTGCATATAGGCTTTGAGGATACCGTCCTCGATCAGCACATTTGCCTGCGTCGGCGTGCCCTCGTCGTCGATCGAGAGCGAGCCGCGCCGCTCGCCCATCGAGCCGTCGTCGATCACCGTCACGCCGGGCGCCGCCACCCGCTCGCCGATCCGGCCAGAGAAGGCGGACGAACCCTTGCGGTTGAAATCGCCCTCAAGGCCATGGCCCACCGCCTCGTGGAGCAGCACGCCCGGCCAACCGGGGCCGCACACCACGGTCATCTCGCCGGCCGGGGCCGCCACCGCCTCGAGATTGACCAGCGCCTGCTTGAGCGCCTCGTCGACCGCGCGCTCGCCGGTCGCGGGGTCGAACAGCCGATCGTAGAGATAGCGCCCACCTATGCCGAAAAAGCCGCTCTCGCGCCGGCCATTCTGTTCGACCACAATCGAGACGTTGAGGCGTACGAGCGGGCGCACGTCAGTGGCGATGAAGCCGTCGGGGCGCACCACCTCGACCACGCTCCAAGAGCCCGACAGGCCTACCGAGACCTGCGAGACGCGCGGGTCCCGGGCGCGGGCGAGCGCGTCGATCGTCTGGCATAGCGCCACCTTCTTGGCGAAGGGCACGAGGCTCAGCGGATCGGCGTCGCCATAGAGATGACGGTTTGTGTGGAGCGGCGGCGGCGCCTTCTGGCCCTGCGTCGTATCGAGCAGGCTCATCGTTTGGGCGGCGCGGCGGATCGCTGCTTCGGAAATCTCGTTGGCGTGGGCGAAGGCAGTCGTCTCGGCCGAGACGCCGCGCAGGCCGAAGCCCGACTGGGTGTTGAAATCGGCGGTCTTAAGCCGCCCGTCGTCGAAGCCGAAGCTCTCCGACGCCAGATATTGCAGATAGAGTTCGCCGTCGTCGGCCCGGGCCAGGGCGTCAGCCGCCAGCCGCGCCGCGGAATCCGGGTCCAGCAGGCCGTCCCGATAGAGGAAGGAGCGGGGGTCGATGAGGCTCGTCATGCCGCCCGATATAGGCCGCCTGCGCCGCCGATCAAACGCTGTCGAGCCGTTCCGGCCGATCTTTAACAGGGAAAGCGCCGCTCAAGCGGTGGGGGATTGATCCGCCGGGCCACCGATCAGCACGAAGCGCCGATCGCAATAGCCACACTCGACGTAGCCGCTCTCATCGATCTCGAGGAAGACGCGCGGATGGCCGAGCGCGGCCCCGGTTGGGATGTCGCTGGCACCGTCGCACACCACGCGGGAGGTGGCGACACGGATCGTTTCGGGCTGGTTCGTGCTCACGGCTGCGCGCATAGCAAGGCCCCTCGCCCGGTGCAATCGCGCGCGCGGGTTTAGGCGGAAAGGGTGGACGCGATCAGCGCTGCCGGCGCCGAGCGTGGCACTTCCATGACTGCGAACAACGCAGCCAGCAGCATGGCCAGCAGGAACGCGATCCGGGGACCGCGGACGAGGCCGGAAAGGGCGAACGCGATCATGACCCGATGGTCCGCCCCAATTCCTAAGAGATGGTTATGATTTCTGGTTAACGAACCACCCTCTAGCGGGCTCTGGGCCAAGGGCCTATCTGCGGGCCATGAGCGACGCGGCAATCAGCATCCAGAACCTGCAGAAAACCTACGCGGGCGGCAAGACCGCGCTGCACGGCGTCAGTTTCGACGTGCCCCGCGGGCAGATCTTCGGGCTGCTCGGGCCCAATGGCGCCGGCAAGTCGACGTTGATCAACATCCTCGCCGGTCTGGTCAACAAGACGGCCGGCCATGCCTCGATCTGGGGCTTTGACGTCGACGAGCATCCCCGCAACGCCAAGCGCGCGATCGGAATCGTTCCGCAAGAAATCCTGTTCGATCCCTTCTTCACCCCGCGCGAGGCACTGGAGATCCAGGCCGGCCTCTACGGCGTGCCCAAGGCCGAGCGGCAGACCATGGAGTTGCTGCGCGCGGTCCATCTGGAGGACAAGGCCAACGCCTATGCCCGTACGCTCTCTGGTGGCATGAAGCGGCGGCTGCTGGTGGCTAAGGCGATGGTCCACCGCCCGCCCGTGCTGGTGCTCGACGAGCCCACCGCGGGCGTCGACATCGAGCTTCGCCAGCAGCTCTGGGCCTATGTCCGCCAATTGAATGCGGAGGGCGTGACGGTGGTGCTCACCACCCATTATCTCGAAGAGGCGCAGGAACTCTGCGACCAAATCGCGATCATCAACCACGGCCGGCTGATCGCCAACGAACCGACTGCCACGCTGCTGTCAAAGGCACAGGAGAAGGTGGTCGAGGTGACGGTCGACCGTGACGTGATCGAGATGCCCAACTCCCCCTGCTTCGAGAAGACCGAGGTCAAGGGCGATCGCGTGATCGCGATCACCTACCAGAAGGACCGGGTGAACGCCGGCGAGGTGCTGGCGGCCCTCGGCCGAGCGGGCTTCGGCGTCGTCGACGTCTCCACCCGCGAGGCGGATCTCGAGGATGTGTTCCTGAGCCTCACCAGCAGCCGGGCCGCCGCCTGATGGCGGTGCGCGCCTTCGACGTCGTCATTGTCGGATCGGGTGCCGCCGGGCTGACCGCGGCGCTGAGCCTCGCCGAGCGCTTCCAGGTGGCAGTGCTCGCCAAGGGGGGCCTGTCGGATGGTTCGACCGCTCATGCGCAGGGCGGCATCGCCGCTGTGCTGGAGGACGGCGACACGTTTGACAGCCACATCGAGGACACGATGGTGGCGGGCGCCGGCCTCAACGACCGCCGCACGGTCGAGTTCGTCATCGAGAACGCGCCCCGCGCAATCGCCCGGCTGGTCGAGCTCGGCGTGCCATTCAACGAGGCGGAAGGCGCGCTGCACCTCACGCGCGAGGGCGGGCACAGCCACCGGCGGATCGCCCATGTCGACGACGCGACTGGCTGGGCCGTGCAGCAGGCGCTCGAAACCGCCGCCGCGCGCCATCCTAACATCACCCTCATTCCAGACATGGCGGCGATCGATCTCGCCACCTCGCGCCACGGCGAGCGCTATCTGGGCGACGGACATGTCTGGGGCGTCTACGCGCTCAACCGGCGCACCGGCCAGGTCGAGACATTTACAGGGCGCGCCACCATCCTCGCGACCGGCGGGGCGGGGCGTACTTATCTCTATTCAACGGCGCCGCGCGGCGCGACGGGCGACGGCATCGCCATGGCGTGGCGCGCGGGCTGCCGCGTCTCCAACATGGAGATGATGCAGTTCCACCCGACCTGCCTGTGGAACCTCGACGTCAAGAATTTCCTCATCACGGAGGCGATGCGCGGCGAGGGAGGGCGGTTGCAGCTGCCGCCGGGCGTGCCGGGCGCCGGCCATCGCTTCATGCCGGACTTCGATCCCCGTGCGGAGCTCGCGCCGCGCGACATCGTCGCCCGCGCTATCGACCATGAGATCAAGCGGCTCGGCCTCGACTATGTCCATCTCGACATCAGCCACCAGCCGCCGGAGTTCGTGAAGGAGCATTTCCCCACGATCTACGCCAAGCTCAAGACGCTCGGAATCGACATCACCACCGATCCGATCCCAGTGGTTCCCGCCCAGCATTACACCTGCGGCGGCGTGATCGTGGACCTGAAGGGGCGCACCGACCTGCCCGGCCTCTATGCCGCCGGCGAGGTCACGCAATCGGGCTTGCACGGCGCCAATCGTCTCGCCTCCAACTCGCTGCTCGAATGCTTCGTGTTCGGCGAGGCGGCCGCCGGCCACATCACCCGCCACTGGAACGACATGCCGAGCGCACCGCCGATCCGCCCGTGGGACGAAAGCCGCGTCACTGATTCCGACGAGGAGGTGATCGTCCAGCACAACTGGCGCGAGATCCGTCGCTTCATGTGGGACTATGTCGGCATCGTCCGCACCAACAAGCGGCTTGAGCGCGCGCAGCATCGCATCAAACTGCTGCGCCGCGAGGTCGAGGATTATTATGGCAATTTCCGCGTCACCGCCGATCTGATCGAGCTGCGCAACCTCGTCGAGGTCGCGGACCTGATCGTCCGCTCGGCGCTGGCCCGCAAGGAAAGCCGCGGGCTACACTATACGCGGGATTATCCGGAGCCGCTCGCCGAAGCGAAGGACACCATCCTCGTCCCCTGATCTTGTCTGCTACTTCACCACCGCGCAGGCGACGCGATCGCCTGCACCGCCTATCGGCTGAGTGGAGAGGTCATCCGGCTTGGCGTGGATCACCACCGCCGATCCGTCGGTGTCGAGCAGGTTGGCACGCGCCGTTCCCTCGCGCATCGCCACCAACGTCGAATAGAGCTCGGCATTCACCTTGCCGTCGGCACCTGCATAGACATTGGGCAGATCGCCGAGATCATTGGCTTGCGGATTGAGCAGACCGTGCACCGATGGCGACATCTGGTGGACATGTCCGCCCGCCATCTTGAAGGCCGGATCCGAACAATCGCCTTTCTCGTGGAAATGGATGCCATGCCAACCCGGCGCGAGCCCACTCGCCTCGACACGTACCAATACGCCACGCGGGCCGTCGGTGAGCGTCACCTGGCCGATCGTGGCGCCGGTGCCGTTCTTGAGGGTCGCTATCTTCGGGCTGGCGGGCGGCTGCGCACCGGCGATGCCGGCGGCGGCAAGAAGGGCGGCAACGGCCATCACACGCATCATGTGTCTCCCCTGAAGATCAGCTCCCACGAAGGGGACCTCGTAGCCTGCATGGTATCGTGGCCACAGGCCCGACGCCAAGCACAACCCGCAACGAAGGCATCTGTCGCCTTCGCCGCGCCTGCTTGCTAAAGCCCGGCGATGTCTTCCCGCCATCTCTATCTCGTCGACGGATCGAGCTACATCTTCCGGGCCTATCACCGGCTGCCTCCGCTCACCAACCGGCACGGCGTCCCCGCTGGCGCGGTCTATGGCTTCACCACCATGTTGTGGAAGCTCCTGACCGACCTGTCGGGCGAGGGCGGCCCCAGTCATCTCGCGGTGATCTTCGATGCTTCGTCCAAGACCTTCCGCAACGAGATGTACGATCAGTACAAGGCGCATCGGCCTCCGGCGCCCGAGGATCTGATTCCGCAATTCCCGCTGATCCGCGAGGCCACCCGCGCTTTCTCGGTGCCGTGCATCGAAACGGTGGGCCTAGAGGCCGACGATATCATCGCCTGCTATTCCACCGCTGCGATCGATGCCGGCTGGAAGGTGACCATCGTTTCGTCCGACAAGGACTTGATGCAGCTGATTGTGCCCGGGCTCGACATGCTCGACACCATGAATGACCGCCGCCTCGGCGCGGAGCATGTCGTCGAAAAGTTCGGCGTCGGCCCGGACAAGCTAGGCGACGTGCTGGCGCTAATGGGTGACAGCGTCGACAACGTCCCCGGTGTGCCGGGCATCGGCCCCAAGACTGCCAGCCAGCTCATCCAGCAATTTGGCGATCTGGAGAGCGTGCTGGCCGCTGCCGAGACGATCTCCAAGCCCAAACTGCGTCAATCGTTGATCGAGCATGCCGAGATGGCGCGCCTGTCGCGCCGGCTCGTTGCGCTCGAATGCAACGCACCGCTGCCGCAACCGCTCGACGAGCTGGCGCTGCAGGGCATTCCGCCGGCCCCGCTGCGCGCCTTCCTTGAGGATCAAGGCTTCCGCTCGCTGCTGACCAAGCTTGGCGACGTGCCAAGCGCGCCGGTCGTCCCGGCCAGCCCCGCCGAGACCGACGAGGAACCTCCGTTCGAGCACGACAAGTATGAGACGGTCGTCACCGAGGAGGCGCTCGACCTCTGGATCGCCGAAGCAACCGCACAGGGCTTCGTGGCCGTGGATACCGAGACCGACCAGCTCGACGCGGTGCGCGCGACGCTGGTGGGCGTCAGCCTCGCCACCCAGCCGGGCAAGGCGTGCTACATCCCGGTCGGCCATCGTGGCGACGGGCTGCTCTCCGAGGCGCCGATACAGCTGCCGCGCGCGACAGTGCTGGCGAAGCTCGCACCGCTGCTCGCCGATCCGGCGGTGCTCAAGATCGGCCAGAACATCAAATATGATATGATTGTTTTCGGCCGCGCCGGGCTCACCGTCGCGCCGTATGACGACACGATGCTGCTCAGCTACGACCTCGATGCCGGCAAGCACGGCCATGGCATGGACGATCTGTGCAAGACGCACCTGTCGCACACCACGATCAGCTTCAAGGACGTGTGCGGCACCGGCAAGAACCAGCTCACCTTCGACCTCGTGCCGCTGGACCGCGCGACGCATTATGCCGCGGAGGACGCCGACGTGACGCTGCGCCTGTGGAAGCGGCTGAAGCCGCGCCTGCCACGCGAGGGTGCGACGCGCGTCTATGAGATGGTCGACCGCCCGTTGGTGCCTGTCGTCGCCGGCATGGAACGCGAGGGAATCCTCGTCGACCGCGCCGAACTCTCTCGCCTCTCCGCCGACTATGCGGTCGAGATCGCGCGCCTCGAAGGCGTGATCCACGGCGCGGCGGGCGGCCCTTTCACGATCGGCAGCCCCAAGCAGTTGGGCGAGGTACTGTTCGAGCGCATGGGTCTGAAAGGCGGACGCAAGGGCAAGTCGGGCGTCTATTCCACCGACGTCAACGAGATGGAGCGGCTCGCCGAAGACGGTGTCGAGGTGGCGCGCCTCGTGCTCGACTGGCGCCAGCTCTCCAAGCTGAAATCGACCTATACCGACGCGCTCCAGCAGCAGATCAACCCGGAGACGGGCCGCGTCCATACCAGCTTCAGCCTGGCGGTGGCGCAGACCGGGCGCCTGTCGTCCACCGATCCCAATCTCCAGAACATCCCGATCCGCACCGAGCTCGGCCGCCGCATCCGCGACGCCTTCGTGGCCGCACCAGGCAATGTCGTGCTCTCGGCCGACTATTCGCAGATCGAGCTTCGTCTCGCCGCGCATATGGCCGACGTGCCCGAGCTGCGTGAAGCCTTCCACACCGGCGCGGACATCCACAACCTGACGGCGGAGGAACTGTTCGGCGAGATCAACCGCGAGACGCGCGGGCGCGCCAAGACGATCAACTTCGCCATCCTCTATGGCATTTCTGCCTTCGGACTCGCCGGGCGCCTCAGCGTCGATCGTGGCGAGGCGCAGGCAATCATCGACCGCTATTTTGCGCGCTTCCCCGGGGTCAGCCGCTACATCGCCGACACACTCTCCTATGTCCGCGAGCACGGACACACGTCCACGCTGTTCGGGCGCAAGACCTGGCTACCGGGCATAAAGGGCAAGACCGTAGGAGAACGCCAGGCGGCCGAACGCCAGGCGATCAACGCGCCGATCCAGGGCACGTCGGCCGATCTTATCAAGCGCGCGATGGTACGGATGGGGCCGGCGCTGGCGGAGGCGGGCCTCGGCCACGTCAAGATGCTGCTCCAGGTGCATGACGAACTAGTCTTCGAGTTACCCGAGAGCGACGCCGAAGCGGCCTCGACTGTCATTCGCAGAGTCATGCAAGGCGCGGCCGAGCCCGCCGTCTCGCTGTCGGTGCCGTTGGGCGTCGAGATCGGCACCGGCCCAAGCTGGGGAGCCGCGCATTGACCCGCGCCGCGCATGCCACCGACGGAGACGGCCCCGGCGACATCGCCGCGCTGGCCAAGGGCGGTCGCACCAATTTCTTCGGCTTCCTGCTGCGGCTGGCCGCACGCCTGCCCTTCCTGTTCATCGCCGGCCGTTGGTACGGCGCCGACGTGCTGGGTCGCTTCGCCTATGCGACGATCATCGTCGAGTTCGCCGCCCAGCTCGCTACGCTCGGCCTGAAGCGCGGCCTCGCCCAACAGCTCGCCAACACACGCCGCCCGCACGTCCATGTCGTGTGGGACGGGCTGCTTGTCGGCTGGTTGGTCTCAGTCCTGGCGGCCGGTGCGCTGATGATCTGGCCGGTGCTGCTGTTCCCCAATTCAGAGGTGAACGGGTTCGACTGGTTGCTGCCGGTCACCATCTTCGCCTGGACCGGATCGGACATCGCGCTCGCGGGCCTCGCCTATCGTGGCAATATCGGCGCGACCGTCACCGCACGCTCGCTGATCGAGCCATGGGCGATCAGCATCGCGGCGTTCGCCTTCTCCTTCTACTCGCTGCGCGACGGCCTGATCCTGTCCTATGCGATCTCCGCCATTGCTGCGCTCGCCGCCTCGCTCTGGCCGCTGCTGCGCGAGTACGGCCCGCCGCGGGGGTGGGCGCCGGAACCCTCGCAAATCCTCCGGATGATGCAGAGGAACCTGCCGCTGGCAGGCGCCGATGCGATCGAATGGGGTTCGCGCCGGCTCGACATCGCCATCCTCGGCCTGTTCTTCTCGCCAGCGATCGTCGGCATCTATTATGTTGCCCAGCAGGTCGCCTCGCTGCCGCAGAAGCTCAAGACCAGCTTCGATCCGATCCTGGGGCCCGTCATCACCCAGAACCTCGCCGATAATAACCGCGGTGCGGTCGCTCGGCAGGTACGACAGGTGGGCTTCTGGATCATCGCCGCGCAAGTCGGCATCGCGCTCGCGCTCGGCATTCCAGGCGAGGCGGTGATGGGACTGGTCGGCCCGCGCTTCGTCGGGGGCACCGGCGCGCTGGGCGTGCTGCTCGCGGCCGAGGCAATCGCGGCCACCGCCGTGGTGAGCGAGGCGGCGCTGATCTACATCGCGGCCAAGCGCAACCTCGCCATCTCCGTCGCGATGATCGCGGGACAGACGGTGCTGTCTGTGGTGCTGATTTACGCGATTCGCGCGATCCACCCGGTCGCCGACCTGAAGGACGACGCGGTCGCCGCAGCCGGCCCGGCGATCGCGCTGATGCTGATGCTGGGCGTCGCCTCGATCGCCAAGGCGCGGCTGCTGCATCGGCTGCTCGCTCACCGCGTCTCGGGGTGGCGCTGGCCACTGGTGCCGGCTGCGGTGGCCGGCGCGGTGGTAGGCGTGCTCGCCACCTGGCTGCCCGAGTGGATGGAGCTGATCTTCGGCGTGCCGCTTATCCTCGCCGGCTACGGCGCGGTGATTTGGTATCGAGGTTTCGGCGAAGAGGACCGGCTGCTGTTCAGCATGAAGCCTGGCGCCACTCCACAGGCGGCGTGACGCTCAAGCCTCCCCGCGCGACGCGGGGAGGCCTCGATCATTCAGTGGCGGAAGTGCCGCATCCCAGTGAAGACCATCGCCAGGCCCGCGGCGTCGGCAGCGGCAATCACTTCCTCGTCGCGGATCGAACCGCCCGGCTGGATCACCGCCGTCGCCCCCGCCTCAACCGCCGCGAGCAGGCCGTCGGCGAAGGGAAAGAAGGCATCGGAGGCGACTGCCGAGCCGATCGTGCGGGGCGCGGCCCAGCCGGCTTTTTCGGCGGCGTCCTTGGCCTTCCAGGCGGCGATGCGCGCGGATTCGAGGCGGTTCATCTGCCCCGCACCAACGCCCGCGGTCGAACCGCCCTGGGCATAGACGATCGCGTTTGACTTGACGTGCTTGGCCACCGTCCAGGCGAAGAGGCAGTCGGCAAGCTCCTGCTCGGTCGGCTGGCGCTGCGTCACCACCTTGAGCATGTCGCGGGTGATCCGGCCATTGTCACGCGACTGGACGAGCATGCCGCCGGCGATACTCTTCATCATCAGGCCGGGGCGTGCCGGATCGGGGAGATCGCCGGTCAGCAGCAGGCGGAGGTTCTTCTTCTTGGCGAACACCGCACGGGCGTCGGCGTCGGCGTCGGGCGCGCAGACGACTTCGGTGAAGATGCCCGAGATCGCTTCCGCGGTCGGCCCGTCAAGCGAACGGTTGACCGCGATGATGCCCCCAAATGCCGAGACGCTGTCGCAGGCGAGCGCCGCTTGATAGGCCTCGATGAGTGTATCGGCCGAGGCGACGCCGCAGGGGTTGGCATGCTTGACGATGACGACGGTGGGCGGCCCGTCACGGAACTCGGAGACTAGCTCCAGCGCCGCATCGGCGTCGTTGTAATTGTTGTAACTGAGGTCCTTGCCCTGCACCTGTTCGGCCTGGGCAATGCCCCGCGCCGAGGGACCAAGCGGCAGGTAAAGCGCCGCGTGCTGGTGCGGATTCTCACCGTAGCGCAGCTCCGCCCCCTTCTTCAGTGGAACGGAGAGTGCCTCGGGGAGCGCCTCGCCCTGATCAGCGAACGCGAACCAAGACGAGATGGTCGCGTCATAGGCCGCGGTCGCGGCGAATGCCTTGGCGGCGAGACGACGACGGGTGGCGATCGTGGTCGCGCCGGCGTTGACATCCAGCTCCTCGATGATCGCGGCATAGTCGGCCGGATCGGTCGCGATCGCGACATAGGCGTGGTTCTTGGCAGCCGAGCGCACCATCGACGGACCGCCGATGTCGATATTCTCGATCACCTCGTCGCGCTCGGCGCCCTTCGCGACGGTCGCGGCGAAGGGATAGAGATTGACCACCACCAGGTCGATCGGCGCAATACCGTGGTCAACCATAGCCTGCGCATGCGCGGCGTCGTCGCGGACCGCGAGCAGGCCGCCATGGATCATCGGGTGCAGCGTCTTCACGCGGCCGTCCATCATCTCGGGGAAGCCGGTGAGATCGGAAACGTCGCGCACCTCCAGCCCCGCCTCGCGCAGCGCCTTGGCGGTGCCGCCGGTCGACACCAGCTCGACGCCATGACGCGCCAGCGCAGCACCGAGCGCCGCAAGTCCGCTCTTGTCCGATACGGAAAGGAGCGCGCGGGTGATCTTCACATTCGACATTTCGGGTCCTTGAGAAACGGCGTGGCGGACAGGCTCAGCTCGCCCGCTTCATTGCCCATGAAACACTAGTGCCGCCGGCCGGCGCGGCGCCGGTGACGACGAGCTGATTGGTCGAGACCGGGCGGCCGCGCCCGTCAATCCAGATGCTTTCCTCGATACCGAGCGCGCCGCCCCGGCAGCGGAACTGCCAGAGCGGGCCGTTTTCGACCCGCAGCAGCGCGCCCAATCCATCGGCCGTCGGCGTCGCCTCGACGCCCGGCGCGAGGTGGAAGCGAAGCGCGAAGCCGATCTCCTGCCCGCCCTTGCGCGGCCCCGCCGGCAACAGAACGTCCTCGCCGCCCAGCTCGCGCCCGTCGGCAGACAGCGCCAGCTTGCGGCAATGCTTGAGGCCGTAGCGACGGATATAGCCGTCGTGGCTGGCCTCGATGCGGCTCGCGGTCTCCTGCTCCTGCCGATCGAGCTCGACCAGCGTAACGCCCTTGCCTAGCGAACCGTCGGCGTGGATCGCGGTGGAGTTGGAATCGGCCAGCACCATCGTGGAGTGGGCGGCGCTGGTCCGCAACGCGCCGGCGATCGAGGCGGGAAGCGCTCCCCACGGTCTGTCGCCGCCACAATTCACGATGACGCGATAGGCGCCGTCGCTCAGTTCGAACCCCAGCGTCGAGGCGCAACCGCCTTGAGCAAGACGCGAGGCCGGCGGCGGAGCGCAATCCGCCACCACCACGGTCGCCCCGCCGGAGAGGCGCTGGAAGCCCCATTCGCGCGATTGGCGCAGCGGCCGGGTGCGGATGCCCGAGGCCGCGACCGCGCGCGCGACACGATCTGCGCGCAGCGGCCCGCCACCCTGCCAGCTCGACAGCGCACCGTCGCCCAGCGTCACTCCGAGCAAGGCCGGCACCGCGCGTGCCAGCACCGAGGCGATCTCGGCCGGCGGCTCGCGGCGGCGCTCCTCATAGACGGCGATAAGCTGCGACAGGAGTTCGACCAGCTCGAGCAGCTCGACCGGCGAGCGGCTGGCGATGCCGCCGTCGGTATGAACCGACTGTGCCAGCGCCTTGGCCATGCCCTGCTCGCCATGCGCAAGGCGCGGCTCGCCACCGGGGATCAGCAGTCCAGCGGCGATGATTCCGGCGAAGGCTGCGATGCGGGGCAGTCCGATCGGCGCCTTGTCGGCGGTGCGATCGAGATGGCGGGCGCCGCGCGCCAGCGTGTTGAGGACTGCCGAGCGGTAGACGAGATCGGAGGAGGAGAGGATCAGCGGCGCATGCGCGGTCCAGGCGAGGATGCGCCGACCCCACAGATCCGGCCGCCAGCCCGCTTCGTCGACCGCGGTGGCGTGCTGGGCGAGCCAGCGCCGCATCAGCGCCTCGGCATAGGGCGCCGCCTCGAGACGGGTGCCCGCGGCTGCGAGATCGCGTAGCCATACGAAGCTCTGGAGATGATCGGCGAAGCCTTGCGGCCGCCCCGGCACCGCGAAGTCCAGCGTCAGCGTCTCGGCGCGGTCGCGGCCGAAGCAGATTTCGCCGTCCATTATGTCGAGGCCGGACTCGCGATGCCCCGCAATCGGGTCACGCGGCACGCCGAGCAGCTTCAGGGGAAAGCGGCCGCGCAGCCGGAGCGCATGGAACGGCGTGCCCCAGGTGAGGCGATGGAATCGCGCCACGACTCGCTCGGCGAGCGAGCTGCCGCGATCGTCGCCTACCCGGATCAGCCGCCGGCCCGGCTCGATCCCGTCCGCGCCGGCGGATTGCGAAGCGGGTTCAGCGGAACCCTCGGCGATCCGGCGGACAACGGTCATCGTGGCTCAGCCCCCTCTTAGCGCACGGATATTGGCAGCATAGGCGTCCGGCCCGCCCTTGAAGGTGGCGCTTCCCGCCACCAGTGCATCGGCCCCCGCCGCAATGCACAGCGGCGCGGTCGTGCGATCGACCCCGCCATCCACTTCCAGATCGATGTCGCGGCCGGTCCTGTCGATCATCGCGCGCACGGCGGCGATCTTCTTAAGCTGCGATTCTATGAATTTCTGCCCGCCGAAACCGGGATTGACCGACATGATCAGCACCAGGTCGATCTCGTCGATCAGATAGTCGAGGATATCCTCGGGCGTCGCCGGACACAGCACCACGCCGGCGCGCTTGCCGAGCGCCTTGATCGTCTGGACGGTGCGGTGAACGTGCGGGCCTGCCTCGGGATGGACCGTAATGCAGTCCGCGCCGGCGTCGGCGAAAGCCTCCAGGAAGGGATCGATTGGCTCGATCATCAGATGGACGTCGAATGGCCTGGCGGTGTGCGGGCGCAGCGCCTTCACCACCGCCGGGCCGATCGTGATGTTGGGGACGAAATGCCCGTCCATCACATCGACATGGATCCAGTCGGCGCCGGCCGCGTCTATCGCGCGCACCTCCTCGCCCAGCCGGGCGAAGTCGGCTGACAGGATCGAGGGAGCGATGCGGAGGGGCTTGACCATCCCGAATGCGACTAGCCGCAAGCGAGGCCCGGCTTCAAGCCCCGCGCGCGCTCATTGCTTCAGGAAACGCGCGATGAAGAAGCCGTCGCAACCGCCTGCGTCGCTGAGCGCGCCGGGCGCGACGCGCAGGAAGCCCTCGGGTGTCGGCGCGAGGCCCTCCGGCAGCTCGTCTGTGCGGATCGGATCGATCACACAGCCCGGAAGCGCAGCAAAGGCCTGCGCGACCGCCTCACCCTCCTGCGGCTCGAGCGAGCAGACCGCATAGACCAGCCGCCCGCCCGACTTCACCCATTCGGCCGCCCGCGCCAGCATCGACGCCTGCGTCGCCGCCAGCTCGGCAATGGCGGACGGGCGGACGCGGTGCAGCACGTCGGGATGGCGGCGGTAGATGCCGGTCGCGGAACAGGGCGCGTCCAGCAGCACCGCATCGACCGGGGTAGTAGGCCGCCAGCGCGTCACGTCGGCTTCGATCGTGTCGGCCGCGAGCCCAGTGCGCTCGAGATTCTCCAACAGTCGGGCGAGACGATGCGCAGTCATCTCCACCGCCGTCACCCGCCAGCCGGCGGCAGCAAGCTGGAGCGTTTTGCCGCCCGGCGCGGCGCAGAGATCGAGCGCCGACCGGTCTTGCGACGCCGTACCCAACAGCCTGGCCGGGAGCGATGCGGACAAATCCTGCACCCACCAGACACCCTCGGCATAGCCCGGGAGCGCGGTCACGTCGGAGACGGCATCGAGCCGCAGATGGCCGGGCGCGAGGCTGGTAGCACCGAGCCGTTCCGCCCATTCGGCGGTTGAGGCCGGGTCGGCGAGGGTGAGATCAAGCGGCGGGCGCCCGGCGAGGCCGGCCCGCGCCGCCTCGGCCGCCGTCTCCCCCCATGCCGCCGTCCAGCGCATTGCCACCGGATCGGGCAGCATCGGCGGTTCGGGAAGCGTCACCTGCCGCCGCATCAGCGTGCCGAACACGCCATGGACCAGCCGGCGCGGGCCGCCGTCGACCAGTGGCAGTGCCGTCGCAATCGCGGCGTGCGGCGGCGTGCCCAGAACCAGCGCCTGCACCAGCGCGATACGCAGCGCGAAGCGGGCCTTCGCATCGTCGGGCAGCGGCTTGGCGGTCGCAGAATCGATCAGCGCGTCGAGATCGGGCAGGCGGCGAAACGCTTCGGAGGCGATGGCTCTGGCAAGCCCGCGATCCTCGGGCTTGGGTAGGCCACCGACCGCGCCGAGCGCCGCCTCGAGCGGAAGCCCGCGCCGCAGCACTGCGTCGAGCAGCTTGAGCGCCGCACGGCGGGCTGGGGTACCGACGGGTTCGGCAGCGGAAGAAGAAGAAGAAGAAGAATGCGTCATGGCTTGCCATTCAGGATGTGGGCCCCGATCTGGAGCGCGGAGACAAATGATGACCGAACGCACGCCGGGGTTACGCCCCGCCCATGTGAAGCCCCCCGCCCATCTCTCGCCAAGCCCGCCGGTGCCCGAGCCGGCGCCGGTCTCCGAGCGGACCGAGCACGGCGGCCGCAACGGGCTCGACCCAACACGCTATGGCGACTGGGAGCATAAAGGCATCGCGGTCGACTTCTGACCATCAGCGCGCTTCGGGGCCGAGCGGACGCGCTAGCAGCCGGTCGACCACGGCGCCCACGCTGGCATCGCCGGCGAGCAGGTCGCGCACCGCCTCGACAATCGGCATCTCGACACCCACCGTGCGCGCTGCTTCGACGAGCACCGGCGCGGTCGCCGCGCCCTCCGCTACGGTGCGGCGGTGCGAGAGCAGTGCTTCAGCGCTCTCACCCCGGCCGAGGCCCATTCCCAGACTGAAATTGCGCGAACTGGTTGATGAGCAGGTCAGCACCAGGTCGCCGAGCCCCGACAGGCCGGCCAGTGTCTCCGCGCGAGCGCCGCGCGCCTCGCCAAAACGCCGCATTTCCGCGAAACCGCGCGCGACCAGCGCCGCCGCGGCATTCTGGCCGAGACCCCGCCCAGCGACGACCCCGCAGGCGATCGCCAGCACGTTCTTAACCGCGCCGCCAACTTCCGCGCCGAGCACGTCGTCGGAGCGATACGGCCGAAAGCCCGGTCGCGCGAGCCGCGCCGCCAATATCGTGCCCAGTGCCTCGTCAGCGCAGGCGAGCGTCACCGCGGTGGGCAGCCCAGCGGCGACCTCGTGCGCGAAGGTCGGCCCCGACAGCACTGCGATTGGCGCATCCGGGCGGAGTTCGGCCGCCACCTCGGACATCAGCTTGCGGGTACCCGCCTCGATCCCCTTCGAGCAGAGGATCAGCGGCTGGTCCGTCCTCGGCAGCGCTGCCATCACGGCGCGCATATGCTGGGCGGGCGTGACGAGCAGCAGCGCCCCGCACTCGGCAAGTGTGGTGGCATCGGTCGTCGCGCGGATTTCCGGCGAAAGCGCGACGTCCGGCAGATAGGCGGGGTTGGCGTGGGCTGCGTTGATCGCGTCGACCACCTCAGCCGATCTCGCCCAGAGCGTCGTCGGGCCGTTCGCCGCCGCGACCTGCGCCAGCGCCGTGCCCCAGGCGCCGCCACCGACGATACCGAGCTTCATGCCTTTACCCCCGCCCCGCGCACCTTTTCCGCCTCCGGATCGAGCGGCCAGCGCGCACGCGCCGGCGTGTCGAGCGGATCGGCAATGCCTTGACGAAAACGCTCGGCTCCGGCCCAGGCGATCATTGCTGCGTTGTCAGTGCAGAGCCACTGCGGCGGGGCGGCGAAGGCAAGCCCCTCCTCGACGGCGAGCCCCTCGAGCGCCGTGCGCACCGCCTTGTTGGCTGCAACGCCGCCCGCCACCACCAACGCCGTCGCGCCGTCGGCGGCCGCAATCGCGCGGCGGGTGCGGTCGAGCAGGCAGTCGACTACCGCCTGTTGGAAGGAGGCGGCAATATCCTCGGCCCGATACTGGCCGGAATCACGCGCGCGCAGCACCGCGCTCTTGAGGCCCGCGAAGGAGAAATGCGGCTCGGCCGAGCCGACCAGTGGTCGCGGCAGCGGCACCGCCTTGGAATCGCCCTCCGCCGCCGCCTGCTCCACCGCCGGGCCGCCTGGGAAGCCGAGTCCGAGCAGCTTGGCAGTCTTGTCGAAGGCCTCGCCCGCCGCATCGTCGATGGTGGTGGCGAGCCGGCGGTAGCGGCCGACGCCCTCTACAAACAGCAGCTGGCAATGCCCGCCCGACACCAGCAGCAGCAGATAGGGAAATTGCAGCGACGGATCGGCCAGTCGCGGCGACAGCGCATGGCCTTCGAGATGGTTGATCGCCACCAACGGCTTGCCCGCCGAGAGGGCGATCCCCTTTGCCATCAGAAGCCCAACCATGACGCCACCGATCAGTCCCGGCCCGGCGGTGGCGGCGATCGCATCGACATCGGCGAGCGTCTTGCCGGCATCCTTGAGCGCTGCCTCTATCAACGGCCCCAGCGCCTCGACATGCGCGCGCGCCGCGATCTCGGGCACGACGCCGCCGAAGGGGCGATGCGCCTCCTCCTGCCCCGCAAGGCGATGCGCGAAGATGGTCCGATCACCGTCGACGAGCGCGGCGGCGGTTTCGTCGCAGGAGGATTCGAGTCCGAGGATCAGGGGCATGGCGGCGCTTCCCTGCACCGCTTCGGCCCTTTAGAGCAACTGT
>OUNM010700271.1_pt1 | contig 31825 bp, 28 predicted proteins | sample 1769961 | NCBI WGS metagenome assembly OUNM01 (sample SAMEA3914820, study PRJEB12502) | metagenome | biome: forest; material: soil | place: USA | collected 2012-03-12 | depth 0.3 m | reverse complement strand
GGGCTTCCGAGCGCGTGTGCCGGAGCATCGATTGAGCGATGCGAAAGGTGCGCTTCGCAAAATCGGGAGATTCATCCAGTTTGTCCGCCGCGGTCTCGAGTTGAAGACCTACACCCGCGAGTTGCTGTTCCAGCGTATCGTGAAATTCACGCGCAATGCGAGTTCGCTCTTTCAACACAGCTTCGCGTTGCAGATTATCGCGAATGATCTGCGTCTGCGCGCTTACTTGACGCCTCAATGTGAGGGCCCAGGTAGCCGGAACCAGAAACGCCGCAAGCAGAACCGTCGCCGCGATGAGGATGCCGCGCAAAGTCCACGCGGAAGGCCGCTCCAAAACAGCGATATCCTCAGGGCCTCGCAGCAGGAGTCGGAACGATTGCGGCCATCTTTGATCTCCCATCTGGACTTGGCAAACGCCCGTGACCATTAGCCGGGAATTGGGAACCAAATCCGGCAGCGGTTGTGCGGAATTTTGTTCTACGGTGGCGCGGAAAACAAAATCCTCCTTTCGCAGCAGCAGGACGGTTTCGTTTCCGTTGTGGCGTTGATCGATCAATTGCGCTTCGAGTTGTATCAAGTCGGCGTCGTAGTTCCCTTCCAGGGCTTTTTCGATGGTCACGCGCGTCGGTGAAGCGGGTACGTTCTTGCGGAGCGCATGAAAAACGGCGTCTTCCAAAATGGGCGAATACGCTCCATGAGCAGGAAATCCTAAGACCTCGATCTCATCCCCCGGTGACAACCGGGTCGGTTGCTTCGTGGCAACCCAGAGGCCTTGTTCGGCGTCTTTGAGGAAAAGGCCTTCGCCTGGCTTTTGCAAAAGAAGCTGTCCTGTTACTTTAACGCGATGAGACCGCGACGCAGATAAATCAAACTGCATCAGGCGGCTGACCGGTGTCGCGTGCGCAGCGAACGGATTCTCCGATGTAAGGTTTGCGGCCTTCACCTGTGCGAGGGACGGCGCTGCGAGGCGGACATCGAAGAGTTGCCGTTTACGGTTGAAGAGCGAAAAACAAACGCCGGTAATGGTTGCTTCGGAATCGACCAGCCGGTCGGCACTGGCGATATCCACATCGGCGAATCTCACGGCGATGCGCCCGTTTTCCATGGCTAACTCGATCTGGGCGCGTTCCGGTTCGAGCGTCTTGTCCACCCGGGCCGAGCGAACGATCCCATGCACCGTGACCCACTGGGCATCGTGCTTGCCGGTCATCAAGTCATCGTAAGTAACCGCGCGGCCCACTGGCAGCACTCCTTCACCAATGATGCGCACGGAGGTCGCATGCACATCCGGCACAAAATCGCCGGGCGTTGTATAGCCATCGATCTCCACCTCTTGTCCCGGTCGCAAATAGTAACCATCCGCCGCGACGTAGATCGAAGCCGTATCGTCCTGAATAATGAGGTCGTATGCCTTCTCGTAATATAATACGACGCCGCGCAACGTCACTATTAGCGACTGGCGGGCCTCGGCGGTGGCAAGCTGGCGAATTTCATTGGTCTTCGTTAAGTGGCGTGGGGAGGGGGGCGCATCATCCGCTCTCACGATTTCCCGAGGAAACGGAGACAGCCACGTGATCGCTGCGCAAATCAGCAGTGCAATTTTGGCGACGGCTTTTTTTTCGCGGTTCATGGGTGGCGGATATTCCTATATCACAATACCGCAAATCGTCCGGCAAAAGTTGGAGATATGGCAATCGTGTGATCGGGCATTCATACGTTCGTATGATTTACGCATTTGCCGGTGCGTGGCACTCTACTGACATCACCGGTGTCTCTGCTGACGGCGAGACGCTTTCAGCAATCGGTTTTCCCCTCTCACTCAAATCCCTATGATAAACCTCTCCCCACGACTCACTCGGAAGCTTTCTTCTGTTTTTCACTCGCGCTTTTCTGGTGCTACGGCCCTCGGCGCTGCTTTGCTTGCCATCTGTTTAACACTGCCACCGGCGGCTAGCGGTGCGCGGATCTTTGCGTCGAGCAATCAATCTTTTGCGCAAGGCCTATCCGGCGGCGGCGCCAATAGCGTGCGGGAATGTCGCAAAGTGATCTATTTTCAGGAGGATCTCTCCGATCTCGTGCTCGGCTACGCCAATTATTTCATTGGATCAACGGGCGAAAACAACACGGGGCAGGGAGACGTAAATATTAAGTTCGGCCTGGAATATCAGGGACAGTTTTACCCGTTCTTTTTCAGCGGCACGCGCGTTGCACGCTGCGCGGATGGAGCAACCATTTCGACTGATCCATTGAGTGTGTCGATCTTGGCGGGCACCTACGGCGCCATTCGCATGTGGGAACAGAAGGTAAATCCCACACAGAATAATACCTGGCTGTGGTCGAGCGAAGCCGATCCCGCCTTCAATGAAGGCACCGTGACATCATCTGATCCGAATCACGACTGGACACTGGGTGGGTCGCCGGGTGAAACCGCGGCGCTTTCCTGGACTATAGACGGAACCGGCAAAGTAACGCCGACAATTGTGAATCCAGGTTCCGGGATCACCGTGGGTGGAGTGACGATCTCCATTTTGGATTCGATGAGGAAAGGCACGGGCTTTGGTTATATCGCCACGGTTTCGGGAGGTTCACTCTCCGGCTGGTATCAGGCGAATGGTGGCTCCGGCTATTCTCACTCTATTTGGGTGGGGCCGTCAGGAATGGGAGGGTACGGATCGGGTGGCCCGCAGCAGGCCTTTGGGCCGTCCGTAATCGCGGGTACGCCGGTGGCAGCAAAGAAATCGATCCTGCTGATTGGAGACAGCATCAGTGCCGGGTATGGAGCGACTGATCCGCGTGGTGACATCTATCGCAATTTCGGCATCTATGCGCGTTCCATTTCGACTCAATATAACGTTTGCAATTCCGCCATTCCTGGCCTCACGGCTTACGCCTGCGATTACAATTATTCGCGCACGCGCAACCTCATCAAGGCGATCCTGAATCCTCAAGTCGCCCTCATTTGCATCGGTACCAATGACGTGGATCAAGCGATCACCGACAGCGGCAGTAAGACCGTTGTCAATGCGCTCAAAGGCCATCTCTCGAGCATCGCGAATTGGTGGTCCACGAACTGCGGATCTTCCATTTGGTTCGGGACTATTTTACCGCGCGTAAATATCACTGGAAGCACGCAAACGCCGAGGACCGGCTTTGAGGCGGGCGGCAATGCGGATCAAGTAAACACCGCAATTCTCAATGGCACCATTTTTCCGGCCAGCCGCATCATTTCCGGCAGAAAGCTTGTGCAAGATCCGGCAAACAATTCCATCTGGCGGACAGACCACGGAACGCTCACCAGCGATGGCACGCATCCCAACGATGCAACGGGCATTCCATGGATTTCGACGAATCTTTTTCTGAACTTTGAGACCGAAGCGCTCGCTGTCCCACAGACTTCTGGTGATACGCATCGCATTATTTCTGCGCCCGATTTCAGCGCAGACGATGGAACGATCCTCGACGCGAATGCAGTGGGTGACTACGTTATTTACACCGTTCCCAACGTTTCCGCGGGGACCTATCGTGTGCTTGTCGGCATCAAAGCCTATAACACGCGCGGTATCTGGCAGCTCTCGATCGGACGTTCGGATAATTTCGCGGGGACGGCCTCAAACGTCGGTGCGCCTCAGGATGAATACACTGCGGGTGAAGTCTATCAGGAACGTGATCTCGGCCTCTGGTCACCGGGAACGACAAGCGACAAATGGTTTAAGTTTGCCGTTACCGGCAAGAACGCCAGCAGCGTGGGCTACGGCATCGCCTTTGACTACATAAAGCTGTTGCCGCAGTAATCGGTGCGAGACACGCCGCGCGCCAGGGTCAATCCGGCTTTGATGCGCGCGTTTCGTACATCGCAGATCCCACAGCCCGGCTAGCTTTGATTGTCTCAGTGTAGGGTGTATCCGCGACATCGACAAAGCCGATCTGAAAATTTTCTTCATCCCAGGTGCGTCCGGTGTTCGGTTCGTCCTGATATTCAAACCAGTGGCAGCCGACAAATCGCGGATCGCGGATCGCGCCAGTAACATAGTGCCGGTACGCTTGAGCGCGTGCCTGCTGATCTTCCACAGCAACCAACCCCGGATGAAACATGCCCCGATCCAAGGCGCCGAAATGAAACTCGCCTACGATCAGCGGCACGTCTGCGTTTCCCTCAAAGACGAAGTCCTTGAGATCGCGATAGTATAAATTGAAACTCACAACGTCGCAGTATTTTGCCGCAACCGCTTGAGCACGGTCGTTGCCCCAGGCGAATCGGCAGCCGAGATACAATTGTTTCGGTGCCGTGGATTTCAAGATGTCCCGCACGACGCGGAAATATTCTTCCGCAATTTGGGTATATAGTTCGACGAGATCGGGGCGTGCCTTCGCGTAATTCGGTGTGCGGGTTTGCGACAGCAGATCATCCCAGGAGCGGTAGGAGTCGTTCCACGCGTCGTTGAGTTTTGCGATGTCCTGGTACTTGTTTTGCAATGTGGCAATCAGCGCCTTTTTAGCGGGCTGATCCGGCGGTGATTGGAGCGCGGCCAGGGCGAGAGAAGTGTCATCACCCCAGGACATTTCATTGTCCGAAAAGTAACCAATGCACCACGGATCGCCGGCGCTCTTGTTCCTCTTTTCCGCAACGCTGCGCGAGAGTGCTTCACGAAAAGTGGGATCAAATGGATCGGGAAACTTTCCCCAGTGTCCACCGCTAGCCGCAATCGACCGGGCTTCGCCGGAGGAGATGCCATCGACGTAGGGAGTTTTTTGCTGCAGCCGCAAATTTTCATCGGACCAGAGCCCGATGGTATTGATTCCCCAACTGCGCAAACGTCGGTGAATGATTTCGTGCGAAAGCGATGGCCACTCCACCCCATATTTCCTTCGCAGATTGGCGAGACCAAAAGAGAAAGCGTGCACTTTTCGGCCTCCATAGTGTCCGAGCAGAGCGAAAGCGTCTTGCTTATAAAACGGTGCAAATTCTGCATTCGCACCGGAGAAATCTGCGAACCAATTCTCGCGCTCTTCGATCGGAGTAGCATCAGGAGCGCCTATAGTATCGATCCCCGCGGAGAAGAAGAGACGGCCATCAGGGTCCACCAGCCACCATTTTCCTTCATGCTTTTGCACGCGAAAATAACCGGTGGCTTCGATCTGTGGTCCGTCTTTCCAACCACCAAAGCGGTCCCAATTTGCCGGGCCTGGGTGCTTTTCCAAATCGCCTGTTTCGGAATCGCGCTGCGCAACCAACTCCGCATCGGAATGAATCTTTCCGGGCCAATCCTTATGGCGATACTGGCCGAAGGAATCAATGAACGGAAAATAGGGATCGGCGTCGTGCGACGAAGCCGTAGGTGGCACATAGGTATCAACTGCTCGAATGCTCTCGATTTCGAAGACATGATTGGTAGCCGGCTTGCTAAAGAAAACTAATATTTGATTAACGAATGCTGGATTGACGGACGAAGGACCTCCTGGTCCCGCCGGATAGCCGCGCATACCAAATAGCCATCCTCCCAAGTTGTCGTCCGTCGTGCGTTTGAGTGTGACGCGCAATCGCCCGCTCTTGCCTGGTTCAATCCGTACCGAGCCGTTCGCACAGCGAAGAATTCCGTCGGCTCCGGGATTGTCCACACGACAGAGGAGTTGAAAGGGTTCCGAATCAAGATTTTTAACCTGCAATTCGATGGCTGCGTATGGAGTGAGGTCCCAATGCCCGCCAGGAGCGGTCACTTTAATACCCGGCCAGGGATCGACGTGTTCCGTTTCAACGTGGAGCATTCCGTTTGCGACAGAAAAGGATGCTCCATTAGCGGAAACTCGCTTTTCGCTATCTGTGAGGTTCCAATCAGCCAGGCTCGGATGTTCGAGCGCGCAGAAGAGGGTGAGGGAGAAAAAAGAGACTAGGAGGCTTCTGAAGATGGAGCGATTCACGCGGATACGATGGCTTTCGGATGAAGGCGAAATGGTCGCCTGGAGGATGCCTCCAAACAACCGGAAGTGCACCTCTTTTCCGTGTCCGCCGCGCTGCGTGTGGAGTCTTAGTTTGCTACTTTTAGTCGAGGGGTCGCGTCCCCTGGCACCAGCCCCATCGACCATTTGACCATTTCCACGAGCATTTTTTGAAAATCAGGGCGATCCCACACATCGCGAACATGGCCGAGGCCATTATAGATAACGCGGCCTTTTCCGTAATTTTTGGCCCAGATTACCGGGAAATCCTTGTCCTGACGCTTTATGCCTGAGCGAGTGAGGTCGAGCTTGGTTGGATCAAGACTGAGTAACACCCGAACGTTATCTCGGGTAAAGTCCTTTACTTGATAAATCTCGTCATGAAGCGTGAATGCAGCGGGAAGATATTCCATGCCAGGAAATTTTGAATCTTCCACGACAAGCGGTGCGTCAAACTGACCCCAAGGGTGACCGTCATAGTAACCGCCGAGCAATTTTCCATATTCAGGCCAGCCCATGAAAGTAATCGCGGCGCTATGGATGCCAATGAATCCCTTACCGTCGTCTCGAATGAAGGAGAGAAAGTCCGCTTTCTGCGAATCGTCCATATCGAGGTCTCCATCCGTGAAGAAAACGATGGCGGCAAATGCATCGAGATTCTTGGCTTCCCATTTCAACGGTTTCTTGGTGATGGCGGTGCAATCCGTCCGAAAATAGGTATCCCACAAGCCCGTGCTTCGGCCTAGATTGTAGAGTGTCGCCATCGCGGTGGAAATGGCTTCGTGTTGATAGCCCTTGCTTTGGCCGATCACCAAAAGCCTGCGCGGAGTTGCGTTTGAGGTGGGTGTTTCGGCTGCCGGACAAATTCCAACGGTCAAAACGCAAGAGGCGATCACGAAATAAACGAATCTCATAGAGCGGAAATAAGATGGGGGGCTTCTGTGGCTCGCACCTCGATCGATGCTGCCTGTTTGAGGATATTGCGCATGAATTCAGCGGCCAGGTGCGCATTGTGATTTGCAAATTCAATGCCAACCGTTTCGCCGTTCACCACCGGCAGCTGATGGCATAGCTCGTAACTAATATAACCATCGTAGCCGATGTTGCGCATGGCGCGAGCAAAGTGGAGATAGTAATCATTGGTCTCTCCCGTCACCACCCCGTCGATGCGATCTACGCCGACGATTGTCCCGTCGTCGCACCGGTCAAATTCACCGCCGAAATGCGAAAGAACCTGCCTGGAGCCGACCGCCCGCGCGGCGTCTGCGATAGCGGAAGCGCTTTTATCCGGCATCAGGGGCACATCGAGGCACACCTGGAGATGCGGTGAATCCACCTCGCGGACCATGCGTAAAACATCGTGGTGATCCTTGATGAGCGGTTTGTGGTTCTGGAGGGCGAGCGTGACTCCCATCTCTCCGGCATACACGGCGCATTCGATGAGCGCTTCACGGCACCAGCTCCAGATTTCCTCTTCCGAAAATTTCTCGTGCACAATGGGCCAATAACTTTCGGCAATATCGTAGGTAGCTAGCTTTGGATGCCGCGTGATGCCCCACCAGGCGAGGAACACACGCAGTTGTTTCGCGCCCAGATCGGCTGTCATGCGGATGAGTTCGCGCACATAGCAAATCTGCGCCTCACGAACTTCGGGCACGGGATTACTGAAATCGTTATTCGCCGCGACCGCATGAATCTCGATGCCCTCGCCGTCGGCGAGACTCCTCAGGCTAGTACAGCGATGGGTTGGCCAGTCGAGCGGATTTCCGTGCGGCCGCTTGCCGTCGATCTCGATCCCGTCGTATCCAAATTCGCGCGCCTGGCGAATCAGTTCCGGCAAGGTTAACGCTTCCCCTCGGTACCAGCATCCCAGGTAGGTGATGCTATAAAGTCCGATTTTCATAAACGTTAAGGAAGCCGTCCCGCGGTCCAGAGGATCGAGTTGTGCACCAGCGCACGATAGGAAGGATGGCGAAAGGGGGAGTGGTCGTGGCCCAGTTGAATGAAGACCACGCGCGAAGTGGTGCACGGTCCGATCCAGCCGACCACGGAATCGCTCGTGCGGTTCGTGGTCGTAAGCAGCGGAGTGATTTTTGGTGAAATAAACAAACCGCGATAAGTCTCGTCGGTTACATGGAAAGGCGCGATCCCGGCAGTGATCGGATGATTTTCCACCGGAGTGATGAGGTGCTCCTGCCCAAATTTCACCGACGAACTCGGAATATCACCTTCGGCCTGCAAACGATAACGCCCGCCTACCACTTCCTCGTACCACCATGGCCATTTCTGGTAGTCGAGAATGCCGTGATGCAGCACGACGATTCCTTTGTTGCTTTCCACAAAATCACGCAAATTCTGCTTCTCCTTGTCCTCCATGTCGCGCGTGAAATCGTACATCACGATTACGTCGTATTTGGAGCGGATGTCTTTCTCAAAGGCGAGCTTGCTATCGCTCACTGCCACCCATCCGAGATCTTTGTATCCATCAAAGAGCCCGTAAAAGGAAGTCTCGTGATCGTGTCCACCCGCGACGACGAGCACACGCAGCGAGTTTGGGTTCGGCCCTGGCATGCCAATTTCCGCGGGAATCGTTACTTGATTGCTTGCCGCCCACTCCGCACCACGCAGAAAGGTGGTAATGAATGCTTTTTCCTGCATCGAACCAAGATCATGGCCGAGCGCCGTGCAGAAAACTCGCCCCGCGCCGTAACCGGAAACCCAGATCAGCGGCTCATCCTTGTCGGAAGTGGCAAGCATTGCAGCAGCCGGCTGCACCGATAGACCTTCGTAAAGCTGATCGCCGGTATGAAAATCCTCACGCAGACCTTTTACAATCGGCAAATCCGTGGGCTTGAGTTGCACGGGAAAGATTCTGAATTTTCCGACATTGTAGTTATTCCAAACGGTGTGCGTTATCTCTGCGAAGTCGCGCCATTCCTCTTTTCCTTTGAATGCGGTGAGAGCCGCGTTTGTCACAACCAAGCCCTTTCCTCCGGCGACAAAGCCTTCCAGCGCTTCTTCCGTTTCGTGTCCCCAGCGCGGGCCATCATAGTCATCCACGATGAGGTCGTAGGGTTTTAACGTCTCCTTGCTGATTCCCACGGGAGACTCGCAGATCCGCACATCGAAGCGGCCGGTTTCCACAAGTAATTGGCGAAGAAATGTTTCATTGCCCCGCCAGTCGTGCGAACCCTCCCCCGTCAATAGGAGTGCATGCAGCGTGGGAGCAGACGATTTGTCATCTGCGGCCAGTGGCGCGGCCAATGGAATCAAGAGGAGAAGCGCATGAAATAAGGACGCGCCGAGGATCGGGAATGGGAATTTCACCTCACTACTTTAGCGCATGGCGTTTCCGAGGCGATTGTCTGGAAGCGGCAGAATTTGTTCCAGAAATGCCAGCCTCGTTTCGATAGTGCTCGCGATACTCTCCAGGCGTGCGCCCAAAATGGCGCCGAAATTCACGGGTAAAATGGCTTTGATCACCGAAACCACACGCCAGGGCTACTCCGGCCAGCGTTTCACCGGAATAAATGAGAGCGCGGCTGGCCATGCCGAGCCGCAGTTTTCGCAAGTATTTCTGCGGAGTGAGGTGGAAGCCAGCGAGAAAGTGCCGCTCAAACGCACGCACAGACATGGCCGCCATGGTCGCCAGTTGCTGGTTGGTGATGGGCTCGTGGTAATGATCTCGCATGAAGGCCAGAACTGCGCCGAAGGGCCCGCCACAGCCAGATGCAGCCTTTGACCGCTGGAGCCGTGTGGTTCCTGCTGTGCCGATGATTTCGTTTTTTTCATCGGTCACGGGAATTTTATTAGTCACATGCCACAAGGCGGCGCTCTCCGATGCACCGACGCGTTCGATACGATTCAGGATGCGCGTCCCGGCGAGAACTTGCTCGTCGTCGATCCGAAATTGATCCGCGAGAAAAGCCGGCGAAAGTTCATAATCCGTCTTTCCGAGTATTTGTTTTCCTGCTGTGGCCTCGTCCGTTCCCGGATGTTCCAGGATATAGTTAAGGAGAAATGCACGATTTACCCACACGTATTTCCCTTTGTGATCCTTCATCCACGCGAGTACGTCGTCCAATTGATCAAACAATTCGCGCCAATGCGCAGCGTCGAGAGGTGAATTCACAGTGGCGCTTTTTGGTGCGAGAGATTCAATAAATCATCGCGCGCTAAATCGATAGACAGTCGTCGATTGATAGGCTTCATCCGGCCGCAGCACCGTGCTCGGAAAAGCTGCCTGATTCGGCGAATTTGGATAGTGTTGTGTTTCCAGGCAAAGGCCCGTGCGATGGGTGTAGGCGTGTCCTCCTTTTCCTACCTCAGAGCCGTCGAGAAAATTGCCGGAATAAAATTGGATGGCTGGCTCTGTCGTGAGTACCTCGAGTACGCGCCCGGAGTCAGGATCAGCCAGGCGCGCGGCGAGTTCGAGCCCGGTGGGTTGTTTTCGCGCGAGCACGAAATTGTGATCATAGCCGCCACCGGCGCGCAATGGTTCAGCATCGGTCTCGATGCGTTCTCCGATTTTGTGTGGGGCGCGAAAATCGAAGGGAGTGCCCGCCACGGGCCGTAATTCGCCGGTCGGAATCAACCCGCGATCCGTCGGCGTGTAAGCGTCGGCAGGTATGATCAATTCATGATCGAGGATCGATCCCGAGTTATGGCCCGCGAGATTGAAATAAGCGTGGTTAGTTAAATTGATGATCGTAGGCTTGTCCGTCTTGGCGCGATAGTCGATGCGCAGGCTATCATCGCCCATCAGCGCATACGTTACTTCCACACGCAGATTTCCCGGATAGCCTTCCTCTCCATCGGGGCTTGTGCGGCTGAGCGTGAGGGCGCCGTCGCTTGCCGGCAGGGCACGCCACAGCCAGGTATGAAAGCCGCGCGGACCGCCGTGGAGATGATGTGAGCCATTGTTTACGGGAAGAGAGTAACTTGTCCCATCGATGGCAAACCTTCCGTGGGCGATGCGATTTCCAAAACGCCCAATGATTCCCCCGAAGAAGCTTTTTCCCGCCAAATAGCCCGCAACATCTTCATACCCAAGCACGACATCGGAAAAATTGCCGTGCCAATCCGGCGCCCAAAGAGAGACGATGGTTCCGCCAAAATTGGTGATCGCCACACGAAATCCACTGGGGCTTTCCAAAGTGAAAAGCGTCGCTTCCGTGCCGTCGGGCAGAAAGCCGAAAAATTCCTGTGTTACTTTATTAGTATTCATATGGGGCAGGGGGAAAGTTAGCGCTGCGGGAGATGGGTCATATGCTCGAGATCCTTCTTCCTACTGAGGTGCACTGGCTGAGGCGGCCGCTTGGGCATTGGCGGCGGCTTGGGCTGCGGCATCTGCCGCGGCTCGATTGCTTTGATCGATACCCGCCTGGATTGCGGCATTGTTCGCTTCGGTCGCAGCGTTCGATTGTTCAATCCCGTTCAGGGTGATGGGGTCGATGCCGCCGCCGTCGCCGGCGATGTGAGGCGATTGATGCCCCGAAGCGCAGCCCGTCAGGTGAACGGCCAGCGCGCCCAGGGAAAGAACAAGGTGCAATTTCATAAATGGAAAGACGGGGTCGGGCAAACTTCGGGTGATTTGGCAGCACCTGTTCAGTGCCTGTTGCGACCGAGGGGGATTGAAGGACATGGCGCTCTCATTTCCCAGCCACTTTTTAGCCTCGGGAGCAGGGAAAAGCCGTGTTCTCGCCGTGTTCTCGGTATGTTCCCATCAGGTTTTCTGGAGTCAGTTTTTTTGATCATCCGGAATCCCAAAATCGAAGAACAGGAATAAAGATCGAGGAAGCGACTGGAGACTCCCTGCCTTCGGTGTGAAATCAGCCCTTGCGTTCCCCGGGGTTCCGCCTTAGACACTTGCCCCCTTTTTGTAATTTCCGCGCACTCATGACGATCATCATTAATCTGCTTCTAGCGATAGTCCTTATTGTCTGTCTGCTGCTCATCCTTGTCGTCCTGATGCAGCGCCCGAAGAATGAAGGCCTGGGGGCGGCCTTCGGTGGTGGCATCACAGAGAGCCTTCTTGGCACCCAGACGACCAACGTGCTCGCCTCGATTACGCGCTGGCTTGGCGGCATCTTCTTTGCCGTATCCCTTCTTCTTTCTTTCCTTTACTCCCGGCAATCGGGAGCCAGTGGCATCGAGAAGCGCCTCGGTTCATTGCCTGTTCCGGAAAAAGCGGCGCCGTCGCCGGCTTCGGCCGCTACTCCTGCTCCAGGGACAGTGCCCGCGCCCGCGGAAACTGGCTCTCAGCCGGCGGAAAAGGAAAATAAGGAAAGTCCTTCGGGTGCCCCTGCCGCTCCTGGCAATCCTCCTGCGGAAGCGCCTGCTCCCGCAAAGGCGGACACCGCTCCTTCCGATACTCCGGCACCCGCTCCGGCCTCGCCTTCCGCGACTCCCACGCCCACGACAACGCCTCCCGCGTCTGCTCCGGTTCCGGCTCCTTCAAATTCCTCTGCCACTCCGCCGCCGGCGAGCGTTCCAGCCCCGCAGCCCGCAGTCACTCCCGAGTCTGCAGCGACTACCCCGGCCCCTGCTGAACCGGCAAAGGCGACTCCGAAGGCGAAAAAGGCCAAGTAAGGCGCTGCTCGTTGCGAAGGCGCCGGTGGGGTCCGGCCGGTGCCACATCCCTCGCAGTTCTTCCTCGACATGGCCGCTTTCCGCCGGTCCTTTTCTTCATGCTTCCGGCGGATCTATTGCTGCACGCCTATCGCAATGCCGTTTTCCCCATGGCATTGGAAGGCGGCGAGATTGCTTGGTTCTCGCCGGATCCGCGGGCCATCGTCCCTTTGGACACTTTTCACGTTCCGCATGGCTTGCGCCGCACATTAAAAAAGGCGGTATTCGAAATTCGAATAAATACGGCCTTTGAGGAAGTGATGCGAAGTTGCGCCGCGCGCGACGAAACCTGGATCAACGATGAAATCCTGCAGAGCTACGTGCATCTTCATGATCTGGGATACGCGCACTCGGTGGAAGCATGGGTGGACGGACGATTAGCGGGCGGTCTCTACGGCGTCGCTCTGGGAGGCGCATTTTTCGGTGAGTCGATGTTTCACCGAGTGACAGATGCCTCAAAAGTGGCCCTGTGCGCGCTCGTTGAGCGGCTCATTTCGCGTGGCTTTACCTTGCTCGATACACAGTGGCTCACACCTCATCTCCAGACCTTTGGGGCCTTGGAAATTCCACGCTCGGTCTATCGGCAATTGCTGGCCGCGAGCCTCTGCAAAGACGCACAATTCATCGATGCCACCGATTCAAAGGTGGCCTAAGGCTAACTGGTAGAAGGTAGTATAAGCCGCCTGCCACCCCAACTGGACGCTAGCTTCCAGCGCCCATGCCTTGATTCTGGGCCGTATCCCCGAGCGGATCCCAACGACGCAGGCCCCCAGGATTGGAGGTGCTATCGGAAAAATCCTTCCAAAGGAGCGTTCCGACATGGGCGTCCGCGAACACGGCATTCATGAGATTGCGCTTGCTGTGCGTGCCCAGCTTTGGCGAAACCGCCGGCGTACCCAAAGGCAGATTCTCCGAGGCAACGTGGGAGAAGTGCGGGTCGCCCGGTGCCTGATCAGGCACGGGAGCGGCCATAATCAGCTCGGAGGGCGCAACAAACTGCGAAGCATTGCCTTTATAGGTGCTGGTTCCTTGACCACCGGAATTCTGGTTGTTGGTACTCTGCAAGAACAACTTTGAATTGATCCCATAGCTCAACGGGACCAGCTGAACATTTTGAGCGCTCTGATCGGGGCGGCGGTCAAACGGCGATTTGAAAGCGCGCCAGTCCGGCAAGTACTTCTGCTGGAGTAAGATCGGCCAGGCGGTGCTTTGATTTCCATCCGAAAACATCGTGTCGTCGTTTTCATTGAGGTAGCTGGTGATGGCCAGGCCAAGCTGCTTCAAGTTTGCCGCGTCCGACGTTGCCCTGGCTTTCTCAATGGCCGTATTGAATACGGGAAGAGCGATGGCTGCCAGGATGGCGATAATGGAAATGACCACGAGCAGTTCAATCAGTGTGAACGCGTTTTTTTTCATAGGAGGAAAGGGAGACGATGGGAGGACGACTGCCTGAAACCTTACAAAGGTTCTAAAGGAAAGCACGTGTCAATTTCGGAATTCTTCCGCGATTCGACTCAAGCGCTGCTGCGCGCTAGTGTTTCGGATCAACACCCAGGGGGAACCATCTGCGCAACCCTGTGGGATTGGAATTCGAGTCCGCGAATTCACTCCATAAAGCCGCTCGCACTCCGCCATCCGCGAAGAGCACGTTGATGAGGTTTCGCATGGAATGAGTTCCGAGCTTGTCGCCGCCGACAGGAGGTTTCAGCGCGACATTCGCGGTGGAGAGGCCGCTAAAATGAAGCATCGATGCATTGTCCAAAGCGGGCGCCAAAAGGATGAGATCCGAAGGAGAGACGAATTCCGCGAAGCTGCCACGGTATTCTCCGGGACCGGGCGGTGGTGCATCCGCTGCCGGGGCAAAAAGCGCGGCGTTAATCCCATAACTGACGGGGGCGGGATCAGCACCCGTGTCTGTCCGGCGGTCAAACGGGGATCGGTACGTTTTCCAATTCTGCACATATTTCGCTTGCAGCGCGTCTGGCCACGAAGGAGCGGCTTTTTGCTGAAACATCGTATCGCCATTGTCATTCAAGTAAGCCTGCAGGCCTATGCCTAGCTGCCGGAGCTTAGTTGCGTCTTCCGTGGCCCGCGCCTTTTCCAGTGATGCCGCCAGCATCGGGAGGACGACCGCCGCGAGGATGGCAATGATTGCGATGACAATCAGCAATTCAATCAATGTAAAAGCGGTTTTCTTCATGGGGGGAAGCAGTGAACGCGCTTCCTAATTTAGCGAAGATTCTTCAGATTGCCCACAGCATTTTTCACAAATGTTACATGTCCTTGATTGTCACTAGTTCAGGCGGCAGCTATTCGCTTCGATCCATTCTCTGATGAAGAAAATCCTCATCCTTACAGCGGCTTACGGCGAGGGGCACAATGCGGCGGCACGTGGATTGCAAGCAGGGTTCGAACAGGTCGGCGGTGTCGAAGCCAAAATAGTCGATTCCTTCGGTGCGGCCATGGGAGCGGCCTATGATCGCTCGCGCAAGGCTTATCTGAAAATCATCGATCGTGCGCCTCATCTTTGGGCGGCCATCTATGGGCTCATCGACCATACGCCAGCCATCCATCTTTTCGTGCCGACACTGGGAAAGGTGCAGCGCTCTTTGGCCGCGACGATCGAAGCAGAAAAGCCCGACGCAGTCGTTTCCACCTATCCTGTCTATTACTATTTGCTCGATCGATTACCGTCGCGGCGATTTCCCCAATACACTGTCGTTACCGATTCGATCACCATCAACTCCGTCTGGCGTCGATGCAGAAGCGACCTCTTTTTTGTGCCGAATGACGACACGGCGCACGTGATGAAAAACCAGGGCGTTGCGGATTCGAAATTGCGGGTGCTCGGTTTTCCCGTGCCCCCGCGTTTCGCCGTACCGCGGCCAGAGCGGCGCGCTCCGGGCGGTGGTGAACCTTTCCGCGTGCTTTTCATGATCAATGCCGCCAAGGATAAAGCGCCCGTGCTGGTGGAGCGTTTGCTAGGCATCGATGGAATTCATCTTACCGTGACCGCCGGCCGCGATGAGGTCCTGAAGGCCGCTATCGAAGCAATCGGCAAACGCGCAGGGCGCCCGCTCGACGTGTATGGCTGGACCTCGCAGATGCCCGAATTGCTCATGAGCCATCATTTGCTGATCGGCAAGGCCGGCGGCGCTGCCGTGCAGGAAACCATCGCAGCTCGCACACCCATGCTCGTCACCCAGGTCGTCCCCGGCCAGGAAGAGGGAAATGCGCGGCTGCTCGTGGAAAATCAATGCGGCGCCATCCGCGAAACTCCGGAGGCCATTGCGGAGACGATCCGGAATCTTTCTGCCAACAACGCTGCTCAGTGGCGCGATTGGGAGGCAAACATCACCAAAATCAGCCGCCCCGATGCCGCGGTGAAAATCGCGCAATCCATCCTCGCGGAAATCGCTCAGGCAGATTAAAAAGATAGCGCGTCAAGGAGCGCGTGCCGTTTCCGGCGCCCTCGCCGGAAACCCGAACGTCGAAAAGCCGCGGCTATCCTTTGCCTATGCCGTTCCAGTGATCCTGGAAACCGGAATAGGGTCCACGAAACACACGAAAAGACACGAAAATCAGAGAGTTACGCGGTGATAATCTTTCACTGTCTTGGTGAGGATAGGATCTGACTCAAAGTGGTTTCCTTTCGTGTCCTTTCGTGTATTTCGTGGACCTCCCATTCCCGTTTTAGGGTAATCGCCTCGTGTCTTCCATCAACGCCATCATCTTCGACATCGGCAACGTCCTGCTGCGCTTCGATTTCAATCTCGCCCTGCAAAAGCTGGCGCGCGACTCAGATTCCGCCGCCGAGGCCATCAATGCGTTACTTGAACCCATCAAGGTCGCCTACGAAGCGGGCCGCATGACCCGCGCCGATTTTCAGGCCGAAGCCCGCGCCATTCTGCGCTACACCGGCAGCGACGCCGATTTTGTCTCCGCCTGGGAAGACATCTTCACGGAAAACGAACCGATGATGGACCTCGTCCGCCGCCTTCACGGACGCCTGCCGCTTTACTTGTTGTCGAACACCAACGACATGCACGTCGATTTCATCCTGCGGCGCTACCCGGTCTTTGGTTTGTTTACCGACGCCGTCTATTCCTACAAAGTCGGCGCCTCCAAACCGGAGCGGGAAATCTACGAAATCGCCGCCCGCCAGTTCGGAGTGAAGCCGGAGGAAACACTCTTCATCGACGACCTCCTCGCCAACATCGAGTCCGCGCGCGCCGTCGGGTTCCGCGCGCATCACTATCATCACGAGCGGCATGAGGCGCTGCTGGGTGAACTGGCTGCGATGGACTTAACGACCCGTGAAGTGTAGGGGACACCCCGGCATCACGAAGTTCGAGGGGATGAGTTTAGGAATTCTTCTCCTATAACAATCTTCCCCTCACTAAGCAGCGAAGCGCATGCCATTGCGCGGAAACACAGCGACAAAAGTGCGCCGTTCCTCTTCTCTACCGTGAGATATCCGACTGGCTGAAAATCTCAAACCCGTGACTTCTCAGCACGGCGCAGGCGCACTCGTTATCCTCCACGTGAATCGCCAGCGCTGTCCGCCCGCGCGGATGCGTGAGCAACGCATAACTACCAAAAATATTCACTTCCGCCGCGAGCAACGCCGTGAGCAGGCGCACCAATTCCGTCGGCCCTTCCTTTAATTCCACCACGCACAACTCGCACACCGAAAAGGGAATATCGTGCTTCCGAAAAACGTCCCGCACCCGGTCCGGATCGGTTACCACGATGCGCACGATCGCCGTATCCGCTGAATCCTGCACGCTGATCGCCAGCACGTGCACGTTGTGCTCGTTGAGCAGCTTCACGATCTCCATGAGCGCCCCCACCTTGTTCGGCAGGAAAATCGAAAACTGAGTCACCCGGGGACCGCCCGTCTTTTCCGCAGTAGGGAGTGATTCAAATGTCATGGGAATGATTGATTACAGGTCCGATTTGCAAAGTGGGGTTCGTGCCGATTTCGGCTTGTCACAGGCCATTCCAAGGAATCGTTTTCCGGCGTTCCTTTGCGCGGTTTCTCACTTGTACGAATAGAGCAGGCAAAAGGTGGCCGGTGCACCCTCCGTCTCCGCCACCTTCACGAAATAGGGACCGCTCGCCTCGGGCGAAAAACCAGCGGCGGCGCGCCCGCCTTCCGCCTGTGCTTCAGCGGGCAGGGCCTTACCTGTTTCGTCGTAAATGGAAAGAGAGACATTGGCCGGCTTGTTTCCGGAAGCCGTGCCCACCGAAAACCAGTATTGGTTTCCCGCGTAGAGATTTACCTGAATTACCTGGCTCTTGCCGGGCTGCACTTTGCCGCTCCAGTGCCCGTCACGCAGCTTAAAGCCATCGTTATGGAATGCGCCTGCCAGTTCCGAGGCAGCGTTGTGCGCGGCGACTTCATCATTAGTTTCACCCGCAAACGCTGGAGCAAATGTCACGGCCAGCAGGCCGATGCAAAGTGTAAGGTTTCGGTGCTTCATTTGCTTCCCTTTTTCGAAATCTCCTTCATGAGAGAGCCGGTGAGCATATTCAAGTTCTTGATATCATCCAAGGCAGGTGCTCCGTCCTTCGGAAAAGAAACCGCGGTTTGAATCTCTGTCAGACGCTGTTTCACTTTCTTCACCGATCCATCCTCCTGCAGTTTCTTCGGCAGTGCCATAATCTGATCCGAAAGATACCGCACGATGGCGGGTTGCCGGATCAGCTTCGCGCCCTCTGGCGTGTAATGCTTCGAGAGGTAATCGCTGATCACTTCTAGTCCGCGAATCCATCCACCCAGCGTGACCAGGGTCACGAGATCCTGATCCTTATTCTCCGCCATGGCGAGTTTGACCTCATTTTGCGTGGCCTCAAAGTCCTCCTTGAGCGTGTTCCAATCTCCTTTTTCTGCAAAATCGGTGATGCTTTTGCCGCGGTTGAGAATATCCTGATGCACGCTCAGCGGTTTGGCTAAGTCCATGATGTCTTTGCCAACGTTTTTCACCTGCTGAGCGTCCTCAGCTTCCACGGCGATATACCCGTCAGCAATGAGTCCACCCAGATTCAGAGCCATTTGCGCCCGGCTCCCAAAATTCATGGAAATCGGCGGCCGGATTTCGGTGGACCAATCCGGCTTCCCCAACTTATTCAGCGCAGCCATCAGTTCCCCAGGGGTGGGAATCGAAAGGCCATCAGTCTTTGCAGCCGATGAAATCTCATCTGGCGACAAAGGCGCGGATTCGTTTGCCGTCTGAGCCTGGGCCGAAGCCACAAGCCCCAGCAACGCCAAACCCGCGGCGAGCGTGCGAATTATCCGAAACATGCGAGGCAGCATAGAGGAGCGAAATGGAAGTTGTCTATGGCGAAAAGCCCGAAACCAGAACGACCGAGGATCGGGGTTCGGGCTTCTCCCCGTTTTTCCTGATTGCACTCCGCTGCCAGTCGCACCACTCTCCCGCTCCTCATGAAAGCCAAGGTCATTGTGATGCCCAAAAAGAGCGTGCTCGACCCCCAAGGAGTCGCCGTTCGTGATGCCATCCACCACCACGGATTGCCCGCGGTCACCGCCGTGCGCATCGGCAAATTCATGGAAATCGAGATCGACGGCGGCGACGAAGCCCAGTTGCACGCCGTCTGCCGCGACCTGCTCTCCAATCCAGTCATCGAAGATTACACGCTCGAAATTGAAGGCGCGGCGAGCTAAGGTGTTGCAACCTTTTGCGCCATGAAAGCCTTGCGATATTTCTTTTGCGTCTTCCTCCCACCGGTCGCGGTCATTCTCACTGGCCGGCTCGGTAGTTTTTTTCTCAGCTTGCTCCTCACTTTTCTGGGATGGGTGCCAGGTGTGGTTCACGCCATCCTGGTAGTGAATGACTATCACGAACAGGAGCGGCTCAAAGAATTAGCCCGTCTCGTCACTGGTACCGCCCACGCATGAAAGCAGCCGTTATTCGTTTTCCCGGATCCAATTGTGATCAGGATTGCCATCTCGCTTTGAAAGAGATGGGAGTCGATGTGCAATACGTCTGGCATAAGGAAGAATCCGTCGCCGGCTACGATCTCATCGTCCTGCCCGGCGGCTTTTCCTATGGTGACTATCTGCGTTGCGGAGCGATCGCCCGTTTTTCGCCGGTCATGCGTTCCGTGGCCGAAGAGGCGAAGAACGGCAAGCTCATCCTCGGCATTTGCAACGGCTTCCAGATTCTTTGCGAAGCCCATCTGCTGCCCGGCGCGCTCGTTCGCAACCGCTCGCTCCATTTTGTCTGCGAGCACGTGCGCGTGCGCGTGGAAAATATCTCCACGCCGTGGACTTCCGAGACCAATACCGGCACGGTGCTGCGCATTCCCATCGCCCACGGGGAAGGCAATTATGTGGCCGACGAAGCCACGCTCGGCGAGCTGAACCGTGGGCGTCAGATCCTCCTGCGCTACTGCAATGCCAACGGCGCGATCACTGATTCCTCCAATCCCAACGGCTCCGCCGAATCCATCGCCGGCATCTGCAATCGCGAGCGGAATGTCTTCGGCCTCATGCCGCATCCCGAGCGTGCCTGCGACGCCCGGCTGGGCAGCGTGGATGGGAGAGCGATTTTCGAATCCGTGCTCGTTACTTTAGGAGTACGCGCGGCGGCTTAAGAACGGGAGAAATCCGAATGACGAAAGAAGCCCAAAGCTCGAAGCTCGAACAGGCTAGGATCAAAGCCCGTAGGCTAGCTATCGATCTACAGAATTCGGATTTCGGATTTCGGACTTCCTTCGCCATTCTGGTTTCGTCATTCGGGCTTCCTCTCAAAACCTCCTCTCGCTCTCTTGTTCGCTAACCATGCTTTCTTCTGAAATCACTCCCGAAGTCGTCTCCAAACACGGCCTGACTCCCGATGAGTTCGACCGCATCAAGACGATCCTGGGGCGCGAGCCAAACATCACCGAGCTCGGCATTTTTTCGGTCATGTGGAGCGAGCACTGCTCCTATAAAAATTCGCGGAAAGAATTACGCAAATTTCCTACCGAAGGCGCCGGCGTGCTCGTGAAGGCGGGCGAGGAAAATGCCGGCGTGATCGATATCGGCGATGGCTGGGCGGTGGCCTTCAAAATGGAGAGCCACAATCACCCGAGCGCTATTGAGCCATTCCAGGGTGCGGCGACCGGGGTGGGGGGGATCATTCGCGATATTTTTACCATGGGGGCGCGGCCCGTTTTCTCGCTGAATTCACTGCGCTTTGGCCCGATCTGCGGCGATGGGGCTAATGTGAAAACCAATCGCCGGCTCTTTGCAGGCGTCGTTTCCGGCATCGCTCACTACGGCAATTGCATCGGCATTCCCACGATCGGTGGCGAAATCTATTTCGACGAAAGTTACGAGGGCAATCCATTGGTGAACGTCTTCTGCCTTGGGGTACTGCGGCACGATCAGATCGCGCGCGGCGCGGCCAAGGGCGTGGGAAATCCCGTTTTCTATGTCGGTGCGGAAACGGGGCGCGATGGCCTCGCTGGCGCCGCCTTCGCTTCGCGTGATTTGACGGAGGAATCCAAGCAGGACCGCCCCGCCGTGCAGGTGGGCGATCCGTTCCGGGAAAAGCTCCTGCTCGAAGCGTGCCTTGAGTTACTTGATACGGACGCCGTGGCCGGCATTCAGGATATGGGGGCAGCGGGGCTTACTTGTTCCACGTGCGAGACGGCCAGCCGCGGCGGCACCGGCGTGGAAATCGATCTGGCCAAAGTCCCGAAGCGCGAGACCGGCATGACTCCCTACGAGATCATGCTCAGCGAATCGCAAGAGCGGATGCTGATTATCGTTAAAAAAGGAAAGCAAAAGAAGGTGCAGGAGATTTTCGAAAAGTGGGATCTGCCTTATGCGGAGGTCGGCAAGGTAAAAGACGATGGCATGATGCGGGTGCGCGACGGCAAAGCAGTCGCTGCGGAGATCCCGGCGAAGCAGCTCGCCGACGATGCGCCGCTCTACGACCGCGAAGCCTCTGCCAAGCCTGTGCCGGCCGAACTCGACCTCGCTAGCTTGGGCGAAGACTCGGTGGAGAGTGCTCACGAAGCTTTGCTCAAGCTGCTGGCTCATCCCAGCATCGCTTCCAAAAACTGGGTTTACCGGCAATACGACCACATGGTGCGCGCCGGTACGATGGTGCTTCCTGGCTCAGACGCCGCGGTTTTCCTCATTCGCGAGGCGAATAAAATCATCGCCGCCACGAGTGATTGCAACGCGCTCTACTGCTCGCTCGAACCACGCGAAGGCGCGCGCATCGCCATTGCCGAAGCCGCGCGCAATCTCACCTGCTCCGGAGCGGTTCCGCTTGCCGTCACGGACAATCTCAACTTTGGCAATCCACACAACCCGGAAAGCTTTTGGCAGTTGCGTGAATGCGTCGAAGGCCTCGCCGAGGGCTGCCGCGTTTTCAATACACCCGTCACCGGCGGCAACGTCTCGCTCTATAACCAAAACCCGAACGGCGCCATCGATCCCACTCCCACGGTCGGCATGGTGGGCCTCATCGCTGATGAACGCCACGTTACCACGCAAGCGTTTAAGCAAGCCGGTGATGCCATTATCCTCGTCGGCGAACTCGGCAGCGAACTCGGTGCTTCGCACTATGTGAAGGTTGTTCATGGCCGCAAGGAAGGTCGCGTCCCGCGCCTCGATTTCGACCGCGAAAAAGCCATCCAGGAAGCAGTGCTCGCCCTCATTCGCTCGCGGCTCGTAAAAAGCGCGCACGACTGCTCCGAAGGCGGCCTCGCCGCGGCCATCGCCGAATGCTGTATCTCCGGCGATACGTTACTTGGCGCGACCGTCAATCTCGGCTCAAACAATCTCCGCCTCGATCAAGCGCTCTTCAACGAGGGCCAGTCGCGCATTGTCATCAGCGTCTCCGTGAACAACGCCGCCGCCGTCCTCTCGCTCCTCTCCTGGCGCAACATCTCCGCCACCCGTCTCGGCACCGTCGGCGGACGCGACTTGAAAATCAGCGCCAACGGCGCGGACCTCTCGTGGCCGGTCGCGGACCTGCATAGTGCCTGGCACGGGTCTATTGCTCGGGCAATGTCTGACTAGCTTATTGGCTCGCGTTCTTTCGTTTTGCGGTCTGCAAATGTTCAATAGTGATCAAGTCGTGCGGTCGGCCCATTGCTTCCTTCGCTTTGATCTTGCTGTTGACTCAGTGCGGATCGAGCCATGTCGATGAAGTTAACTGCGTCATCATTTGCGAGGATACGCTCCCAAGGAGTGAGTTTCAGATTCTCTTCGATTAATGAAAGATCAATCCCGGTCGAGGGATCCGTTTCCGGGCGCAATGCTCCTTCATGAGGTTAAGACTTTTCCATGCTCACTGTGGAGTTACGTTCAAGCGTTGTTTCCATTGCGCCGCGATCTCTGGAGATTTGTCTCCAAGTACCCTTAGATACTGATTGACGGCTTGTTTGAAGAGCGCGCCTTGCTGCGCTCCAAGCCATTGTTGAAACGCATCAGAATCACTTTGCGACCAGTTTTGCACCAACTCCTTTACTCCCACATAGGCTCCATTCGTCGGTGGCAGCGAAGCGATCCATTGCGCGGCAGCAGCCGGATCTGTCTGTGAATAGCGATAGGCTAGCAAGCCGATGGAACCATCGCTCCGCCACGGTGTCGAAGCCTGTGCGCCGACAAATGCTGCGGCGTCCTGCATGGAGATATCGATAAAGCGTGCCGTCGCAGACAGCTCCGCTTGGGCAGCGGTCTGCGGATTGTTTTGCGTCGCGGCAACAACACCCTTGAACCACTCGTCCACCGCGGGCCCGCCGCCTTGCGACGAGGCGAATGAACTTAGTCTCCGCATCGACGGGCCGAAGAGTTGATCGTCTTTCTGAAGCGTCTTCAGGACCGCATTGGTTGCTTGTGAAAGATCTTTTTTAGCATAGCCGGCTACAAAACCCAGGAAGGCGTCGTCATAACCCGGGCTCGAGGTATTGTCGTTAAGCCACTCGGCCGCCGCGGTTGGATCGGTGGCGCCCCAACTCTCGAGAACTTTTCCTTTGACGTCACCAATTAGCTTTGGTTGTTCCAGCGCGGATGCAGTCCGTGCTGCCTTGGGATCAAGCTTTCCCCACGCCCGCCAGAAAGCGGCCCATTCGCTATCAAACTTTCTTCCTTGTTTGTCATAGTAGGCAAAGGCTTCTCGAATCGCGCGCGCATTTTCTTCAGGATCTCGAGAAACAAACGCTGACGTTCATCCACGTCAGCCGAACGCAAACAAGCAATCACGTCGTGCGTGAGTTGCTTGGCATCGGAAGCCGTTGAATTCTCTTCTTCCCGTTTTTCCTTTCGAGTTACGGAACTCGGCTCGGCAAAATCCGGCTTCGCATCTTTCCTTTCAGAAATCTCCGGCTTCTCGACGCGCGCTGGAGCCGTCCCCTTCTTTGCCACGCCATTATCTCGGGATACAAACCATAGCAAACCCGCGGTGAGCAAAAGCCCGACTGTCGCCAGCGAACGGAGGTGTCGGGGTTTCATCGCGTAAACTATAGCGAGCTCGGTATGCGATCTCAATGTGAAACTGTCCAAAGGAGATGGATTGGTGTAACGCAAGGATACCTTGCCTATTCTTGACCATTCTCCGGAACCGGCTTTTCATGGCTGGGATGGATTTCATGCGTTCCCTGTCTTTTGGCTTATTTGTGATGCTTCTTTCGTCGCATTTGTGCGCGGAAGAAATTAGCGCAATTCCCAACGCCGGTGAAATTCTCGACCTCGATGCTGACCATGGGGTCGAAGTCGAGGGAAGCAAGGTCATCGCCTGGCGAAATCGGATTGCATGGAGGGCGCGGGATTTCAAGCCGACGCGTGAGGATGGAAAGCCTGCTTTGAGGAAAGACGTTCCTGCGCTGAAAGGACATTCCGTTATCGTTTTCGAAAAGCAGGAACTGGTGAATGACGACGAAGATGCCTTCGATCATCTCACTACCGGCACAGGCTACACGTGGATCACTGTTCTTGCACCTCACAAGCAACGACCCCAACTGCAAGACGTGAATTCCTTCTTTGGCAATCTGCGCAACGGCCAAAACTTCGAAGGCTTTTGGGCGGGGTTTAATGATGATAACTCCGTGTGGATCGGCTCGCGCAATTCCACCTCCTTTGGACGTTGGGACAAAAACAACCCGAAAGTCCAGGGGCCGAAGCTCGAAGAAAACCGCTTCTATATTATCGCCGGCCGCATGAGCGCAGGTACGGGTGAAGCAGAGATCGAGTTGTTTGTTAACAATGCAGAGGCCCTGGCCAAACAACCTTTCCCTGTGAACGCAGTGGCGAACGCGTCAAAGATGGCCATCGGACAGGAGCGCGATGCCCGCGAACATCCCGGCCGCGAATCCTTCGTCGGTGAAATCGCCCGAATGCTCATGTGGGAACGCCCGCTGTCAAACGAGGAATTGAAAGTAACGATCGGCGCGCTCGATCATTATTACGGAATCGAGGGAGGACTGGCGAAATAAAGAAGGCCGGCCAAGGATTGGCCTATTTGACATTTCCCGCCACGGAAAGCTCCCGGAACCTTGCCGTGTACGGCTCTGTGGTGGTTCCGACAGCAAGCACGCCGCTGTGGAGCGTTGCAGGCCAGTCAGGGGTTGAGAATGCGGACATTTCAATCCAATGCTGGCCATCCATTCCGTACGACGATGTGATCTCAGAGCCGTGACGCTGGATTCGCAACCAAATGGGCTGGACGGGATCAAGATGCGGCCAGCGATCCATCCAGTTGCGGTACTCATCGACGCCGGCGATGCGCAAGGTCTCGTCGAGGTGCGCTTCGGTGGCGCCATCTTTCCGAATGACCAAGGTACGAGTGAAGCGAAGAAAGTTCCGGTTGTTGAGCGAAAGCACCACACCGGCGCCGTTCCAGCGGTCGTTGCCGGCCAATGGCGCGGCGCCGCTGGGAGGAGCGACGGGATCGACCAGAACCTGCACCGTGAAATCGTCGGCAATGGGCGCAACCGCCCGCGGTGCATTTTGCACCTGCGTGCCAAAGTCCGTGGGAGTTCCGTGGAAGGCGATGGTGAGTTCGTGCTCCGTGGCCTTCACCGTCGAGGCGTGGTCCGGATCCATGAATATGCCCCATGGACCCGTTAATTTTCCGTCCTGAGGAAGATCCTCAAGCGCCATTTGCTCGGTAAAAGAAGGAAGTTGTTTGGCTAGTTTAAAATCAGACAATCGCGCATTAAACGTGCGGGTGGTGGTATTCAGTACGATGGGGCCGGCCCGGAGCTTGGAAGGCCAGTCATTCGGCAGAGTGATTTTCGATCCTCCAATTTCCTTTCCCTCCTGTATCAAGTAACCATAAAAGCTTCTTCCCCGGCGTTCCAACCGGAGCCTCAATGGTTTATTTTGATCGAAAATCACGTTTTCAAAGTCCCGCCCGGCGCCGCCTCCCGCAGGAGTCGTCAGAGTAAACATGAGCCGGTCGCGCCGGCTGCCGCTTGTTTCGTTAATCACGCCGTGCGCGATGTGGATGTAGTTTCGTTCGTCTGATCCCACGAACAGGCCGGCGCTATTCCACACGACCGGGCCGCCCAATTGGTGGCCATCCGGTTTCGAGATTGGGTCAATGGTGATTTCCATTCCAAAGTCGCCTTCCACTTCGGAAAGCACGCGTGGGCCGTTGAATATGTTGGTGAATGTCGAAAAATCCGCAGCCACGCCGGCCACCTCTGCAAGTAACGAATTGCCTTCCACGCGAAAGGAAGCGACGCCTTCCGGGTCCAGAGGTGTGCCCCATGGCGCCGGGAGCGTTGCGCCAGCATTGAGTGCCGGAATAGGTTGAATCACCGGGAAGGGTGGGGGCTTTTGCACGGTGGACGATCCGTTCTGGAGTTTAAAATCCGAGAAGCGAAACGTGAACGGCGCTGAGGTGGTATTCATGGCCATCACGCCTACGCGGAGAGAATCTGCCAACCCCGAAATATTCAGCGGATAGATCGGAATCCAGTGCGTTTGATCGTTGCTTAACGTCGCCTCGAGTCGATTCGCCTCCCGCCGCAGTCGCAGCGTCAAAGGCTTTTCCGGATCGTAGCGTAGATCGCTCATCTCCATCGAACGCGCCGTTTTTTTTCCATTCTGCACCTGTTCAAAGATGGTGACTTGCCGAAGTTCGCCTCCGCGGTCCCTTAAAACCCCATGATCGAACCGAATATAGTTGTCCTCATTGTTCAATACAAGTAACCCGGCTCCGATCCACTCCCAGGGCCCGGGTCCCCGGACGCCGGTTTCCAACCAATCGATGGGTTGGAGCGTGACTTGTGTTTCAAAATTCCCCGTGGCTTCGACGGACCTGTATGGCGCCGTGGGTGATCCCAGGGTAATGTTGCAATCTGCGCCACTTTGCACCTCCATGCGCATTTCGCTTCCTTCCATGGAGACCGATCCCAAATGATGCGGGTCGTGACTGCGCAATTGCGAAAACCCGAGGTCAGGGGTAGCCTCATTGGGCGCGGCCTGGAGGGCAGATGGCGGCGCGACTGCAAAGGCAGCGACAAGTAATAGGGCAAAGACACGGTAAAATTTCATAACGAAGGGGTTAGGGGAGTTCGTATCGGTGCGTTTCGGGCTTAAAGCGCAATTGATCGTAATGGGCGGTGAGCCAGGTCAGCGCCTCGGCGGTATCGCTGGGACAATCGCTATACCTGCCAAAGAGTCCGACGAGCGTGCGCTGCGCATCGGCGATATCTGAAGGACTATTGTTCTGCCACGTTTGCTGCCATTGGTTAATTCCCATGCGGAGGAGAAAATAAAGATCCTGTGGAACGCGTTCGTTTCCCATGGCGCATCCCAGCGAAAAGTAACGCAAGAGAAAGCTGAGTTTTATGCGGGTGCAATGCATCCAGGCTTCGTCTGCGAATTCTTTCTGCGGGAAGCCGGCCCGCCAGCGCGCCCGGTTCAAAGCATCCGCCGAGAGGGCGCTGAACTTCACTTGAGCCATTAGCGCGGCGTCGCAATCGGGATCAGCGCTTGCTGCCAGCAAGTCGTTCCACGGCCCCGGAAGCGCCTGGATTTGTGCATAGCGCTTCATCACGGGAATAGCGTCTTTTTCCCATCCATGCTCGTAAATTGCCGGGAGCAGATCGAAATAAGGACTGAGGTGGCGCAGAATGGAGTCCTTGTGAGCCTCATCCGCCAAATCACAGATGATCGCACGCACCCGCTGCGCAAACTCACTATCGGGCACGCGCGAAAGCTCGAAAAGATTTTCGTCGTCTCCGCCGAAACGAATGTAAGACATGCGGCTCGCTTCGGGGGCGAGGAAGCTATCCGCGCGCTCCAGGAGTGCTTCAAGGTTTTGCGAGCCGATCGCGGCGAGTTTGAGTTGGAGAGTATTTCGATAGTAACTTGCCAGGTCTTTCGACGCTGCGGCCCAGAACAGGAAAAGCTTGTCCAGGTATGCGGCGACTTCTGCGGCGTCGCCGGGGTTTTGCAGCGTCAGCCGATCCATTTCCACAGCGAAAGCATTTCGCCGGTCGGCTTCTTTGAGTCCTTGCCAAGTAACAGGATATTGCACGAGCGGCCCGACACGCACCGGGATTTCAATTTGGCCGATCAATTCGTGCTCCTCTACTACGAGCTGCCAGTGATTTACGTCTCCCAGTTCAAAGGCAAGCCGTTCTGCGTCGAGGCTGGAAATTTGCTGCGTGCCTGCCATCTGTCCCACCCTGAAATCAGCGTTTAGCGTGTGCCACGCACGTTCGCGCGTGAGATCGATCCGGATTTCTTCGAGAGGATTTTGATTGAGATACGCAGTCGCCGAAAAGATTTTGCCGAGGTAAAGCGTTGATCCATCGGACGCGACCGTGGCCATCAGATTGCTCGCGTCGAAAACGTCGTGACGCAGGACGAGCGCAATGCCGTCTCCCGGCGAAATCGGCAGGGGTTGCGCGATTCCTGAGGTGGTTAGGAGCTGCCATCCGAAGTGAAGCCGGCATTCGCTATTCTCGACGGTGCGTGTCGCCTTTCGCAGTCGAAGTTCGTGCAGGCCCGAGTTCCACCGGATGCCTTCCTGAAAAGGAGATCGCTCCAATTCCCGAAATTGCACCAGGTTCACCCGTAGCCGGCCTTCCAGGTAGGCGGGGCCCTTCTGAATTTCAGCGCGGCTTAGCGGGAAAAGCGGAGCCGAAAGTGTCCATCGGTTTTCTGGTAGAATTCGTTTCAGCTGGGCGAGCGTTTGCGGTGTTGGACCGATCACCTGAAAACGCGAATGCGTTGTCTCCTGATTCTGCGCTGACGCTGGGGCGATGGTGGAATTTGGAAGAACGATGCGGCAATCCTCGAATTCCGTGGCCCCAATTGCGACACCGTCCGGAAGGTGATGCATCGCCAATCGCACGGCTACCGTACAAAGCTGTCCGCGATCCCTAATATCGGAGAAACCAACAAATTCAGGCAGAGAATCGAGACTGATATCCACGCCCGCAGGAATGGGCGAAAGCAATTTGGATTTTGCAGGAGTGGACGATTCCGAGTTGGATGCCTGCCCGGCCCCGCCTCCACGCGGTTTTGCCGTGATCGCGTTACTTGATGAAGGAGAAAGGGCCGTTCGAAATGGGAACGTCAATACTAGGAGCCCGGATAACATGAGCCAGCCGTGGCGGCCTCGGGAGCGATATTGCCAGAAAAGCATGATCGCCCCCATGACGCCCAGCCACCAGCCGGTGGGACTTTGCCAGGAAATGGTTTGCACGCTGAGTTGGCGGATCGAGCCCAATGAATTCCATCGAATGGCGGGAAAAAAGACCGGAAGGACGGCGGCGGCCGTCAGCAGCACGGTCACACGAAAGTCCCGATCCAGGGCCGCGGCGCCGGAGGCGATCAGGACGAGCGGAAGCATTCGCTCGAGCCAGGCTCCGACTGCTGTGGGAGTTGTGGCGCCAAAACCCGCCGCGCTGAAATAGATAAATTCCAGAGCTAATGGAAAGAGGACAAAAGCAATTGCGATGATGGTGACCTTTCCCGCCAGAACACGCCAAAACGATAAGGGAACAGTTTTCCAAAAAGCGTCACCACGCGCCGGTGAATCTAGTTGCACGATCTGCGGCACGATCAAAATGACGAAAATGATGGTTGCTAGATAGTCAGGCCGCGCTGTGGTGCTAAAAGTCGCGGAGAGAGCGTTGTCGCCGTGGGCCAATTGCAGCATGCGCAGCGCGAAATGCGTGAGACAGGCAAGGGTCCAGGCCAGCAGCCACCAGCGAAGGGCGGCCACGTCTTTGCGGATGAAATGGAGGAGCAGTTTCATGGGACGGAAGATTGTGAGGCGACTGGCTGCCGGAGGATTGCCAGACAAATGGTTTTGAGGGGCGCCGGATCAATTTGGACGTGGCCGGCATCAGGAAAGATTTGGTGTATCTCGGGCTCGAGTTTTGCCGGATCGTGTGCGCTCTCCAAAAAGGTAACGCGGCCTTGCGCCTGTTGAAGATTCCACCAGCTCGAGGGCGGAGGTTTGCCGTTCAGTCCGCGGTCGGAAAGCAGGCTGACAGCGCGGCAGCGATCAAGTAACTTGTCTTTTTCCTCATCGAGAACGAGGCGTCCCGCGTCGAGGATGGCTACGCGGTCGGCGAGCCGCTCCACTTCGTCGATTTCGTGTGACGAAATGACGATGGTCCACTCCTCGCGGTTCATGAGTTCGACGAGGGCGGCAATGATTTCTTCGCGAACCGCCGGATCGAGTCCGCCGAACGGCTCGTCCAGCAGCAGGAGCCGAGGATGATGCGCGAGAGCTCCGAGGAGGGCGGTCTTGGCGCGCTGACCCCGCGAGAGATGGCGAAGTTTGCGCGCCATGGGCAGGTCGAAAATAGAAAGGAGCTTTTTACAGAAAACGTCATCCCAAGTGGGATAGAGTGGCCGGAGGAAAGCTAGATAGGCATCCACGGTCATCCAGCTCGGCAAATCTTGTCCATCGGCCACGTAGCCGATCTGCCGCCGATCCACTTCACTCAGGTTTCGTGCGTCTTTGCCCAGCACCCGTGCCTCTCCGCGCGTGGGCGGGAGAAGGCCGAGAAGAATCTTCAGCAGCGTGCTCTTCCCGGCCCCGTTGCGGCCAAGTAGCGCGAATGCGGAGCCTGGCATGATTGCGAGGTCGAGGGATTCGAGAGCGACGTGACGGAGAAAGTGTTTCGTCAGTCCGCGGGTTTCCAGCGCGGGTGTGGCAGGGGGTTGGCTCATAGTCTTTTCCAGTGGTTGCGCAGGGCTTGCGCGACTTCTTCGAGGGTGAGATGAAGCTGTTTGGCGCGCACGGTGAGGGCTTCGAGCTGCTCATCAAGTAACTCAGAGCGATCCGCCTTGCTGCCGTTGGGACGTTCGCGCACGCGGTTCCCGATGCCCGGCACCGTTTCGATGAGCCCTTCGTTTTTCAGGGCGGTGATGGCTTTTTGCACCGTATTGGGATTGATCTGGTACGCGGCGCTGAGGGCGCGCACGGAAGGGAAGGCGTCGCCAGGTTTCAGCTCTTCCGAGACAATGGCCTTGCGCGCGGCGTAGAGCACTTGCTCGTAAACCGGAACACCGGCCTTGAATTCGATGGGGATCAGTCTCACGTGTACTATGTATCATAGTACACGTATGATACAGCGCAAGCGCTTTCGTTCAAAAAATTTTAAGCCGCCGTAATCGGCCAGCCGTCAGCGTGGGTGATGATACCCTCAGAACTCAAGATCACCGAGATTTCCATGGGCGTCCACATATCCAGCTTTCTTTCCCAGCTCAAATATTGTCGCAAATGCGGTGCTAGATACCTGAAATCCGTAGGAGTTTGCGGAGAACGGGATGTGTACCTTTGGAACGATGAAATCCCGGCCATCTTTCCTTTCGATCGTTCCCGGGAATACTGCGGAAGGATTGATCGTGCTATTGAACAACACATAGGCCACCGCTCGATCGTGGCGATCAAAGAAGATGACGTGGAATTGCCGCAGAGCAACAAACCGGTTCTTACGCACCCAAACCGGAGCCCCATCTTGAGTGTTTCGAAATAGGGTCCGTGTGTCTTTTACGCTGAAATTCAATCGTTCCACATACTTGCTCTGTACGACTGGCCAGTCTTCGCAGACTCCCACTTTGGCAATGTTTCGAGAGTCGAAGTGCTTTAGTGGATTGTCGATGACCGGTCCGGCGGGCGAATTATCCTCTGCCGATGCGCGGCCAACAGCCAGTGAGAAAAGTATCAGAAGGGCGAGGATGCTCAGGGAGCGCCGTTTGTTTTCTGAAGGCGGCCTGAATTTCATAAGACACTATACAGGCTATATAGCATTCTTC